>Ga0114931_10008853_pt1 | contig 12129 bp, 14 predicted proteins | sample 2SBtaG_FD_89579 | JGI IMG/M metagenome (GOLD analysis project Ga0114931, IMG submission 89579) | Deep subsurface microbial communities from Kolumbo volcano to uncover new lineages of life (NeLLi) - 2SBTROV14_V59a metaG | ecosystem: Environmental > Aquatic > Marine > Volcanic | place: Kolumbo...
AAATATGGGTGTTCAATATTAGGCAATATGCAGGGTTAACCCTTTCATAAGTAATTAATAATCAATAGTTATCAACCATTTTAAATCGTTATTCTTGAAACTGTCATGAATAATGCGGGTTAAAGTTTAGGTTCTTTACTAATGACGGTCACTTCGCGTTCCAGGCCAATGCCAAACTTTTCCAGTACGGACGCGGCAATTTTGTTGGCTAAGTTCAAAATCTCTAAACCGGAGGTGCCGCCGTAGTTCACAAGGACCAGTGGTTGCAGATTATGTACTCCTACAGGGCCTTCACGATGTCCCTTCCAGCCACATTGCTCTATTAGCCATGCCGCTGGAATTTTTGTCCGTCCGTCAGGAAGAGTGTATCCAGGACAATTTTGGTCTATATGTTTAATCTCTTCAAATTGGCTGGTTGGTACCACAGGATTTTTAAAAAAGCTACCTGCATTACCCAGATCAGTTGGTTCAGGCAATTTCGCTTGCCTGATTTTGATGACAGCATCTCTCACATCCCTAATACTGGGTTTTTTAATTCCATTGAGCGTCAGGGTTTTATTGATGGCCCCATAGGAGATGTTAATTCGGGGTTTCTTGTTCAAGAGCAGATTCACTCTTGTGATTAAAAATTTATTTTTTAGTTCACCTTTAAATACACTTTCACGGTAGCCGAATTTACAGTCAGTATTTTTGAAGGATTGACTTTCACCATTCTGAAGACTAATGGCGTCTAAAGAATGGAAAACATCTTTTATCTCAACACCATATGCTCCTATGTTTTGGATTGGAGCGGCGCCAACGTTTCCTGGAATCAATGCCAGGTTTTCTATCCCTCCAAGCCCTTTGTTGGTTGCTAAACTGACCAGGCCATTCCAATTTTCTCCGGAGTTTGCCGATACGAGAACATGGTCTTCGTCAAGATCTTTAAAACTGATTCCTTTATTATGTACATAAATCACCGTCCGATGAACATTACCAAGGAATAGCACGTTACTTCCACCTCCCAGTATCAGGATTTCACTTTCATGCTGATGAGCATGGTCAATGGCCGCTAGCAGGTCTTCGTCAGACTCACAGGTGATTAGTGTATCGGCGGTAGCATCAATACCGAATGTATTGTGCTGGGCAAGGGATTCGTTAGATTTTACTTTCAACTATTTTTCCTTCCTATTACCTTTTTTACAGCATCTACGATATGTGCTGCATCAAGTCCATATTTCTTCATCAATTCAGCAGGTGTACCACTTTCGCCGAAAGTGTCATTCACCGACACGAACTCCTGTGGTGCCGGATAATTTCGAACCAGCAATTGAGCGATGCTACCCCCAAGACCACCGGCGGTCTGGTGCTCTTCGGCGCTCACCACACAACCAGTTTTCTTTATGGATGATAATAATGTAGATTCGTCCAATGGTTTGATGGTATGGACATTAATTACTTCAGCGCTAATACCTTGCTCAGATAGTTGTTCCTCAGCAAGAATGGCCTCCCACACCAGATGACCTGTGGCCACTATGGTAACATCCTTCCCAGTGATCAGCATTTTGGCCTTACCGATGATAAATGGCTCGTCCGAAGGATTAAATACAGGAACTTTAGGGCGCCCGAATCGGAGATATACCGGACCCTTATATTCAGCAACAGCCTGAGTTGCAGCCTTGGTTTCATTAAAATCCGAGGTACATATCACCGTCATATTGGGCAGCATTTTCATCATCCCAATATCTTCCAGAATCTGGTGAGTAGCCCCATCTTCACCAAGAGTAAGTCCGGCGTGTGAAGCACAGAGCTTTACATTTTTTTGAGAATACGCAATGCTTTGTCTTACCTGATCATATACTCTCCCTGTTGAGAAATTGGCAAATGTACCGGTGTAAGGGATCATACCTCCAATGGATAGACCAGAGGCGACACCCATCATATTCGCTTCACTGATACCGCATTGAAAAAAGCGCTCCGGAAACTCTGCGGCAAACGCATTCATTTTCAAGGATCCCGTGAGATCAGCACAAAGTCCAACTATTTTATCATTTCTCTTCGCTACTTCCAACAAGCCGGCCCCGAATCCCGATCGGGTATCTTTTTTTTCTTCAAAGGAGTACTTACGCATGCTTCATAATTGATCAATTATTAAAAATCTCCAATGGTCTCATTTAGCTGAGACAAGGCTGTTTCAAGTTGCTCGTCATTGGGGGGTATACCATGCCACTTGTGTGAGCCCCGCATAAAATCTACTCCAAATCCCATATCGGTCTTCAAGAGGTGCATGACGGGCATTTCCTTGCCCGTAAGTGATCTGGCGTGGTCCATGATTTTTATCACACTGTTCATATCATTTCCATCACTTTCAATAACCTGCCATCCAAAAGACTGCCATTTGGATTTAAGATCCTTCAATGACATCACATCATCGACGGGACCATCGATTTGTTGCCCATTATAATCAATGGTTGCAATGAGATTATCCACCTTATGATGGGCAGCAAAAAGCCCCGCTTCCCAGATCTGGCCTTCTTCCTGCTCTCCGTCTCCCATAAGGACATAAACAAGATGATCATCACTGTGTAATTTTTTGGACAAGGCCGCCCCTATAGCCACCGACAGACCCTGGCCTAATGAGCCAGAGGCAACTCGAACACCCGGGAGTCCTTCCTGTGTGGCCGGATGGCCTTGCAATCTGGAATTTATTTTTCTAAATGTGGTTAGTTCCTCCAAAGGAAAGAAACCCTTTCGTGCCAATACACTATACCACAACGGCGAAATGTGACCATTTGACAAAAAGAAAAGGTCTTCTGAATGCCCCTCCATTGAGAAATTATCATGGATTTGCAACTGCCTGAAATACATGGCTACCAAGAACTCAGCGCAGCCAAGAGATCCTCCCGGGTGACCTGATTTTGCACCATGGACCATACGCAGAATATCCCTCCTGACCTGGGTAGCAATGTCTTCCAATTCTTCAATGGAGGGTTGTGATTTCATAGCAGATCGTAGGTTCAACTCGAGGGGCAAATATACGTTTTCTTGCGGCCTATTCAAGTGGGTCATGCTGTATGTCATCCAGTGTTTCAGGGTCGTTGGCCGGATCAATGTGAATGGTTGCCTCGATACTGTAAATTTCCCTGATTTTCTTCTCAATTTCATCAGCGAGAGCATGTGCATCGTCAAGGAGAATGTCTCCAGCCAGCACAATATGGAAGGTTAATTCTGAGTGCACCCCATAGTTATGGATATGGAAATGGTGGGCCATGATCGGTTTTCCTGCTAACCGATCGCAGATGACCCTAATCTCTTTTACAAGTGTACTTCCTGGTTTTTCTCCTAAGAGGGGGTTAATGGCTACAGAAACTATTCCATAACTTGCATAAAATATGAAACAAGCCATCAGTATTCCCATGACGCCATCCATCCACCACCAGGTGCTTCCAAATGATATTCCAGCCAGGATGATGAGTGAGGATAGCGCATCACTCCTGTGGTGCCAGCCATCGGCCTGAATGGATGTATTTTTAGTTTTTCGGGATAGGTAAAAGGCATATTGTGCGAGCAATTCATTGACAACAACGGAGGCTATAGTGATGCCAATGGCCAATGCTCCAAAAGAGGCGGCTCTATGCTCCACAAGTTTGTAGATCGATTTTTCCAAAAAGCTGAATCCAATAAGGGCAAGGAAGATACCGATGATCAAAGCGGTGATTACTTCAGCCCGTCCATGGCCATAGGGGTGCTCCGAATCTGCCGGTTTATGGGCTATTTTGGTGCCGATAATCAGGACAATAGAGCTTAGGGAATCGGAAAAAGTATGCCAGGCATCTGTGATCAGGGCAACCGAACCACTTACAATTCCAACATAATATTTTGCCGCAAAAAGCAATGAGTTGACAATGATTGAGACAACACCTTGCCTGTAAGCGCCGGATAACCTTTTATTCATAGGACATGTTGGCCTGAATTAGTCTAGGATTTGAGCCGTGTGGTCTTTGGTCTTAACCTTTTCGATGATATTGATAATGATGCCGTTTTCATCAATAACAAATGTTTTACGGGCAGTTCCCATATAGTTGCGGCCATACATCTGTTTTTCAACCCATGCGTCATAAAGAGCATGTACTTTCTTGTCAGTGTCGGCAAGCAATGAAAACGGTAATTCTTGCTTTTCAATAAACCGTTGGTGAGACTTCTCAGAGTCAGTGGAAACTCCAAGAATTACATATCCATGCTGAGAGAGGAGGTCAAAATTGTCTCTCAAATTACATGCTTCTGTTGTGCAGCCTGGAGTTAGATCTTTAGGGTAAAAATAGAGAATGATCTTCTTTCCACGAAAATCCGAGAGTGATATGGTGTTTCCTGACTCATTGTTCACCTTGAAATCAGGTGCTTTATCTCCAATGGATAACATTTTTAGTTGAGGTTAGTTGTGTATGTATTTTCATTTCCTGAGTTGTCTTCCACCAGTAGCTTAAATGGGCCATGAAATGGCAAATTCGGTTCTTTATTCACCGCCCATATTTGCTTGATTTTAGGATCATAGTACATCAGTAGCCACTTGTTGTTTAAATAAGCATTGAACTTTTTAATCCCGGAGAGTTTATCATCAATTTTAAAAACGAGTTGATCGCTATTGACAATCAGTGGTTTGATTTTTGGTGGAAGACTATCCTTAAGGATGGTAAATGTGCCTAATTCCCTTGTCTGAAAGGTGATATTATCCATTTCCCATTTTCCACCTACAAAACCATACGCATTTTTACCAAATTTTTGATAAACAAAATAACCCTCATGGTTCTTGTACTTGTGTTCAGGTTTGAACTTAACTTCAATGGTGCGTTTTAACGGCATGTTTCCCTGTCCAATCGATAGCAATTCATAATGATGAAGCGTATCATTCTTGTGTTCAAGCGATAATGCCAGTGTATCAAATAAGCTGGATTTGGAAAAACTGATATCGGCCAGATTGTTATATATATGGTACACTTTGGCCGATGGGATCAAACCAACCAAATGCGTCGGATACACATCGTTTCCCACCAGGACGGAATCCGGAATGGATCCATCCATATCCCAAAGAAAGGTGGCCTGGCAATTTTCCTGGACATAGCTAGCTTCACGGGTAATTTCTTTTCCATCAACAAAAAAGCTTGCTGAATGCACCGAATCCGAAGGATTGCTGTGCACCACCATCATGTTTTGATTGTAGCTAATGCCTGCGGGCATCAAAGGGGTCAAACCTGCAGGGGGAGTGTCCATTTTTTTACCTACAATAACCATAGACAATGTAGATGTATTTCCATAGGAATCAGCCATGACGACTTGAATGGGGTAGGTTTCACCCGGATGTATGGATAATATCCCATGGTCGGAGGTCTTCTTGTAAAAATCCAACCGGTTCCCATCATCCACGTACAGTTTATGAAATCGCCTTTGCTTTTTCTTTAGGATGTCGTAGTCGATATAGCTGTAGAAATACCGTGATTTGGAGAATGGCCAGGTTTCAATCGCTTCATCAAATGTGGTGTTACCCGATACTTCTACCTTGATCTTATTTATACCCGTATGAAACCGGGTACCATTCATACGATCCCATGCTTCCAGTTCAATACCTATTTTACCGATTGCATATACTGTGTCTATTTGATATGTATTACTAGCCCTTAACCGGGCGGCAAATTGGCTTCGTCCGAACAGTCCGTTTACTCTTGAATTTTTGGATTTTGTCTGGAATGCAACGGTCCTGACTACGGGAGACCGTGTATCTACAATCTCATTGAATCCATATTCCAGGGGATTGAGCAGGGCCTGGTTCTTGTCTCTGATATCAAAATGAAGATGTGGGCCTCCACTACTTCCCGAATTGCCGGAAATCGCAATGGTGTCTCCTTTGGAAAATGTGAACTGGCCAGCACGGGGGAATACATTTATAGCAAAAGTTTTCTGTTTATATTGTTCAGCACGCACATATTGGGCTAAGTCCAATCTAAAGGATCTTAAATGCGCATATACAGTAGTCTGGCCATTTGGATGTTTAAGGTAAAGGGCATTTCCATACCCGCCAGGAGACATGGCTATTCGTGTGACAAACCCGTCGGCAGCTGCCACTACGGGCAGGCCCTGCCGTCCTTCCGTACGAATATCAATTCCGGTATGAAAATGAGTGGACCTGAGTTCACCCATAGTACCTGCGAGGGTATTTCGCACTCCTGGTTTGATTGGGAACAGGTAGTAACCTTCAATTTCTTTCATAGGCTGAGCATTTCCCATATAAGCAAGGAAAATCAAGCCACTTACAGCTATTCGATGTTTACTTGATGTCCACATACAACATGCGTTTACCTTCAATTGAGGCTTCGAGGTGGTCACCTATATTAACGGGCCCTACACCTGCGGGAGTTCCCGTAAAGATGATATCACCTTTTTTGAGGGTGAAAAACTTTGACAAATAGCTAACAATGTAGTCAAAACTAAAAATCATTAATCCGGTATTGCCAATCTGGACATTCTGGCCATTTAACCTTAAGGAAAACTCGAGTTTGGAAAGGTCATAATCGGACTTTGGCACAAACGATGACATCGGTGCAGAATCATTAAAACCTTTAGCAATAGTCCACGGATGCCCTTTTTCCTTTGCCTTTTGCTGAATGTCCCTGGCGGTAAAATCAATTCCAATTCCAATCTCATCATAATATGTGGAGGCAAATTTTTCATCTATGTTTTTTCCTACTTTGCTAACTTTCAGGAGGATCTCTACTTCATAGTGAATATCTGATGAGAAGGAGGGATAATAAAATGGACGATTATGTAGCAGAACCGACGTATCAGGCTTTGTGAAAATCAAAGGTTCTTCAGGCCTCTCATTCTTCAGTTCTTCAATATGGGCTACATAGTTTCTGCCAATGGCAAAAATTTTCATAACTAAGCAGGTACAATTATCTGTCCAAAATAGTGGATAGGTAAATAAAATTAATGAATTATATTCCAAATTTTTATAACTGGAAACTTTTGTTCGTCTAGATATTACAAGTGATGGTATGAACTTTGGTGATTCTCGGCATTGTTGTACCGATAGATTACTAACTTTGCAGGGATATGAAAACACTGCTCAAACCAGCGCTTTTTATTACAGTTGCTGCGCTGATTTCGGCTTGCGCAACTGTACCCATTACCGGGAGACATCAACTTAGCCTTGTAAAAAACGAAGAAATACTACCGTTGAGTTTTCAAAATTATCAACAGGTGTTAAAGAAGGGTCCCCTGAGTACGGATGAGAAGGAAGTTGCCCTCATTCGAAAAGTTGGGACACGTATCCAGCATGCGGTAGAAGAATATATGCAGGAGAATGGATATGCTGACCAGCTTAAAGGGTTTAAATGGGATTTTAATCTAATTGATAATGACACTATTGTAAATGCATGGTGCATGCCTGGAGGGAAGGTTGCCTTTTATACCGGCATCCTTCCTATTTGTAAAGACGAAAATGGTATTGCAGTGGTGATGGGTCATGAAGTGGCCCATGCAATCGCCAATCATAGCCGGGAACGGATGAGTCAGCAAATGGCTGTCAATGGAATCTTTAGTATAGGAGCGGCGGCTGTAGGAAGCACTGCCGGCGTCATGGATGATATATTTTTAAGAGCTGCCGGAGCCGGTACCCAGGTAGGAATGCTAAAATTTTCGCGTGAGCATGAGTCTGAAGCGGATCATATGGGTTTGATATTTATGGCCATGGGCGGATATGATCCGGCTGAGGCTCCTAAATTTTGGATTCGTATGCAAAAGGACTCTGGTGGTGAGCAGCCCCCTCAATGGCTATCCACACACCCTTCTCATGAAAACCGGGTAAAAAATCTAAAGAAATGGCTACCTGAAGCCCAAAAGTATTATCATCCTACCAATTAGTTTTTAGCTGGTGTGCTGATCATAATATGTGCGCGGTGAGTTCCCGGGTTCATTAGCCATGGGCCGCCACCAGTAACTGGTTTTAGTGGAAGACCTGTAGTTTCTTCTGTAGCATAAGGAATATAGACTACATACCTATAATTGGCATTTTCTACTTTTCCTGTTGAAGGATTATATTTCCCATCAGGTCCGGAAAGAACATGCAATGTGGTGGGGGAGGAGGGCATTTTCAATTTACCTGATTTTACCTCATTTTCCCTGATGTCAAATATTTGGCCCTGATTTTTCCCTTCAGCCCGGAGCTCACGACCTCTGGCCATAAAAGGTTCCAGGTCCTTATGATAACATGCCACACTGAATCCTTTTTTCTTAGGATTATCAGCCAAACAAATCAAGGTTCCCTTGCCTTCTCTAAGGGTGGTCAGTTTCCCGCTTTCATTGTATCCAAGTACTGTTGCACTGGCTCTCAGATCCTTGGGTGCTGCTTGTACTGCTGAGGCAATTTGATCTTGTTTGGTCATGCTCTGAGAATAAGAGTTTATAACAAACCCAACTCCTGCAAGAAGTAATGCTATTATTTTCTTCATGGCTAAATATTTTCTTGAAGATACTACACCGGAAAGTCAAATACAACACATGTTCTGAGATTGGCTTATTTCACTGTGAAAGTGGCTGCTCCCATTCGATAGCCGTCCGTAAAGATTTCAAGGGTATATGTCCCGGGGTCATAGTGGCTTCCTTTATCGTATAAGAAAGTCATTTTCTGACCTGTGTTATCAAACAAGATATCCTGAGTTTCGGTGTAAAATGTTTCTTTCCCATCCAGGATGAATGATCCACTGCCTCTTGCGACATCAAATAAGACCTGATCGTTTTCATCTTTGATTCTCATCACAATAGTTTTGGTTTCCAATGGAGCCACATCATTTTCAGCGATGTTAAAAGTGACTTTAAGTTTACTTAGTTGTCTGCGTTTTAATACACCGGTCCTCTCTTTTCCACTCTTTGAAACTGATAGGATTGCCAGGTTTTCGACATTCAGACGGGCGGCCAGTTTCACTTTACTTGCCAGGTGTTCCTTGTCCTGCTTTAGGCTGGTAATGGACCTGTTAAGCTCATTTTTTTGAGTCTTCAGGTCTGTATTTTCACTTAGAAGGGCCTCATTCATTTTGGACAAATGTTCAATTTCTTTGTCTTTTTGCTTCAATAGTTCTTCATACCCTTCCGTTTTGTTTCTTAACCGACTAATTAATTCTCTATTGGCTCTATGTGTTCGACTCAATTGGTCCCTCTCCACCGTCAGTTTTTCCTGAGCTGACACTAATTCATTGATATCTCCGCCAAGGGAATCAATCTGATGAATTTTTTGTTTTAATTCCAGGTTGATTTCATCAAGTTTTTTTTGTGCTGCAACCAACTCCGACTGATAAAATTCTCGGTTGGATTGCTCATCACGATAGTCGAGGTAGAGTTTAAAGATTAATACCACCAGGACAATTCCAATTACGATGGTATAAATACTTTTTTTGCTACGTGAACGCAGTTTGTTTGCCGGTTCTGATTTATTTTCGGTCATTTTAGCTCAAAAATTTTGTGTAAATTTAACTTTAAAACTCTTTATATAGATAGAATATGATAGATCTGGGTGAAGAATACTGGACCAAACGCTATGCTGATAAGAAAACAGGATGGGATGCCCGGCAGGTTACAACGCCAATCAAAGAATACATTGATCAACTTAAGGATAAATCAATAAAGATTTTAATTCCCGGCTGTGGAAGTGGTCATGAAGTCAAATACTTACATGATTCTGGGTTTTACAATGTGTTTGTGGTTGATATTTCTCAAACGCCTCTCATGGAAGTTAAGTCGAGGTGCCGACGATATAGGGATGACCAGTTCATTCACGGTAATTTCTTTAATCTGGAGGGTAAGTATGACCTGATCCTCGAACAAACATTTTTCTGTGCATTGCATCCGTCACTAAGGGGGAATTACATTGACAAGATGAACGAATTATTAAGTGAAAATGGGAAACTGGTAGGTGTATTGTTCAACATCCCCCTCCATCAGGATGAGCCACCTTTTGGGGGGCATAAAACTGACTATGAAGGGTATTTCATTCCGAAAATGGAGGTATTGATCCTGGAGGAATGCTACAATTCGATTCCACCCCGGAGCGGAAGTGAGCTCTTTTTAATGGCACGGAAGATAAGCAATTAAAAGTCAAGAACATAGTGTTGTTTTGCCAGGTCTTTTTTCACTATCAAAATTCCCAGGGTAAACAGATCAATGCTAAGGGTAAACTCTGACATCTGGTATAGTTCATTCCAGGCATAACTCATTTCCTTGGACCAATAGATGTCATCTAGTACTATGACTAATTCATCCTTTTGATGTTTCAACAATAGTTCTATATAGTCCAGAGTAGGCAGATATCGGTGATTTGCATCAATGAAAGCAAGATCAACAGCTGGGTTTTGCTGAAGATATGGTTTAAGTGTATGGTCAATGTTACCTTCAACGAGCTCAATATTGTAGACTTCTGCCTGATCAATCGTCTTTCGGGCAATCTTCATGGTTTCATTACAACCTTCAAACGAAGCCACTTTTACATTTCGGTTTGTGGCAAGATATAAGGCATTGATTCCAAAAGAAGTGCCTAGCTCAACGACATGTCGGTGTTGAAAATATTTTATCACTCTATAAAGCAGTCGACTTGTCTTTGCATTTGACAATCCTTTTTTAGCAATTTTGGAAATTCTACGATGTTGAGTATTATCCACCTTCGATGCCGCCCCAAGAGAGGTTATTCGAATAGATCTTTCATCATGTATCAATCGATTTCGCGCTTCCTCCCAGGCATTGAAATCTTCTATGGAATAGTCTGCAGAGATGCATTTGGTATAAAAATCATATATAAATGGGGAATGGAGAGAGTGGGCTTCAACACGGTAAAGCCAATGGCTAATAAATCGGATAAGGCTGTGCAATCGCTTAATTAAGCTTAAAAGGGGCGATCATGTTAAATTGAGGTATTACTACCTCCATAACTTCTCCGTCAATCAATCGTTCCATCAGGTAGCGTCCATGCATATTGCCAAGTCCTGATTTCAGATTGCACCCGGATACGTAGTGATGAACCTGGCCCGGTTCAAGGACCGGTTGCTGACCAACCACTCCCTCACCTTCGACCTCACGATAGGTATACCCAGCATCATGGATGTACCAGTGTCTTCGCAACAATTGAATGGTCTTATCACTGTTATTTTCAATAGTAACCCGATAGGTAAATACATAGTGATACTGACTCGGACTGGAATATTCCGGCTGGTATTCTACTTCTACTGATACTTTGATTCCTTTGGTAACTTCGGTGACCATGTTTCAAAGGTAGCTATTTTACTCTTATTTACGATTTTGAATATTAATATGTTATACATTTATGCAAACATGAAATATGGATGTAAACATTGAAAAGAGCTGGAAAACTCTGCTTGAAGACGAGTTTAAGAAGCCTTATTTTTCTGCTCTTGTGTCTTTTGTCAGACAAGAGTATAAAACCCATCAGGTGTTTCCCCCGGGCAAAGAAATATTCAATGCTTTCGAGCAATGTCCTTATGATCAGACCAAGGTTGTTATCATTGGACAGGATCCCTATCATGGTGAAGGGCAGGCGCATGGTCTCTGTTTTTCGGTCAATGATCATGTCCCTTTTCCACCTTCGCTAATCAATATTTATAAGGAGCTGGAAAATGATTTGGGTATCAAGCCTCCAAATCATGGTAATTTAACCCGCTGGTCCACTCAAGGAGTCCTTCTTCTGAATGCAACACTCACTGTCCGATCCAATAGCCCCGGGTCTCATCAAGGAAGGGGATGGGAAGTATTCACTGATTCGGTTATTACCCATTTAAATAAAGGCAAGTCAAATCTTGTATTCCTTTTGTGGGGGTCGTATGCGCAAAACAAAGGCCAATTTATCAACACGGAAAGGCATCTCGTCATTAAGAGTGTACATCCATCTCCATTAGCCGCTCATCGTGGCTTTTTTGGAAGCAAACCCTTTAGCAGGACGAACGATTATCTTATCGCTCATGGGCTTGAACCTATCCGGTGGTAGGGTACAGGTAATCACTTTCATTTCTCTGACCCTGCTTCTAGATAAGATAAATGTTCGTTAACCCGCGTTATTTATGACACTTTCAAGACTTACGATGTTAAACCCGAAATATG
>Ga0114931_10008854_pt1 | contig 12128 bp, 9 predicted proteins | sample 2SBtaG_FD_89579 | JGI IMG/M metagenome (GOLD analysis project Ga0114931, IMG submission 89579) | Deep subsurface microbial communities from Kolumbo volcano to uncover new lineages of life (NeLLi) - 2SBTROV14_V59a metaG | ecosystem: Environmental > Aquatic > Marine > Volcanic | place: Kolumbo...
ACCGCCACGACGGCCGTCACATAGCCCGCACTCTGGATGGGCGAACGCCGCGGCGGGGTCGCGTCAAGCCGGTCGTATTGTGCCGCCCGGGAGCGATGCCGGGTTGCTCCCTCGCCCACAGCGCCGGCGGATCGGAACAACAGGGCGTAAGCGTCTCGGGCAAGACCTCGACCGATCGGCAGCAAGCCCACGACCCCCAGCGGCACCAACAGTCCACAACGCAGCATCGCCCGAGAAACGGCCGTCGCGCCGGCATATTGGCCATAGTCGTCGACCGCCACGAGCCCATGTTCGGCGGCGACCGGACCGGGCGCAGTGCTCTCGGAGTGCGAATCGTGCGTCATGGGACACACGCTCAATCGCCTTGACCAATTGAATCGGCCCACGATCGCCGCGACCCATCGCGCGCGTGCCGAGGCTGGATCGAAATACAACGTCATCGGCGCCACGAGATAGCGCCATGGAATCACGACTGAAATCGCGCTGACGGCCATCGACAAAAACAAGATTCCGCTGCCCAGGAAAATGGCCATGTGGGCACAGAACATCGAGAGCGGAATCACACGGCGGCACCATTTCGAGACAATCACCAACGGCCAGAACGTCTCGAGCGACAAGGTCACCGTGGCGATCATCGCTGACAGGTACGGTACCGAGGTGAACATCCACCGCTCGAACGTCGCGGTCGGCTTCAACCAGCCGGGCAAGATCGTGCCGTGCCAGACGTTCATGGCCGGGATCAACATATCGAGCCGTACGTTTTCGCTCCAATAAGGATCGAAATATATTTTCGACAACCCGGTCATGTGGTACATGATGGCCACGTAAACGGCCAGGCACGTTCCCAGCGTCGTGGCGGCCGACGTAATTTCCGTTCCGCCGTGAAGCACGCCTTTCCACGATCGTGGCCAGGCCATCAGAATGACCAACAGACTCAGCGGCGTTTCATAATCAAATGAGATGAAACGGTACTGCGCCGAGCTGAGCTGCAGCGCCCACAAGATCAGAACCCCCGGCAACAACCCCAGGCGATTTGGCCGCCATGCCGTAAGCAACAATGAGCCGGCGGCGACGATTTGCAGGCTGACGACCTTCCAGCTTTGGTCGAACAGCCACGTCTGAATCGAGTCGATCCAGGGATTCATCCATAAGGGGAAAATCGGATTGATATCCGGACCTTGGATCAATGCGGGAAGCGCCGAGTAATCGCTCGACAGAATCTTCCACGTCAGCAGAAAGAGCAAGACACGCAGGATGATCCGCAGGTCCAGCGGCGAAAATCGGATCAGGCTCAAACGCATCCCTGCCCAGCCACCGCGCCGAGAGACCAACTCCGCGGCGGGCCGCGTGTGCGGATGCCCCGGATGCGAACCACGATCAGTCGTGTTGTTTAGTGCACCTGACATCCCTGCTCCCTTACGAGTTGCGCGGTTTCCTCGAAACCGCAGTTCATCAGTGCATCGATCACCGACAGTCCGGCGACGAATTCGGACTTCGATGGTTGAGGGTAAATCGGCGGTTGGAAATCCTGATGAATCAGTTCGATTCCCGCTGCCGCGAACTTGTCGTCTTCCTGATAGCCGCCCGCGCCGCCGCCGCAGAGGTAGGCCGTTCCGTGAACCTCGCGCACGATCGAGATCAACCGATCCGTCGCTTCGCCCGTGGTCTCAAGCGTTGACACGCGAACGAACTTTGTTCGGTCAAGGCCGAGCGCCGCGCTAAGCTGCGCAGTGGCGTTTTCGTTGTATTGTGCCAGACTCTCGGTCGGGTTTTGAATCAGCGTTTCGAGCAGCGGAAACACTTGCTTGAAATACGGCCCGCGACCATAGTTGCCGCGCAAGGTCTTCATCAACTTCGTTCGCCAATGGGGATCGGGGCTGATCCGCATCTGATCGATCGATCGTGTGCCGTGGTAAGACCGCACGACCGGCACGGTGATCCACGCTGGCTTGCCGCCGACCATCAGCCGCACCCGATTGGTCCACGTGCCTCCCGTTTTGGGAAACTGCACGTTGTCCAGCACGCAGAACGTATCCGCGCGGGCAATCTTGTTGAAATAGCCCAGCCAGGGAAAGAAATTAGGCTGGTGTATCGCAACGATCGATCGGTGCATGATGTTCCCGAAATGTTTGCTGCAATGTGCGAACTTCGTCGATCGGCATGAAGCGATCGATGACGACTTGCCGGCCCAGACGGTCGACATAAAAAGCGCCCGGCCAAGGCGCGACCAGCGCGCGAATCAGGTTGTAAATCCGCGGCGTGGTCCAACTAAAATCGATGCGGCCGTCTTCAGCACGGCGGCGAGGCCAATGGCGGGCACGCCGCGCGTCTTGAGGCATCCGCGGCAACGTGCCGCTCCGGGCTTGGCTGATGACGACGCGCAACATCGGGCCGATCAAATTGAGCAGCTTGTCACGCAAGCTGACGGCCGTATCTTCGAATTGGATCTCGATGGGTCGCTGTAAAACGAGGTCGCCGGTGTCGATGCCGGCATCAAGATGATGGATCGTAACGCCTGATTTCCGCTCGCCGTTGACCAAGGCCCAGTTGATCACATTGGCCCCGCGATACTCGGGCAGCAGCCCCGCATGCACGTTCAGTGCGGCCACGGTTGGCCAAGCGAGCCAGTCATTGTTGAGCAACATCGAATAAGCGTTGACCACGAAAAGATCGGCCGCCGCCGTCCGCACCGCGTTTTCGAAGCGTCTGAACGACTGCGCGTCACGACGATACGGCTGCACGAGCAGCGGCAGCTCGGCGCTTTGAGCGAGCCGCGCGACGCGTTTTAGATCGTCCGGACGATTGGCCGCCGCCACGACGCCGACCAGCTCGTCTTTTCCAAGCGCCTCGAGATATCCCTGGACGCCAAGATGGTTTCCCCACAGCAAGATGCGCATCAGGCGGCCCCCGCTCGACGCTGGAGAATCGCCCGCTGCTCGGGTGTGAGGATATCGCGATCGACGCTGATCCCAAGTCGCGCGGCCAACTCGGCGAGACACGCCAACATGGGGGTATACGACCCGCGCCACCACATGGGGTGTGTCAGCCATTGCAACGATCCGGGGCGCTGAATGGTAAGTAGCTCGCCGAGATCCTTGCCACGCCAGTCTTGGTTCGAGTCGGAAATATATGCAAACCGCGCGAAGAATTCGGGCGTGTACGTATTGATGCGATGGCTCAACAATTTGAGCTGACCGATCGGGCGGTGCGTTGGCATGTGAAACGAAACGGCCGAAATCGTCGTCTTGTAGCGCTGTTCCCAATCCGTGGCGATCTGATCCACTTGCCGCACGATCTCCGTATCATCGGCGAATTGGGTCGCGTCGAAGTGCAGGCCCAAATCGTGACCGTCGTCCAGGATGCGGCCGATTGCCCGTTGGGTCGCCTCGTGCTCGAAGGTGTAAAACGGCGAAGCCGGTTGGAAGAAATAGGTCGCCAGGATGCCGCGACTCGCTTCCAATCGACTGATCGGCTCGACGCACGACGGGTCATAGTCAATGTCGTGCCGCAGCAAGATGAACGGCGACGTGTCCGGCGTGCGGCCGTCGCGCACCGCCTCGAAGCCAACCGGCGTGTAGCCAGCTTCCAACGCAAGGTCTAAATACTCGGCATACGCATCCCACGTGAACGGTTCGGCCGCCGTGCGAGACCGGCGTGTCCGAGCGAGCAATTTCGCTTTCTCGGCATCACATTTCAACGAACGGCGGGAGACTGCCGGCGATTCAACGGTTCGGCTGTCCGTGGAAGCCGGTAGGTCGTCCGCCGTAAGCCGTAGCCCCGTTTCAAGCGATGTCTTGGGCCGCCTGCCGGACACAGCGATCCATTTCGACATATCGGCGATCCAGCCGCCCGGCTCATCGGGCGAGCGAGATTCAAAGCGTGGTGCCCGCCCCACAACCTTGCCAATCGTCTCGGCAAGCTGCCGAAGGCCGACCGGCTCTTCGCTGCCGACGTTGAGCACGCGAAACACGCGGCTTTCCTCGGCGGGAGTCAGCACGTCGCGAATCACATCGCACACGTCGTCGACATAAATCGGACTAAGCCACAGTCCGTTTTGCCCGTCGAGCGTGACCGGCTCGTGCCGGCGAATTCGTCGCATCAGTAGCGGCACCAGGGCGTTGTTGGCCTGCCCCGGTCCGTAGACGGTAAACAGCCGCAGGACCACCGTGGAGAAGAAGTCGGCGTATGACTCGACGGCCATTTCGGCCATGCGTTTCGTGCGGCCATAAAACGATGCCGGATGCGGTGGCATGGCTTCGCCGAGCGGCTGTTCGCTCGGAGCATGCACGCTGGCGCTCGAGGCATAAACAAATTGTCGCACCCCGCCGCGGCGCGACCAGTCGAGCAACTCGAGCAGCGAGGCCACGTTGACATTGAACACGTCGCGCGCCTGATCGGGAAACTCGCGATAGTGCCGCGATTGTGCCAGAGCGACGACCACGTCAATATCCGCGGGCAGCGTCTCGGTAAATCCTCGATGCTCGAGGTCCGCCACCACCAGGTGAACCCCCGTCGGCGACTCGCCTCCGCCGCGTGCCACGGCAAACACCTTGTGCTCAGCCGCCAACCTGCGGCACAAATGGCTACCGATAAATCCATGGGCGCCGGTCACCAGAAGGTTCATCCGCGATTCCTTTCGCACGGCCTCGACCGATGCACTGCTAGGCCGCCTGTTTGACGATGCGATAGAAATGATTCGTGCGCCAAGCGTCGATCGGCAGGGCTTGAGCCTCGACCACTTTCAGCTCGACGTCGTGGAACATCCGCTGCACTTCCGCTTCGGGAAAGCGTCGAACATGGAAGGGGTCTTCCGCGCCGTCGGGAATCGTTAAATCCTGATACCACTTGGGCGAATGCTCAGGACGCGGCGCTTCGGGCTTCTTTTCTCCGGACCACACGGCGATCTGTCCACCGGGTCGGCAAACGCGGTGCGCTTCACGCAGCGCCGCCCGCACATCAAGCATGTGGTCGAGCGACGTGGCGAATACCACATGGTCGAATGCGCCCGTGCGGAACGGCAGATATTCGCCCAAGCCCCGAATCTGACGATAGTCGGCCGGTTGATCGGAAATCAGCGGGTCGATACCGACAAAGCGCGTCCTCGCCGTGTGCCGTGCATAGTGCGCGGGCCATGTTTGCGGACCGCAGCCGATGTCGAGTACCAGACCGTCGAAGGCACAGAAATCGCTGAATTTCAGATAATCGCGACGCTTGCCAACGCCCAGGTTGTGCTCCGGATCCTCGGTGTACGAAGTCAGGCCGTTGGCCTGCAACTGCTCCCAAACAGGCCACAGTTCGGACCACGCTTTCCAAGACGATGGCGTCAGGTCGAGCGTATGACGCAGTCGGCGATAGGCCTCGCCACAGCGCTCGCAGCGCGCGGGCCGATCACTCGATAAAACGAGATCGGCTCGGCACGTCGGCACGGGACAAGCCAGAAGCTGATTTAATTCGTCGAAACTAAGTTTGGAGGGCATATCGACTCCCAATTCCTTTTCAATAGGGCCGCGATCACTTCGTCCACCGGGGCCGGATCGATCCCCAATTCGGGGACGAAAAACTTGCCGTCACGAAACAGCACCTCGTGTTCCGCGCCGTCGACCATCGCGCGGGCCGACGGATACGGCGGAAACGTATGAGCCCGGACAAAGCATGAAAATTGCCGTGCTGACATGCCAGGATCGAGCCAGCGGTCGTGCGGGTAAACCTGAGGATGGTAAGACCCGCGATCGAGCTGTTGCGGGCGACGGTCGAAAGTTCCACGGACGAGGGCCGGCAACGTTTCGTCGAGCAGCGTTTCCCCGGCCTCGACACACTTGAAGTAAAGCGTTCGTGCGGTGTCGCAATCGTCGATTTCGACACGGCGAGCGGCGAGGATGTCTCCGGTATCAATGCCCTCGTCCATCACGTGCAGCGTCACGCCGGTGTGGGCGTCTCCGCCGGCCATGGCATAAACCAGCGGCAGGCAACCGCGGCAATGCGGCAATTCAGAAAAATGGACGTTCAGTGCCAGCCGCCTTGGCAATTCGAGAATCATCTTGCGTACGATTCGCGCGTACGATACGGAGAGCAGAAAGTCCGGCGCGTGCCGGACGATAAACTCGCGTCCCTCGTCCGTGCTGACATGGCGAGGTTGAATCGTGGGAATCGCACGCGCTTCCGCGACAACCTTCAAGGACCGATACCATCGGCCTTGTTCGACGCCGTCATCGTCGGGATTGAGCACGATCCCGGCGACCTCGACCCGGTGGCGTGCCAGCACGTCCAACGCGCGGACCGCCAGATCCTTATTTCCAAGCAGTATCGCCCGCATGGGCCGTGACCTCGTCTAGTTGGGGACGCACGGTCCGCTCGATCTCCGAAAGCGTCAACGTCGGTAGTCCGCGAGAACGCACCGCGTGCAACAAGTCGACCAGCAAGGTGCGTGCCCCCGGGCCATCGGCCACATAGTCGCGCAGTCGATTCGGCTCGTGATAAAACGGTTTCGCCCGTTCGTACCAGGCAACGTTCGGCGTATTCAGGAACAGATGAATCGGGTGAAAGTCGAAGATTTTCAGCCCGGGGCTTTTCAGCGGTAAATCGTCCGCGCACCAGCGATCCTCTCGGTCGGCCGCCATTTCCATGTGGAATCGATCCATGAAAAACAACGGCAACGAAACCGTGCGGCGAGCGATCCGCGTGGGCTGAATCCCCGGGGCAAGATACTGCATCGCGTTGGCGTCGTAGCTTAGCTGAAACTCGTCGTACAGCGGCCGAAACCGCTCGGTGAACAGCAGTGCGTGCGATCGCAGCCCCCGCGCTTGCGGATATATTTGCTTCAGCTCGCCAATGGGCGCGGCCAAATCGCTCAGGTCGGTGAAATTCGGATGAATGGCAATCTCGTCCGCTTCGATCTCCAAGCGGTCGGTGCAGAACACGGTCACTTTACAGCCGGCCTCGTGGATCAAATCAATAGCCCCGCGCACTAGCTCCAAGGGAGCCCAATCGGTATCGAGCGTGAACGCGATCATGCTTGACTCTCGTTTTCCGTCGTTTTGCCCCGCCGTTTGCCGGCGGCTTGTGCTTGTGTGCTCTCTTTGACGTGCGCCGTCCGCGGACGCTTTTGGGGACGACTTGAACATCACGGGATAAACGCCCGCAACCACCATTCGAAACTCAATAGCGACCAGATCAGCAAGCGATGATTCACTTGGCCGGCGGCATGTTCTTCCAACATTTTCTCGACGTATTGGCAGCTTAGATACTCATGGATTCGTGCCCTGCGGTCGCGCAACAAGCGGTGGACGTACTCGATGCTCTCGCCGCGAAACCACGAGGCATCCGGCGCTGAAAATCCTTGTTTGGTCCGTTGCCGCGTGGCAGCGGGAATCAGACGACGCATCGCCTCGCGCAGAACGACCTTGCCGTCGGCGGTCGGCGTGGCGCGATATCTTGAAGCCTTGCCGGCCTCGTCTTCGTCAACCCGGGGCGCTTTCCGCAATTCGTTGAGCTTCATCCGCGGCGGAATGGTGAGGGCGAACTCGACCAGTTCGCTGTCCATGAACGGCACCCGCGTTTCGAGCGAATGTGCCATGCTCAATTTGTCTTCGACGACGAACAGCCCGTGCAGAAACGTTTTGGCCTCGAAATACAGAGAAGCATTGACCACTTCTTCGATCGTCGACAGCGGCATTTCCGCGCCGCGAAACACGTCGCTGAACACGTCCGCGGGCTTGTGGTCGCCGATCGCCCGCCGCGTGTCGTCGTTGAAGAAGCGCGAACGGTCCGCGTCGGGAATCAGCCGTTGCCAATAGTCGTAGTAGGCCTGATAGTACTGCCGTGGGCTGTCCGCCTGCATGCCCCGGTAGTACCGCCAGGGGTAACCGGCGAACAGCTCGTCCCCGCCGCTACCGGAAAGGACCACCTTGACGAACTTGCTCGCCAGCCGCGCCACGTAATAGTTCGGGTAACATTGCCCCACACGCAGGTCTTCCAAGTGCCAAATCAACTTGGGTAGTACGTACTCCATGTCGCCGGCGTGCAACACGATCTCGTAATGTTCCGTCTTGAACAGGTTGGCCATCACCTCGGCCGCCGGGCGTTCATCAAAACCGAGCTCAATGCCCGACGCGCTCGATAAATCAAAACCGGCCGTGAACGTGTGCAGACGGGGAATATGTCTCGCGGCGACTGCCGTGATCGAGCCGGAATCCATGCCGCCGCTCAAATAAGATCCGACCGGTACATCCGCGACCAACTGCCGAGTCACCGCTTGGTCGAACATCGTCGAAAGCCGCTCGACGGTTTCCTCGGCCGTACCGCTGAACCGCGCGTGATCGAAGCGAAAGTCCCAGTAGCGGCGCTGATGGACTTTGCCCGGCGGCCGCGTCTCCACGCACAACGTACATCCCGGCGGCAGCAGGCGAACGCCCTCGAACAGCGTGCGGTCGCTCAAGATGTTTTGAAACGTGAAATATTCGCTCAAACCCTCCGGCGACACCTTGGCGCGAACGTCCGGGTGCGTCAGCAGCGCTTTGACTTCCGAGGCAAATAAAAACAACCCTTGCCCGTGATAGTAGTACAACGGCTTGACACCGTAGCGGTCCCGGGCCAGAAACAGCCGCTGTCGCTCTCGATCCCAGACGGCAAAGGCGAACATCCCGTTGAGCCGATCCAGGCATGCTTCGCCCCACGCGTCGTAAGCGTGGAGCAACACTTCCGTATCGGTTTGCGAATGAAAGCGGTAGCCGAGCGCTTGCAGTTCGCCACGCAAACTTTGGAAATTGTAAATCTCGCCGTTGTAAGTCAGCACGACGTCGCCCGACTCGTTGAACATCGGCTGCCGGCCTGCCGGCGAAAGATCCAACACGGCCAACCGTCGATGCCCCAACCCCACGGCGCCGTCGGTGTATTGCCCTTCTCCGTCGGGCCCCCGGTGCGCGATGACGTCCGTCATGCGCACGATTTGCCCGCGAGAAACCGGCCGGCCTTTGAGATCAACAATGCCTGCGATTCCGCACACGCGCTGATTCCGATGTGGGTTCGTATCGCGTAACAACGGCCGCCGGGCAACCGCCGCTTCGTGCGAAACGTCTTCGGTGCCGTGGCCGGGTTCAACCGCCGAGCAACGTCTGCCTGACGCCGGCATCCTCGTCGAGCGCCCGGCGAACGGTCGCCGGGGCGCGGGGATGCCACGCTTTAGACTTTTAAGCCGAACGAGCCTGTGCCGTGAGTCCATTCTGAGCGATCCCGGGCAGGTGCTTCCACTTCACCTGTGGGTAGAAAATCGAGTTGAAGTGATGCCCGCCGCGAATCACCGCGAATTCGTAAGCGTATTGATGCAGTTCATAAAAATCGACGTTGCCCGGTACGTTGGCCAACAAGCCCACCGTGACCACATAGCGCCCGACGTTCAACTGCAACGGGTCGACGCATGCTTCGATGCAACCGGCACGCTCGACCTTAAGCCGATAGGCCGCCTCGTCATATCGCGCTGATTCCTCATCGCGTTTGGAATCGGTCGTGTTGAAGTGCATGACGTTCAACCAGTCCGACTCGCGATTGATCGCCACGGCCATCCCCAACGTTTCTTCGGGAAGGTCGCCTTCGACGTGATACCAAACGCGGATGCGCATCGAATCCCAAAACCGGAATGCACTCGCGGGCCGATCATCGCGATCCAAAAGTTCGACGCGGTCGATCAACACCGGCCCTTGACGAAAGACGCTCACGCGGCCGGGCTTCGTCTCCGCCGGAGGCACCGCCTCGGCGTGGTCCGCCGATTCGCGGCAAGGCGGGGCGCCGGCAATCTCATCTTCGGGCGAAGAGGGGCGCTTGGCCGATGCTTCGTCGGGCCGGTCGCGGGTAACGTCGGCCGCGCGGCCCTTGCCGCCGCTAATCGCTTCGTAGGTCGCGTAGTCGTACGCGCGCAACACTTCGATCGCGTCGCCGTCCATTTTAATCCGGCCTTGATCGAGCCAGATGGCGCGCTCGCACAACTGAGCCACCAGCGGGCTGCTGTGCGAAACAAACAGCACCGTGCTGCCCCCGGCGCAAAAGTCTTTCATGCGGGCCAACGACTTTTGAGCGAATACCGCGTCGCCGGCGGCCAACGCTTCATCGACGATCAGAATATCAGGCTCAATCGCCGTGGCCGTGGCAAACGTCAGCCTCGCCTTCATGCCGCTGGAATAGGTCTTGAACGGTTGCCCGATGAAGTCGCGCAGTCCGCTGAAATCGATGATCGAGTCCAGCTTGCTTTCGACCTCTTCCCGGCTCATTCCCAGGCACATGCCGCCCAGAATGACGTTTTCCCGCCCGCTGTATTCCGGGTGAAAGCCGGTTCCCAGCTCGAGAATGGCGGAGATTTTTCCGTTGACTTCGACCTCGCCGCTGTGTTTGTCCAGCGTGCCGGCGAGAATTTTCAACAGCGTGCTCTTGCCCGAACCGTTGAAGCCGATGATTCCCACCACCTTGCCGCGCGGGATTTCGAAACTAACGTCCTTGAGTGCCCACAACAGCGAGTGACGCTTCCGGCGCGTGAGCAGCTCCCAGGCCATATCGGCCGGTTTTTGATACAGCCGGTAGGTCTTCGACAAGTTCGCCACGCGAATGGCCGCTTGCCCGCACGACGCACTCATAGAACGTTTCCAAAGTAGGTCTTCAACTTGCGAAACAGTCGATAGCCCCAGGCAAAGCAGCCGAAGCTCAGCAGCGGAAAAACAACCCAGGCCCAGGGATGCTCGAAACGTCCGAAATAGATCGCATCCTGGTAACACCACGTCATGTAGCTGAACGGGTTCAGATACATGATGGGACGCACAAACTGCGGCACCCAGTCGGGTAGATAGACGACCGGCATCAAATAGATGTTCACCAGGCCAAAGACGGCCACCACTTCCTGCAGGTCGCGAAGGTAAGAGCCCGCCGCGCTGACGGCAAAACAGATTCCCGCCATGGCCGCCATCTGAGTGAACATCAGCAGCGGCACGAGCATGAACGACGTCGGTAGCGTGCCGAATCGCAACAGCACATACGTCGCCAGCAGCACGACATACAGCGTCTCGGTGATCGTCACCGCCAGCACGGTGCGCGTGGGAAGAATCTCGATCGGAAAGACGACCTGTTTCACCAGGCTCGCATTGCCCGAGATGGCGACCGTCGCCCGGTTGATCGCGTCCTGAAAGATAAGCCAGGGGATCAGCCCCGACAGAATGTAAACCGTAAAATCCAGCGGCACCGCCAGCCCCCGAGAGCTGACTCGACCGCGGAACACGAACGAAAACAAGAAGACATAAACCGCCATCACCACCATGGGGTGGCCGATGGCCCACAGGGAACCGATCATTTGACCCGCATGGCGTTCGGTCAATTCACGCTTGGTCATCTCCCAGGTCAACTGCCGATGGCGCGACAGCACCGATAGCAGTTCACCCGCCGCGCGTAGGTTGACCAGCGGGGCAAGCAGCGATGCAGGAATCGCGTAACACGCGGCCAAAGCACGCATAAGGGCGTTAAACTAAAAGAGGTGCAAAATCGCCGAATCGGCGCGAAAAGCGTCGTTTCAGCCAATGGTGTTGGCGTTCCGCTATCCCGGCACAGTTCGTCTGGGCTAGCATCGCACCTTGTTTCGCGACGCGCCGAACTTATAGTGCAATGCCGCATGAAGGGTCAACTTCACTTAACCCTCCGCACAGAACTACAATCCGAATCCCGCCGATCGGTCTTGCCGCATCTGCGTGCCGCGAAATCTTGCGATCACCCAAGATTGGCGGATAGCGGGCGGGCGGTTTTTTGCGGCCGGCGGCGGGGCGGCCTTTCCGCAGGCTTCCTCGTTTCTGACAGGTGAAGCTGCGTGTGTGGGGGGGCCCTTCACAATGGGCCACGGGGGCCATTCAACGAAAAGATGCGAAGCGGCGAACCTCCGTTTTTGGTTTGCTCGGAAGGTGTCTTCTTATCGACTCGGGGTTGAAGATTTTACAACCTTCGTCTGTCGTATGGCGAAGACCGGCGGCCGCTTGAGAACTTCGCTAAAAATTTCCTAACCTGTTGCCTGGTTGGGTTTTGCGGCAAAAGTTCGGCTTGGCTGGCACGCTTCGTTCCCGCCGTGGCACGCGACGTGCGAAAGGGCTTCCTCGCAAGTCATGAAG
>Ga0114931_10008855_pt1 | contig 12128 bp, 9 predicted proteins | sample 2SBtaG_FD_89579 | JGI IMG/M metagenome (GOLD analysis project Ga0114931, IMG submission 89579) | Deep subsurface microbial communities from Kolumbo volcano to uncover new lineages of life (NeLLi) - 2SBTROV14_V59a metaG | ecosystem: Environmental > Aquatic > Marine > Volcanic | place: Kolumbo...
CGCCAGCATCTGGTCGAGCCGCACACGGCCCTGCGCAAGCATCGGCAAGCCGTGTTGCGCCGCCATGGATTGCATGATAAGGCGCAGACTCACAGCCGCACCTCTTGGACCCTCCATCACTCGAGCTGGCTGGAGCGGACCATCGGCGCCACTTCCGGAAGTCTCAACGTGCACGTGGAGCTCTTGGTGCGCCACCTGAACGGCTTGACTGCGGTCCTGGCGGGCTATCATCAACAGATTGAGGAGCTGGCCACACTGAACGCGATGCGAACCCGGTGCACGCTTTGACCTGTGACACAGGGATCAAGCAGACCGTTGCCCTCACGATGATGACGGCAATCGGCGACATCACGCGTGTTGCCCACCCTCGACAACTGGTCGCCTGGATGGGCATGGATATCCGTGACTATTCCTCCGGGGGCACCCACCATCGGTTTGGCATCACGAAACATGGCCATCGCTCTGTGCGTACCGCCTTCATCGAGGCGAATCAACGCGGCTCCCGCACGACCATCATCGGCAAGGCGCTGAAAGCCCGACGGGCCCACGCAGCCCCCGACTGTGTCGCGATTGCGGATCGCTGTTGACGACGCCTGCACAAAAAGGGCAACCGGCTGTTGTGTGCCGGCAAGCATCCCAATACCGTTAAGGTCGCCTGCGCCCGGGAAATGGTGGGCTTTGTGTGGGAATCACTCCGCAAGGTGGCCGCATAGACAAAATTCGATGCCACAAACCGTTCAGGAGGGTGTCGGCGTGAGTGTCCTGATTGATCCAGAGGAGAAGACAGAGATGGGGGAAGCCCACGTGATTTCCTGAGCACGAGAAGCCGCTGAGAAGAGTTGGTGGTTCCCCCAACACGGACAACGCTTCATGCGTGAGCCAGCACGCGAATACGAGGAGGTGAGTCCACGGTCACAACCCACTCAAGGATCAATCCAGTGCCATTCACGTTGACAATGGGGCCGTCTATACGAGGAAATATAAAAGGCCTGTTTGAGAGAATCGCAACGGACCAAAAACGTCCTTGCGGATTCAATCCCCAGACTTCGCGATCCGACAGGCGGGCGTTCAGCGTGCAAGGAGGGTCTGCCCGGCCCCTTGTTCTCGAATCGGGCCAGCCTGTCGCTCCAGTGTAGCGTGTGGGCTGTGGGGAACTGGGCAAAGGGGATCGGTCGGCTCTAGGAACTGAACCGGAATCCGGTGGGGGGGATGAGGCGGTTTGCAAGAATGCGTCGAAGCGGACCGGAGCTTTTGGTGGGGCGCGAGTCGGCAAGCCCAGGTGGCTGAGAATCTTGACGATGACCGGCCAATCCCGATCATGACCGAAAGGCCTATCGCAGATTCGTAAGAATACCGGCCTCCTAACCAGTCCCAAAACTCGAACATGTTGGCGATATCGATTCCGAACTTGGCCACTTCTTCCTTGTTGGTAGAAACCGCGACGAAATGTTTCGCCACAGCCTGATTGTCGCGAAGGGTGTTGAGACACCAATTTCGTGCTGATTGGGCATTCGTCAGAGTTTCGATGGTCGTGAAGGTTTTAGAACAGATGATAAAGAGTGTTTCCGCCGGATCGAGGTCTCTGGTGGCTTCGGCAATATCCGTCCCGTCAATGTTCGAGACAAACCGGAGAGTCAGGTTCCTATCGCTATAATGCTTGAGGGACTCATACGCCATCATCGGACCGAGATCGGAGCCTCCGATGCCGATATTGATGACATTACGAATGCGCTTTCCCGTGTAACCCTTCCATTCACCGCTACGAACACGATCAGCGAAAACCGACATCTTGTCGAGAACCTGGTGAACCTTGGGGACCACGTTTTCTCCATCCACGAGGATGGATTGGGTTTTGGGTGTACGAAGGGCGACATGAAGGACGGCACGCTGCTCAGTGATGTTGATTTTCTCGCCGTTAAACATGGCGTCAATCCGGCTGCGGAGGCCTGAAGACTCAGCTAAGTCCAACAAAAGCCGCATGGTATCGTCCGTAACCCTGTTTTTGGAATAATCCAAATAGATGCCAAGGGCTTCAACCGCCAGGCTTTCTCCTCGTTTCGGATCTTCAGCAAATAATTTCCGAAGATGGAGTGGTTGTATCTTGTGATAATGGTCCTGAAGGGATTTCCAGGCAGGTTGGTGAGTGAGTTGGGTCATTTTGGTTGTCACGATGTAACCTCGTTTCGGTTTGGCGTTCAGAGTCTACAGTTTAGAGTTCCACGTTTCGAGAAAACTCGGTTTCGAGTTTGAAGTTCAGAATTCGAAAAAACTTTAGTTTGGAATTTCGAGAATGGGAGTTGGTCTTCCCGAACACGAACGACCATACTCACACTCAGAAATACCCCTCCATTTTAAACCCAATACCTTGAACTAGAAACTCCCAACCCAAAACTTTTATTCACTGGCTCAGAGGAGCATTCCATGTTTTCACAGCAGGAAATCCTCGATAGCAACTGAGAATATTCAATGTTCCTGTATCAAGAAGAAAATTCCGTCCAGCCATGGCGGGAAGATCAATCCAACGAGCAACCAACGCTCGAAGGATATGCCCATGGGCAAAGAGGGCGACATTTCCCTTAACCGCTCTGACCCTTTTTATAACATGATCAGCCCTTTCTCCAACTTGTTCCGGCGTTTCCCCTCCTGGGGCGCCATGGGTAAAAATAAGCCAGCCAGGATTTTTTCATGAATTTGGTCTGTAGTCAGCCCTTCATAGTCCCCATAATTCCATTCCAGCAATTTGGAATCAACCTCGGCCTGATCTCCGAGCCCAGACAACTTGCAAGTTTCTTTGGCACGCCGAAGTGGGCTGGTCAGCACCAAAGCAAAAGACTCTTTTGCCAACATTGGGTGCAATAATTTAGCGAGGCTTCTCCCATTCTCTGTTAAGGGAATATCCGTTACGCCGGTATGCTGCCCGCTGAGAGTCCATTCAGTTTCGCCATGTCGGATAACGTAAACTTGTTGTTCAGGTGCAGTCATAACGGATTTCCTTATTGCTTGCGTTCAATCAGTTAGGACACTGTCAGATCGTTTTCCTTCCACAATATGCCAATTCCTCCACACTTTGAAGACTCTTTTTTTATTAAATTTTTATTCCATAATCCCCCTCATGCGGATCCTGTCCACCGGTCATAGAGAGAGACGCTAGCATTCTGCACCTGATAATGAGAAGATTGGCGGGCTAACGTGTGAGGGCCAAGAAATCCGGATCGCCAATAAGGGGAAAGAAACATGAGCGGAACGAACCCCAACAATCCTATTACTCGTGATAAATTTGACGCGGTCCTTTTTGATCTGGACGGGGTGATCACGGATACGGCAAGCGTGCACGCCAAATGTTGGAAAAAAATGTTCGATGAATACCTGAAGAAACGATCGGCAGAGAAAAATGAACCCTTTCGCCCCTTTGATATCGAAACGGATTATCGTCTCTTCGTGGATGGAAAGCCTCGATTTAACGGAGTTCAGGATTTTCTCACCTCACGGAAGATTAACCTGCCGGAAGGCACTCACGAAGATCCATCTAACGCTGAAACAGTAGGCGGGCTGGGAAACCGCAAGAATGAATTGATCAACGAGGTCATCGAAAACGAGGGGGTTGAGGCCTATGAAGGGACAATCACGTTGGCCCGTCAACTCAAGGAGGCAGGAATCAAAATCGCCGTCGTCACATCAAGTCAGAACTGCGATGTGGTGCTCAAGGCTGTCAACATCACGGATCTTTTTGAGGCAAAAGTTGATGGAAATGTGATCCATGAGCAAAACCTGACTGGAAAGCCGGCCCCGGATTCCTTTTTGGAGGGTGCCAAGCGGCTAGGGGTAGAACCTGCAAGAGCAGTGGTGGTTGAAGATGCCATCTCTGGTGTTCAGGCCGGGCGTAATGGGAAGTTCGGACTCGTGATTGGGGTTGATCGAAAAGGATATGCCGATGAGCTCAAAAAAAATGGAGCCGATGTGGTGGTGAAGGATTTAGGAGAGTTTCTTTAGTTATTGAGATGCTTTAAAAAAAAGGTAAGCACCATGATACACCATGAGCGCGTCAAGCCCGATCATCATGTCTATCCACCTGATGAATGGAATATTATCGAAAAGAAGTTCAATCCCAACTTCTTAGCACAGATGGAAACCAGCCTTGCTGTAGGAAACGGATATCTAGGGATGCGGGGGTGCTCTGAGGAAGGCGGACCAGCCGGTCAGGAAGGAACATTTATCAACGGCTTTTACGAAACCTGGCCCATCGTGTATGGGGAAGACGCCTTCGGATACGCGAAGACCGGTCAAACGATTGTCAATGCCACAGACACGAAAATTATCAAGCTCTATGTAGACGATGAACCCTTTTGGCTACCCAACGCGAATATGCTCAATTACGATCGTCGGCTGAATATGAAAGCCGGAATGCTTGAGCGAGAAATCTTGTGGGAAACGCCTTCCGGGAAGCAGGTGCTTATCAAATCAAAAAGGCTCGTGTCATTCCCGCATCGCCATTTGGCGGCTATCTCCTATGAAGTGACCGTTCAGAACGCTCAGGCTCCGGTGGTAATTGCCTCGCAAATAGTCACCATGCACCGGGAAAATTCTCAAGACGATAATGATCCTCGCAAGGCGAAAGCATTCAAAGACAAAGTCCTTCAACCACTCATGAACCATGTTCAAGATCGTCGGGTGGTTTTCTGCCATTCCACGAAAAACAGCAAGATGATACTTGGTTGTGGGATTGATCATTTGTTGGAAACCGAATGTCCTTATACGTATACAGGCGAAAGTTCCGAGGAATTTGGACAGATTGTCTTTACCATTGAGGCCCAACCAGGCCACCCGATTCACCTGACGAAGTACATGTCGTATCACACCTCTCATACAGCTTCCTTTGAGGAGATGGATGACCGGGTTGAACGAACTCTGGATCGTGCGGTCACCATGGGTTTTTCATCTTTGCAGACTGGCCAACACGAATACATGGACGAGTTCTGGGAACGGAGTGATGTGCAGGTAACCGGTCTTGGCGAGTCCAAGACAAAACGGTCAAGTGTGGAGATTCAACAGGCCATTCGCTTCAACCTCTATCATATCCTCCAAGCGGCAGGGCGAGCCGATACGACCGGAGTTGCCGCAAAAGGGCTCACGGGGCAGGCCTATGAAGGACAGTACTTTTGGGACACTGAAATCTACGTCCTACCCTTCTTAATCTATACGTCACCTCTTATTGCCAAGAATCTATTGATGTTCCGCTATCGATTATTGGACAAAGCCAGAGAGCGAGCCCGAGAATTGAATCAGAAAGGTGCGATGTTTCCGTGGAGGACAATAAATGGTGATGAGGCTTCGGCCTATTATGCGGCAGGAACCGCTCAATATCACATCAACGCCGACATCATGTATGCCCTGAGGAAGTATGTCAACGCGACAGGTGACGAAAACTTTCTGTATGAATATGGGGCAGAAATGTTGATCGAAACCGCACGATTTTGGAGTGATCTAGGATTTTTTTCAAAAAAATCCGGCGGGAGATTTTTTATCCATGGCGTCACAGGTCCCGATGAATACAACACGGTGGTGAACAACAACACCTACACGAATCTCATGGCTGAAGAGAACTTGCGGTACGCCGCTGAAACGGTAGAGTTAATCCGGGAAAAACACCCGAACCGGTTCGAAGCATTAGTCAATAAGACCAACTTGGACCTGTCCGAAGTCGAGTCTTGGTATAAAGCTGCAGAAAGCATGTATATCCCATTCGATGAGAAAATGAAGATTCATCCACAAGATGATTTCTTTTTAGAGAAAGAGAAGTGGGATTTTGAGAATACTCCTCCTGAGAAATACCCTCTTTTGTTGTTTTACCACCCGCTCGTCATTTACCGATTTCAGGTGATCAAGCAAGCAGATATAGTTTTGGCTATGTTTCTCCTCGGTGATGATTTCTCCCTGGAACAAAAGAAGCGTAATTTTGAGTTTTACGACCCCTTAACGACAGGAGACTCCTCCCTGTCATCCTGCATTCAAAGCATTATTGCGATGGAAATTGGAGATTACGAAAAGTCCGCAAATTATGCTCGAATGGCCCTGTTGATGGATCTTGCTGATGTGGGAGGAAACGTCAAGGATGGGTGCCATATTGCATCAATGGGTGGAACCTGGATGGCCTTGGCCTATGGGTTTTTGGGGATGCGTGATTATGATGGAATTTTGACGTTTCGACCCCGAAGGCCACCGGATAGCACGGGCATCATGCGAATCCCTCTAACCATGCATGGACAAAGGATCGTGGTGGAAATCGACGCCTCGGCGCGCACGGTGAAATATTCCTTGCACGAAGGCGATGGCCTCATGATCCGTCATGAAGACGAAGAAATTCGTCTGACGAAGGATGAGCCAACGGCCACCCGCCCGATTGTTAAGGATTCCTGAGTTCCCTTTGGGGTTTGTCGTTAAACGCCACGTTGTACCCATCGGATGAAAGCAAAATGCGGATTCTGGTTCTTAATTGTGGAAGTTCTTCTCTGAAGTTTCGCCTCCTTGAGGGTGGAGGAAAACCTGAGGACGCGACTCGAGTTCTGGTCAATGGTGCAGTCAAAGGCATTGGTGGAACTGGCTCCCTTGAATTAAGCGCGGAAGGGCAAGCAGGATCGAAAACCAGCAAACCCCTTCCAGATCATGCCCAAGCCATCCAATGGATGTTTGAGGGCCTCGGCAAGTTATCCGGGGGAGAGGACCTCGCCATTGGGCTCTCGCAAATAGATGCCGTGGGGCACCGGGTGGTCCATGGCGGGGAAAGATTTTCTGTACCTACCTTGCTTGATGAGGCAGTTGAGAAGGAAATTGAAGGCTTAAGTGAATTGGCGCCCTTACATAATCCAGCATGTCTGGCAGGGATTCGGGGAGCCCGGGGAATTCTGGGGAAAAAGGTCCCAATGGTGGCGGTATTCGATACGGCCTTTCACCAAACTATGCCGGCGGTAGCCAAAACGTACGCTCTCCCATATGAACTCGCTTCTCGACATCGGATTCGTCGATATGGGTTCCATGGTATTGCCCATGCGTCCCTCGCCGACGGATGGGCAGCATTTACAGGAAAGCCACTCTCGGACACCCGGATCATTACCCTGCAATTAGGCAATGGATGTTCGGTGGCTGCCATCGCAGACGGGAAGTCGGTTGAAACCTCAATGGGGTTTACTCCTTTGGAAGGCTTGGTGATGGGAACCCGATCAGGCGACCTTGATCCCTCGGTCGTGACTTTTCTCGCCCAGAAAGAAAAAGTCGATGCTTCGGAGGTGGAGCGTTGGCTGAATGAAGACTCCGGACTTCTGGGACTTTCGGGACGAACCAACGATATGCGCGAACTTCTTCATGCAGCCACTGAGGAACAGAACGAGCGTGCGAGATTAGCGATTGAAGTGTTTTGCTATCGAGCACGGAAATATATCGGCGCCTATCTGGCCGTTCTTGGAGGAAGTGAAGCGATTATATTCGGTGGTGGGATTGGCGAAGCCTCACCAGACATTCGCGCCAAGATTTGCGATGGTATGGAATGGTGCGGGTTACGGTTGAGCTCCGCTCGCAATAGAGCAGCAATCGGACTGCAGCCAGGACAGGTTGCTCAAATCAGTGAGGAGGGTTTCTCCCCTAAAGTGTATGTTGTGGCGGCAGATGAAGAAACATGGATCGCGAGAGAGACTGTGAAGTGTCTCCAAGCCACAAGGAAAGCTTGATAGTACGCTGTACTTTATTCCCCCCCCTATTTTTTATCAATAGGTATCAACTCACTACTGTCCGGTTAAACCAAAAATGAGTCATTTTTTCTCTCTAACTCATTGAATATAAAAGAGGACGATTCATGCGAGAATTTCAAGTCGACGACACCCTTGATCGCTCGAATTCCCCCTCCAGTCATGGCTTTTAGCAGATCACCACTTCATTTAACCGGACACTGGTGGTATCAACTGTTTTTATAAAATTTTTTATGAAATTCTAAGGAGGTAACAATGGCAAATCCGTTATCCAAAAAAGAACTGGAGCTCATCGATGCTTACTGGCGAGCGGCGAATTACTTGTCGGTTGGGCAAATCTATCTCTATGACAACCCGTTACTGAAGAAAACCTTGCACAAAGACCATATCAAACCGAGACTTCTTGGCCACTTGGGCACAACCCCTGGCCTGAATTTCCTCTATGTTCATCTGAATCGGTTAATCAAAAAACACGACTTGAACATGATTTACATTACGGGGCCTGGACATGGTGGACCCGGACTGGTTGCGAATGCCTACCTAGAAGGGACGTATAGCGAGGTCTATCCGAACATCTCACAGGATGAAGAAGGGTTGAAGCGCCTCTTCACCCAATTTTCCTTTCCCGGTGGTATTCCTAGTCATGTCGCTCCTGAAACTCCTGGATCGATCCATGAAGGTGGTGAATTGGGCTATGCCGTTTCCCATGCCTATGGTGCGGCATACGACAATCCCGACCTGGTCGTAGCTTGTGTGGTCGGTGATGGCGAGGCGGAAACCGGACCGCTTGCGACAAGCTGGCATTCCAACAAATTCCTGAATCCGTTAACCGATGGAGTGGTCTTACCGATTCTCCATCTCAACGGCTACAAGATCGCAAATCCCTGTGTCCTGGCTAGAATCAGCCATGAAGAGCTGGATCACTTGTTCCGCGGGTATGGATATACGCCGTATTTCGTGGAGGGGGATGACCCCATGAAAATGCATCAACTCATGGCCAGTACACTCGATACCGTAACCAAAGAAATCCAAACCATTAAGGCGGACGCTCAGAAAAAAGGAGTCAAGAAGCGCCCACTTTGGCCCATGATCGTTCTCCGTACCCCAAAGGGTTGGACCTGCCCTAAAAAAATTGATGGCAAGAAAACGGAAGGGTACTGGCGCTCTCACCAAGTCCCGATGGGAGAGATGCATGAAAAACCGGGGCATGTGCGAATTCTTGAAAAATGGATGAAGACGTACAAGCCAAATGAATTATTCAACAAAAATGGACAGCTTAACCCTGAACTGGCAGACCTGCCACCCAAAGGTGAGCGCCGAATGAGCGCCAATCCCCATGCCAATGGTGGCCTTCTGCTTAAAGACCTGCGCATGCCAGATTTCCGCAGCTATGCGGTGAAGGTGGCATCCCCTGGAGCGGTCAACGTAGAGTCTACCCGCGTAATGGGCAAATTCCTGCGAGATGTGATGAAACTGAACATGAGTAGCAAGAACTTTAGACTGTTCAGTCCGGATGAGAACAACTCGAATCGCTGGCAAGACGCATTGGAGGTGACCAACCGTGCCTGGATGGCGGACTCCTTTCCTTACGATGATCATCTTGCACCTGACGGTCGGGTCATGGAAATGCTCAGCGAACACCAGTGTCAGGGCTGGCTTGAGGGCTATCTGCTCACGGGCCGGCATGGTTTCTTCTCCTGTTACGAGGCATTCATCCATATCATCGACTCCATGTTCAATCAGCATGCTAAGTGGCTGAAAGTATGCGACGAAATCCCCTGGCGGCGACCAATCGCGTCGCTGAATTATTTGCTATCATCTCATGTGTGGCGTCAGGACCATAATGGGTTTAGTCATCAGGACCCCGGGTTTATCGATCATGTCGTCAACAAAAAGGCAGACGTCGTGCGAGTGTATCTGCCGCCTGATGCGAACTGCCTGCTATCCGTGACCGACCACTGCCTACGCAGCCGTAATTATGTCAACGTTGTGGTGGCCGGGAAGCAGCCGGCTCCACAGTGGTTGACGATGGATCAGGCCATTAAGCATTGTTCGGCTGGTCTCAGCATTTGGGATTGGGCGAGTAATGATCGTGGGGGGGAACCCGACGTGGTGATGGCTTGTTGCGGCGATATCCCGACACTGGAAACGCTCGCGGCCGTCGAACTTCTTCACACCCACGTGCCAGATTTAAAGGTTCGTGTCATCAATGTGGTGAACCTCATGAAGCTGCAACCTCAGAGTGAACATCCACATGGGTTGAGCGACAAGGACTTCGATGCGCTGTTCACGAAAGACAAACCGATTATCTTCGCGTTTCACGGATACCCATGGCTTATTCACCGGCTCACCTATCGCCGAACGAATCATAAAAACCTACATGTGCGTGGCTATAAGGAAGAGGGCACCACCACCACGCCGTTCGACATTTGTGTCATGAATGATCTGGATCGCTTTCATTTGGTGGACGATGTGATCGACCGTGTGCCGAAACTGGAGACTCGTGCGGCCTACGCGAAACAGGCCATACACGACAAACTCATTGAGCACAAACAGTACATTGCCAAATATGGTGATGACATGCCCGAGATCAGTGGTTGGCAATGGGGACAGCGCGGCCCGGCCAAGCGACGAAGGAGCTCCACAGAGGCTGACAATGTGTAAACAGTGACGCTTCGAACAATCCTTTGTGAAGCCGGGAACGGGAAACTGCACTAGTAAAGGAGTACAAAAGATTGCCCCGTGCTCGTAAGAAACCTATTCCGAAAAAACCGTCGCTTCTTGAGCATGTGACTGGCGTAGAGAAGCAATTCCTCAAGGGAAAACGGGAACGGACGGCAGATCTGGAAAGCGCGATCCGGGTCTTTCTCGAATTTCTTCGAGGATTTGAATCTCTGGATGTGGACCAGCCCTGCGTCACCGTATTCGGGTCGGCTCGATTCAAAGCGAATCATCCGTATTATCGACTGGCACGTGAACTTGGTGGGGAGCTGGCACAGGCAGGTTTCGGGGTCATACCCGGCGGTGGGCCCGGCATCATGGAGGCCGCCAATCGTGGAGCAAAGGAAGCCGGAGGACTGAGTATTGGCTGTAACATTGAGCTCCCAATGGAGCAGAAGCCTAATCGCTATCTGGATCGATTCGTGGAGTTCGATCACTTCTTTGTTCGTAAAGTTATGCTCGTCAAATATTCCTGCGCGTTTGTGCTGATGCCCGGAGGATTTGGGACGATGGACGAAATCTTCGAGGCTCTCACGCTCATGCAACCCGGGAAGATCGAACAATTTCCGATCGTTGTGATGGGTTCTTCGTTTTGGGAACACATGCGTGGATTTATGCAAAATTCGCTGCTTAAAGAAGCAACTATTAGCAAAGAAGACCTAGCGCTGTGGGATAACGCTGATTCACCAAAAGAAGTCGTCCGGCTTATTCAGAAAGGTTTACGAACGCCCCATGTTTTTCGGCGACAGCGCATGCGAAAGATTGCTCATATGCTCGACTGACTCCCTCGGCTTCAGCGCATTGGAGAATTCATTAAGGAAAATTTGGCTCTAAGCGATGCCACACCGAGAATTTCATCGGCCCCCATATTGAATGTCCACCCCATAAAAAAGGTCGCTAATGGAAAACAAAACAGACAGTAAGATGGATCAGCTCTGCATTAACACCATTCGCACTCTTTCCATGGATGCGGTGCAGGCAGCGAACTCCGGTCACCCAGGCACTCCAATGGCTTTAGCTCCGGTGGCCTATTGCTTATGGCAACGGTTCCTCAGGTTCGATCCTCAGGACTGTATTTGGCCGAACCGTGACCGTTTCGTGTTGTCAATCGGCCATGCCTCTATGCTGTTGTATTCCCTGTTGCATTTAACCGGCGTGAAGGCTGTCAGCAAGGACTACGAAACGTTGGGTGAACCCTCCGTACCATTGGATGATTAAAAACTTTCGCCAGTTAGATAGCCGATGCCCAGGCCATCCTGAATATCGTTAGACCTCTGGAATCGAGACCACCACAGGTCCGTTGGGCCAGGGTGTGGCGACCAGCGTGGGCATGGCTCTTGCCGAACGATGGGGGGAGACCTATTTCAATAAGCCTGGCTTCGAAGACATGATCAATTTTAACGTGTACGCCATTTGTGGGAATAGATGATATAGACGCCCCCCCCCTTTCTAACAGGAACGAGGACTACCATCTAATGATGGATACCTCAACGTGGTAAGGTATGTTTTTGCAACCACATACACCAAAGGAGGCGTCTATGAAACAGAGTATAGTCGACGTGGGCCTTGATGTTGATGATACCCAGTCCCATGGTTCGGCCTTTGCCACACACACAGGTGTCGTTGTGGATTTCCACTGTCGGCCCACGCTGAAGGGCCTGCTCCGGCAGC
>Ga0114931_10008856_pt1 | contig 12127 bp, 9 predicted proteins | sample 2SBtaG_FD_89579 | JGI IMG/M metagenome (GOLD analysis project Ga0114931, IMG submission 89579) | Deep subsurface microbial communities from Kolumbo volcano to uncover new lineages of life (NeLLi) - 2SBTROV14_V59a metaG | ecosystem: Environmental > Aquatic > Marine > Volcanic | place: Kolumbo...
GGCCACCCTCACCCATCGCAACATCGTTGCCAACATACTGCAGTTTTCGGCGGTACTCGGGCCGAAACTGAAAGCGGGCCGGGAGATCATTGTGACGGCACTGCCGCTTTATCATATCTTTGCGCTGACGGTGAACTGCCTGGCATTCATACACCACGGTGGACACAATATCTTGATTGCCGATCCGCGGAGCATGCCGGCGCTCATCGCCGAACTCGGCCAATGGAAATTCACCGCGATGACGGGCGTCAACACGCTGTTCAACCTGCTGCTCGATTCGGCTCGCTTCCGCGCACTCGACTTTTCCGCGCTAAAGATCACCATCGGCGGCGGTGCCGCCATTCAGCGCAGCGTGGCCGAACGCTGGTTCTAGACCACGCGCTGTCCTATCCTGGAGGGCTATGGGCTTTCGGAAACATCGCCCTTGCTGACGCTCAACCCATACAACACCGCTGGGTTCAGCGGAAGCATCGGTCGGCCCATACCGTCGACCGACATCTCCCTGCGTGACGATCAGGGCAATGAAGTAGCCATCGGCGAAGCCGGGGAGTTGTGCGCCAGAGGCCCCCAGGTGATGCGCGGCTACTGGAAGCGAGAGTCGGCGACCCGGGAAGCGATGACCGCGGATGGTTTTTTCAAGACCGGGGACATCGCCACCATGGACGCGCAGGGCTGCTTCCGCATCGTCGACCGCAAGAAAGACGTGATTCTGGTTTCGGGCTTCAACGTCTTTCCGAACGAGATCGAAGCAGTGGTGGCCCGCTGCGACAGTGTGCTCGAGAACGCCTGCATCGGTGTGCCGGACGAGCACTCGGGCGAAGCCGTCAAGGTCTTCGTCATCGTCAAACCGGGCGCGCAGCTCGATGCCGAGGCAATCCGGGCACATTGCAGGCAGCACCTGACGCCCTATAAAGTTCCAAGACAGGTCGAATTTCTCGAGGAGCTGCCCAAATCGACCGTCGGCAAGATCCTCCGGCGAGAGCTGCGCAAGAAAGGTGCCTCCTCATAAAAGACGAGTGACGGAGCGATGAAACCGAGGAACGATTTCTGGACGGCGACGAGCAAATACGGTGTGGTTCATCGTCCGGCCGCATCGAATGCGCCCGACACGCTGTTGGTATTCGTCCACGGCCTGTTCGGCGATTGTCGTCGGACCTGGGGCAGGATGCCTGAATGGGTGTTGCAGGCTGCGGGTACCGATCTGGCTGTCGCTTCGTTCGGTTACCCCACCAGGTTGTGGGAACGTTCCAGCGTCCCTTTGGCTGCTGACGATCTCCGTACCTGGCTGGAGACGGAATTTCATGATCACCGGCATGTGTTGTTCGTAACGCACAGCATGGGAGGGCTGGTAGTCAAACAGATGCTGCGCCAGACCTACCGTGAAATCCAACCGCAGATCGAGAATGGCAGCCTCGATTTTTCATCCGCTTCTCTGTGGCTGCGAAGCCGCCGGGTGATCCATATCGCCGTTCCGCATTCCGGCGGGTCCCCGTTGGTGACCTACGCCTCGAAAGCGGCCTATCAGGTGTTGCTCTATCCTTTGATGGCACCGTTTCTGACGCTGAGCCGCTTTCTGTCGCAAGGCCGAAAAGATTGGGGCCGCAATGAGGTGGTGACAGTACTGCGCTGGCGCAACCCCTGGCTGCTCGATCTGGAAAAGGAATTTGTCGATCAGCAAAGACGCTCCGGCGAACAGGACATCCCGAACCCCGTCATTCACGATCTCTATGCAAAAACAGATCTTTCCGTACCCATCGCCGCCCGGACCGACCAGCGCGATATCTACTTCCGCGGCACCCACAAAACGGTCAAGATCGCCGAGCAGCCGGGCGATCCCGTTGTCGCGATCGTCGGCCGCTTCGTGAGCATGTATACCGATACTATTGCACTCGCCCTGGCCGACAAAACACTGTCGCGCATCGCCGATGTCAATCAAGTGACCACCATCGGCTCCCTGATCGGTCAAGGCCCGGACGATGGCGAGCCGACACCGGAGACTCCGTCACCGACCGTCGCGACGGCGTCGTTCGGTACCCAAACAGCGATCCGCGATGCGGTGATAGCGGCCGTTCACGCCGGCAGTGAACAGCCGCGGCAGATGGTGGTAACCGGCGTCGCCGGAGTGGGCAAGTCGGTTGTGCTGCGGATGATCGCCTGGCGCCTGAGCCGGGATTATCTCGCCGGGCCGGAGGGCAACACGCCGCTGCCCCTGTTCATTCCGCTGCAACAGGTCACGTTCGGCAATGGCGACGAGGAGACTGCCGCGCAGGAGATCGAACTCGGCGGGTTGCTGGAGCGTTGGTGGCTGGAGTGGGTTCGGGGTTTCTACCCCGCATTGACCGGCAACACCGACTGGTTGGAAGAGAGGCTGCAAACGATGCCGACCGCCGTGATCCTGGACGGCCTGGACGATTTCCTGGTCAACCATCCAGGCATCGGCTTATCCAGCATCATTGCCATGCTTCGCCAGGCGGTGGGCCGCTATGCGAACAACCCCCGGCTTGCGTTCATTGCCGCCATTCGCGCCGGCTTCCCGGGTCTGCAGCGTCTGGCCGATGATCCGCGCGACATTCACGAGATTCTGCGCCTTTCGCCGCCGCAGGCAAAACGCTGCTTTCCCGCGTGCCGGACATGGCTGGACTCGATCGGTGACCGGCAGCTCATCGAGCTGATCCTCACGCCGCTCATTCTTTCCAACTATGAACCCGGCCGGGACGACCGGCTCGATACCGGCGCATTGACGCAGACCTCCATTCTCGACCAGACCATTCGCACCATCCTCAGACGCAGCAGCCTGGCCGGAATGCAAACCGGCAGCGGACAGTTTGCCGGCATCGATCACCTGGTCGATGCCCTGACCATGATCGCCTGGTTGTTCTTCTACAAATCACGGGGGGAAATCAGTATCGAGGTATTGCGTGAAGAAGCCCGGGAGAGCAATGGGCGCTGGCACCGATTTGTGGACGACTCGAAACTTGTGCAGGCATCCGCAGAGCTTCTGGAAGGATTTCGATTGGTCGAGCAGGCGGAGCCCTGCAATGCCCTGCTGCAGCGCTCGGTCTTCGTTTCCACGGGACCGGGAAAGGTGCGGTTCTCGCACCGGCATTGGCAGGAGTTTCTGTTGGCCCGATATTTCGCCCTGTGTCTGCGATGGGGCCATGTCGAGGACTTCGGCATCACCGCCTTCAACTCCCATATCTACCTCATGGCGGGCGAGCTCCTGCGCGGCCACACCATCACCGAAGAGCAAATGCAGTCCGTGCTGCAAGCGTGGCGAACCTCCGGAAACACCTACGTTACCGGCAATGTCATCGCCTTTCTCGCCTGGACGCAGACAGCCATCGAAGCCCGCGCCATCAACTTGCTGCTCGACGAATTGCCGAATTTTCAGGCACTGTCGCGCGTGGTGCTCATCGCCGGGCTCGGCTATCGGATATTGGTCGATCACGCAGACGACCAGTCCGCAGTGGACTTGCGGCGGGCTCTGTTTCCCAGACTCCGGGAATTTTCCGACCCGGCGACCGCGCCCGGGGATGATCCTGTCGCTTGCAGCCTCGCCTGGTGCTATCAGAAAGCGCTTGCCGAAAAGTTCGACATGCCGCAGCCCGAAAGGCCGTGGCCGGCCATCGGCTTCGACGATGCCGAAACGACCAAGGCCCTGCCGATGATCTGCACCATCGAAGACCGCGAATTGACCCTGGATGCGCGCTCGCGTTCTCTGCAGCTGGCGTTCCTGGTGCCCATCCTCGACGTTTACTCCGATCCGAATTTGGCCATCCGGGCATTGCATTATCTCTATTATCTGATCGTCGCGAGAAAACACGGGATACATGTGGTCGAGCTCACCCAGGAACTGCCACCGCTCCTCGCTTCAGGGTGTGAATTCGAAAAGGTAATCCGTTCGTTTTCCCTGGTGCCGGAAGTGCAGGAGCTCTATAAACGGTGTCAGACGATGCACCGTTCGCTCGACTCGGCGTTGCTGTGAACCGCTGCCGCAACGGAGGGTGCGCCGTGCGCATCATTTACCACCGAGCCGTCTATAATTCAGAGTCCACCCGCTATACCCGCTATAATGGCTATGCCGCGTGGAACATTGCCAGGTTTGACCGCTCTAAGAATTGTCGAGTTGACAATCACCGCAGAGCACTTGGAAATGAACAGGATGAAGCGGCTGGTATTGATCTGTTTGGCAATAGTGGGACCATCGAGCGGTTTTGCGGCGACCGATGAAGGTGCAAGGGCCAACGCCAAGACACAGGCGCGCGCCATTTTCGCCGGCGGCTGCTTCTGGTGTATCGAGCCGCCTTATGACAAGCTCGAGGGAGTGATTTCGACGACCTCCGGCTATACCGGAGGAACCGTCGCAAATCCTACCTATGAACAGGTTTCGGCAGGCACTACCGGCCATGCCGAAGCGGTGGAAGTTGTTTTTGATCCGGAACGGGTGAATTACGATACGCTTCTGGACGTCTTCTGGCGCAATATCGATCCGCTGGACGGCAGCGGTCAATTCTGCGACCGCGGAAATCAGTACCGTTCGGCGATCTTCTATCTGGATGAAGCGCAAAAACAGGCTGCGGAGGCCAGCCTCGAAGCACTGCAGTCGAAGCGATTCAGCGATCCGATCCGTACCGAGGTGGTGATGGCGACCGCATTCTATCCCGCCGAAGATTACCACCAGAACTACTATGAGGAAAATCCGCTGCGCTATAAATACTATCGCTGGGGGTGCGGGCGCGACAGTCGCCTGGAAGTGCTGTGGGGCGATGAGGCCGGAGGCAAACGCAAACAAGCCGGAGGGGACTGATCGACAAGGCTGGCGACTTAAGCCCCACGCCAGCCGGCGAAGAGCAATATGCAAAGAAACTCAGCCGTTTTATCCCCTCATCCCGGCCTTCCCCCGGAGGGAGCCTGAGCATCTGCAGTCTTATTGGAAGAGTTCACCTTCCAGTTCAATCGGCGCACCTCGCGCAGTCGCGGGCCGGTCTTCCGTCGCCTGCTCGAGCAGGCGATTGTTACCGACCCAATCACCGATGCCGATATCACGCACGGTTATCAGTGGGGATAGTGCGGTATCCAGTCAAAAGTGGCGCTAACCGACTACTCCCTTTTGGACAATTCCAGGTGTTCGTCGACCGGAATCGGTTTGCGGGATCGAAAGTCGTGGTTCTTCATCAAAGTCTCCTGACACATTTTTGTTGTGCCTTCGGCTGGTGCAGCACCTATTCTACCGGGTCGATTTGCGCATCAGATAAATAATTGAACTAAAAGATATGTTGTAGCCTTTATCCGTCAGTATAAAATAGTCAATGTTTCCCCCTCGTGCGCAAAATCAAAAGGCAGGGAGCAGAGGATAGTAAAGCAGTCCACACTCTCCTGTTTTCTGTCCTCTGACTTCTGAACCCCCACATGATCCGAATCGAACTGTTCTCCCAAGGCGAAGAGGTGGTCAGCGGTCAGACGGTCGACACCAATGCTGCCTGGCTCTCCCGGCGCTTAGTGGAGATGGGGTTCGAGGTGACGCGTCACACCTGTGTGGGCGACCGTCTGGAGGAGTTGGTCGCGCTGCTGCGGGAGATCGGCGCGCGGGCCGATTATTGCATCTGCAGCGGCGGGTTGGGGCCGACCCGGGACGACCTGACCGCCGAAGCGGTATCACAGGCATTCGATCGGCCGCTGCAGGAGGACCCGGAAGCGCTGCGGCAGATCGAACGGTGCTTTTCGCGCTGGGGCCGTCCGATGCCGGAGGTCAACCGCAAACAGGCACAGCTTCCGAGGGGTGCTCGGCGGCTCGACAACCATTGGGGGACGGCGCCGGGCTTCCTGCTGCAGTCCGGGCGCTGCCGTTTTGCTTTCGTGCCGGGGGTTCCTTCGGAAATGCGCCACCTGTTCGAGGCGTATGTCGAACCCGATCTCGCAGCCCGGTTCGATCCGGCACCCAGACGGCTCGTCACACTGCGCACCTTCGGCATCGGCGAATCCGCCATCGAAGAGAAGCTCGAAGCCGTCGAGCTGCCGGATGACATCGTCGTCAGCTTCCGGGCGGGGCTGCCGGAAGTGCACACCAAACTTTTTTTTCCGCCCGACTTTCCGCAGGAGCGGATGCGCCGCTGCGTCAGTGACGTGGCGAACGCAATCGGCCCTCAGGTCTTCGGCATCGACGGTCTGGACGGCCCCGGCGGCAGCCTGGCGGAGGTGGTCGGTCGGCTGATGAGCCAATGCAAGCAAACTTTGGCCGTCGTCGAAACAGCGAGCGGCGGGCGGATCGCAAGCCAGTGCGTTGGCGAGTGGCTCATCGAAAGCACAGTGTCGCCGGAGCGCGGCAGGCTTGCAGCCATGTTCAATCTGGTCGGTCTGGATGCCGACGACGAAGCTTTTGCAGGTATCGCGGCGCTGCGGCTGGCGCAGACGGTCCGGACGCGTGCCGGCGCCGATTTCGGTCTGGCGCAGTTCGGCTGCTTTGACCCGGCGGCGCTGCACGACCAGGAGCAGGCGCTGCGGTTGCACCATGCGCTGTCGACTCCGACCGGACTGGTGTGTGAAACGGGCCTTGTTCGCGGCCCGCTGCAGCGCAAGCAGATCGTGGCAGCGGCCCTCGAACTCGATTTGTTGCGGCGTTATTTGCAGGGCTTTTTGTGAGGTTTAGGGAATGCCACTGATTCGCTTGACCGATGTTGCCATCGCCTACGGCGTCCACGCGCTGCTCGATCAGGCCGGTTTCCAGCTTGATGCCGGTGAGCGCGTCGAGCTGATCGGCCGCAACGGCGAAGGCAAGTCGACGCTGCTCAAGATCATCGCCGGCACGGTGCAGCCGGACCATGGCGAGGTGTGGCGACAGCCAGGGTTGAAGCTGGCGATACTCGAGCAGACGCCGGCATTGGCGATCGCAGCCAGTGTGTACGACATCGTGGCCGAGGGGCTCGGTGAGGTCGGCGGGTGGATCGCCGACTACCATCGCTTGTCGGCCGATGTTGCCGCCTCACAGGAGAAAGCACACCTGACAGAACTGGGTCGTCTGCATGACAAGCTCGATGCCCACGACGGCTGGAATCTACGGCAACAGGTCGAAACCGTGATCACCCGGCTGAATCTTCCTGCTGCCAAGCCGGTGAATCAATTGTCCGGCGGTTGGCAGAGACGGGTGGCGCTGGCACGGGCGCTGGTGATCGAGCCGGACCTGCTGCTGCTCGATGAACCGACCAACCATCTGGACTTGGAGACCATTCTCTGGCTGGAACAGCAGCTGCTCGGCTTTCCCGGTGCCATCCTGTTCGTGACTCATGACCGTGTTTTTCTGCAAAAGCTGGCCAGCCGCATCGTCGACCTGGACCGCGGCCGGTTGGTCTCCTGGCCCGGCGACTATGCGGACTATCTGCGAAGAAAGGCGGAGGCGTTGGAAGAGGAGGCGCATCAGCAGGCCGCGTTCGACAAAAAGCTGGCGCAGGAAGAGGTCTGGATCCGAAAAGGGATTCAGGCGCGCCGCACCCGCAACGAAGGGCGGGTACGCGCTTTGAAGAAATTGCGTGAAGAGCGCAGCAAACGGCGGCTTCAGCAGGGCAAGGCGCAGCTGCGGCTGGACAGCGGCGAACGCTCCGGCAAGCTGGTGATCGAAGCGCAGCACATCTCGCACCGCTATGGCGGTCGTATTGTCATCGACGATTGTTCGACGACCATCCTGCGCGGCGACCGCATCGGCCTGATCGGTCCCAACGGCGCCGGCAAGACGACGCTGCTGCAGATCCTGTTGAAACAGATCGAGCCGACCGAAGGGCGGGTGCGTCACGGCGTCAACCTCGAGATTGCCTATTTCGACCAGCTGCGCGCCCGGCTCGACCTCGATCAGACGGTGGCCGAGGCGGTCGGCGACGGCAGAGACTTCGTCATAATCAACGGCCGCCGGCTTCATATCATGTCGTATCTGGGGGATTTTCTGTTCGCCCCGGCGCGGGCGCGTTCACCGATCCGCAGCCTTTCCGGCGGGGAAAAAAACCGCGTGCTGCTGGCGCGGCTGTTCAGCAAGCCGGTCAACCTGCTGGTGATGGACGAGCCGACCAACGATCTCGATATCGAGACGCTGGAGCTGCTGGAATAGCTGCTGATTCAGTTCGACGGCACGCTGCTGTTGGTCAGTCACGACCGTGCTTTTCTCGACAATGTCATTACCAGTACGATGGTGTTCGAGGGCGAGGGGCAGGTGAGTGAATATGTCGGCGGCTATTCGGACTGGCTTCGAAGCAAGGAGCCGGAGCCCGATCAGCCGGCGGCACCCAAGTCGGCGGCCGCCCGGCCGAAACCGACCAGAGCGAAGAAAAAGCTGAGCTATAACGAGCAGAAGGAGCTCGATCGGCTGCCGGCGACGATCGAGGCGCTGGAAGCCCGGCAGGCCGAATTGAACGCGTTGGTGGCAAGCGCCGATTTTTATCAGAGCGACAAAGAGATCATCACCCGCACATTGGACGCGCTGAAATCAGCCGAACAGCAGCTGGAGCAGCACTATGCTCGTTGGGACGAGCTGGAAGCCTTGGCCGAGGCACTGTCCGGCTGAGCCGGACTCCGAACCGACCGTGAGGAGCAGATCGCTATGACCGCCTCCTGGGAGGCGGTGCCCTGATCGATGAAATAAAGGTAGGGTGGAAAGCGCAGCGGTTCCACCGAACCATCCTGGTGGAACCGCTGCGTTTGTTCCACCCTACGTCCACATCGATTGTCGCCCTGCCGCCAATCCGGAACCATTATCCAGCAGTTCGATCCAGTGCACCACCGGCAGTTGCGTCGCCGACTGAATGTGGAGCAGACAGCCGATATTTGCTGTGGCGATGATGTCGGGCTGGCCGGCTTCCAGCGCGTCCGTCTTGTTTTTCAACAGGCGCATCGACAACTCTTTTTGCAGGATCGAATAGGTTCCGGCCGAACCGCAGCAGAGATGACTGTCGGCGATCGGTGTCAGCCGGAAGCCGAAGTTCGTTAAAATCCGTTCGATGCAACCGTTTAGTTGCTGCCCGTGTTGCAGGGTGCAGGGGGAATGAAAGGCGATCCTCGGACGATCGGCCGCGCCTAAGCTTGCCAAGTCCTCTTCGGCCACTATTTCGCCGATGTCTCGGGTCAGCGCCGACACTTGGGCCGCTTTGGCCGCATAGTCGGCATCGTGGTGCAAGAGCCTGCCATACTCTTTGACCATCACACCGCAGCCGCTGGCGGTCGTTACGATTGCTTCGGCGCCCTGCTCGATGTGCGGCCACCAGGCATCGATGTTGCGGCGCATGAAACGCAGCGCCTCCTCGTGCGCCGACAGGTGATGGCTCAATGCGCCGCAGCAGCCGCTTTCTGCGGCTCGGATCGGACGAATTCCCAGCCGGTCGAGCACGCGCGCCGCCGCCGCATCGATGTTCGGCGCCAACAGCGGCTGCACGCAGCCGTCGAGCAGCAGCATGGTTCGGCTATGAGCACCGGTGGGCCAACTGCGGTGCGGTTGCCGGGGTGGTATTTTCCGCCGGGCAGCGGCCGGGAGCAGCGGCCGAACGGCTTGTTCCATGCGTACGAATGGTGCCAACCGGCTGGGGTAGGGTAGGAGGGTTCTGAGCAGCCTGCGCCGCAGCCGGTCGAGCCATGGCCGCTCGACCTGTTGTTCGACCACAGCCCGGCCGATATCGAGCAGCCGGCCGTATTCGACGCCCGAGGGGCAGGTGGTCTCGCAGGCGCGGCAGGTGAGGCAGCGGTCCAGGTGCCGCTGCGTGCGGATGGTCGCGGTGTGGCCTTCCAGTACCTGCTTGATCAGGTAGATGCGCCCCCGCGGCCCGTCCAGTTCGTCGCCCAATACCTGGTAGGTGGGGCAGGTGGCATTGCAGAAACCGCAATGGACGCAGGTGCGCAGAATCGCATCCGCTTCTTCGCCCTGCGGCGTCTCCTTGATCCAGTCTGCGATTCTTGTCTGCACGGATTACCAGTCGGAACAGATGCGTTTCAGGTTGAACAGGCCGTTCGGGTCGAAGGCCTGTTTCAACCGTTGGTGATATTTCATCAGCGTGGCGGACAGCGGCTGAAACCGCTGTCCGCTGCGATCGGCCGAACGAAACAGCGTGGCATGTCCTCCAGCCGCTTCGGCGGTCTGGAAGACCGCGGCGGCTGGTGCATCGGTCTTCAACCAACGCTGCGCGCCGCCCCAATCGAGCAGCCATTCACCGGGCAGATCCATCATCGATGTTGCCGGTGCGACCGAGAGTCGCCACAGGTTCTGTTTGCCCTGGAAAAAAGGGTGCTCCTGTTCACGCAGTGCATACCAGAATTGCTCGCCCTGGGTGAGCAATTCGCCGCCCAGACGCTGCTGCGCTGTCGCCACCGACCCGGCCGTGCCGGACAGTCGGGCATAAACGCGGGAACCGTCAAAACAGAGGCCCGAGAGCGGCAACGGCTGCCCGGCCCATCGGTTCATCGTCTCGATCGCTTCGACCGGCTCCATTTCCAGGCTCACTGTGATCTCTTCGGTGGGCCGCGGCAGAACTTTGAACGATACCGAGAGCAGCAGGCCCAATGTGCCCATTGCGCCGACCATCAGGCGCGCGATATCATAACCGGCCACATTTTTCATCACTTCGCCGCCGAAGGAGAGGATTTCCGCTCGACCATTGATCAGCGTGCAGCCGAGCACGCAGTCGCGCACCGCGCCGCTGAACGGGCGGCGCGGCCCCGACAGGCCGCAGGCGACAGCACCGCCCAGTGTGGCCCGGTCACCGAAATGAGGCGGCTCGAACGGCAGCATCTGTCGGTGTTCGGCAAGGAGCGCTTCGATCTGCGTCAACGGCGTACCACAGCGGGCGGTCATCACCAGTTCGCTCGGCTCGTAAGTGATGATTCCGTGATGCCCGGCGACCTCCAGCCTGGCGCCTTCCGATTGGCGCCCGTAAAACGATTTGCTGTCGCTCCCGGCAATATTCAGGGTGATGTTGTGGTGCAGAGCGTGATCGACAGTCTGTTGCAGTTCCCGGCTGATGTCACTCATCGTGTTTGTTTGTGGGCAAGCCGCGCTTGCCCTCTTGTCGCTCTGGTCCACTATAATGTCCACGGTGCTTCATAGACAACCGAATCGTGACTAAATCTTCATTAAAGTTCATTCTTTTGCTGCTGTCGGGCCTTTTGTTTACTGCTCATGCGGAAGTCTACCACCGGCAGGACGAAAAAGGACGCCATTTCTATTCCGACCGTCCGAGCCCGGGAGCCGAACGGTTGGCCATCAGGCCGGGCTTCTCCTACCGCCTGGTCAAGTATGCCTACGATGGCGATACGGTCACCCTGCAAGAGGGCGAACGGGTTCGCCTGCTGGGCATCAATACGCCCGAAGTGGAAAGCTCGAAAAGAAGGGGGGAACCCGGAGGAGAGACCGCGCGGCTCTGGTTGAAAAAAGCGGTCGAAGGAAAAAAGGTGCGCCTCGAGACCGACGTGACCCGACGGGATAAATACGGCCGACTGCTGGCCCACCTCTTTTTAGAAGATGGCAGGCACATCAATCTTGAACTGGTAGAACAGGGCCTGGCCATCGCCAGCATTTATCCGCCCGAACTGAAATATGTCGGACCTCTGCTGCAAGCCCAGCAGCGCGCCGAGCAGGCCGGCCGCGGCATCTGGGGTGATCCCTACTATGCACCCAAGCCCATCACCAAGCTGCTGCACAGCAAACTCAAGGGCTGGAACCGTTTTCGCGGGACGCCGAAGAGGATCAAACGGAGCCGCCGCTATGTGCGCCTGCTCTTTTCGGACCGCATCGACGTGCGCATACCGAAAGCCAACTTGCCGCTGTTTCCCGATCTCGACAGTTATCTGGGCCGGCCGATCGAGGTCCGCGGCTGGCCGTCGCGCCGCAAAGGCCACTATTCCATACTGGTTCGCCATCCGAGTGCGCTGGTGGCGGTTGGGGGCAGCGAATGATCAGTCCCGATAAAAGGGAGAGTAGTGCTCCCGCGATGTTTTGCGGGGCGGCACACAGTTGTGCTTACACCAGCCCCAGCTCCAGTTTGGCTTTTCGGCGTTCCCAGTCCGGCAAAATTCGCTCTAACAGTCGATAAAATTCTGGTGAATGATTGCTGTACTTCAGATTGCCACAGTTCATGTGTAATGACGTAATCGATGCATTCAC
>Ga0114931_10008857_pt1 | contig 12126 bp, 14 predicted proteins | sample 2SBtaG_FD_89579 | JGI IMG/M metagenome (GOLD analysis project Ga0114931, IMG submission 89579) | Deep subsurface microbial communities from Kolumbo volcano to uncover new lineages of life (NeLLi) - 2SBTROV14_V59a metaG | ecosystem: Environmental > Aquatic > Marine > Volcanic | place: Kolumbo...
CGACGCCGCGAATCGGGCGATGCTCGACGGCAAGACGGGCTACAATCCTTCCGCCGGCATAATGCCCCTCCGAGAAGTGTTGGCGGAGAACGTTTCTCGTGACCGCGGCGTGAGTTACGGGCCCGAGAATGTAGCCGTGCAGCCTGGCGGCAAGCCGGTCATCGGCAAGTTCCTGGAGATCTTCGTGAATCCTGGGGAGGGGGTTCTCTATCCCAATCCCGGCTTCCCGATATACGAGTCGCAGATAAATTATCTTGGGGGACGGCCGTTGCCGTACGGCTACGCGCCGATCGAGGGGGGCTTCGAGATCATCCGGGACCAGGTGGAGGCGCAGATCGACGACACCACGCGGGCGCTAATCTATAACAATTACCAGAACCCGATCGGTGCCGAGTCGAGCGATGAGGAGATGGAGTGGCTCGCCGAGCTGGTCCTGAAACACGATCTGGTGGTACTGTCCGACGAGGCTTACTTCAAGATCCTCTATCGGGGTGAAGGCAAGAGCATCGTATCGCTGCCCGGCATGAAAGAGCGCACGGTGATCCTCTACACCTTCTCCAAGACCTACGCCATGACGGGTTGGCGCCTGGGGGCCGCGATCGCCGACGGGGGGGTCATCGAGCGGATGGCCAAGCTGAACGTGAATAGCGAGTCGTGCACCAACCACTTCATCCAGTACGCCGGTGTCGAGGCCTTGACGGGCGACCAGAGCGGGGCGGAGGGTATATTGCGGACGCTGCGAGAGCGGCGCGACGCCCTGCTGCAGGAACTCCGGCGGATCGATGGGGTGGAGGTGTTCAACCCCAATTCGACCTTCTATCTCTTTCCCGACGTCACCGCGGTCTATGATCGTTTGGGGGCGACCTCGTTGGAGGACTTCCGTTTGCGGACGCTGCGGGAGACCGGCGTGTCGTTCTGTACCCGGGAGCATTTCGGCAGTCCGCTGGCGGGTGAATCGCGAAAGTTCGTTCGCTTTGCCTTTTCCGGCATTTCTGTCGAGCAAATCCGCGAGGGACTTGCCCGCTTGCGGGGTTTCTGGGGTTGAGCGTCGCTAGTGCATAACCACAGCGATGAATTGTCAGAGTCTCCTGGGGGAAACCGAGCGGAGAGGGCTCGAGCAGTGCGCAAGGGGGGCCAGGGACGAGCTGAACAAGGCAGCGAAAACCCGGTGGCGGAGGACTAGTGCATAACCACAGCGATGAATTGTCAGAGTCCCCTGGGGGAAACCGAGCGGAGAGGGCTCGAGCAGGGCGCGGACTTTGCTGAGGGCGTTACTGACAAGGCGGTGCAATCCAATCCCTGTGGCGGAAGACTAGTTTTCGAGCGTGACCTTGACCGTATCCTGACCCATACCGCCGCCAGTTCGATGCCCAGGGGTGAACCTTCGAGCAACCGGCAGATCTTGACGACGGAAGCGATGTTCTCGGCCGTCAGGGCGAAACGATTGCTGGCCCGTCGGACCCGCTGCACGAAGGGTTGCACCGCGTCGAAGTACCGAGCTCGTTCGAGCGGTACCTCCTCCTTGCCCGCCAGGGGTATCCCGGCCGCGGTCGCGAGACTCGTCGGGATGGCCTCCGGTGAGATAATGTCTTCCAGCGCCACGAAGTACAGTTGAGGTTTTCCTGCCCTTGACTCAAGTTCTCGTCTTACCAGCTGGAGCGCCAGGCGACTCTTGCCCACCCCACCGGGGCCCGTCACGGTAAGGAGCCTGCAATCTACCTGCTTCAGACCATGGGCGCCACTACCTTCTACGACGCCGCTGTGGGAGCGCAGAAGATCTACGCCTTCGTGAAAGCCCGTGATGGGTCGTTGCGCGTCAACTACCGCAGCAACGGCCAGTGGAAGTGGGCTAACCAGGGAATTCGCTGACCCGATCCGCTGCGATCGGCGGGGACTGCTGTGCGGCGACGTCGGCAGTCCCCGCTCGCTTGGTCGGGAAGGAGCCTGGTCACCGCTGTTTGTGCATGAGCCCCACGGGGTTCGATACCGCGTGCCTGGCTGCTTCCCAGGCGCGTTTCAGCTCGACGGTTTCGGGGTCGAGGCCGATCTCGTTGATGCCGGCGAAGTGCGCCACCTCGTCTTCCTTGGCGTTCAGGATCTTGTTGAGGACGGCGTGGAGGGAATCCCGTACCGCAAGGCCCTCGCGGAGCATGTCCTGGAGTTCCAGCACCCGGTTGACCAGATCCTCGTGGCTCATGGCCTCAAGTTCCGCCCTGGTGCGTTGCACGCTTTGCGCCTCCTTTGCCCTTTCACGCTACTTCGCTCTTTCACTCTACCTCAATGCTTTCCGGGTTGGGCGTTCCGGAAAGACCTCTCGGAACTCGATCTCTCGGCCAACGCCTGCCGGAGGAACGTACGGCAGGGCCTCGCCAAGCGTCGCCCTGAGGTATGCTGGGCGGTGCATGGTTGACCCCACCGGACTGACCCTCGTGGAGCTTGCCGCCGCCTATCGCGATGGTTCCTTGCGACCCACCGAGGTGTTGCGGGCATATCTGGAGAAGATAACGCCCGGCCCCGTCTATCGGCTGGTTCTGGCGGAGCGCGCCGGGCGTCAGGCGGAGCGCGCCGAAAGCCTGTTCGCCAGCGGAACCGACCTCGGTCCTCTGCAGGGGATCCCGGTGGCCCTCAAGGACCTCATGGACACCAGGGGGGAGGTCACGGCGGCGGGCTCGCGAGTGTTGGCGCGCGGTGATCCGGCGACGGCGGACTGTCCGGCCGCCGCTCGCCTGGAGGCGGCCGGAGCGGTGTTTCTGGGCAAGACCAACATGACGGAGCTGGCTTTCTCGGGGATCGGCATCAACCCTCATTTTGGTACTCCCGGTAACGCCTGGGATGATGAGCGGATTCCCGGGGGTTCCTCGTCGGGTTCGGCGGTGGCGGTGGCGACCGGCTTGGCTTGCGCGGCGGTGGGCTCCGATACCGGGGGGTCGGTGCGGATTCCGGCTTCCTTCAACGGCATCGTGGGCCTCAAGACGACAGACGGCCTGATCCCCATGGGTGGTTGCGTGCCGCTGTCGACCACCCTGGATACCCTGGGCCCTATGGCGCGAACGGCGGAGGACGCCTGGATGCTGTTCTGCGCCCTGGCGGGGAGGTCGTACGCGCCTCTGGAGCGTCCCACCGGCCCCCTGACCTTGCTGGCGCCGACCACCGTGCTGCAGGAGAAGCTCGAGCCGGCGGTGGCGACCGCCTTCGCGGGGGTGTGCGAGAGGCTCGAGCGCCGGGGTCATCGGGTGATCGGCGGGGAACTGCCGGTCCTGTCGGAGATTCCCGAGTTGTACCGCAGTTACGGTAATTTTGCTGGGCATGAGGCGCTGGCTCTTCATGGGGAGTTGCTGGAGCGTTTCGGCGCGGAGGTGGATCCTCGGGTGCTGAAGCGTATCCTGGCTTTTAGGGGACGTCCGGCGGTGGATTACCTGCGACTTTCCTATGCGCGTGAGCGCTTGCGGCGGGAGTTCTGGCTGGGGCGCGAGCGGGTGGACGCCGTGATCGCGCCGACGGTGTCGATCCTGCCGCCGAGGATCGGTGATCTGGCTACCGATGATGCTTATTTCGAGGCCAACGGCTTGTGTCTCGAAAACACCATGATCTTCAATTTCCTGGGGGGGCCGGCCGCCAGTGTTCCTACCGCGGTTTCGGCAGGAAATTTGCCGGTCGGGGTGATGATCGCGACCGCGCCGGGCGGGGAGGAGCAAGCCCTGGGGATCGGGGCATTGCTGGCTTAGAGGGAGTCTTGGGAGGCGTTATTCGCTTACCAGGAGCGTCAGGGCGTCGGCGATCAGGGCGGGGGAGGGCTCGCCTTTTATCTCGACGGTGTTGCGGGTGGTGATCAGGAGGCGGCTAGGGCTTTTGGGTCGCGCCGCCAGTAGGGTGACGCGGTCGCGGATGTAGGAGTCGGCGCGTACGGGCGCCAGGAAGCGCACCCGATCGAGTCCGTAGTTGATGACGGTGGGGATGTCGCGGGGGAGGGCGTTGGCGTCGCGTTGCATCTTGGTGAGGAGCGCCAGGGTCAGGAAGCCGTGGGCGATGGTGCTCCCGAAGGGACCGGCGGCGGCTTTTTGCTCGTCGACGTGGAGCCACTGGTGGTCTTCGGTGCACTCTGCGAAGGCCTGGATACGGGCCTGATCCAGCAGCAGCCAGGGGGAGATCCCGAGTTCCTGGCCGACGAGGTCTTGTAACTTCGCCAGGATAGGGTCTTGGAGGGGTTTTGTCATCACCGGCAAGTTATCACGAACCCCGGGGGCGGGTAGCGGTTTCCACCTTCAGCGCCGGGCTCGTCACGCCGATGGCGGCCAGGAAACCGACGACGGCCTTGACGATGATGTCGGTAACGATCACCTCGGTCATCCAGGCCGGGGTGGCGAACGACTCGCCAGCGAAGGCGAAGACGGTGAAGACGATGGTGTCGGTGGGGATGCTGACGGCGTTGGAGCTGGCAACGCGCGTGATCCAGCTGCGATCCAGGAAGCGCTGATAGACCTCGGTATCGGCCGTTTCCGAGAGGATGATGGCGGTGAAACCGACGGCGACGTAGCGTAGCGGGGTTCCCAGGCCGAGGGCCATGGCGACGTTAGCGATGGCGGCCAGGAGGATCATGGTGTAGACGTTCCGGCGACCGTAACGGTGGACGCGATCACGCTGCGTGAAGGTAATGCCGAAGAAGAGGGTGCCGACGTTCACCAGCCCGTAACCGGGCATGGGCAGGAAGCTGTCGAAGGTGTAGTTGGCCAGCAGGGTACAGGTGATGTAGACGGTCATGGCAGTGACCATGGCGGCGCGCTTGCCGAAGACCAGCGGGATGACTTCCGCACCCAGCATGCCGCTCAGGGGGGCGAGCAGGAAAAGCAGGGTACCTCCCGCCAGCTTTCCGATCCCTAGGCTCAGTATGATGTTGAGGGTAAAGGCGAGCAGTATGACTGATCTCAGAGGGATTGCCGGGAGAGTGCGGCGCAGGGAGAAGAGCGGGCTGATGAAGAGCGCTCCGAACATGAGGATGACCGGCAGCGGGAGTTCTGGAAAGGGGTGCTGTCCGAACTGCGAGAGGTGATAGAGCAGTAGGCAGCCGGCCTGGGCGATGAGCGTCACGCCTAGATAAGCGAGAAACCTGCTGAGTGGGCGCACGGGGGCCTCCTTGGCGAAGAACCTTGGACGGTAATGTCACCTCCCGTCGCACGGGGAGTATAGCAGCTTGGCCAGGAAGGTAGCGGGCTATTATGCTGGCTCATGGCAGATGTCACCCTACTTGGAACACCACCCGACACCCTGCTCGAGACCCTGGGAATCGCCGTGACGGAAGCTACACCCGCGCGGGTGACGGCGAGGATGGCGGTCACGCCCGGGGTTCACCAGCCTTTCGGACTTCTTCATGGCGGCGCTTCGGTGGCCCTGGCGGAAACGGCTGCCAGTATCGGTGCCAGCGTCAGCATCGACCTCGAGCGTCAGCGGGCGGTCGGGATCGAGATCAACGCTAACCACCTGCGCGCCAAGCGCTCGGGACGAATCACGGCGGTTGCCACGCCGCTTCATCGGGGGCGGCGGACGCAGGTCTGGGCGGTGGAGATTCGCGATGAGGGGGGGAGGCTGGTGTGCGTGTCGCGGTGTACTCTGGCGATCGTTCCGGTAGGGCGCGGTCGGGGAACGCGGCAGGATATACTGTCGGGGTAAAGGAAGGAAACTCGTGCGTGTCGCTCTCTTTGCTACCTGTCTGGCCGACCAGCTGTTTCCCGAGGTGGCGGTCGCTGCCGTAAAGCTGCTTCGACACCTTGGGGTGGAGGTGGTTTTCCCAGCGGCGCAGACCTGTTGCGGCCAGCCGGCCTATAATGCCGGCTATCAGTTGGAGGCGCGGGAGATCGCCGAGCATCACCTGGCGGTGTTCCGGGATTGCGAGTATGTGGTACTCCCCTCGGGTTCCTGTGGTGCTATGGTCCGCAGCCACTACCCGGAGCTGTTCGCGGAGGCGCCCCGCCTGTTTGCGGAGGCCCGCGACCTGGCGGGGCGTACCTTCGAACTGACGACCTTCGTGAGCGAGGTGCTGGGTCGCGTCGACATCGGGGCGGATCTTTCCGGGCTGCGGGTGACCTATCACGACTCCTGTCATGCCCTGCGCTTCATGGGGGTAGATGAGGCCCCGCGGGCGTTGTTGCGCTCCGCCGGGGCGGAGTTGGTGGAGGCGGAGGGTCACGACGTTTGCTGTGGTTTCGGAGGACTCTTCAGCGTCAAGATGCCCGAGATAAGCGCTGCCATGGCGCGCTCGAAGCTAGGTGGCATCACAGCTACCGGGGTCGGGGTGCTCACCTCTACCGATGCCGGTTGCCTCATGCAGCTAGCTGGTACCCTGCGGCGTCAGGGGGCGGCGGTGAAGGTCAGGCACGTAGCCGAACTACTTTGGGAAGGCGTAGAACGGGCGCAAGGCTGATAGGGACGCGCCGGCAAGGGAACTTTATGGAAGTCACCACTCAGAACTTCAAGAACAACGTCGGCAAGGCGTTGCAAGACGAGCAACTCCAGCTCGCCATGCAGCGCGCCACGGCAGCGTTCGCTGGTAAACGCCAGAGCGCGGTGGCGGGGTTCGCGGATTTCGAGGCGCTCCGTTCCTATTGCGCTGCCGTGAAGGCCCACACCCTCGCTTATCTGGATCATTATCTGGAGCAGCTGACGGCCAGCGTCGAAGCGCTCGGCGGCACCGTGCACTTCGCGGCCGACGGCGCCGAGGCCGTGCGGATAGTCACGGCCCTGGCGGAGGCGAAGGGTGTCCGCAAGGTGGTGAAGTCCAAGTCCATGCTTTCCGAGGAGATCCATCTCAACGAGGCGCTGGAGGCCAAGGATATCACCGCTCTGGAGACGGATCTGGGGGAGTACATCCTGCAGATCGATGGGGACGTGCCGAGCCACATAATCGGGCCGGCCATTCACAAGACCAAGGAGCAGGTCACCCGCCTCTTTCACGACAAGCTTGGCACGCCCGAGGACGCCGACATCCCCACCCTGACCGCCGCCGCCCGCCGCCTCCTGCGCGAGCACTTCCTGACGGCCGACATGGGCATCAGCGGCGTGAATTTCGCGGTGGCTCGGAGCGGTACGGTGGTGCTGGTTGAGAACGAAGGGAACATCCGCTTCACCACCAGCCTTCCCAGGATCCACCTGGCCATGATGGGTCTGGAGAAGATCATCCCGCGGCTCGAGGACCTGCCGGCCTTCCTGAGCCTGTTGCCGCGCAGTGCGACCGGCCAGAAGGCCAGCAGTTATGTCTCGCTCATCACCGGCTCCAGGCGACCGGGGGAGCCTGAGGGTCCCGAGGAGTTTCACCTTCTGATAGTCGATAACGGTCGTAGCGCCGTGCTGGCGGATCCCAAGCTGCGGGATTCCTTGCGTTGCATCCGCTGCGGGGCTTGCCTCAATTCCTGCCCGGTGTACCAGCAGATCGGCGGTCACGCCTATGGCTGGGTGTACTCCGGACCTATCGGAGCGGTGCTGGATCCCGGCCTGCTGGGGCTCGAGCCTACCGTCAGCTTGCCGCAGGCCAGCAGCCTGTGCGGCGCTTGCGGGGAGGTGTGCCCGGTGAAGATTCCCCTGCCCGAGTTGCTCCTCGAGCATCGTCGGCGGGCGGTGGAGCGCGGCTTGTCCCGGAAGTCGGAGAAGCTGGCCGTTGGTGCCTTCGCCTTTCTCGCCAGTCGCCCGGGTCTCTGGGACGTCAACACCAGGATCGGCCGTTACGGCGCCCGCCTGCTGAGTCGTGAAGGCTACCTTGCCGGCGGCTGGTTGCCGCTCCTGGGGGCGTGGTTGCGCGAGCGGGACTTCCCGGAGCCCGCCAGGCGGTCATTCCGGGAGGTATGGCGCCGGGAGCTGGCGGAACCGTGAAGCGCGATGCCTTCCTCGCTCGGATCCGGCAGGCCCTCCACCGCCAGGAGGGTGACCCCGTCGAGGCGCCTCCCGCGGTGCTCGAGCCGCCAGGGAAGTGGGACCTAGAGGCCCTGGTGAGCGCCTTCCGGAGGGAGTGCGAGGCCGTGGGTGCCGTTGTTCACGAGGTTGCCGAGGTCGCGGAGGCTGGTGCGCTGTTGGGCTCTTTGTTGTCCGATTTAAACGCTCGAACCTTCCTGGCCAGCGAGGAGGACATCGTCGCTGAGGTCATGACGGGGTTGCCGCTGGTGCCCGCCGAGGTGCCTGCCGAGGCGGAGGTGGGGATTACCGGGGTGCTGTGCGCGCTGGCGGATACCGGGACTCTGGTGCTGTCGAGCGAGGTGGGGCGACAGGCGAGCCTGTTGCCGCCTGCTCATGTAGCGCTGGTGCGCCGCGAGCAGCTGTTGCCGGGCATGGCGGAGGCTCTTGCCCGTTTTGCCCCGTCATTACCGAGCGCCTGGGTGCAGGTGACGGGTCCTAGTCGTACCGCCGATATCGAGCTTACCCTTACCATGGGGGTGCACGGCCCCGGGGTGCTGCAGGTGCTATTGATCTCCGCATAGGAATTATTCTCGTTCGTTTGACTCTCTTTCGCTTGGCGGGCGACGGTTTGGGGGTCGAGAGGGCCGGCGGTGTGCGCGATGCCGACCCGTTTTGGGTTTTCGTCATCTACAATTGTGTCACTCGAGAATCATGTCACTCGAGGCCGCTCTGGGGGGGCGAACTTCGTGGTTAGGGTGGTTTGTCTCACGATGTACACTACTTTTCTGCTTACCGTCGAACCGGTACGTTGTACGACCGATAACAATCTTTGCCGCATGGTCGCGTATGTGGCGGTGCAGCTCGAGCTGTCGCTGGAGCAGGTGACTTGCGATCCCGCCAATGGCCGCTATCAGGCTGCCATCAGTGGGGAGCCGGGGGCGCTCGGCGAGTTGACGACCGTAGTCATGTTGGGGTTTCCCGAGGCGCGGGTGAGTCTCGAGGAGATAGCGGTGATCGACCAAGTACCTACCTAGCAACCCAAGTTGCTATAGCAACTTGGGTTGCTAGAACGAGGTCGCCGGAACGACCCGGCGACCCAGGCCCTCAAGCGTCGGAAGCGCTTGAAACCCCCGCCTCGGCAGGGGTTGTTGTGGTCGGGGCGAGAGGATTTGAACCTCCGACCCCATCGTCCCGAACGATGTGCGCTACCAGGCTGCGCTACGCCCCGACACGATCCACACTCTATCCAAAACCCTCAGACGGGTCAAGCTCCTCTTCCTGCCGGATCATGCCCTCCAGAGCGTCTTGGATCACCTCGAGTGCAAAACCGCGGCGGCGCAGAAAGGTGAAGGCCCTGGCGCGCCGTTGACGTTGCCCGCCCCGTTTGAAACGCCAGGCATTGCGCTCCAGTACCGCGCGGGCTGCTGCCAGCTGCTGCTGCTCATCCAGGGGCGTCAGGGCGGCTTCGATGTCGGCCTCCGCGACGCCGCGCTGCTGGAGTTCCCGCCGTAGCCTGGCACGTCCCCGCCTGTCCTGGCGGCTGTTGACGTAACCTTGAGCGAAGGCGCTATCATCTATGAGCTCGAGCTCTGTCAGGCGTTTGATGACCCTGGTGGTTACCTCAGGCGTGGTCTTGCCGAGAAGCTTTTCCCGCAATTGCTGCTCGCTGTAGGCCTTGCGCCCCAGTAGCCACAGGGCGTAACTCCAGGCGCGCCGGAAGTCCAAGGAATCCCGACCAATCGCACTCACCTCAGCACCTCGGCGGGTTGTAGGCCGCTGGCTCGCCTGGCGGGGATGAGTCCGGCAACCACGCTGGTTATCAGCGAGAGGCCGCAGACCCAGGTGACGTCCAACCACTGCAGCTCTACCGGAAGCTGGGTGATGAAGTAGAGGTCTCCCGGTAGCGGGTAGGGTTGAACCCGGAAATAGAGGCTGACGCCGAGTCCCAACAGCGCTCCCAGGAGGGTGCCGCTGCCGCCCAGCAGCAAGCCTTCGAGGGTGAAGATGACGAGTATCTGCCGTTGGGAGGCGCCGAGCGCGCGGAGGATGGCGATTTCCTCGGTCTTTTCCATCACCGTCAGGATCAGGATGTTGGCGATACCCAGAGCGGCCACCAGGACGATCAGGAACACCACGATACCGATAACGGCTTTCTGCAGGCGGAGCTGGTCGATGAGGTTGCTGAACAGCCTCTCCCAGGAGACGGCTTGCAGCTGGAATCTCTCCCCCAGTTTCAGACCGATCCGGCGGGCATCCTGGGGATGTTTGAGCCGGAGGTGATAACCACTGACCTGACCCTCGCTATTCAGATAGTTCTGCAGGGCGGGGATGGAAAGGTAGGAGACGACGTTGTCGATTAGTTCATTGCCAACCCGGAAGGTGCCGGCAACCTGTAGGAAGGCCCGTTGTCCCTCGATATTGTTGAGCAGTACCTGGTCGCCGGGAATTACGCCCAGCTGCCTGAGGGCCAGGCTTTCACCCAGGATTATGCCTTCTCCTTGCCGCAAGGCCCCGGCCTGGCTCTGGAGGATGCCCAGATCGAGAACGGCGCTTTCCAGGTCGGGGTCGATGCCGATGAGTTGCGTGTAACCCTGCCTGGCGCTGATGCCGAGGTTACGGTTGGCACGCCTGGCTATCAGCGCCTGGCCCGCCAGGAAGGGGGCCGCGGCCTTCACTTCGGGATCATCCTGCAGGGCCTTCAATACCTCGGGGTTCTGCGGTAGGAGACTACCGTCGAAGCTGCGCAACGTCACATGAGGCGTGGCTTTGAGGGTACTGCGGATGAGCTCGTCTATGAAGCCGTTGGTGAGCGACAGGGCGGTAATGAGGACCATTACCCCAACGGCGACGCCGGTTACGGTCAGCCCGCTTTGCAAGGCCCGCCGCCGCACATGTTTGAGGGCTAGAAAGAGAACGAAGGAACGCACGGGTCAGTGTACCGCGGTGGTGAGCGAAACCGCCGCCGGAGGGGGGCGATTGCCGGTGACCGCCGGCCATCGAGGGTTATCTGGTGGCGACGAGCTGAGGCACGGCCTGGAAATCTTTGGTCGGGGTGATCCGTAGTTCTGGTCCGCTGCGGCCGTAGCGGATCACCTGGATCTCGACCTGGCGGACGCCCCAATCCACCGCCCCGGCGTAGCTATCGAACCAGACATCCACCTGTTGCCGTTTGCGAGGATGCATGGTGTCCTCGACGATGAAGAGTTCCTGGTCGTCGAGGAGTCTCTGGAACTTTCCGCTGCCCCTACCGCTTTGGTAGGAGCCCAGATCGCGGATGCGGACCAGCGAACCGTAGGGCAGGGAGTGTTGCAGCAGGTCACGGCTTACGGCAATGATGCCGAAGCGGGTCCGCTGCCCGGTAGCGGTGACGTGGGGAGTGCTGTCGGTCTGGTTGGGGTGGGAATTATAGCCGGTCGCACGCAACAACAGCCGCGGATTGGCGACGGGCCCGAACGGCCCGGTGGTCTGATATGGGGGGAGGTTGCGGGCGGTCGCGAGAATCTCGCTTCGGGGGGGGAAGTAGAGGAGGAGTTCTTCCTGTTTGGGCGCGGTGAAGGCGGTTATCAACACAGCGATGACGGTGCCAACCGTGCAGAGTTTTGCGCTGAGGTGAAATGCCATGACGTCTCCCGGTCCCAGATAGTACTGGGTGAAGGTCCTGTTTGAGTCTGGGCTACATTGTAGACCCTCGAGCCCTCCTTGAGATGTGAAAGTATAGGGATCGGGGTATAGGGTCGATGTATATATAGAGTTGTGCGATAGCGAATGCTTGGGCGGAAGGATGCCTTCGGCAGCGCGCCGGAGGACCTGCTGGATATAATCGGCGCCATGAGAGATAGAGGTTCAAGGCCGGCGGATGATCGGGTTCCCCGGTGAAGCAACCGGGTTTTTCCTTCGACATCCTCTGCCGTCAGGGGGCCGCTCGTCTGGGGCGCTACACTACCCCACATGGGGTGCTGGAGACGCCGGCGTTCGTTGCGGTAGGCACACAGGCGGCAGTCAAGGCCGTGCCGCCGGAGATAGTGCGGGAGGCGGGAACCCAGATCCTCTTCGCCAACACCTATCACCTCTACCTCCGTCCCGGGGCCGAAGTGGTCGCCCGACACGGGGGGCTTCACCGCTTCATGAACTGGTCCGGACCGATAATGACGGATTCCGGCGGTTTCCAGGTGTTCTCTCTCGGGGCCGGTGCCGAGCACGGGGTGGGCAAGATCGCCAACATCTTCCCTGCCGAGGAAGGAGGACATC
>Ga0114931_10008858_pt1 | contig 12126 bp, 4 predicted proteins | sample 2SBtaG_FD_89579 | JGI IMG/M metagenome (GOLD analysis project Ga0114931, IMG submission 89579) | Deep subsurface microbial communities from Kolumbo volcano to uncover new lineages of life (NeLLi) - 2SBTROV14_V59a metaG | ecosystem: Environmental > Aquatic > Marine > Volcanic | place: Kolumbo...
ATGTTGTTGGGAATCTCGATCAGGCCGGTGTTGGCGGCGCCGTCGAGGCGCGTGCCGCCGGCGATGACTCGGACGACGCCTGTGCCGGCGGTATCGAACGTCCCGCCGATCATGGTCGGGTTGCTTAGTTCCACCAGCGAGCCGTCCAGCGCCTCCACCAATCCGCCGAGACTCTGGTCGAAGGTGTCGGTGCTGACGCGCAAGGCGCCGCCTCCGGAAGCGCGAAAGACGCCGCTGTTGACTGAGGCGTCGCCGGCCATGTCGATCGTGAGTTGGACGCCGTTTTCGTCCGCTTCGATGATCCCGGAATTGGTCAAGGCCAGGCGGTTGAAGCCGATCTGCCCCGCGCCGTGGATCGTATTGTTGACGTTGGTCAGGCGCCTGTCGCCGGCCGAGCTATAGATTCGGTTGGTCGTAAAGCCCGACAGGTCGATCTCACCGCCGCCGGTGAGCGTGGTGTCGTCCTCGAGGATCAAGTCGGTGTTGCCGCCGGTCGAGTTCAGAAAATACGAGCCTTGGTTTTCAAAGGTGCCGGAGACGTGCAGCCCTGAGACGCCGTTGTTGTGGTTGATTACGCCCAGGGACAGGATGGTGACGTCCCCGACGGTCGTGCTGGCCGAGACCAGGCCCGCCGTTTGGATCAGGAGCGTGGCGTTCTGGATCGTCCCGCCGTTGAGTTGGAACGTGCCGAACTGCGACTCGACGATGCCGCCGCTGATCGTCGCGCCGTTGAGCAGCAACGTGCTGCCGGCGCTGACGGCGGAAATGGCGCCGCCGGTGTTGTCAAACGCACCGGCGTTCAGTTGCAGCGTTCCCCCATCCGCCAACAGAAACAGTTCATTCGTGAAGCCGCCGGGACCGGGATCGAGCACCAATGGAACGGTCTGCGTCGCCCGAATCGTCCCTTGATTGGTGATGCTCGTCCGGTTGACGCCGATCTGGCCTGCGCCCTCGATGGTGATGTTGATGCCAATCAGCAACGGCTCACCGGCAATGGCGGCCAAGATCCTGTTGGTTGTGCGGTTGGACATCTGGACCATGCCCGGCAAACCGCCGGTGCCGATGATGAACGGGCCGGTAAATACCAGATCGGTGTTGCCGCCGGTCGAAGACATCATGTATGTGGCGTCATCGAGGCTGAGCACGCCGGTGGGCCGCAGCGGGTCCAGCGGGTCCAGCACGCCGACGATTGTCAGGGTCCGGCCGTTGAACTGGTTGAGTACCGTGCCGGGGAACATGTCGATCTGGTCAATCGTGACGCTCAGGTCGAGATTGCATAACTGAGCGCCGTCGATGAACACGCGCCAAGTGTCGGACAGACCGTTGTTGGGCAGGCACAAGGGCGTGCCGAGTATGCAGTCCCAGTTGTTCGCGTTGCCCCAGTTGCCGCCGTTGCCAATCCAAGTCGTACCGGTCTGATTCTGGGCCCCGGCAGGACCGGCCGCGGCCAGGAGAACCAGGGTTGCGAGCCACGCCCGGCGACGCGAGAAACGCGCCCGCGGGTTCAACCTGCTCACGACCAAACATCCCGGTGGTGGCGGCGCAACGGAAGTGACTGAGAACATTCCCTGATCCCTCCATTCGGTGCTCGAACGAAACCCACGGTATCAATCGGCGATACCAGAATCAATACATTATGTGCGGGGTGTCATCATGGTTCGACGTTTGCTCATATGCATCGTTTGCTCATATGCATCGCGGCCCAGCAGTTCTCGCAGTGCGGCGCGAACGTCGTGTAGCGGCCCGCGCCCCGGCGCGCCGCAGTCCAAGAGGACGCCTGCGGCTGTCTACGGCGGGCGAGGGCGCCGGCCGCTACGTCGTCGCCAGGGGATCTCCCGGCCGCTACATGCCGAAGTTCGCCAGCAGCGTCGCGAGATCATCAAGTCCGACGCAGCCGTCGCCGTTCAGATCGGCAACCGGCACGAATCCGGGGTCACCCTGGCAGAGTCCGGAGGTCAAGAGCATCACGGCCAGATCCGCCAGATCGACATCGCCGTCGCCGTCGAGGTCGCCCGGTTCCGCCGCTGCCAGGATCACCAGCTCTCCGGGACCTGCCGCGGCGGGCGCTCCGCCAACGCGGATCAGATAATTCTCGTCCGGCGTCGTGGGGAATGTGACTGTGGACTGCTCGCAACAGAAGCTGTTGTTGCAGGCTACGACAGTAGATTCCTCTGTTGGGCACTCACTGCCGGCATAGACCGCCAGACGCGTGTCGAAGCACGCACCGCGCAGCACAAGCGTCACTTCTTCGGCGACGGTCGGCTGGAAACGGAACCAGACGTCTCTATCGACGACGTTGTCGGCGGCGTCCGCACAGCCTGGCGGCAAGGGCGGGCCGTCGGTCTCTGCGCCGAACGTGTTGAATTCATGGACTTCGCCGAGGCTGACGCGTGTCGCATCGGAGCAGTCATCATTCGCGGGCGGCAGGAGGCAGCCGCGGCACGCCCGATCCTCGACTTCACTGACTGCGAAAGACCCGTCGCTGTTCACGCAGCGGATGCGTAATGGGCACTCACCAGACAACTCAGCAGTGAAGTCGTAGCGGCCTAGCCCGCTGTCTTTGTCGGGTTCAATCAACACGTTTCCGAGCAAGACATTGGTCTCATCATCGTATACGTCAATGCGCCCGGTCGGCGTTGTGGACGCTCCTCTCGCCACGAGCTTCTGATCAGGTACACACCACGCTCTTGTAATACTAGTCTGTGGAAGCCCTCCAACAATGTCTCCGTCAGCCTCGATGTGAAAGGCGTGAAAGACTCCGTCAGAACCTAGATATCCTTCCGCGACCGCGAACGAACCATTCGGCGTCGTGGCAAGATCGACGTTGAATCCGGCCTCCGTCGAAGCGTCCGCCAGCATGCGCCAATCGTCGATCAGGCGCACCTCCGTGCCGAGGATCTGGAGAATCCCCTCTTGGTTGGCCGTGACCTCCCCAATCAGCACGTTCTCCGACGGCTCGATGAAAACAGTGTGAGCGGTCGCAACACCGTCGACCGACTCGCCGATGATGATCGCGGTGCCGCCGAGGAATCCGGGCATGTTTCGTCCCGGCAGATTGGCTCCGAGCAAGTTCTCGAACGCAAAGTCGGCCACCGGAGTATGGATCGGAGTGCCCACCGGTACGCGGACCCGCACACCCATAACAGCGATCACATTCGCGCAAGCAACACCCCATGAGTCCGGCACGATGGCGGTGATGCGGCCTTCCAATTCCATATCCACCGGAACCGACTGGGCAAACGCGGCGGGCGTTGCGATCAGACCGAGCGTGAACAAGGCGATCGTCCGGATTCGGCGCGGCGAGAATCGCCCGATCACGTGGGTGCGCTGATGTCGTTTGCACCTCCGGCTCAGCTCGGGCGCCGTGTGGCTTTGGTTCATGACGAAACAACTCTATCTATAGGTTCGTATCGAATTTTGTCCTGCGGACTGTCCGCCGTTCCAGACCGTTGGTGTGATTCATCTCGAATCTCCGGTTGCTGTTCTCGCGTTCCTGCGTACATCACGATCCGAAGTTCGCCAAGAGCGTCGCGAGATCGGCCAGTCCGACGCACCCGTCGCCGTCAATGTCCGCTGCCGGGTTGTAGGCCGGGTCGCCGGTGCAGCGGCCGAATGCGCTCAACATCACAGCCAGGTCCGTCAGATCGACGTCGCCGTCGCCGTCCAAGTCGCCGGGTGCGCCACCACGGGTTGTATTGCGTACCACCACGACACTGGACTTAGCCACCGGTGGGCCATCCATCACTGCGGCGACGACATCCTCATCACCGTCGCCGTCGATGTCCGCCGCTTGGGGCAGCCACACGTTTCCGTTTAGGCCGAACCGCAGTGGGCGGCGCACCGTTCCATCTCCGTTGCCCAGGAAGAGGAACATGTCGTCCGAGTCGATCGAACCCATGATGATGTCGCGATTGCCGTCCAGGTCGGCGTCGAGTGTGTCCAACCCGTACTGCACCAGGACGTTGTCGACCGTCGCCGCCGCCAACCGCCAACCGGCGTCAACGAACTGGCCGGCACCCTGGTTGAGCATGACCCCCACGATGTCGGCGTCTCCGGCGCTGTTGTTGCGTGCTCCGGCATACGCGACGTCGGGCAGTCCATCGTTGTTCATGTCGTCGATCGCGACCCAACTCGAAGCTGCAATGTCTCCGGCGGTGAGCGGAAAGGTCGTGATCGGAGCGAAGTTTCCGGCGCCGTCTCCGAAGAGCACGCCGATCCCGTCCGACGCGGCCGAGCCGACAAGATCCATGTTGCCGTCCTGATCAATGTCTGCCGCCTCGATGCGCCGCATGCTGTGGAAGTTGTCGACCAATCTGATCGGAAGTTCGAACGTTCCGTCGCCACGGTTCTCCAGCAGGAAGACGAGCACGCGCGGGCAGGACGCGCAGCCGAGCGATTCGGTGATGGCGACGTCGATGTCGCCGTCGTTGTCGAAATCAAGGGTGGTCATCTCGTTGTCGCCTGCCGAGCCCAGCGACCAGACCGTGTGCCGGCTGAATGTTCCATCGCCGTCATTCGTGAAAGTGTGCAGGTCGTACGGGGGGCAGTTTCGTTCGCGCAGCATCAGGAGATCCAGGAACCCGTCGCCGTCGAGGTCGGCCAACCGGATCGGCTCGATACACGCCAACGAGGCTGGCTCTTGAGTCACGTTGAACACCCCGTCGCCGTCGTTGAACAGCGTGTAGATGTGCGATGAGTAGGCGCTGACCACGTCGAGATCCCCGTCCAGGTCGACATCACCAATCGCCAGCCGGTCGGTGAACTCGGAAACGCGGTGCTTGGTCGGGGTCTTGAATCCTTGCGGCCCGCCGACATGCACGGTCAGGCTTTTGGCGCCGCTGTTGTTGACGATCACGTCGGGCCAGCCGTCGCCGGAGACGTCGCCGCTGCTTACTCGATTCGCCGCCTGGCCGGTGAAGACGATGCTCCCCGGCTGGAAGCCTCCGGCACCGTCGCCTGCCAACAGCACCCAGCCTTCGGGCGCCACGGTCGTGGTTCCGGCGGCGATGATGTCCGCGACGCCGTCGCCGGTTGCGTCGGACACACGCACATCGGTCATCGTAAACGGTGCGCCGGTGGGGATCATTTCTGAAGCGGCGAAGCCGCCGGCGCCGTCGTTGCGGGCCACCGTGATGAAGCGCTCGTCGAAGTTTCCGTCCCATCCGTATCCGACGACGACGTCGAGATCGCCGTCGTTGTCGATATCCCCGGCCGCGACATCGCCGCCGCGATTGACGAACCGGCGCGGCGCGTACGTGGCCGTCTGCGTGAACGAGCCGCTGCCGTCGTTGGCGAGCAGGATCGCGACCGGTGAGCCGGTCTGAACCTCAACCAACAATTCGGCGGCCCCGTCGCTATCGAAGTCGCCGGCCTCGATTCGGTTGGGCCGCTCGACAAGCACGACGTCGGAGCGCGAGAATCTGGCGGCACCATCGTTCAGCAAGACCGATATCACCCGATCGTCGGCGCACGAAGCCGCCAGATCGATGTCCCCGTCGGCGTCGAAATCAGCCGCAACCACGTCCACGGGCCTGACTCCGACAAGGCGTCTGCGTTGGGCGCCAAATGCGCCCGTGCCGCTGTTGAGGAAGACCAGCACGTGCTCCCCGCCCATCGGCTCGCTCTGCGCGAGCGCCACGTCGATATCGCCATCGCCGTCCAGGTCCGCGCCCGCGATTGCGGCCGTGAAGCCGGACGGAGTGAGCTTGAACGTCGGCGCGGAGAAGGTCCCATCGCCATGATTGAACACCACGCCGAATCGCGGACTAATCGAGTCAAAGAATCCGCGCGCATAGGACTGCGCGACGTCCAGATCGCCGTCGCCGTCGAAATCCGCCAGTACGTGGTCCGTGGGGCGAAAGCTCGTGCCCGGCGATCCTTCGAGTGGAAAGCTGCGCAGCGAGGTGTCGAACGGTTGGGCTCGCGCAAGCGGGCCCGCCAAGAGCGCCCCCACCAGAGCAAGTATGCACTGCATCATCATGAACGACCCCCGTTCTCCCGCCTGCGGGAATTCTGGATGTTGCGACTCCGACACATCATGCTCACGCTCCCAAGCCCATTTCATGTTCGATTCTCCTCGGCCGATGGCCGTATGCCGATGCGCTTCCTCCGTGTCGGTTTCTCGGATTCGGCACACCACGCTGTTACACATGCCGGACGACAGTGCGGGTCGGCCCGCCGGCTGCGGCACTGCCTAAGTGTCCGGTCACTCTCCTATTTTCCAAAGTTGCCCAGCAGCGTCGCGAGATCATCAAGTCCGACGCAGCCGTCGCCGTCAATGTCCGCTGCCGGGTTGTAGGCCGGGTCGCCGGTGCAGCGGCCGAAGGCGCTCAACATCACCGCCAGGTCTGTCAAGTCAACATCGCCATCACCGTCAAGATCGCCGGGCAGGCCGGCCGATCCTTGCAGACCCGCGATCACGACCGCCGCGTCCGAAAGGAGGTCGGTTTGCAGCGCGACCACTGCGGCGATGTCCACAATCCCGTCGCCGGTGAAGTCGGCGGCGAGGGCATTCGCCGCCTCGATGCCCATGCCGTAGCGGTCCTGGGGCTGGAGCGTGCCGTCTCCGTTGCCGAGTAAGATCGACACGTCGCCGGGCCCGTTGTTGCTCGTGATGACGTCGGGGAATCCGTCGGCATTGACGTCGGTTGCTTCGATCTCGCTGTAAAACCGAAAGCCCGGCTCGAGGCCGTTCGGACCGCGCTGGCTGTTCCGGGGGCCAAACGTGAGATCGCCGTTGCCGAGCTGCGTAGCGACAGACACGGTGCCGAACGAACCATCCTGCGGCGGTATGAGCAGGCACAGGTCGTCGTTGCCGTCGAGATTGAGATCGGCGAGCACAAAATCAAACACGCCGACGGCGGGGCCTCTGACGCGCAGGGGCGCCGCGAACGTCAGGTCGCCGTTGCCGGGAAAGACCGTGATCCCACCGCCCCCGAGCGCCGTTCTTGAGAGGAGATCGATGTTTCCATCGTGGTCGAGGTCTGCGCCGGCAATGCGGAACGGGAGTCCGAAGTTCCCCGTGAGCGGCGTCACCAGCGTGAACGAAGTTCCGTTGCCGTTGTTGCGGGCGATGAAGATGTTGGCCCGACCTCCTCCCGAGCAGGTTCCCGGCTCAGTCAAGGCCACGTCGAGGTCGCCGTCGTTGTCGAGATCAAATGCGTCGATCTGGCCGCCCTGACAGGCGTTGACCACCGTGACGACTCCTGGCGCAAACGTCCCGTCGCCGTTGTTAAGGCTCACGGCGAAGTCGTACGGCGGACAGCACGGATGCGTTGGCATCAGCAGATCCAGAAAGCCATCGTTGTTCATATCGCGCAGCTTGACCTCGCCGGCGCTGAGCGGGATGGTGCGATGGATGACGGGGGGGAACGTCCCGTCGCCGTTGTTGCGCAAGTAGTAGATCGACCCATTCGTAGTGACCAGGTCGAGATCGCCGTCGTTGTCGATGTCTCCGAAATCCATGTCGCGATTGAGCGCATTCAGCGGCCAGAGTTTGGGCGCGGAGAACACGCCTCCGCCGAGATTCTCATGCACCGTGATGACCGACGAATCACGCGCGACGGTCACGACGTCGAGATCCCCGTCGGCATCCACATCGAACGCAGCGAGATCGAACGTCTCCTTGGGGGCGTCGAAGAATTCCGCCGGCCGGTATCCGCCGCCCGCAGCGGACATGAGCACGTTCCACCCATCCCAACGCCGACCGCTGGGCGTCGAGGCGATGATGTCGAGCCGACCATCCCCGTTCAGATCGGCTGTGTTGATCGAGTGTGGAACGAACGTATTGACTCCGAGATCGTGCAGCTCCGCCGCGCCGAACGAGCCCGCCCCGTCGTTCAGTCGAATTGCGATCTTGGCGTTTACAAACGCATCCGCCCCGGCGGAGATCAGGTCGAAATCGCCGTCGTTGTCGAGATCGGCAAGCGCGACCGCCGGGCTGGGACGGCTCGTGCCGGGCGCGGCGTCCAATCGCGGCCCGACCGTGAAGTTGCCTGAGCCGTTGTTGGTGAGGACGTGGATGCCGTCGTTCCCCGCCCGCGTGAAATCCGCACGACCGACGACGAGATCGAGATCGCCGTCGCCGTCGATGTCCGCCGCGGCGACGCGTCGTGAATTGTCGCCGACGTGGGTCAATCTTGGAGGAAGGAATCCGGCCAGGTTGCCGGTCTGCCCGTTGTGCCTGAGCAGCGAGATGGTGTCGTTGGTCCCGGCGATGAACCCGAGGTCCGCGGTGACCACATCGGGAAAGCCATCGCCTGTGAAATCGCCGACGACAAGACCCATCGGACCTTCGCCGGTCGCGAAACGAATCTGGGGCCGGTAGGTGCCGTCGCCACGGTTGCGCCACACGGCGATTCTCGCACCGAACCCGGCATCTCCCGGTATTGTGCCGAACACGTCGAGGTCGCCGTCCATGTCGAAATCAGCGAGCACGACCTCGCCCACGTCTTTGTTGACGTTGAGTTCGTAGACTATCTCTTGGGCAAACGTTCCGTCGCCGTTGTTTAGAAGGACGGCCATTCCCGGACCGCTGAACATCTCGTGCGAGACGACGACGTCGAGATCGCCGTCGCCATCGACGTCGCCGAAGTCGAGGAACTCCGGCTTGAACGTTGGAAAGTCGCCCGTGCCGAACGACCGCCAGGGAGCGTCGAAGAGCGGTGCGATTCCCTGGGCACGCGCTGCGTCGGCACCGAATGTGAGCATGGCCAGCAACGAAGAGATGAATGTGTTGTTTCGAAGAAGAGACATCATTGAACTCCTTTGACTGAGCGCTACATGCCGAAGTTCGCCAAGAGCGTCGCGAGATCGGCCAGTCCGACGCACCCGTCGGCGTCAATGTCCGCCCTCGGGTTGTAGGCCGGGTCGCCCGTGCAACGGCCGAATGCGCTCAACATCACAGCCAGGTCCGTCAGATCGACGTCGCCATCACCGTCAAGATCGCCGGGGATTGCGCCGTTCGATGTGATCGCAAAGATTCGATCGTCGCCGTCGGCGCTATTCTGGAATCGTCTGTCGTGAACCACGACGCGCACGCGGACGTCGGCGATGCCGTCGCTGGAGGGCAGCAGCCAGTCGTAGCTGCGCGACTCGGGTGGCAGTTCCTTGACGATCGGGTGCCAGGTGCGCCCGGCGTTGTACGAGGCGATGATGTCGAATGAGTGCAGCCCCTCGTCGGCCGAAGCATCCCAGGTGATTGGAACGACCGTCCCGCCGGGGAAGGACTCGCCTCCCACCGGCGTGAGCATCGTGACCACCGGCGGTACGAAGCCGAAGCGCGGATCGTGCCGGATCGAGAAGTAGCCGTCGGCGAAGAAGTACAGAAACCGGTTGCCGTTGCCCCACACCCGCAGGGCCAGTCTGGCGCGATCGGTGTTGATGTTCGGGAATTGCAAGAAGAACATACCCACGCCGCCGATGTTCAGGCCGCTGATGACCTGGCCTTCGTTCTCGAGCACAATCAGCGGCGTCACCGTGGGCAAGCCGCTCACCGAGCCGGTCCAGCGCATGTCCGGAATGTCTCCGCCGGCGGTGAACGTCCGGCCGCTCAGGTCGGTCGTGATGGTCAGTTCGCCCGAAATAGAGTCGTCGGGAACTGTGATTCGGCTCTGGTCGAAACCTTCCTGGCCGGCAGCGTCCACGCCGACAACTCTGACGAACTGTTCTCTGGCGGTGCTCGGTCCGGGAATGGTCCATTCGTATGAACGCCGGCTCGAGGTGAGATTGTCCGCCACGACGCTGAAACGAGATGGCGGCGTGTGTCCGTCGGGAGAATACTCGATGCGGAAATGATCGATGTCGTCGCCGACCGCGTCCCAGCGAATGATGTATTCTTGCCCGCTCTCGAAGAAGAGCCCGGGATCGAGCGACGAGTGAAACCCGGGATCAACCAAACGCACAACCGGCGGGACGTCCGCGAAGTTCGGGGGCGCGGTGAGGAACGGCTGGTACGAGACTCCTCCGATGATCGAGTCGCCTTGTCCGTCCGGGTTGCCGTTTGCCTGCGGGCCGGTCGGATGGTTCCACCAGGTGTTTCGAGCGTCGTTACTCGACAATGAGGAGATCCCGACTGCGTTGCCCTCGAAGGAATTGGGATTGAGCGGGCTGTTCAGGTCCGCGTGCCCGGTGGGTGTCAGGTCCGCGCCGGTTCCGTTGTTGATGAATCGTGTGCCATCGAAGTAGGTGACGCCGAAACTATTGGTGTTGGCGCCGACCTGGTTGTTCCCGAACACGCAGTTGCTAACGTAGATGAAGTCATTTCGGCTGATGATGCCGAAGCGCGCATCGCTGATGTTCACGTACTCGAGGTGTTGGCCGTTGATAAAGCTGCTTTCGAAGATCAGTCCCTGCCACTCCCCACCCGGAAACGCGGACTTGAAAGAGATGGGTGCGTCGGGCAAGCCCATGAGGACCGGTCCCAGCCCGCCGCCCAAACGCATACCCGCGGTCGGATCCTCGGCTTCGATCGTCACGCCGGGATCGATGGTCAGGAATCCACCGCCCAGAGGCGTCCCCGAGGTCAGCCGGTACGGGATTCCGAAGTCAGGCCAGCGCCCGAATGTCGGCGCACTCCCGCCGCCCGCGTCGATCGCGTTGATCGTGTTGCCTGTGGAGGGTACCACGCTCTGGCGATCAAGGCCGCCGTTGAGTTCGAGCGCGTAGCGATTGCCCTGCAAGACGTTATTGGGTCCGAGCAGGTAGTTCCCGCCGCCCAGCGCGAGTCCGGCCCGATCCGCCACGCCGCCGGCGTGAACGCCATCTATGTACATCGCCTGGAGCATCCGTTGGCCTTGCACCTGCAAGGGCTTGCCAATCACGGTGTTGATCGAACGGAGGTCTGTATACCCTCGCAGGATGGACGTATCGGTGTTCGTGATGCTGTTGTCCTCGAGGACCGAGAACGCGTCCGAGATGCTTATCAGGGTATTGGTGAAGGTGCAGCGCTGGAGATGGATCCAAGGCGGGACAGTCTGGAGTTCCTGGGACCAGAGCAGGCCATTGCCGGCGAAGTCGCAGTCTACTAGATCGAGCGTGGCGCCGCCCTCGACGCGTAGTTGTCCGCGAAAGTCCACAAATGACGCGTCAAGTGTGCCCTGCGTCACGGTAATCATCGGCGGGAACACAGCCGCCGCGCGGATCACGATGTGCTCAGCGGCGATTCCGCTCGCGAGCAGCGTGCCGGAGACGATCATCTCGCGTCCGGGGTCAACATCGACGACCACCCCCGGCTCGATGATCACCGTTCCGCCCGCGGGAATGGTGAGACGTTCGCACACGGTGTAGGGGCTCTCAACGAGCCGCCAGGTGACGGTTTGCCCGACCTGCGGGACGGGCGGCTGATTGCACGTCGGCCCCGCGGGTCCGACGCTGAGCGTGTCAATGTTGAAGTCGCCCGAGAATGTCGGGAGTCCATTGTTGTTGGGCGGGATGTGGAAGCGCAACGCGATCCGCCCCGACCCAGGCAGAGTGGCCGGCCGCTCGTTCCACGGTATCTCCTCGAGATCGGGGATATCCAGCAGGAGATCGGTGAAGTCACCGACCTGGTCTGCGCCGGACCCCGTGCTCGTTCCGCCGTCGGGCGAGTAGCGCACCTCGAGATGAGCCGTCGGATCGAAACTGCCCGCAAACCCCGATGACGTAAAGAACCGGATCGCGTCACCCGCGATCTGCCCGGGGATCGCCGGCAGAACCGCCCAAGTGCTCATCTCCGAGCGGTTGTCGACCCACGTGCCGACCGACCAATCGATGTGCAGCGACTGCCGCCCTTGGAAACCCACGTTAATTCCACGCCAATCGCCGCTTCTGATCGGGTCGCTCTGATTGCGAAACTCCCAGCCGCGGTCGATCAGTTCCTGCGGCCCATGCTCGCCGATCGGTGTGGTTGTGAGATCCTCGAAGTCTTCGACGAAGTTCGCCTGCGCGAAGCACGGCCTGACGCTCATCACGGACAGCAGGCCCGCCGCCAGAACGCGCACGAGTGCCCGACGAGAGAAGTACTCCGGCGTACGTGCGATCGCAATCGCTCGCGCATCGATCCAACATCGTTTCATCATCCCATCTCCTCGCAATTCGAGGCTCGCGTGATCCATAGGGTTGAGCCTTCGGCCGACCGCGTAAATACAC
>Ga0114931_10008859_pt1 | contig 12126 bp, 10 predicted proteins | sample 2SBtaG_FD_89579 | JGI IMG/M metagenome (GOLD analysis project Ga0114931, IMG submission 89579) | Deep subsurface microbial communities from Kolumbo volcano to uncover new lineages of life (NeLLi) - 2SBTROV14_V59a metaG | ecosystem: Environmental > Aquatic > Marine > Volcanic | place: Kolumbo...
CAGATCAACCTGACCGCGGCGGCGGCGGCGGGGCAGATGTCTGATGCCGACAGCGCAACCTGGCGCGCGGGCCTCGACTGGATCGCGCAGATGCGCGGCACATGGCAACCGCTGACAGAGGCGGGTCTTGACCCCAGGGATGATAGCAACTGGCCGCCCGCGCCGACCGGGTTGGCAGAGCTGATCAGCAGATTCTGAATCGTCGGCACCGCCGGCGAGATCTTTTTTTTCGGTTAAAAGTCGAGGTTTTCTCCCCCGTCCCGTCGCAATCGCCCCCATCGCCCGCCCTGATCGTGTCGCAGCTTGCGCATCGGGGCACGGCACAAGGTGTGTGGGATGGAGATGCGCATCAAGGGCACGATCCTCAGCGGTCAGGACGTGCTCGACACGGCAATCAGCGATCTGAAATTCGTCGATGGCCCGGCCGGGCCGATCCTCGTCTCGGTCTCCGGGCCGGAGGGAGGGGTGGCCTCCTATTCGGTCGGCGGCACCGCCCTGCCCCAGCTTGTCGACAGCAGCTTCTTCGTCGGCGCGCAGGTCTCGGGCAGCGGGCCGGAGCTTGTGATCGCCAATGACGGCACCGGCACGCATGTCTATGTCAGCGGGATCAGAACCGACGGGCTTCTGTCCTACAATCTCGGAGATCAGGGAAATTTCTCGGGCCAATCGGCGATCACGGGGGCGAATTTCGCTATCGCTCCCGCGGTCATGGCGCAGAGCGCATCCGGTGCGATCGTGCTCGCCGACCCGCAGGGAAACGGCTTCTGGGTGCACACGCTGAGCACGAACGGCACGCTGGTGCAGGACCAATTCATCGCCGACACAGCCGCAACCCACGCCGCGATGGTCGGCGACGCGGCCACGGTGCGGATCGGCGGCACGGACGTTCTGATCGTCACCAGCCAGTCCGAATACGGGATCAGCAGCTACACGCTCAACGGCACGACAGCGCAGGTGGGTGACAGCATCGGCCCGCAAAGCGGCCTCGGGATCATGGTGCCCACCGATGTCGAGATCGCTCAGATCGGGGGCAAGCATTACGTCATCGTCGCCTCGGCGCCGTCGCAGGGGCAAAGCGGCGCGCTGAGCGTGATGCAGGTCGATGCCAGCGGGGCGCTCACGCCCACCGATCATGTGCTCGATACCCGCGAGTCGCGCTTTGGCAACGTGCAGGAGGTCGAGGTCGTCTCCAGCGGCGGCCACACCTATGTGGTGGCTGGCGGCGGGGATGCGGGGCTCAGCCTTTTCGAACTGCTGCCCAACGGGAAGCTTGTGCATATCGACAGCATCGCCGGCACGACAGCGGCCGGACTCGATGACATTTCGGCGCTCGAGGTCGCTGTCGTCGACGGAGAGCTGAGGATTTATGCGGCCAGCGAAGACAGCGCCGGGATCGTCGTGCTGAGTGTCGATCTCTCGGGCCGGGGACAGACCGTGATCGCCGCTGATGGCGGCGACAACATCCACGGTGGCGCGCAGGACGACATCCTTGTCGACGGCTCTGGCGCCGATACGCTATCGGGTGGCGCCGGCGCGGATCTCTTCGTTTTGTCAAACGACGGTGCAACCGACACGATAAACGGGTTCGACCCGGCGCAGGACACGCTCGACCTGTCCGGGTTCCGGTTTCTTCACGACGTCAACAGCCTCGACATCCGCCAGACGGCCCACGGCGCCGTCATCACCTTCCGCGGCGAGAAGATCGTGCTGACTGGTCCGGGCGGGAAGCCGCTCGACGCTGCCGCGGTGCGTGCCGCCATAGACCTGAGCATTGATCACGGGATCTTGCCGGGCGGACCCCCGGTGCAGATCGGGGACGCGACACCCGAAAGCCTGCTCGGAACGTCAATGGACGACGAAATATTTGGAAATGGAGGCAACGATACCCTAAGCGGCCTCGCCGGAAATGACACGCTCCACGGCGGCGACGGCAATGATTTTCTGGCAGGGGGCGGGGGGCGCGATATCTTGCGCGGTGACACGGGCGCGGATGTCTTGCGCGGTGGCGGCGGCAAGGACCGCCTCTTCGGCGGCGCGGGGGCCGATCATCTGGTTGGCGGAGCGCGCGCCGATCTTCTGAAAGGTCAGCAAGGCAACGACGTGCTCAAAGGCGGCGGCGGCAATGATCATCTGGTTGGGGCGGCTGGCGCCGATCTTCTGAAAGGTCAGCAAGGCAACGACATGCTCAAAGGCGGCGGCGGCGACGATCTCATCAAGGGCGGCGGCGGCAATGACAGGCTGATCGGCGGCGCCGGCAATGACACCCTGACGGGCGGGTCAGGCGCTGACACGTTCGTCTTCAAGGGCAGCACCGGGGCCGATATCGTGCAGGACTTCGACGCCCGTCATGACCGGCTCGTCCTCGATGCAAACCTGCTGGCGCCCAGCATGACGGGAGCGGAATTTCTCGCCGCGCACGCACATCTGACGGCCACCGGGATCGAGATCGATCTCGGGGGGGGCGACACCATCCTTTTGCACGGGTTTGCCGATATCAACGCGCTCGACGCGGCGCTTGTCTTCAACTGATACGGGCGCCGCAAGGCCCGCCTAACTGGCGGCGCGCACCGCCTCGACGACCTGGCCCAGCACATCCCCGAGAAGCGCAGGGTCGGCCGCCTCGACCATCACCCGAATGAGCGGCTCGGTGCCCGATTTGCGGATCAACAGCCGGCCATCCGCTCCGAGGGTTTTCTCGCCGCGGGCGATCGCCTCCTGCACGGCTTGCGCCTCGAGCGGCGCCCTGCCCTTCTCGAAACGGATATTGACCAGCTCTTGCGGGACCGGCGTGAACACGCGCGCAAGCTCGCTCGCCTTGCGGCCGGATTCAACCATGCAGCCGAGAAATTGCAACGCCCCGATCAACCCGTCGCCGGTGGTGGCGTAATCTGTCATCACGATATGACCCGATTGCTCGCCGCCCAGGGAATACCCCCCCGCGCGCATCGCCTCGACGACATGACGATCGCCCACCGGGGTGCGCAACAGCGCGACACCGATCGTCTCCAGGTAGCGCTCGAGCCCAAGATTCGACATCACCGTGGCCACCAGAGTATCGCCCCGGAGCCGCCCCTGCCGGGCCCATTGGGTGGCAATCAGCGCCATGATCTGATCGCCGTCGGCGACATGGCCGGTCTCGTCCACGATCACCACCCGGTCGGCATCGCCATCGAGGCAGATGCCGATATCGGCGCGCGTTTCCAGAACCTTGCGCGCCGCGGCCTGCGGATGGGTGGAGCCGCAGCCCTCGTTGATATTGTAGCCGTCCGGATCGACACCTATGGGGATCACCTCAGCGCCCAGTTCCCACAAGACCGACGGCGCGGTGCGATACGCCGCCCCGTTGGCGCAATCGACGACGATGCGCAGCCCTTCGAGCCGCTTGCGATGGGGAAAGGTCGTCTTGGCATATTCGACATAGCGCCCGCGCGCATCCTCGAACCGCTTGGCGCGCCCGATATTGTCCGGCGCGGCAAGCTCCGCGCCGTTCTTCATCAGCGCCTCGATGCCCGCCTCGGCCTCGTCCGAGAGCTTGAACCCGTCAGGGCCGAAGAGCTTGATGCCGTTGTCATGGGCGGGGTTGTGGCTGGCCGAGATCATCACCCCGACATCGGCCCGAAGGCCGTGGGTGAGATAGCCGATCGCCGGCGTCGGCACCGGGCCAAGCAGAAAGACGTTCATGCCGGTCGAGGTGAACCCGGCGGTCAGCGCATACTCGATCATGTAGCCCGAGAGCCGCGTATCCTTGCCGATCACCACCCGGTGCTCGTTCTTGTCGCGGCGAAAATAACGGCCCGCCGCCGCCCCGAGCCTGAGCGCGAGATCAGCCGTCATCGGCCAGCTGTTGGCTCTTCCGCGCACGCCGTCGGTGCCAAACAATCGCTCGGACATGACCTTTTCCCTCATTACAGAGCCGCTTGCGCAGCCTCGCCACCCCACCGATGCGCTCAATAGCGCGCCCACCGGTTGCTGTCCAACGCGCGTGTCCGCGCCTGGGTGGTTTTTCGCCCAACCGCCTTGCCTGTCGCGGCATGAGGACGGCGACCGGCGGCGCGGCTCGATTGACGCGGATGCCCGCGGGGCGCAATAAGGCGAGGAGCAGGGCGGCAACAGGAAGGACACCGCGATGAAGATCGCAATGATCGGAACAGGCTATGTCGGGCTGGTTTCAGGCGTGTGTTTTTCCGATTTCGGGCATGACGTGGTCTGCGTCGACCGCGATCCTGACAAGATCGCGATGCTGGAACGCGGCGAGGTGCCGATTTTCGAGCCCGGACTCGATGCGCTGATGGTGAAGAATGTCGAGGCCGGGCGGCTTTCCTTCACCACCGATCTCGCGGCAGCGGTGGCGGGCGTGGAGGCCGTCTTCATCGCCGTGGGCACGCCGACGCGACGCGGCGACGGGCATGCCGACCTCTCCCATGTCATGGCCGCTGCCGAAGAGGTGGCGCGCGCGCTCGGGCATTATGCGGTGATCGTCACCAAGTCGACCGTGCCGGTGGGCACAAACCGGCAGGTCAAACAGGCGATGCGCAAGGCCAATCCGGAACTGGAATTCGATGTCGCCTCGAACCCCGAATTCCTCCGCGAAGGCGCCGCGATCGAGGATTTCATGCGCCCCGATCGCGTGGTCGTGGGCGTGCAGAGCGACCGCGCGGCCGAGGTGATGGCCGAGATCTACCGCCCACTTTACCTGCGGGAATTTCCGGTCATCACCACCGATCTCGAATCGGCGGAGATGATCAAATACGCCGCCAACGCATATCTCGCCACCAAGATCACCTTCATCAACGAGATCGCGGCGCTCTGTGAACGCACCGGCGCCGATATCAAGGCGGTTGCCAAGGGGATGGGGATGGACGGCCGGATCGGCGGCAAGTTCCTGCATGCCGGCCCCGGCTATGGCGGCAGCTGTTTTCCCAAGGATACCCGCGCCCTGGCCCGGATAGGGCAGGAGAACGGGTTGCCGATGCGCATCACCGAAGCGGTGATCGACGTCAATGCGGGCATCAAGGCGCGGATGATCGAAAAACTGCGCGAGATGTGCGGCGACAGCTTCAACGGCAAGGTGGTGGCGGTGCTCGGCGTCACCTTCAAGCCCAATACCGACGACATGCGCGAGGCGCCTTCGCTGACGATCATTCCGGCGCTGGTCGGCGGCGGCGCCCGGGTGCGGGTGGTCGACCCGCAGGGCCGGCGCGAGGGCGAGGCACTGCTGCCCGGGGTGCAGTGGTGCGACGATCCCTACAAGGCCGCCCACAAGGCCGATCTTCTGGTGATCCTCACCGAGTGGAACGAGTTTCGCGCCCTCGACCTCAAACGCCTCGCGCGCAAGATGGCGACGCCGCGGATGGCCGACCTGCGCAATGTCTATTCCCCAAGGGATGCCAAGCGCGCGGGGTTTGACGCTTATGAAAGCGTCGGCCGGGCGGGGTTTCGCCGCCAGCCGGAGGGGGACGTGCGCTGACATGAGCCGGGGCGTGGGCACCCTAGACAGTTCCGGCATGCCCGGATAGGACACGCCGATGGCCAGGCCCAAGGACAATCCCAATTACAAGGTGGTCGCCGAAAACCGGCGGGCCCGGTTCGATTACGCGATCGAGGACGATCTCGAATGCGGCATCGTTCTGGAGGGCTCCGAGGTCAAGTCGCTGCGTCACGGCGGCGCCAATATTGCCGAGAGCTATGCCACGGTGGAGAATGGCGAGCTGTGGCTGGTCAATGCCTACATCGCACCCTTTGAGAAGGCCAAGACCTTCGGCCATGAGGAGCGGCGGCGGCGAAAACTGCTGGCGTCGCGGAAGGAACTGGCGCGGCTGTGGAACGAGACGCAGCGCAAGGGGCTGACGCTGGTGCCGCTGGTGCTCTATTTCAACCATCGCGGCATCGCCAAGATCAAGATCGGCATCGCCCGCGGCAAGAAGACCGCCGACAAACGCGCCACCGAGGCCAAGCGCGACTGGCAACGCCAGAAACAGCGGCTTCTGAAGGAGCATGGCTGAGGGCGGCATGGGGGCGCTGCCCCCGTCGAGAAAATTCGCGAATTTTCTCGACTCCCCCGGAGTATTTTCCGGAACGATGAAGGAGATTGCGCGTGGCCTTGCCCTTGCCGGGCGGGGGCGGTAGGCAGGTTCAAGGAAATTCTTGCGTGTTCGGGGGTGTGCATGGCGCAGAGTGATCCGAAAACCGACGATCCAAAAACCCTTGTATCGACGGCATGGCTGGCGGCGCATCTCGACGACCCCGACCTGCGGGTGCTCGATGCGACGGCGTTCATGCCCGACGAGGGACGCGACGCGCCCGCGGAATACGCCGAGACCCATATCCCAGGCGCCCGGTTTTTCGATATCGACGAGATTTCCGACACTCGCTCGGACTTGCCGCACATGGCGCCGCCGGTGGAGAAATTCATGTCGCGGCTGCGCGCGCTCGGCGTCGGCGACGGCCATCAGGTGGTGGTCTATGACAGCAAGGGCCTGTTTTCGGCCGCGCGCGTTTGGTGGCTGTTTCGGCTGATGGGGCATGACGATATCGCGGTGCTCGATGGCGGGCTGCCGAAATGGCTGGCCGAGGGGCGCCCGACCGAGGACATGGAGCCGATCATCCGCGACCGCCACATGACCGCGCGGCGGCAGAACCACCTGACCAAGGATGTCACCCAGGTTTCGGCGGCCTCGAAACTGGGCGATCACGAGATTCTCGATGCGCGCTCGCCGGGGCGTTTTCGCGGCGAAGAGCCCGAGCCGCGGCCGGGTCTCCGGGGCGGTCATGTGCCGGGGGCAAGGAACATCCATTACATGAGCCTGCTCAACGCCGACGGCACGATGAAGACGCCCGAGGCGCTGCGCGCGGTTTTTGACGCCGCCGGTGTGGACCTCTCGAAACCCGCCATCACCACCTGCGGCTCGGGCGTGACCGCGGCGATCATCAACCTCGCGCTGGAACGGATCGGCAAGACCGATCATGCGCTCTATGATGGCTCCTGGGCGGAATGGGGGGCGTTTTCCACCGTGCCCGTGGCAACCGGAGACGAAGATGTTTGAAAAACTCGTTGAGCAACCCGCCGACAAGATCCTGCAGCTGATGGAGATGTATCGCGCGGATCCGCGCGAGGGCAAGATCGACCTCGGTGTCGGTGTTTACCGCAATCCCCAGGGTGTGACGCCGATCATGCGCGCGATCAAGGCCGCCGAGCGCAGATGGTGGGAGGAGGAGACCACCAAGAGCTATACCGCGCTGGCCGGTGATCCGGGGTTTTCGGATGCGATGATCGACCTCGTTCTCGGCGATGCGGTCGCGCGCGATCAGGTCGCGGCGGTGGCCACGCCCGGAGGCACCGGCGCCGTGCGTCAGGGGTTTGATCTGGTCAGGATGGTCACCCCCGGGGCGCGGGTTCATGTTTCGAGCCCGACCTGGCCCAATCACCTGAGCATCCTTGAGCATCTCGGAATGGAGGTGCTCGCCTACCGCTATTTCGACAGCGCAAGCTGCGCGGTGGATTTCGCCGGCATGATGGAAGACCTCGGGCGGGTGCGCGCCGGCGACGTGGTGCTGCTGCATGGCTGTTGTCACAATCCCACCGGCGCCAACCTCAACCTGACGCAGGTCAGGGAGGTGATCGCGCTGATCAACGCCAAACGGGCGGTGCCGATGATCGACATTGCCTATCAGGGCTTTGGCGACGGGCTGGAGGCGGATGCGCAGGCCACGCGCGAGGTGGCGAAGGGCTGTGCCGAGACGCTGATCGCGGCGAGCTGTTCGAAGAATTTCGGCATCTACCGCGAACGCACCGGCCTTCTGATGGCGGTGAGCCATGACAAGACCCGCCGCACAGTCATCCAGGGCAACCTCAATCATCTCAACCGGCAGAACTATTCCTTCCCGCCCGATCACGGCGCGCGGCTGGTGACGCTGGTGCTGGGAGATGCGCAATTGCGCGCCGACTGGCAGGCGGAACTGGAGGATGTGCGCCGCGGGATGCTTGCCCTGCGCGAGCAACTGGCCACGGAACTGCGCCGGCTGACCGGGTCGGACCGGTTCGGCTTTGTCAGTGCCCATCGCGGCATGTTCTCGCTGCTGGGGCTGGCCCCCGAGACGGTCATGCGGCTGCGTGAGGAGCACGCCATCTACATGATGGGGAACTCGCGCATCAACATCGCCGGGCTCAATGCCGACACCGTGCCGATCCTGGCGCGGGCGATTGTCGAGGCCGAGGGATAGGCGCGTATTGCAGTCAACCGCAAACCGCTCGAAGGCGGGCGCGCGCCCGCTCGGGTGGCTCCGATCCGGCGCACATGGCAATGGACGCGGCAGTGGATGCGGTTTCAGGCCCGGTAGCGGGCGAGGAACATGTCCACAGCACCGGTGACGACGCGCTCGATATCGGCCTCGCCGACCTCGCCCAGGACACCGCAGAGGCGGCGGGTGAAGAGATCGCTCTTGCACAGTTCGGCAAACTGATTGGCGGCGAGTTCCATGTCGTCGATCTTCAGGATGCCGTTCGTGACATAGGGCCTGAGAACCTCGCTGAGGCGGGCGCGCCCCATTGCCGGGCCGGAGTCGTAAAAGCGGCGCCCGAGATCGGGAAAGCGGTGTGATTCGGCAACGCAGATGCGAAACACCTGCTGGCCGAAATCCGACAGGAAGAATTGCACCATCCGGCGTGCGGCCTCGGCCAGAACCTCCTCGATAGGCGCCGTCGCCCTGAGCACGTCGAGAGCTTCCTCGGCCTGACGGTTGCATTCGATGCGCGCGACCTCCGAAAACAGCAGGCGCTTGTCGGGGAAATAGCTGTAGAGCGTCGCCTTCGAGACCCCGGCCACGCGCGCGATCTCGTCGACGCTCGCGCCCTCGAAGCCGTCGCGCATGAAAACCGCGCGGGCGCCCTCGATCACCTGATCGAATTTGCGGCCCCTCTTGATTTCAGTCGACATTGCCGTCATGGCCTGTCTCTCCGGCTGCCTGAATATCCGCACCCTAGACGCGCGGCGGGCGGGACTGCAAGTGACGCTGGCGGTGCGCACCGGGCAAGAAGCCGTCTTGCAACTTTCGCCCGGTCAAATAGTTTAGAAATGTTCTAAAAAGGGAGGCGGCGATGATTCCCGGACTGGCGACGCGGCGCAGGTTCAGCGATCTCAGCGAGCAGGAAGTTCTCGCGCTGGCGATTTCCTCGGAAGAGGATGATGCGCGCATCTATCGCAGCTATGCGCAGCTTCTGCGCGACGATTACCCCGATTCGGCGAGGGTTTTCGATGGCATGGCCGCCGAGGAGGACCGCCACCGCCAGGCGCTGATCGATCTTCACCGCAAGCGCTTCGGCGATGTCATCCCGCTCATCCGGCGCGAACATGTGGCGGGTTTTTATGCCCGGCGGCCGGTCTGGCTGGTGGAAAATCTCGGCATCGAGCGCATCCGCGAAGAGGCCGCGGCGATGGAGCGCGACGCGGAGACCTTCTATCGCAAGGCCGCGGCGCGGACCACGGATGCCGATACCCGCAAGCTGCTCGGCGATCTGGCGGCGATCGAGGCCGGCCACGAGCGGCGCGCCGACGAGCTGGAGGCGGAGCATCTCGACGCGGATGCGCGTTCGGTCGAAGCGCGCACCTCGCACCGCCAGTTCGTGCTGACCTGGGTGCAGCCGGGGCTCGCGGGGCTGATGGATGGATCGGTCTCCACCCTGGCGCCGATCTTTGCCACCGCCTTTGCCACACAGGATACCTGGACGACCTTCATCGTCGGACTTGCGGCGAGCGTCGGCGCCGGGATCTCGATGGGATTTACCGAGGCCGCCAGCGACGATGGGGAGCTCTCCGGGCGCGGCAGCCCGTTGAAACGTGGTCTGGCCAGCGGTCTGATGACGGCGCTGGGCGGGCTCGGCCATGCGCTTCCCTATCTGATCGCGGATTTCTGGACCGCCACCATCATCGCCTTCGCGATCGTTTTTGCCGAGCTTTGGGCGATCGCCTGGATCCAGAGCCGCTACATGGAAACGCCGTTCTTCCGCGCCGCGTTCCAGGTGGTTCTGGGCGGGGCGCTCGTCTTTGCCGCCGGGGTGCTGATCGGCAGCGGATAGGGGGCTGTCTGCCCCCTCTTGGCCTGAAGGCCAATTCACCCCCGAGGATATTTTCCGGCCAGAAGAACGAGGGCCGCGGCATTGCCGTTTGCGCCGCGGCCCTTGCATGCTAACAAGCTGTTGATGCTTGATATCTTTTTGCAGACGCTGCCTTTCTTTCTGATCATCGGCCTTGGATACGGGGCTGCGCGGAGTGCGTTCTTTAGCGACGAGGCGACGGCGTGGCTGACCAGGTTCGTGTTTTACTTCGCCCTCTCGGCGCTCCTGTTTCGCTTTTCCGCCAACCTGACCTTCGCCGAGATATTCGATATCCGTTTCATCGCGGCCTATCTGTGGGGCACCGGGTTCGTTTACGGTCTTGTCTTGCTGGTGGCCTTCCTGCGCGGCGCCTCCGTCGCGGAGGCAGCGGTGGAAGGCCAGTGCGGGGTGGTCGGCAATGTCGGCTTTCTGGGGGTGCCGATGCTGACGCTGTTGATGGGCGAGGCGGCGATCGGGCCGGTGATGCTGGTGCTGTCGGTCGATCTGATCGTTTTCGGCTCCTTGATCGTGATCCTCCTGAGCGGCGCGCGCGGCGGGTCGGTCGGGGTCGGGGTGCTGCGCGATGTCGGGCTGGGGCTGGTCAGAAACCCGATGATCATGTCGATCGCGCTGGGGCTCGTCTGGTCGGCACTGCGCCTGCCGATCCCGGGGGTGATGAACGATTTTCTCACCACGCTGGGCGGCGCGGCAACGCCGGGGGCGCTGTTTGCGATCGGCGCCTCGCTGGCCTCGAAATCGGCCGAGCGGCCTTTTGTCGCGGGGTGGTTGTCGCTCAGCAAGCTGGTGCTTCACCCCGGCGCGGTGGCGTTTTCGGCGCTTTACCTCTTTCCGGTGGCGCGGTTCGATGCGGCAGTGATGATCTGCGCCGCCTCGCTGCCGGTGGCGGGCAATGCCTATATCTTCGCGCAGCATTACCAGGTGGTGCCGCAGCGCGCTTCGGCCGCGATCCTGATCTCGACGGCGCTGGCGGTCTTCAGCGTGTCGCTGGTGATCGGCTGGACGCGGACGCTTTACTGAAATAACGGCATTGAAAGGGGCGGATCGCTGCCCAGGTGACAAGGGAGGCACATCAAGGATGGAAACGGTTTCGGAAAACGCCTGTTTCGGCGGTGTGCAGGGGGTCTACCGCCATGCGTCGGAGGTTTGCGGCTGCGAGATGACTTTTGGTCTTTTCCTGCCGCGGGAGGCGCGCGACGGCCCGGTGCCGGTCTTGTGGTATCTCTCGGGGCTGACCTGCACGCATGAAAACGCGATGACCAAGGCCGGCGCGCAGGGATGGGCGGCCGAAGAGGGGATCGCGCTGATCTTTCCCGACACCAGCCCACGGGGTGCGGATGTCGCCGATGACGCGGATTTCGATCTCGGTCAGGGGGCGGGGTTCTATGTCAATGCCACGCAGGCGCCGTGGAAGGAACATTTCGCGATGTGGGATTATGTGGCCGAGGAATTGCCGGCGCTCATCGCCAACGAATTTCCCCTCGACATGACCCGCCAGGCGATCACCGGCCATTCGATGGGCGGACATGGGGCGCTGACGCTGGCGATGGGGCTGCCGGGGCGGTATCGCTCCGTGTCGGCCTTTGCGCCGATCTGTCATCCGACGCGCTCGGAGTGGGGGCGCAGGCAATTCACCGCCTATCTGGGGGCGGATGAAAGCGCCTGGGCGGGGCATGACGCGACGCTGATGATGCGCGCGGGCGGGTTCGACGGCCCGATCCTGACCGATACCGGCACCGCGGACCAGTTCTTCGACCTGCTGGGCGTGGCCGATTTCGCCGGCGCCGTCACCGAGCGCCGCCAGAGGGCCACGCTGCGCCTGCAACCGGGGTATGATCACAGCTATTTCTTCATAGCGAGCTTCATGGAGGATCATCTGCGCTTTCACGCCGAGGCGCTTTACGCGAGCAACGCCGGCTGAGATCGTAGCCGCCGCGCCCGCCCGCATCGCGCATCGACACCTGCCCGCAGGCCCCAAGCCAAGGAGGACCGACATGGATGACCAGACCCGTATCGAG
>Ga0114931_10008860_pt1 | contig 12126 bp, 9 predicted proteins | sample 2SBtaG_FD_89579 | JGI IMG/M metagenome (GOLD analysis project Ga0114931, IMG submission 89579) | Deep subsurface microbial communities from Kolumbo volcano to uncover new lineages of life (NeLLi) - 2SBTROV14_V59a metaG | ecosystem: Environmental > Aquatic > Marine > Volcanic | place: Kolumbo...
CTAAGATGTTTGAGAAAAATCATGGCAGGATGCCAAAAAGAAGGGATCTTAGAGCAATCGATCAAGCCATAATGAATGGATATTGGGAAAAATTTGAGATTAATAAATTTAATGATTTTCTCAGAACAACATTTGGCAGAATTAATATGAAAGCAAATGGATATTATAAAGGTAAAAGAGGATTGAATAGAGCAATAAGAGAAGGATTGAATTTTTATAAGGTAAATGGTAAATTACCTGTTAAAAGAGATCTCAGAACAATTTATAGTTTAATAACAGATAGGAGGTACTGGCAGGAATTTGGGATAATGAATTGGGGAGATTATAAGCAAAGAATAGAAGAAAAAGGTGCTAGAAAAAAATGAGCAATGAAAAATACAAAACACATAATTGGTGGAAATCCATAGAAGCAATTGTTGATGTGAGTGATTCAGGACATTCAAGACAGCTAGTAAACCAATTATTGCAGTTATACACTGAAAAATTGATAATAAACACGGAGTTTGACAATGTTCACATGATTACTGAGGAGATAGAGGAATGTCAGATTAAGCAAAACATCGTTTTTGAATGTAGAAAACGGGTTCAAATCCGATATGAAAAATATTCTCAATCTTCAACAAAAGGAATATCAATGAATTACTTTGATAGAATGTTGAGGGATTTAGATTATCTGCTTGATGGAATAAGGAGTGATATACTTTATTTGAAAAATGAAATACTCCAAATTGAAAATCAAAAGACAATCGAATTACAAAAGAGTTTTAATTGGTCAGTCGTACTCGTTGGTGGTATTTCTGTTGGAATTGCAATAATATCTCTTGCCATATCCTTCTATAATTTGAATAAATAAAAAATTAGGATTTCTTTTTCTTTCCACTTTTGTTACGTTTACTTGTGGGAATTTTTTTTGGTGATTTTGTTTTTTTGATTTTGATATTTGATATGAAACTGATATTATTATCAACAACAGTTTTTGAGTATTTTACTAGCTCATTATAATCTAGATACAATAAATATGATGGAAAAGGCTTATCTGGATAACATAATTTCCAAAAATTTCTAGCTACTCGAATTATTATCTTTGACGCTTCTTTTAGATTTTCAACCCATTCCTCTGGCTTTTTAAAAATCGGTTCTTTTTCAGGTCCAAAATGCATTAGGGAATCTCTTAGAGGAGTAACTGTACTAAATAAGTCCTTATAACATTTAGGTATATTATCTGTTTTGATTTCAAGAAGAGGATGTTCTCTATTTCGAATTATCTTAGAAAATTCTTGAAATTTTGAACCAAGATTGAGATATCCCTTCCTATTTGCCTTCTGATATCCTAATAATCTTGCTATTTGCAATTCAGTAAGCTCATTTTCATTTTTTATCATAAAATCATAACCAATGCTATTGGTAAATGCCTCTAAAAATGAGTAGAACGAAGTTAGCCCTCTTTTTGATTTTAGAATAATATTTGATTTGATATCAGTCAATTTACGGTATAAATTTTGATCCAAGGATTGATTTCTACTTGAGATTTTCTCAGCATATGCTTTGTATCTTTTCCAATAGAAAAAAGTTTCAGCAAGAAACATGAAACTATCCTCCAATAAAATTCGTTCTTCTAACACGAATCCTGTTGAATGCCTACCTATACCAATCCTCGCATGGAAAGGCAAATCATGCGGGATATCTGTTTGTGAAATATCATACAAATTATTAACGAATCCAAACTCAATCCCATAACTAGGTTTGATGTTTTCCTTATTATCGTACAATATTTTAGCAACCTCATCAATTGATTTTTTGGGTTTAATATACTGATGTTGAAAATCTATTTCTGAATTTAGTCTATCAATTATCTGTTCTGTGCTAATTTCATTTCTCACATGTCTTGATAGCATATCAGATATAATTTTCGCTTTTTTCTCATTATCTTCTAAATTTAGCAAGTTTAAGACAAATAATAAGTAAATGGATTTGTAATTTATTTCATAGCTAGCTATGCTCATATTTTCTATTGGTAATACTTAATAATCTGTTTTATTGTGATCTAGGATAATCAAGTTACCATTTCGATATTAATTTTGTCAAATACTCCGAAAGTACCGTATGATGAAAATATTGTTCATAAGTTAACTTCCAATATTTTCAATTTAGCCATTTAGTGCAACTTGATCCAACCATTTAGCAAAGTAATGGTTAAGTTTGATTTTTACGTCAGGATTAATTCTTTTATCAGAGTGATATGCTTTTTGAATGCCAAATTTATCTTGGTATTGTATGACTTCCATTATTTTGAATTTTGGATAGATCCTCAAAACAAATTCTGGATCAGGTATCAAATCATTGTTTTCTGTGATATACTTTGAAAGTGAAATATCAAAATATTCTGCTGTGAAGGATAGTAATTGAACAGAATATTTTTCTTGTAGCTGAGAAATGAGTTTAGCCTCCTTGTTATTTGATGAGATTTCATTAATGTTTAGGATAAGATTGCCCAATTTCATGTAATTCAACTCAAAAATATTCTTAAACCTAATATCCTCTACTGATATAGTTTCCATACAAATCAGTTGATAATTCCTCATAAAAACCAATGAGATTTGATATCCAAAAATAACAACAAATACAATGCATCTTTAAACCAAATTTTCGGTATTTCTATAAACTTTTACTATATTTATTGATTAGATAAGATGAGCAGAAAAAAATCTAACAAACAGAATGGAAGGGACAACAAGGAACTTTTTTCTGTTTTATGGGAAGCAGCAAATAACCTAAGAGGAAATATTAATCCTTCAGAGTACCAGAATGTAGTCTTGGGTCTAATTTTTCTAAAATATATCTCTGATGCCTTTGAAGAAAAAAGAAATGAAATAAGAATTAGCTTAGAAGTTGATGGACTTACCAAAGAAGAAATTAAAGGTGTGTTAGATGATCGAGATGAGTACTTGGCTGATAATGTTTTCTGGGTTCCAGAAGAAGCACGATGGAATTTAATCCACAATAATTCTAAGAAGGAAGAAATTGGGTTAATCATTGATGAGGCTATGCGTGCAATAGAGGCAGATAATAAAGATCAATTATTAGGTATTTGCCGAAACGTTATGCAAGACCAGAACTTGATAAAATTCGTTTAGGTAAAGTAGTTGACTTAATAAGTGACATAGGCCTAGGTGATAAGGAAAGTCAGTCAAAGGATATTCTTGGCAATGTTTATGAATTTTTTCTATCAAAATTTGCAAAAATTGGTGGAGAGGTATTCACTCCAAAATCAATTGTGAAATTATTGGTTGAAATGCTTCAACCATTTAAAGGAAAGGTATTTGATCCCTGCTGTGGTTCTGGAGGGATGTTTATTCAAAGTGAAAAATTCGTTTTGGAACATGAAGGGAAAATTGATGATATCTCAATATATGGGCAGGAGTTCAAAGCGGATACATGGAAATTAGCTAAGATGAATCTTGCTATCAGACATATAGAACCAGATCTAGGTAAAAGAGATGCAGACAGTTTTCTTAACAATCAACATAAAAATCTGAAAGCAGATTTTGTACTTGCAAACCCTCCATTCAATGATAGTCACTGGGGAGGCGATCAACTTGAAGATGATGTGAGATGGAAATATGGAAAACCTCCAAATAGTAATGCCAACTTTGCATGGGTCCAACATTTTCTCCATCACCTTAGACCAAATGGATTAGCTGGATTTGTTTTAGCCAATGGTAGTTTAAGTTCTATGAGCAGTGGGGAAGGCGAAATAAGAAAGGCAATTATTGAGGATGATTTAGTGGACTGTATAGTCTCTTTACCTGGTCAATTATTCCTAACAACGCAAATTCCAGTGTGTTTATGGTTTCTATCTAAAAATAAAAATGATGGGAAATTCAGGAAAAGAGAAGGAGAAACACTATTCATTGATGCCCGAAAATATGGCTATATGGTGGATAGAGTACGGAAAGCCTTTACAGATGATGATATTGAAAATATTGCTTCAATTTACTTTAATTGGAAGAGTAAAGATGGAGAATATGAAGATGTGAAGGGATTATGTAAATCTGTATCCAAGAAAGATATGGAAAAAAATAATTTTGTACTAACTCCAGGTAGATATGTTGGAATAGAGAGTGGAGAAATTGATGATATTGAATTTAGTGTTAAAATGGATGAACTTGTATCTGCATTAAGTGATCAATTTATGTTATCCAAATCAATTGAAGCTCAAATTAAAGATGGTTTGGGGGCCTTAGGATGGGATTTGTTGTAAAAGAAATTTTTCCCAAGTATCCTTCTGATTGGCAGGTAAAATTAATTGGGGAAATAGTAGATATTAATAAATCATCTATATCTAAAAATGACGATAAAGAACAAATGATAAGATATGTTGATATTAAATCTGTAGATAGAGGTAGACTCACTGAAGCTAGAGAAATGAAGTTAGCAGATGCACCATCAAGGGCAAAAAGGAAGGTTAAACTAGGAGATACCATTATTTCGACTGTACGACCAAACCTAGAACACTATTACTTATTTCGAGATGCTATAACAAATGAAATTGTTTCAACAGGTTATGCGGTAGTTTCTCCAAATAAAGAATTGATAGATTACAAATACCTTTATTATTTTCTAACCACAAATATATTTACAAAATTCCTAACACAGACAGCTGAAGGGCATGCAGGAGTATATCCTTCTTTCAAACCGTCACTAATTTCATCATCTGAAATTCTATATCCTCCAATTATAGAACAAAAAGCAATTGGAAAGATTCTTTCTCTACTTGACCAAAAAATCGAACTCAACCACCAGATGAACGAAACCCTCGAACAGATGGCACAGGCAATCTTCAAATCGTGGTTTGTGGATTTCGAGCCCTTCAGAGATCCTGAGCATGAGTGGTATTGTGAGTTTGAGTACAATGAGGAGTTGGAGAAGGAGATCCCGAAAGGGTGGGAGTCTACAACTATAAAAGATGAACTTACCCTAAACTATGGAAAGGGATTAACTAAAAAGAAAAGAAAAGGTGGAAATGTACCAGTTTATGGATCAAATGGTATAGTTGGCTATCATAATGAATCGATAGTTGAATACCAAACAATTGTAATTGGTAGAAAAGGGTCAGTAGGTGAGCTTGAACTAACTTACCATCCTTCTTGGCCAATTGATACAACCTATTATGTTGAATCAGATCGAAAAGAATATATTTTTTATTGGTATCAGCAACTCAAAACACTTAGCCTTAATGAGATGAACTCACATAGTGCAGTACCTGGTTTAAATAGAGATCAAGTATATCAATTGAAAATTATCAAGCCAAAGGATGATGTGATAAACCATGTCAATTCAATTTTAAATTCATTTTACTCGAAGATTAAAATAAATATCTCTCAAATTGAAACACTTACACAACTAAGAGATCTTCTTTTACCCCAACTTATCTCTGGTAAATTACGAATCCCTGATCCTGAGAAATTCCTGGAGGTTTTGGATACATGACCATCAATGAGGATGAATTGGAGCAATTTTGTATAGAGGTCTTTGAGGATATTGATTATGAGTATATTCTAGGAACTGAATTAGAAGAACGTGAATCCCCAACACAAGTAGTTTTGCATCAGAGATTACAGGATAATATCTACAAATTGAATAAGGACCTCCCCAACTCTGCAAGAGAACAGGCAATCAATCAACTTCTCAGAATTGACACTCCTGATTTACTTCTTCAAAATCAGTATGTCCACAGTTTACTAGTCAAAGGAGTAACGGTAACCTATTCTGAGAAGGGAGAGAATAAATCAGGAATAGTAAGATTAATAGATTTTGCAAATCCTGAGAATAATGATTTTCTTGTAGTGAATCAATATACTGTGATTGAAGGATTGGGACATCAGAAACGTAATCGCAGACCAGATATTGTGGTATTTGTCAATGGATTGCCACTGGTGGTCATAGAGCTCAAGAATCCTGCTGATGAGAAAACCGAGATAGAGGATGCTTATAATCAGCTACAAACCTACAAACAGGATATTCCATCACTCTTCAGATACAATGAATTACTAGTCATCAGTGATGGTCTGGAAGCTCAGGTAGGTAGCTTATCGGCAAATTTTGAGCGATTTATTCCCTGGAGAACAATTGATGGGGATACAGAGGCTGCACCAAATCAGTGGCAGATAGAAATACTGATCAGAGGATTGCTCCATCCTGCAAGGTTACTTGATTATATTAGATACTTCATCACATTTGAGGATGATGGTTCAAATCTGATCAAGAAATCAGCAGCCTATCACCAGTTCCATGCGGTAAATACAGCAGTAAATGAGACTGTTCGAGCAACTGGTGAAACAGGAGATAGCAAAATTGGGGTGGTTTGGCATACACAGGGGTCAGGAAAAAGTCTAACCATGCTTTTCTATTCTGCAAAAATTATTCAACTTCTGAATACTCCCACAATTCTTGTACTTACAGATAGAAATGATCTGGATGGTCAGTTATTCAATACTTTTGCATTATCTAGAGATTTACTAAGAGATGAACCAAAACAAGCACAAGATAGGTTAGAAATTCGAGATTTGTTGAAAACAAGAGGAGGAGGAGTGATATTCTCCACCATTCAAAAATTTCTTCCTGGAGAGGACGAATCTGAATATCCTGTATTAACTGAACGCAAGAATGTAATTGTTATAGCTGATGAGGCACACCGATCTCAGTACTCCTTCCAGAAGAGCGCAAAAGTAACCTACAATAATGAAGAAAAAATGGAAGATATCGCAATCAAAGAGGGATTTGCAGCACATATCAGAAAAGCATTACCAAATGCATCCTTTATCGGTTTCACAGGAACACCAATTGATCTTGTGGATAGAAATACCGTTCATGTATTTGGAAATTATATCAGTGTCTATGATATCTCACAGGCAATCAAGGACCGAACAACTGTTCCCATCTATTATGAAAGCAGACTGGCAAAACTCAAGCTTAATGAAAGACTCAGACCTGAAGAGATAGATGAAGAATTTGAAGAGATCACTGAAGATGAGGAGTTATATGCCAAGGAAAAGTTGAAAGCAAAATGGTCCAGAGTTGCAGAAATAGTTGGTGATGAGGATCGACTGGTAGAGGTTGCTAATGACATAGTCACCCATTATGAAAATAGATTGGATGTGATTGAAGGAAAGGCAATGATTGTCTGTATGACCAGGGATATCTGTGCCAGATTGTACGATAAAATCATTGCAATACGTCCAGACTGGCACTCTGATGATCCTAATAATGGAGTTATCAAGGTAATTATGAGTGGTTCTGCAAGTGATGCACCATACTTGCAGAAACATGAGAAGCCAAAGAGAATTAAGAAACAGATTGAGAAAAGGATGAAAGACCCTGAAGATATTCTCAAAATTGTCATAGTTCGTGATATGTGGCTCACAGGTTTTGATGTACCCTCATTGCATACTATGTATATTGATAAACCGATGCAGGGACACAACCTGATGCAGGCAATTGCCCGAGTGAACCGAGTATGGAATGATAAACCCGCAGGATTAATTGTTGATTATATTGGTATTGGATATTTTCTGAAGCAAGCCCTTTCAAAGTATTCCTCACCATCAAGGTCACAGGTTGGCATTGATCAGGAAGAGGCAGTACAGCTAATGCTCACCTGGTTGGAAGTATGCAGAGAGATCTTTCATGGTTTTGATTATAATCCCTTCTTTGCAGGATCTGTAACAGAACGTTTGAGAGTACTACCCAATGCCATTGAATTTATTCTACAGCTTGAAGGTGGAGAGGGAAAAACTCGTTATCTTGATGCATTATCATATCTCAATAATGCTTTCTCACTTGCAATTCCACACCCCAAGGCAATCAATATCAGAGATGAGGTTGCTTTCTTCCAAGCTGTTCGTACAGGTATTATCAAAACCACGGTAACCAAAATAGGGAGAAAGAGAAAAAGAGATATTGATTATGCAATCAGACAACTTGTTTCAAGAGCCGTGGTTTCTGATGAGGTTATTGACATATTTGAGGCAGCTGGATTGGATAAACCTGAGATTTCAATCTTATCGGATGAATTTCTTGATGAAATCAAGGATATGCCACAGAAGAATTTAGCCGTGGAGATGATGCATAAACTCCTCAATGATGAGATAAAATCACGTCAGAAGAAAAATGTTGTGCAGGCCCGTTCATTTGCAGACCTTTTACAAAATGCGATAAACAGATATCAGAATAGAACTATTGAGGCTTCAGCAATAATTGAGGAAATGATTAATCTTGCCAAGGATATTAAGAAGGCAAAATCAAAGGGTGAGGAACTCGGATTATCCGATGATGAAGTAGCTTTTTATGATGCTATTGCCACCAATGAGAGTGCTGTAAGAGAGATGCCTGATGATACACTCAAACAGATCTCAAAGGAGTTGGTTAATGAGGTCAGAAATTCTGCATCAATTGATTTCACCAAAAAAGCCAGTGTCCAGGCAAGAATGAGACGTTCAATCAAACGGTTGCTAAGAAAATACAAATATCCGCCAGATCAACAGGATAAAGCGATTAAAATCATCATGGAACAGGCAATGCTCTTTGGTGAGGAATGGGCTACAATGACCATTGAACTTGCAGGAAGTATGTCTGAAAGTGCAGTGAGTGAGTACCAGAAACAGATCTCAGAACTTGAGGAAACTGTTCAAGAGATGAAAGGAGTACAAGAACAGCTTATGAGTACTATACATAGCTTTACTTTCAATATTGATCAGACCCAATCGAAAATGAAAGAGGAACTAATTGAGGCAATAAAGGAAGAAAATGCATTAAAAATTGAGGAACTAACTTCGGGTATTGTCAATAGGTTTGTTGAGGATTTCCATAAGTTAGCAGAGGCTGAAGAAAATAAATATGGTATGGAAAAAATCGAGGAAAAAATGATCTTTGACCTTGGTGAGGAAATGTGGAAACAATTCAGAGATGCATCGAGAAAAGAGATCCTATTATCAGATCTGCTGTTCTTGAAGCAAATTAATCCCGAGATGGCTATTCTCTCAATTTGCAAGATGATTGAGAGAGAAGTATCATATTTGATTTTCAAGCCATTTAAGGAGAAAATTAAAGAATATGACTTACTTGAAAAGCCTCCTGAGATAAGAGATGTAGCAAGATATCATCAGATTAACTATGAATCGCTCTGGAATTATGTATACAGAGATAGATTTCTCACTCTTGGAAACTATGGTAGAATAATGCGATCATTGAAAAGTCTGAAACGAAATGCATCAATTAGACATCTAGAAATTTTCTATGAATTGCTTAATTTCATCCATGATAAATTCTCTGGGTCAACTGATAAATTGATCCAACTAATTGCGACCCTAGAGAATAAACAATTTGAAAATATGTCTGTGGTAGAGCTTAGAAATAAGGCAGCACATCCTCCAGATGCTGGTTCAAAGGATGTGCTAAATTGGAACACCTTTAGTGACTTGAAAAAATATTCCATAGAAAGAAAAGAAGGATTAATCCCAATCATTCTTGAATTACCAAAATGATCCTTCATGCCAAGATATAAAGCCAAGGAATTTGATTTTCCACATAATTTAAACAAAATCCCAAACTGGAATGATCCTATTATTTGGAAAATAAATCAAACTTCTCTGAGTTATTATTCAGATTGGTTATTACAAGAAATTGAGAAAATCAAAAGGGATGCAATTGCATATTATAACTCTGGCAAAAATGAAGAAATGCTTGAAAACCAAGGTTATTGCAAAAATTTTTATGATAAATTCATTGAATGTATTGTTGATAGTATGAATGTCGCTGAATCAATATTTGCTGCTAATGGTTGGGATGGCAAATTAGGTTTGGAATTAGCAAGAAAAGAGCTTCTTGAAATATCTGAAACCGATATTGAATATAGAAAACAAAATATTATCGTTGGTTCAAGAAAAGCAAGAAGAGTCTCAGCAGCAGTAGAAAGGGGTTATTGGAAAAAATTTGGGGTTCATACCTGGAATGACCTCATATATGAAGTATTTAACATCGATCCAGATGAGGAAAGTAAACTGATAAATCATAAAAGATGGGAGGAGATATTAAAAAATGAATGGGACTATAGACAAAACAAAAAATCACCTGAAGATTATTCTTACTCAAGTGCAAAAAAAGTCTCATGGAAATGTGTAGAATGTAAATATGGGTGGAAATCACGAATTTTTAGTCGAACTGTGGGAAGAGGTAAGGGGCTAAACTGTCCAAACTGTGCAGGAAAAATAAAATCAAAAAATATTCTTTCAAAGCATCAGCGATGGGTTGATAGATTGAAAGATGAATGGGACTATCAAAAGAATACTGGAATTGACCCAAATAAGATTACATTTGGATCACATAAAAAAGTACATTGGATTTGTAAAGAATGTAAAAAAAAATGGGTAGCAATTATTAAAAATAGGGTAAGCAGTAGAGGTGGCACAAACTGTCCTATTTGCTCCTTAGAAACAATGGGAAGACCTACTCCTACAAAATCAAATATTCTTACTGAACATCCCCATTGGAACAATATTTTGAAGGATGAATGGGATTATGAAAAGAACAAATTATTGCCAGAAATATTCTCATACGCATCTGGAAAAATTATTTATTGGAAGTGTAAAAAGTGTAGGTATAGATGGCAAGCTGCAATTTCATCTAGAACTATCCAAAATAGTGGTTGTCATGCTTGTTCTGGAAGGATTGTATCGGATAAAAATAGATTAACAAACCATTATCGATGGAGGGAACAATTATCGGAAGAATGGGATTACAAACTGAATAAAGTAAAACCATATGAACTATCATTTGGAACTACAATGAAAGTAAATTGGATTTGTTCTGAATGTGGCTATAAATGGATTTCAACTGTAAATTCTAGAACTAGCAGACAAAAAAATAAAAAACACCAACATCGAAATTAGACACTTAATTTAGTGTAAATCATTTAGGTAAGTTGTGTTTCTGTTAAGGTAAAAAGAGGTGTAGATGCCTTTATGAAATAATAAAATTGTGATATCAGAGTTATAGTCAAAACTGATTGTGGATCTTCTACTTGATTTCCCATAGGATGTACGATTTTATTTCTTTCAATCCTTATCATCTCATAAATAGCTTCTAGCAACCTTGTATCAATTGCAAATGCTTCAATTGCCTCTTTTACAACCTCACGATTTAGGATATTCTTCAATTTTCTAAATTTGTTCTCAGCACCTCCTCTAATACCTTCTTTGCATTTAGTTTTGATTGAATTGGTTTCAGTAGTTTCTATCCATTTTTGTAATAAATTATCTATATGAGTGGTTGAAGAAAGTCCAAGAATTATTATTGAAGCTTTGTATAATTGATTATCAAAACAGGAAATTGATTCTCTCAATAAATTAATAACATCAGTAGGAGGTGATAATTCTTGCTCTAAAGATGAGATGATAAATTCAGGGTTACTCAAGATTTTTTGAGGTATATTTTTAAAATTGAAATATGCATCTGAAGTATATTGGATTCCAGTTTCCTGATACCCATTACCACCAGAAAATCGAATATATTGTTTAGATATAAAATAGTTTATTGTATCTCTAAAAAGAATTAAAAATTCATCACTTTGTGAAATTTGCACATATTGCATTAAATCAGCATCATTCGTACTAAATAATATCTTCAAATCTGAATAATGTGAATTGTTCAATAGAAAATTTGCCAAAGAGGTCTGTAAATTTCCTAGATTTTGACTATGAATTGTAGTTGGTCTCATTGCACGTGAAGTACTTTGATCTTGTTTAATATACTCCAAGAATCCTTGTCTGAAGAGTTTAAAGTGTTTAAGCTCCATGTTTCATTATTCAGCCTTATTGATAATAGGTTTTCTTTATAAATATGGTATTTTCCCTCATTTAGAAGGCTATTCCAATACTTTTTGAAAATTTATTTTTTCATTCCAGAACTTTCTGCAAACTATTCCAAAACTTTCTGAAAACAGTCACAAATTGATTAAAACATCCAATTATTCATGCTTTCCTCCCCAGATTCCTATTGGGACGAACATCTCCTCTATGCAGACACTACCATGCTGCCCAATTAATTTGTCCTTGTGCCCCTCAAGTTTGA
>Ga0114931_10008861_pt1 | contig 12126 bp, 12 predicted proteins | sample 2SBtaG_FD_89579 | JGI IMG/M metagenome (GOLD analysis project Ga0114931, IMG submission 89579) | Deep subsurface microbial communities from Kolumbo volcano to uncover new lineages of life (NeLLi) - 2SBTROV14_V59a metaG | ecosystem: Environmental > Aquatic > Marine > Volcanic | place: Kolumbo...
AATCTCTCAAACCATAGCTATGGCTATGCTTTAAGAGATTTTGAACAAGCCTCTTTGCCATATTAGCCAGAAAGTCCATTCCCTTCGTGCAATATCCAGGCTAGGATTGTTTAAACGCATAGAAATATAGAAAGCATAGAACAGAAAATATTGCTATTTTTCCCCGAGTCTATGTACCCTATGTTTCTATGTGTTTAATTTCTTATGAAAGAACTACAAGAAATTCTTAAAAAACTCGACTTGCTAAAACTGGGAGAAAATGCGGTTTTAGCGACCGTTGTTGATGTCAAAGGCTCAAGCTATCGCTTGCCGGGCGCGAAGATGCTTATACTTGAAAACGGAGAAGCCTGCGGAACAGTCTCGGGCGGATGTTTAGAGGCGGATGTCGTCGAACGCTCCAAAATAGTGCTTGAAACGGGCGATGCTCAGATTTTCGTTTACGATACAAAAAGCAACGAAGATTCCATTTTTGGTTTTAACATGGGCTGCAGAGGGATTGTCCGAATTTTACTCGAACCGACGCGCGGCAATCCTTTTATAGGTTTTCTGCGAAGATGTTTTGAGAAAAATCCGGGCGTTGCGGCTACCTTTATCAAAAGTAATAATGGCGAAACAATAGGGGAACGCTTTTTTTTTGAAGGGGACAAAGAGTCTTCAGATGATTCAAAAGCGGAGTTGATCCGTAAACATGCCTTGGAGGTGCTTGGCACTGGAATTTCGCGTTTAGAAAAATATGAGTTTGGCGAAGTTTTTATCGAATATCTTTCGCCGCCAAAACAGATTGTGGTTTTTGGTTGTGGAGCCGATGCCGTTCCTCTTACGGAAATCGCAAAATCTCTCGGTTGGTATGTGACGATTGTCGATCATCGAAAGGCACTTGCGAATCTCGACCGCTTTCCAAATGTTGATGAGATAATTATGGCGCGCCCGGAAGAAGTTGCAGAAAGGGTTTCTTTGATGGAAGACACTATAAATGTTTTGATGACACATAACTATGAACACGATAAAGAGATTCTGAAAGCTTTATTTAAAGCGAATGTTAAATACATTGGATTGCTAGGTCCGCACGTAAGAACGAAAAATATCTTGGTTGAATTTCGCGAAGCAGGGATATCGGTTTCCGATGATAATTTAAAGAATTTACATGGTCCGGTCGGGCTGGATATTGGAGCAGAATTGCCTGAAACTATCGCACTTTCGATCGTTGCGGAGATTCAAAGTGTGGTAGCCGGTCGCGAAGGCGGTTTTTTGCGAAATCGTAAGGGATCAATTTATGGACGAGGGTAACAGGCAGAAACGCGACCGTCAGGGAGCGTGCCTATGGTGAGTTATTGACTGAAAAGAAACTTAGACTGAATGTTTACACGCTTACTAACTATTGCGTTTCTGCCGAGATATAATCGATGAAAAAAGAAGATATTGGAATCGTTATTCTCGCGGCAGGCGCATCAACTCGTCTTGGCAGACCAAAACAGCTTCTCAATTTTGAAGGCAAAACTCTGATAAAGAGGATAGCGGACACAGCCATTTCAACTGGTTTGGATACTGTCGTTGTGTTGGGATCCAATGCCACTGATATTAAAAAAGAGGTAGAGAATTTGTCGGTTGAGATTGTCATTAATCCCAACTGGGGAAATGGAATGGGTTCATCAATTAAGGTAGGTTTGCAAAAATCACTTAAGATTCAACCTGATTTATCCGGCGTAATTCTACTTTTGTGCGATCAGCCGTTTATAACAAAGGACACAATTTCGTGTCTTCTAAAAACTAAAAGCGAAAGTGCAAAATCAATTGTCGCGTGTAGATACGGCGACACAATTGGGACGCCTGCGTTTTTTACAAACGAGATTTTTGAAGAGTTGCTAAACTTGGAAGATAATACGGGAGCGAAACCTTTGATTGAAAAATATAAGGATACGAACATTTCGTTACTCTCGGCTCCCGAAGCTGCTTTTGATATTGATACTCAGGAAGATTTTCTTCGATTGACTGGAGCGCAAGCACCTTGCTTGCATCGGACGCGATAGCGTTCGAAAAGCGTCGGGGAAATTACGCGCTGAGATAATAACGATCTTTTCGTGCTACCGCACTCATTGCAAGCAAGGTGCTCGCGCTCCAGTCAAGAAAATGCGCTCTCTTGTCAGGTTATATTTTTCCAGTTTCCCTCAACAATTCCCTTACTGCCACATCCAGTTGACTATCCTTCCCGGTTAAAGTTTCGCCGATTGGTCGTGTAGATTTTACATCAACGGGTCTCGGATTGAGTTCCATGTTTTGCCCATTGTTGTCGGTAATCTTTGCTCTTGGCAGACGAAATGTTGTTCCGTCAAAGAGCCTCGGACTCCATGTAAAAATAATCCAGCCGGCTGTTTTTTCTCCGACTACTTTGCCGATTTTTAGCGAACGATATCCTTCGGTAAGATCTTCGGCGTCGGAAAGCGAGTGCTGATTTGTAATTAAAATCGTCGGACGTTCAAGTGATCTTTGTCCGAGCGCGCTTCGAGCCGGCACTTTCCAAAAACCACGCTCGTGCATTGTCAGATAACCGCGACGGGAAAAGATATCAGCGACGTATGGGTTAACAAAGCCGCCATTGTTATTTCTAATATCGACGACAACACCCTGTTTCTTTTGATTCTGGACGTCGAGATCAATATAGAGTTGCGCAAGAGCGCTGGAACCCATATTTGGAAGATGAACATAGCCGAGTTTTCCGCCGCTGATGCGTTCGACATAAGCGCGATTTGCCTCTACCCATGCCCTATATAATAAGTTTTTTTCAGCCCGTGTGCCGATTGGTTTTAGCACGACTTTGTTTGTTTTCGCTCCGCCCGCAGATGACGAAATTTCTATTTCAACACGTTTTCCAACCTTATTTTCAAGCAATTCATTAAGGTTTGTATTTTTACCAATTTTTGTTTTATCAACGCTTAAAAGGTAATCGCCAACCTTTATTTTTTGTGAAACGGCGGCAGGGCTAAGAGTGATAATTTCAGTAATTTTTAAGCGACCATTGTTTTCAAATTCCCTGCGGTCAAAACGAAGACCGAGTCTTCCAATGGGCGCACCGCGAAATGGCAAAGCACCTCTTACGCCAAGATGAGACGCATTTAATTCGCCAACCATCATATTCATTAGACGACGCATTTCGCTAATATTTCGAGTGCCTTTAATAAGCGGTTTGTATGTTTTATAAACGGCATTCCAATCTGCGCCGTGAAATTTATCATCGTAGAAATGATCTCGCATGTATCGCCAACTCTGCCCAAAAATTTCCATCTTTTCTTTATTAAAATTACCTTCATTCTGAGGTTAAGCGAAACGGGTCTAACAGTTCGGCGTGATAAATTGACGTTTTTTATTCGGCGGTTTTCGAGATAAAAAACGCTTCTTCCATCTTTTGAAAATTGCGCGTCAGATTTAAACGTTTGGTTTGAGGTAATTTGTTTAGCCGAACGATTTCGCGCTAGCTCATCAAGCGAAATCGTATATAGATTAAAACTTCCTTCAGCCGATGCAGTTACGAGAAGTGTTTTACCGTCGGGGCTAATGACATGTTCATTTATGGAGACTCCCGTTCGAATTAGGCTTAAACGCTTTCTGATATCCTGAAAATCAATCTTAATCGGCTTCTTGCTCTTTCTCTTAACCGAGTCTTTTTTAGACATGCCGGATTCCTTTGATTTATTTTTGACCGGCGAGGTTGTTGGACTGGGAGAAGGTTTTGGCTTTTCTTTGGGGTTTTCCTGATTAAACATATCGCGGAAGGTATCTTCGCGAAATTTTGGTGTGCGGAGTTTTAATCCAATTCTTGCTAAGGAAGGTGTTTCTGTTCGTTGGACAGTATCGAACAAAATATATTCGCCTTTTGGATCCCACGAAACTGCGCCGCTAAATGAATTGGCAATAAAACTTAGGGGCTTTGCATCGCCCCCTTTGATCGAAACAACCGCGACATTTGTGTAGGTACGATTCCCGGGCGTAAGCGTAAGAAATGCAATCCATTTATTGTCAGGAGACCACTCAAACGTACGTTTTCCGATTAATGGAGGTCTATCAGTATAAGTTGTTGCAAGTTTTCGTTCCTGTTTTTTCTTTATGTCATAAACCCAAATCTCGCGTGCGTTTCGCACGAAGGCGATATATTTTCCATCGGAAGAATAGGCTGGCAAATAGTCATCTCCGATTTTTGTCAACCGGGTTTCTTTTTCACTGCCAAAATCGTATTCAAAAAGCTGCATTTTCCCGCTTCGTTCCGATGTGTAAGCGACTTTTTTACTATCGCTTGACCAGGTTGCAAAGGATTCCGGTGCAGCGGTTTTTGTAACGCGAACCGCATCGCCGCCGCCCTTGGACGTCCCGGCAAAAACCTCACCGCGAGCAACCGCGACTACCTTTTTACCATCCGGAGAAAGATCAAATTCGCTTATCTGCGATGAAAGGTTCATTGTTGTCGTCAAAGGGCTTGCCGCACTTCCTCGTAAGGTAATTGGAATCGGCGCAGCCTTTCCATTTGAGGTTTTCATTTTCCAGATTCTGAAATTCCTCTCAAAAACAATTTCCTTTCCGTCGTAGGAAATCTTTGCCCAAAGCACGCGTCCGTTTCTAAATTTTGTCAATTGTTTTGCCTGCTCCATAAGCGTTTGGGTCCAGATGTTCTGCGTACCCGTTCTATCTGAAACATAGTAAATTTTCGAGCCGTTAGGGCTCCACATTGTCCACTGCTGTTTTGCGCCGCGTTTTGATATTTGCCGATAATTTGCGCCGCTTTTTAACCACAATTCGCTTTCATCAATATGGCTTCTGCCCTTTCGCCACCATTGTCCTTGTGAGAAACCTCGCGCCGAAAAAAGTAGAGATTTACCATCCGGCGAGGGGGCTGAATGAAACTCATTTGTATATCGATCATTGCTCACCGCCAGCGGTGTTCCGCCCGTTGCGCGAACGCGAAAGATGTCGTTCATTCCCGAGATATCTTGATTTGAAGAATAAAAATAAAGCCACTCACCATCACGCGACCAGCCATCAAGATAATCTGAAGTATCGTTGTAAGTGATTCGGGACAAATGGTTTGTCGCAAAATCGAGAACGTATATATCACGATTTCCCGTGCGGTCAGAAATAAACGCGAGCTTTTTACCATCAGGTGAATATGCAGGTCGCCCTTCATTTGCCCTATGGGAGATCAATATATGAGCCGTTCCGCCACTAGCTGGAATAGTCCAAATATCGCCGCCCGAAACAAAAGCAATTTCTTTATTGTCAGGGGATATTGCCGGCTCGGTCATGTATGGAACCGATGTTTGAGCAAAGGCACTTAATTCAACAACAAACACGAACGTAAAAATAAAAACCACTTCAACGAATAATTTTCTTCGCGACATAATTTATCCTTTTTGTCTTAGATGTATGGTCAAGATTGATAAAAGCATTAAGTATTACACAAAAAACCTACTGAAGGTTTCAAACATTACACTCTCTATACTAAAAGATTGCGAAATTTGACAAACAAGACTTTTGCAAATTCGAATGCTATCATGTTTTCACTTATTTATACTGTTTTATATTATCAGGAAAGGAAGTGAATTATGAAAATGCCAGGTGGTTTTGACCTAAATTCGATGATGCAGCAAGCCAAGCAAATGCAGGAAGAAATGGGCAAGAAGATGAAAGACATGGTTGTCGAATCTTCTGCCGGAGGCGGTGCTGTTTCGGTAAAAATGCGCGGTGATTTTGAGGTTCTAGAACTTAAAATTTCGCCGGATTTAATCAAAGATGGGGATGCGGAGATGATTCAAGATCTTACGGTCGCGGCTTTAAATGAATCGCGCAGAAAGGTAGAGGAATCTTTGAAAGGAGATCTCGGCAATATGTTGCCGCCCGGATTGGGATTTTGATTTTAAGTGACAAGTAATTAGCGACAGGAGACGCGAAAGAATCGGATATCTGGTTTTTCTTGTAACTAGTTACTCATCACTTGTCACGCTTTTTACTAAATATGCTCGAATATTCAGAACCCGTAGCAAAACTTATTGATGAATTTAAACGGCTTCCCGGAATCGGGCAGAAGTCTGCTCAGCGTCTTGCGTTTCATATTCTTCGTCGTCCTGAAAAGGATGTTCAGAGTTTTGCCGATGCGCTTACGGAAGTTAAGCAAAAAATCGTGTTTTGCAATATATGCAATAATCTCACGGATGTTGATCCATGCGTTTTTTGCGCGTCACCGACTCGAGAACGTACTCAAATATGTGTTGTCGAAGAGCCATATAATCTTGTGGCGATTGAAAAAACACGGAGTTACAAAGGGCTTTTTCATATTTTGCATGGGTCACTCTCGCCGATTCGAGGCGTTGGTCCGGATGAACTCATGCTCGCGAATTTATTGCCGCGTTTGATGCCCGAAAATAATGAGGGCGTTGAAGTAACCGAAGTAATCGTCGCCACAAATCCAAACACGGAAGGTGAAGCGACCGCAAACTACATTGCAAGGCTGTTAAAACCTTTAGGTGTAAAGGTTACAAGGATCGCTATGGGAATGCCAGTAGGGTCGGATCTGGAATTTGTCGATGAAGTAACAATGGATAAAGCGTTGGCGAATAGGCACGAGATTTAAAAAAGATTTGCTATTGGGTTTGCAAGTATTGTGAAGCCAGCATGAACTTAAAAGTCCTGAATATTTCTCGAATGCTTTTGCGTTCGTTGCCGACAAGCCGTCGGCTTTCTGACGATGCCGAACGAAATTAAAACTTTGCGCCTTGGTGATATGGTTTTCAATCGCCAAGGCGTTTTTGTTCGAAGGGTCATTCACGCTATTGTAAGCCTCTCATTGCGTCTCTTTTTTCGCAGAATTGAAACTGTAAATGCCTCCCAAGTGCCCTACAAAGATGCGCTGATTTTCGTGATTAATCATGAGAATGGCTTGATTGATCCGGCTTTGGTGTTTGTTTCCCTACCGCGAAAGATGTCTTTTCTAGCGAAATCTACTCTTTTTAAGATGCCGATTATTTCGTCGATTTTGCGCATTGTCGAGGCTCTTCCGGTCTACAGGAGAATTGATTCGGCGGATGTTTCAAAAAACAAGATAACCTTTCACGCCAGCCACGATCTACTGCAAAAAGGAGGCACGATTGCTTTGTTCCCGGAAGAGGTTTCGCATAACTCCCCAAAACTCTTACCGATTAAAACCGGAGCAGCTCGTATTGCACTAGGGGCTATATCGGATTATAGCGAACAGATTGACCTAAAAATCGTTCCGGTTGGTCTCTATTACACAAGCAAAACGAGATTTAGGAGCGAAGCCTTGTTGCATTTTGGCGAGCCATTTACGGTCGAGCCGGTTGAACTTGAACCCGATGGTGATTTACCACGCGATGAAGTAAAAGATTTAACAAGGAAAATGGAAGTTGCTCTTCGAAAGGTTACGGTAAACGCAGAATCAGATGCTGAAATTGAAGTAGCTGATGAGGCAGCAAACTTGTTTCTGTCGGTTTCGGAAACTTTTGATCTGGAAGAATCCATCGCCGCAAGATCGGAGTTTATAAGAGAATATTTGGCTGATGAAGACGAGAGTTTTGATATTAGCCAAATCACGGGAAGAATATCCGATTATAAAAAGAAGCTGCGGGAAATCGGGCTCGAACCCGAGAATTTATCCCTTTCAAGACAACCGTTTTGGTATGTTTTTCAGCATTTTCTTGCGCGCGTAGGTATAATTTTATTGTTTTCTCCCATTGCCCTTTTTGGCTTTATTTTGCATTTTCCAGCTTATCAGATCATAAATTTTCTAGGCAAAAGATATGCGAAACATGGTGTGGACGATATTGTCTCAACGGTAAAAATCATCGCGGGCATTTTTTTTATGCCGCTAACATGGCTAATTTTTACGGGCGGAATTTATTACTATTGGGGTTCAAATGTTGCGTTTATCTTTTTGCCGATTTCGTTTCTTTGCGGTTATGTGGCATTGAGAACACTTGAGGAACTTTATGATATGCGTGGGTGGTTTAAGGCGATTTGGTTATTTTATAGGAAAAGAGAACTTTTCCGTGATCTTCTCGTCGAAAGGCGAACTTTGCATCGAGAACTCAAGAGGCTTAAGTCTGGACACTGAATCTTTTAGATTGGGTTTTTTAGCGGGAACTTTGGTTGAAAAAAACTCAGATTATGAAGCTCGAAAAGTGTTTTTGAGAAGATGAATTTGTACATCACTCATCTCTGGGAGCTTATCGAGGGTAAACCAATTGACCGCTCTTATCTCTCTACTGCTTACTTTTGCTTCACCCACCCCTTTTGCTCTGAATAGAATCTCGATATGTTTGCCGACGTTTCTGACCTTGACGAGTTTTACATTTTCGAGCTCTAAATCTGTCTCTTCTTTTATCTCTCGTCTTATTGCATCGATTGGTTTTTCGCCTCGATTTATAAAGCCGCCGGGCAATCCCCAACTGAATTTCAAACGAAAATAATGATCGAGAATTAAAATTTCGTTTCTGTCATTTGTAATTATTGCAACAACCGAAACGGTAAATTTTTTCTGAGAAAACCAAACCAATCTCCAACGGAGGTAGTAGGGCATCAACCACCAAATCTTTTCCGCAATATTTCTTACCATCAGATTGTTTATGAAACCTTTTGTGAGGGCGCCGAAGACGATTCTTCCGTAATGCTCTTACCCAAATTCAGCCCTGCCAACGTTTCCAAAAGTTGGCTTTCTTCCTCTTCAAAAACTGTCCTAAGATCTATAACAACACGGTCTTCAAGAATCCGTGCTATAATAGGCGGACTTGCAAGCCTCAATCTTTTTTCCAAATCATTGGCAGAACATGTATTCGTTTTTAGACACAAAAGAGCAGTATTTGGTTGAGCACCAGGTGCTGAACCACCGCCAACCACCGATTTGCCGTCAATAACCTCAATATGCAAAGTGGTTTCTTGACCCATCTGTTTAGCTAGTTTTTCCGCGAATCGTTCGGTTCGATCCTTTAATGCAGCCTGAGACATTGAGAGCATTTTAAGCACCGGAATTTCATCGGTAGCGGTTTCTTTGCGGAACGACTTAAGGGTCGCTTCGAGCGCAGCGTAGATTAATTTACTTGCTCTTAGTGCCCGGTATAAAGGATGCTTCCTAATTTTTTCAATCACCTCTTTTCTACCGACAATCAATCCGGCTTGGGTGCCTCCCAAAAGTTTATCGCCGCTGAAGGTTACGATATCCGCGCCGGATTTTATCGAGTCGCTTATGATTGGTTCATCTTTGAGTCCGTATTTTGAAAGATCAAAAAGGGCTCCCGAGCCAGCATCTTCATAAAGCAGGATATTATTTTCGTGTGCGAGTTCTGCAAGATCTTTGACTTCGGGCACAGAGGTAAAACCGATTATTCGATAATTTGAAGGGTGTACCTTTAAAATTAGCCGAGTTTGTTCCGAAATCGCGCGTTTATAATCAAGTGTTTTTGTCCGATTGGTTGTCCCAACCTCAATGAGCCCTGCGCCCGATTGAGTCATTACATCCGGAACACGGAAATCGCCACCAATTTCGACAAGTTCGCCGCGCGAAACAATAGCTTCGCCACCGTTACAAAGAGCGGTTAGAACCAAAACTGCCGCCGCTGCGCAATTATTAACAATTAACGCCCCTTCCGCTCCTGTTAGTTCTGCTAAAAGTTTTTCCGCATAAGATCCTCGTTTTCCTCTCTTACCGGTCTTAGTATCATACTCGAGGGAACAGTAGCCGGATGCATTCTCAATCATCGCAATTTTTGCTTTTTCAGATAGAGGTGCTCTTCCTAGATTTGTATGGATAATTACACCCGTCGCATTTATTACCCGTCTAAGCCCTTTGTTTTTTTCAGACTTCAGTGCTGTTTTTAAAAGGTTTTCTGCGGCAGTTAGCATTTTTTCGCTGGAGGGTTTTTCGTTTGTGTTATCTCGAATATTTTTTCTAAGAGATTCCGTTACGGAGCGGGCTAGTTCCGTAGTTTTTTTTAAACCGACTTGATCGATTAAATCACAAGCTGTGTCGGTAATTAAAAGTGCATCAATCGAAGGTAGAAACCTCAGCAATTTAGCATTATTTTGAGAAGTAGAATTATTCATAGTTTGAATCGACTTTTTGCTTCGATGCAATCTTTAAGAAAAATAAAAAACAGGAAACATCCTTCGAATAAGTGTTTATATTAAAAGGAACAGATTTAGCCTCAGCTAAGCTCCCCAGAAAAAAGCTCCCATAAAAATATGCAAACTTTAAGTAATAAACTATCACGTCAGGAAAAAACTAGAAACGACAAACTCATAGAAATTGTCGAAGAAATTGAGCGGCTGGAAGAAAATATTCGTCGGCTTAAGATTGAATTCGATATCTATTTTAACGGCGGTCTAAAGGTTCCGCCTCATAAATCTCGCGCAAGAATTGAAGCACGTATAATGAGAATTAATGGAGATCGCACATTGTCTTTTGCAAATCGTTACAAACTGAATGCGATAATGTCTCGTTATACATCGTTCAAACAGCTCTGGAGAAGAAAACTAAAAGCAAACGGCGATGATGTTTATTAAGAAAAGCACCCCCGATTAAAGAGGTGCTTTTCTTAAAGTTATGTTTCAATCTAAAAAAATCAAAACAAAATTGATTATGTGCCTTGAATTAGACTTTAGCCACATTTTCAGCCTGAGGTCCTTTTGGACCCGTAGTAACTTCAAATTCAACTTCTTGACCTTGAATTAAAGTTTTATAGCCTTCGCCTGAAATAGCGCTGTAATGCACAAAAATATCCTGCTCGCCATCTTGCTCAATAAAACCATATCCTTTTGCATTGTTAAACCATTTAACAGTGCCTACTGTTTTAGACATATCTCTGAATTCCTCCTACAAACTTCAGTGAATTAAAATATAGAACCTTCTCCTGTTTATTCTGTCTAAATTACATCGACAAACATCGAATGCTTCTCCCCTTCGCGCTATTAATTAGCGTTGCGAAGAGCAGAAAAAAAGAAATGTAATAAAACTCATTTCCAAAATAAGCAACTAATCTTAAATTTCAAGATTTTTTGGGGTTTCTGTGTGCTGTGTTTTTATCGACAGAATGATGGGAAATTTATCGAAATTTAGGGAATATGTCAAGATTTTTTTTCAATCATGAGACCTAAAGCGCTTTTGCTACACATTTTTGAGTAAAAAAATAGGTCTGCAAGATTAATTTACACACTCCGTAAAAGAACGCTGCAAAAGATCATATACTTTTGATATTCAAATTATCTTCGATACCAATATATCTCTAATGAATATGGCTTTGCGCCGCCTTCGCTATCACGAATCTCAACGATTGCCGTAAAATTGTTAGTTTGGTCAGGTTGCTGAATTACATGTGCTTCCCCGCGCCCTTTCTTGATTCTTACTCCAACTCTAATTCGGTTTTGTTTCGGAAGCGAGGAACTAAAACTGTAGATTCCGTTGGAGTAAGTTTTTCCTCCTAATGTTTTAGTAAACAATCTAGTCTTTCTTACCGAAAGTTGGACATCAGCATCAACCATTCCGTTCCAAAATGCTCTCCCGATAATGTTGCTTTCATTAACTTCATATTTCTTTTTGTGATTGATGCTACCGCCGATGCCTCTGAGTTCGCGACTCAATTCACCAACAAGATCTCCAGTTTTTTTCCACTCAAAACTATTGGAACCCGTTCGAGGAAAACGATTCGCGAGTTTTGTGAGCATACTTCCTGCGTAACGTAATTCACTCGAACGACGCCTATTATTAAACATTTGCCTAATTAGTTTTACGCTTGCGTATAATTGTTCGGCTAAAAATGCACTTTCGATTTCCATTTGCGAGTTTATTGCATCGCCCTTGATGTCTTTAGAAGTCAATTTAATCAATTCTTCAGCTTGGTATTTTATCTTTTTTGATAATGTCTCCAAGCGCGAACTGTTTTGCGCTTGAGCTGTAAAGGAAAAGATTATTGTTAAAAGTAGAGCGCAAAATAAAGATTTTTTCATGGTTCACCTCGGTACCTATTGACGATTTAACAACTTATTTTACTTTTCATTTTTGCAAAAGCTTGATTCTTTATAAGTTGCTCATAACCGGTTTTTACAACGCGATGCCTTTAATATGATTTCTCCAGTAAT
>Ga0114931_10008862_pt1 | contig 12125 bp, 8 predicted proteins | sample 2SBtaG_FD_89579 | JGI IMG/M metagenome (GOLD analysis project Ga0114931, IMG submission 89579) | Deep subsurface microbial communities from Kolumbo volcano to uncover new lineages of life (NeLLi) - 2SBTROV14_V59a metaG | ecosystem: Environmental > Aquatic > Marine > Volcanic | place: Kolumbo...
GGACGCTAGTCGAACGCGACGTCGAAGGCAGATGCCCAGGCGATTGCGTTGATTCCACGCCAGATCCGGAAGTCGAACGGCTTCTTTCCCGTGCGAACGGCCTGCCACTCCGCATGCAGGCCCCGGGGCCGCAAACCGCCGACGCGCCCGGCGGCCTCGCCCAGGAGCCATGCGTCGAGGACCGGCCCCAGGCTCGCCAACCATGTGGCCTCTGGCGTCGCAAAGCCGACCTTGTCGCGGCGGTCGAGGATCGCGTCTGGCACGACTCCGCGCATCGCGGCGCGGAAGACCGCCTTCGTCTCGGCCTGGTCATCGATGAGGAGGTGTTCGGGAGTGCACATGAGCGTCTCCACGAACTGGCGTTGCAGGAAGGGCACGCGGCTTTCCACGGAGTGGGCCATGCTGTTGCGGTCTTCGTATCGGAGCAGCATCGGGAGACTGGTCTCGAGGAACGCTTGACGAAGACGGGTGCCCAGGTGGCCGCGCGGATCCCGCGCGGGCGGCGCCGGTCGGAACGACACGTCGCGGCGACGGAACCAATCGGCGTCGAGCCACGGGGGGAGGAGGGACTCGCCCGAGATGCGGCGGGCGAGCGGTTCGAGTGCACGCGGAACGAGGGACGCGCCGGCACGGAGCCAGAGCCCACGACGATCCGCCTGTGGCAGGCGTCCGGCGGCACGGTGGAAGCGCGCGGCGCGCAGCCACCGGCCGCCCGAAAGCAAGGTCGCGAATCGCGGCCCCAGATAGGCCCGATAGCCGGCCAGGAGCTCGTCGGCACCCTGTCCGCTGAGCACGACCGGGACGCCGTGAGCGCGCGCAAGGCGATGGACGCGGAACTGCGCGTAGATGCTGGTGCTTCCGAAGGGTTCCTCCTGCAGGCGGACCAGCGACAGGAGATCTCGACGCAGATCGTCTGCGCTCGGCTCGACCTTGTGGACGTTGGCGCCGGATGCCGTGGCCGCGAGGTCGATCCACTTCTCTTCGCCCAGGACCGGGTCGTCCGTCACGTGTCCGAAGGCCTCGATCGGGGAGGACGTTCCGCGGGCCTTCCGGACACCGGCAAGGACCGCGGACGAGTCTATTCCGCCGGAGAGGGCGACCCCGACCGGCACGTCGGCAAGCAGGTGCTGGTCGACGCTCGACAGGAACCCGGACCGCAACCGCTCGGATGCCCCGGTGTCCCGAGCGGGCGTACGCGGCGCAACCGGAGGAGCCCAGTAGCGCTCCACCTGGCGACGCGAGTCGGCTGCGCCGATGGAGATCCAGTGCGCGGGTGGAACCCGGTGGATGCCCGAGAACATCGTCCGGTCGCCGGCGTCCGTGATGCCGAAGCGGAGATAGCGGTACATCCCCTCAGCATCCGCGTGGGCGCGGCCCGCTCGCAGCGCGAGCAAAGGTCGGATCTCCGAGGCGAACGCGATGCCGCCCGCGACCTCGGCCCAGTAGAGGGGCTTGATTCCGAACCGATCGCGAGCCAGCACGAGGCGGCGCCGCTCGTCATCCCAGATCGCGAACGCCCACATCCCGTCGAACCGATCGAGGCATTCGGGCCCCCACCGGACCCATGCGGCGAGCAGCGTTTCGGTGTCGGTTCCACTCCGGAAGCGCTGCCCGCCCTGCTCGAGCGTGCGCCTCGTCCGCCCGTGGTCGTAGATCTCGCCATTGAACGCGATCCAATGGCGGCGGTCGGGGCTGCCCATCGGTTGATGACCCGCTGGACTGGGGTCGAGGATCGCGAGGCGACGAAACCCGACGCCATACTGCCATCCGGAGTCGGGAAGGCTCGTGATCGGTGGCAGGTCGACCCCCCGGGCGGTCGCGTCGCCGCTTGCCGAAGCGGGCCCGACAGGGCTCCCTGCGAGGAGGTATCCCTCGTCGTCGGGTCCGCGGTGCGCCAGCAGGGAGGTGGCCTGGACGAGATCGCCGTGTCCAAATCGGTGCCCGGGGCGGACACAGACGCCTGCAAAGCCACACATGATCCCCCCCAAGCAACCGCAAGATAGGGGATGGCGCTCCGCCACACCCTTTCAGGCCGTGCCTTTCCTCGCTATTTTCCCTTGCTCGGACGGTGGGTTCCATGCGATGGGCGAGTCAGGACGCCCGGCCGACGCGTTCGAGGGGGGAGCCATTGGCAGGCCAGCCGGAATCTGCGCGGTCGCCGGAACTGGCATTGGTCGGCGATCGTGAGTCCAAGGGGCTGCTCGGGTTCGCCCTCAGCCCGTTCGAGACGGTCTTCCGTCACCGGCGCCTGCTCTTTCGCACCGCTGCAGCGGACATGCGCGCGCGATACGCCGGCTCGGTTCTTGGTCTGGCATGGATGTTCGTCTATCCCGTCTTGTTCCTCGGGATCTACAGCCTCGTCTACATCGTGGTGTTCAAGGTCCGGTTGCAACTCTACGACTCGAACGAGTACGTGTTGATGATCTTCTGCGGCCTCATCCCATTCCTGGGCTTTACAGAAGGTCTGGGTCTCGGAGTACCGTCGATCTCGTCCAACGCGAGCCTGATTCGGAACACGCTCTACCCGGTCGAGATGGTTCCCACGAAGGCGATCGTCGTGAGTCAGTGCAACCAGGTCGTGGGACTCCTCCTGTTGTTGGTCGCAACCGGTTTCGCCGGGCGGCTCGCACCGTCCGCATTGGCGCTCCTCGCGATCTGGCCGCTCCAGATCTGCTTCACACTCGGTGTCGTATGGGTCCTCGCGACCCTGAACATCTACTTTCGCGATCTGCAGGCCAGCCTGTCGTTGATCACGCTGCTGCTTCTCGTAGCGAGTCCGATCGCGTATACGGAGGAGATGGTGGGAGAGGGCGCGGTTGCATTGCTGAGATTGAACCCCCTCTACTACTTCATCGTCGGCTACCGGGCCGTTCTGTTCGAGGGGCGCCTCCCCGACGTAGACATCATGGTGGCGATCGTGGTCCTGGGGCTGGGATCACTGTGGGGCGGGTTCTGGTTCGTATCCCAGGCCAAGGCGGTCTTCTCCGACAATGTCTGATCTTGCGATTCGCCTGGTGGGCGTCGGGAAGCAGTATCGGCTGTACAAGAACCCGTTCGACCGGGTCTTCGACGCGTTCGGGGTCAACGCGCTCAGGTTCTGGCGCCGCGACTACTTCGAACCGTATTGGGCGATCCGGAACCTGGATCTGGAGATCCACCGTGGCGAGCGGATCGGCATCGTCGGCCGGAACGGGGCCGGCAAGTCGACGCTCCTGAAGCTCATCTCCGGGAATTCGGCCGCCACGGAGGGCGAAGTCTGGGTCGCCGGTCAGGTCCAGGCCCTGATGTCTCTCGGTATCGGGTTTCATCCGGAGCTTTCCGGTCGGGAGAACATTCGGGCGGCCCTGGCCTATCAGTCCGTCGATCCCGACGACCTTCCGGAGATGGAGCGCGACATCATCGAGTTCTCCGAACTCGGAGACTTCATCGAGCAGCCGGTAAAGACCTATTCGGCCGGGATGTACACGAGGCTCGCGTTCTCGACGACGACGTCGGTGAAACCCGATGTCCTGCTGATCGACGAGATCCTCTCTGCGGGCGATGCGTACTTCGCCGGAAAATGCGCCGAGCGGATGCGGGATCTCACCGAGCGGGACGGAGTGACGGTGATCGTCGTCAGTCACGATCTTCCCGCGCTCCAGGCGATGTCGGATCGGGTCATCTGGCTCAAGGACGGAAAGGTCGAGCGGGATGGTTCGGCCCTGACATCGATCCGGGCCTACTACCGCGAATGCCAGGAAGAGGAAAATCGGCGCCTCCTCGACGAGAATCGTGGCGTCAGGCAGGAAACGGTCTGGCAGGCCGAAAGCCCGCAACGCGAACCAGCCGGCGTGCTGACGGTGGAGTTCGAGGCCGCGGGCGAAATCGCCTCCAGCGCCAGGCTCCGTTCCCTTGCGCTACGGAGCATCGGGGGACCGCAGGAGGCCGTCTGGTGCGCCGACGGAGCGAGTGCCAACGCGGCGATCCGGCTCGTCTCCTCGCCCCATGCGCAAACTCGAGAACCGGGTTCGGCCCTGGGGCTGGGCTCTGGCTCCGTCTTCTTCGAGATCTCGACCGATGCCCCGCTCCCGCAGTTGATGGCGAACCACCATCTCGCTCTCGATGTCGTCGGGGGCGAGGAGGGGTGCGTCCGCGTCTGGGTCGAACACCAGGGAACCCGGGTCCAGGTGGGGGAACTCGCCGGCATCAAGGAACCGGAATCCGAGCATGAGTTCCATCTCGGCGTACTCGCGAATCTCGGTGACGAATTCGGTGCGCGCCCGGCGCGGTGCGATAGATCCATCGTGCCCGATGGCTCCGACCCGATCCGCATCGATACGCTTCGCTTCGTGAACGCCGAGGGGGAGGCGGTCGCCGGGATCGAGGAGGGTTCCGAACTCTCGATCGAGATCCACTACGAGGCGCGGCGGACCGTCGAGGATCCCGCGTTCGCGCTGACGATCTACCTTCCGAACGGGTCGAACGTCACGCACGTGAACTCGAGGCTGGCCGGACTCGATACTTCGCGGATCTCGGGCCGTGGTTTCGTGCGCTTCACGTTCTCGCCGTTCATGGCGGGTGCGGGAGAATACGTCGTGGCGTCCTCGATCTTCAAGTACCTCGATCCACGCCGGAACGGCCAGCCCCCCTACTACGATCAGCACGATCGTGCCTACCGGTTCAAGGTATGGAAGAAGCTGGGGACGGCGCTCGATCTCGGGCTCGTCCTGTCTCCGTGGACCGCCGAACTCCACCCGGCCTCCGAGCATGACGGACGATAGACCCGTCCTGGTGGGAAGTTGCCCGAGTAGCGGGTCGACACTGCTGAGTGTCATCCTCGATGCCCATCCGGACGTGCATTGCGGCCCGGAACTGACGTGGCTGTCGCATCCGTGCGTGTGGCGGGACACGCCGGTCTCCCGTTGGCGCAAGGCCCTGCTCTCCGGGTTGGACCGGCCCGATCTGACCGGGCTCGACCGGGGCCGGGACGGATTCTGCCCGTGGGTCGACTTCATCGACTCCCAGAACCTCCCGGCGTATGGATGGACGCACGAAGCGCTCTGCCAGGCGGGCCGGGAGGCCCGAGGAATCCACGACCTGTTGGAACGGTTCTATGCGAAGCCGCTGGCCAGGAATGGGAAGACGAGGTGGGTCGACAAGAGTCCCACGAACTTGTGGAGCATACCGGCATTCCTGGAACGGTTTCCCGATGGAAGGGGCGTCGTCCTCGTGCGCGACGGTCGCGATGTGGTCGCGTCGCTCGTTCGACGCGGGTACGCGCCGGAATTGGCAGCCGCGATCTGGCTGTTGGAGACCATCCGCGCGGTCGACCTCGCGCACGACGACCGCGTCCTGCTCGTCCGGTACGAGGAACTCGTCACTTCGACGCGCAAGGTCGTCGAGGAACTCATCCGACATCTCGAACTGAGCCCGGCCTCGTCGGAGATGCTGGCATTCAGCGAATCGAGGAGGAGCGCAGAGGATCCCACGATCCAGGTGGATACCTGGCGGAAGACCCCGGCGAGTCCGCCGGATGCCACACTCGTCGGAAGCTATCGGACGGACCTGGCTCCATCCGAACTGGGCGTGATCTCGGGTGTCGAAGTCGTGACGCCTCCTCCGGGGCTGGCAGCTTCGGCAGGCGCGAACTTTGCGTCACTGCTCGACGATCTGGGCTACGAGACCGCGTCGGAGCCGCTGTCACCAGAACAGGGTGCGCTCGTCTTCCGCCGCCTAGTCGATGACGGGGCCCTGCTCGGGGCCTCGGCTTCGGATGAGTCCTGGCATCTGAGGTGGGTGGGCTGGAACGTCCCCTCCTGCATGGGACTCCTGTCGCCAGAAGACGTACTCGATCTGCTCCGCCCGCTCGTATCGCCGTCCGACTCGACTCCGCCGGAACGCCGAGAGGGGGCGGCTCGTGCGATCCAGCGCTGGTTGGGCCGCCAATCCACTCCTCGACGTGCGTCGCGATGAAGCTCGAGACGCTTCCGCACCTCGTTTGCCCGGCTTGCAAGGAGTCGCTGGAAGTCGAGGTCTTCGAAGCGTGGAATCCCGGCGACGCCGAAGCGACCGCGAGCAACCAGGTCGCAGAGGGAGTCCTGGTCTGTACGGAGTGCGCCACGTGGTACCCGATCATCAATCACGTGCCGGTGCTCCTGGACTATCCGGTCCCTCTCCATGGCGAGTTCCGGACGCTCCACGCCGGCCGCTCGAACTGGCCCACCTCCCTGCATCCGCCGCAGGGCGATCCCCGTCCCGGGGAGGGCTGGACGCAGCGCAGCTTCTCGCGCCAATGGGGAGCCCTGCGCGAAGCTCCGCTCACGTTCTCCTACACGCACGAGCAGAGGCGGGAATTCATCCGGATCGAACTCGACTGGCCGCCGTTGCTCGCTGGAAAGGGCGGGCGCCTTCTCGATGCCGGCTGTGGTTTCGGGCTGGAAGCGAAGCTGCTTCACGAAGCCACCGGGATGGAGGTCTTCGCAGCGGATCTGAATCTCTCGTTGCTCACCGGGGGGCCGCGCTACCAGGCCCATCCCGCAATCCATTTGGTCCTCGCTTCCCTCTATCGCCTGCCGTTCCGGGAGCGGAGCTTCGATCGCGTCTACTCCCACGGAGTCATTCATCACACCCATTCGACCCGAGACGGGTTCGATGCATTGCTCGCGTATCCGAAGGAGGGGGGCGCGATCTACATCTGGGTCTACGCCCACGAGGACTTCGATCGGGGGCTGCTGAGGGCCAGGGTCGGTCACATGTTGGAATTGTGGTTGAGGCCCTGGATCGCACGGCTACCCCCCGCCCTCCAGAATCTGGTCGTGTATCCGATGTCCCTTCACCACTACCTCGACCGGAAGCGGAACGACTCGAACCGGGAGCAGTGGCGGTTCGAGAATTCCGTCCACTCGATGCGCGATCGCTGGACCTGCCGCTACGCGCACCGCCACTCATTCAACGAAGTGATCGGTTGGTTCGTGCAGTCCGGGCTGGACTATCGGCTGATCGATCCGGTCGCGTACAGGCAGGCGTTCGGATACGACCTGATCGGTATCGGCATTCGGGGGCGGCGGGCGGAGGAACCCCGGTGAAGGTCGCTCTCCTGTGTCACGACGACGTCGCGGAACTGGACCGACGGGTCGTCGCCTTTGCGCGATTCTTCGCCACCCGCGGGTGGGAGGCGATCATCGTCTGCACGACCAGGCTTCCGGTTCCGGTGACGAAGGATCTCGGGGGGGGTGTGAAGGTGCAGGCGGTATCCGCCCGCAATCTCCGGGCGACGTGGGATCCCGGTTTTCATCGACTTCGGGATCTCCCTGGTTACGTCGCGGATCGGCTCCTGACGATCTTGCCTCCCGTCGCCGCGCGGATGGCGCGCCGTTTGGGGGGGCGCTGGAAGCGTCTGCGCGATCGGGTGAGGCGTTCGGCTTTCGGCGAGCCGAACGCCGAAGAGACTCCGCGCATCGTCGGACATCCGCTGCCGTTCTCGAGCGTTCTCTTCGAAGGAGCCAGGCAGATCGATGCCTCGCTCCTGATTGCTTGCGACCTGCCGGCGCTGCCCGCCGCTGCGAGATTGTCCCGAAGGAACGACGTGCCGCTCATCTACGATTCGCACGAGTTCTACGCCGAGCAGGTCGCCTTCGACGATCGACAGCGCCAGGCGCTGGTCCGCCAGGAACGAGCGGCACTCGCGGCCGTCGACCTCGCGATCACCGTCTCCCCGGAGATCGCTGCGCAGCTGAGCCGCCGCTATCCGGAGGGTCCGGAGTTCGAGGTCATCTTCAACGCGCCGGAGTTCTCGGTCGACGACTCGCGACGCGTCGTGGCCAGGAATCACCTCGGGGTTTCGCCCGGGCGACGTCTTGCCATCTACCATGGCGGGTTCCTGCGGTCGCGAAATCTCGAGAACCTCGTCGATGGCGCAAAGCGGTTGGATGGCGATGGGTTCTCCCTCCTGCTCCTCGGCTATGGAGATGCGGACTGGTTGCGGTGCAGGGCAGAAGGTTGCAGACACATCCACGTGCACTCAGCCGTTCCGCAATCGGAGCTCCCGGCATGGGTCGGTGACTGTGACCTGTGCGTGATCCCCTATGGCGCAGTGGATCTGAACACGCGGCTGGCGCTCCCCAACAAACTGTTCGACGCCGTGGCTCTCGGTGTTCCGGTCCTGGTGAACGAGTGTCTCGAGTCTGCTTCCGGCCTGGTCGCCGAGTATGGGATCGGGTGGTCGGGCGATCTCTCGTCACCCCACGCGGTGGAAGCAACGCTCCGTGCATGCCTCGAACGTCTGGATACCCACCCCCAGATGGAAACGAACTTCTCCCGTGCACGCGCCGAACTGTCCTGGCCTCGCCAGGAACAGGATCTGGAGCAGTGGCTCGCCCAGCTGGAGATCCCCGGTCCATGACGACTCGCGCCGCCGTACTCGTCGTCTCGTCCCACGAGGCGATGATGGACCGCCGGGTCGTGTCAGAGGCGAATGCAGCCGCGGCGAGCGGCCGCGCGGTGACGCTGCTGGAGACCCTGCCCGATCGGCCCGAAGGTCTGCGTCCGGAGATCGAGTACCGCGCTGCAGCCCGGAGTGGGAGCGGACGGGCCGCCGGCGTACTACGAGGGATCGTGCGGCGGTTGCCGCGCGGGCTCCGGTCCGTCGTCCGATCCGTCCGCTATCGCGCCAGGTTCGGTCCGATCGATAGTCTTGCGACGACCTTCGCCGCGATCGCGCCGAGTCACGATCACGCGATCATCCATTGCCACGATGCGCCCACGCTTCCGGCTGCACTCGATCTGAGGCGGAAGCGCTATCCCGCCGCGCGCGTGATCCTCGACGCCCACGAACTCTTCTCCGAGCAGTTCCCGGAGGCTGCCTTCCGGAACTATTGGAGACGGGTCGAGGAGCGCCACCTCGGCGAGGTGGATGGCCTCGTGGCGGTGAATCCCTCGATCGAGCGGGAGTTGGCGGGCCGCTTCGAGATTCCGCAGACGACCGTGATCTACAACAGCTTCGAGCCTTCCCACGGACGCATCAGGCGGAGACGAAGGGACGAGTTGGCTGCGCGCGTCGGCGACACGGATCCCGGTTTCATCGTGGTCTTCCAGGGATACCTGACCCAGGATCGGAACCTCCTCGAACTCGTCGATGCCTTCGGTGAACTCGGGCCGGAGTACCGGCTCTACGTATTCGGGGAAGGTCCAATGGAACGGGCGATGCGTCGACGAAGCGGATCCGCCAACCTGGGAAACGTCTTCCTCGGGGGCTGGGTACCCGGGGCCGAGCTGATCGACTGGGTCTCCGCCGCCGATCTGGGCGTCATTCCCTACCGCGGTGACTACTCGAAGAATCACCTCCTCTGCACGCCGAACAAGCTGTTCGAATTCATCGAAGCCGGGATCCCGGTCTGCGCGAGCGACCTGCCCGAGTTGAGCCGCATCGTACTCGGCAGCGGGATCGGGCACGTCGGCCCGATGACGGACGCACATGCGATCGCGGCGACGATCCGTGGGGCCCGACGATTGATCGAGGATGGCCAGATCTCCGATGGTGCACGAGCGAACGCGAGGGAGCAGTACGGGTGGGAGCGTCAGGCCGCCGAGCTCGTGCGCTTCTACGACGCGGTCGAGGCGGGCCCGGTCGCTCGTCGCGAAGGACTCAGTTCCCGTTCACCGCGATCGGGGAACGGGACGCTGCGAACCGGCCCTGCATGAGCCACGAGTAGAGGTTTCCGGAGGGCCCGATCCAGATGATGTCCGTCATCCCGTCGCCATCGTAGTCGCCCAGGTCGAAGATCCCGTAGGCGGCGTTGACCGAGTCGGCCGGACCGCGATCGAGGATCTGCCAACCGTTCATCTCCCAGAGGAAGAGCTGTCCCGAGGAAGCGGAGCGCCAGATCACGTCCGCGCGACCATCGCCGTTCATGTCTCGCACGAGGATCGAATAGCTTCCCGGGATCGCCGCGTGGGGCGCCATCTGCGTGACCGAGAGGTTCTGCACCGTCCACAGGTAGGTCTCACCCGTCGTCGTGTCCCGCCAGAGCAGATCGGGCGTGCCGTCGCCGTCGAAGTCGTCTGCAGCGACCATCGAATACGCCATGGGGAGGGTGGCCAACAAAACCGCGCCGCGGATGGTCGGCCCATCCATCAGCCAGACATAGAGCGCCCCATCGGTCGTGTCGCGGAAGTACAGGTCGTCTCGCCTGTCCCCGTCTGCATCCACCGCGCCGCGGAAGGAGAAGTCGCTCGGCAGCATCGTGACGACCTGCGCACTGCCGGCTCCGCCTCGAAGTCCGATCGCGAGCTCACCCGTCGCCGGGTTTCGCCAGAGCAGATCCTCCAGCCGGTCGCCGTCGAGGTCCCCATGGCCGATGTAGTCGTACCCGGCAGACGGTGCACGGGCCTGTGCGGTGCTCAGGATCGTGTGCCCCGCCATGTGGAGGACCGTTGCCTCCCCATAGCCACGACGAGGGATGACGACATCGGACCTCCCGTCGCCATCGAAGTCGGAGAAGACCGCCGTGCCGCCCGTGGGAGGCGGTGTGGACCCCGTGTTGCCACCCCCCGAGCCACCGGTCCCCCCGCCGGCCGGCGGCGCACTCGCGAACTCGATCGGGCTCGAGACCGGGGACCAGGGGCCGGTCTGGCCGATGGCGTTGTAGGCCGCGACGCGGATGTGGACGACGTCGCCGGGCTGGCCGGAGAGAGTCACCTGGGTGCTCGCGGTGTTGGCCAGCGCCTGGAAGGCGGACCCGTTGAGCGAGCGTTCGATGCGGTAGCCCACCGCGGGGCCCGCAGCCGGCGTCCACTGGACCGTGGCGCTCGTGCTCGTGACCACCACTGCCTGCGCGGAGGTGCTCGCCAGCAGCAACGCGCCGGAGGCCAGCAGCAGGCCAACGGCGAGCCGCCAGGAGGCGCGACGTCCGGGAGTCGGGAAGCGGTGCTGTTCGGGGGTCTCGGTCATGCGGTGGCCGGTCCTTCGGTCTCGTCGGCAGCGCGAACGGCTGCCCGAGAAGACCTTTCGGCCCTGGCGGACGGATACGCTGTGACCGCGGTCACGCGCCGTGGCGCGTTCCGGAAGAATCAACGAAAACGGTACCTTGCGGTGGGACCTGCGGGCCCGTCCCAGCGCACCCGGCACGCGCCGGATCAACCCGGCGGGCGGGCCGGGGCGCGGTCCGCGGGGCCGATCTCGATGCGTTGGCCGTGGCCGTCGATCGAGCGCTGGGCCGCGTGGAGGAGCTGGAGGACGTAGACGCCCGAATGGCCGTCCGTTCGCGGCGCGGCGCGCGTCTCGATGCAATCGAGGAAGTGCTGGCATTCGTCGCGCAGGGGCTCGCCGTCGCCGTACGCGATGTGTACGCCGTCGTGCTTCACCGGGATGGGTTGGCCCTGCTGCCAGTCGACCTCGAGGTCCCACATCAACATCTGCTTCGCGACGTCGTCGAAACTGACCATGCGCTTCGAGCCGATCACGACCAGCTTCTGCTCCTTGAACGGATGCAGCCACGAAACGAACACGTGCGCGCGCACGCCGCCGGCGAAGCGGAGCTGCGTGTTCGTGATGTCGGCGACCCCGTGCGAGATGTAGCTCCCGCCCGTGGCCACGATCTCGTGCGGCAACTCCCCGACCAGGCGGAGGACCACGGCCATGTCGTGGGGCGCGAAGGACCACAGGGCGTTCTCCTCCGTCCGGATCTTGCCCAGGTTCAGCCGGTTCGAGACCACATAGCGAAGCTCTCCCAGCTCTCCGGCGTCGATCAACTCGCGCAGCTTCAGGATGGCCGGGTGGTATTCGAGCAGGTGGCCGACCATCAGCAGCCGGTCGGCGGCCTCAGCGCGCTCGACGAGCGCGCGCGCTTCGCCGAGGTCGATGGTCAGCGGCTTTTCGACGAAGACGTCCTTGCCGGCGTCGATCGCGGCGCAGGCCACGCCGTAGTGCGTCTCGGCCGGCGTCGCGACCATGACGCCCCGGATCGCGGAGTCGGCGAGGACCGGCGCCAGATCGTCGAAGACCGGGACGTCCGGGGCGAGCTCCCGCGCCTGGGCGGCGCCCCCGGCGCCCGGCTCGACGACGGCCGCGAGCGCACCGAGCGCATGGACATTCCGGACCAGGTTGCGGCCCCAGTATCCGCAGCCGACGACGGCGATCGATCCCGGCA
>Ga0114931_10008863_pt1 | contig 12125 bp, 8 predicted proteins | sample 2SBtaG_FD_89579 | JGI IMG/M metagenome (GOLD analysis project Ga0114931, IMG submission 89579) | Deep subsurface microbial communities from Kolumbo volcano to uncover new lineages of life (NeLLi) - 2SBTROV14_V59a metaG | ecosystem: Environmental > Aquatic > Marine > Volcanic | place: Kolumbo...
CCAAGGGGAGAGGGGGGAAAGGCAGCCCCTCACCCTGGCCCTCTCCCAGAGGGAGAGGGGGGAAAGGCAGACTCTCCCCCTGGCCCTCTCCCGGGGGGAGAGGGCGAAGGCATTGACGTACTGCGCCGTGGTGGCGCGGGCGTCTCGCCCGCGTTGACCGCGATGCGAAGGTCTACCTCGGAGAGTGTCTTGCCCGTTGGCGCGACAGGCCCTGCAGGTGGATTCGATGCAAGGGGCCAGCGCTGGTGAACATGACGCCAACAGCGATGACTGTCGAGCAGACCATCCCAGCAGCGATGGGTGTGTGTGCTTTCACGTGCTTCTCCTCTTTCTAGACGCAGTGGCGCGAGAAGCCCGAAGCGACGAAGCGCCCCGCTCATTGCGCGCAGCATCCACAGCTGGACCGAGTATGGAGCCTCAACGCCTGTATACGCAATATCCAGTTTGATGGATGCTTTTTTGCTATTTTGAGCAGTTCCGCGATCATGCTCAGCGATGATTCAGCCATTGAGGCGTTCGATGATGGCCTTGGTGAAGGCGCGTGTGCCCAGGTCGCCTCGCAGGTCACGTGTTTTCTGTCCGTCTTCAAGAGCGCTGCGGTAGGCGCGCTCGATTTTTTCCGCAGCGCGGTTTGCGCGCTTGTCGTGGTGCGTGTCGCCAATGTGCTGGAGCATCATCACGCTGCTCATAATGAGCGCAAGTGGGTTGGCGACGTCCTGCCCCGCGATGTCAGGCGCCGAGCCATGCACGGCTTCGAAGACGGCCCCCGTTTCACCAATGTTGGCGCCAGGTGTGACGCCCAGCCCGCCGACGAATCCAGCGCAAAGATCGGAGAGAATATCGCCATAGAGGTTTTCGCAAAGGATGATGTCGAACTGCGTCGGGTCCTGCACAAGGCGCATGGAGCCTGCGTCGATGATGACTTCATCGTAATCAATGTTGGGATAATCCTCTTCGTGCACCTTGCGGGCTTCGCCGATGAACATGCCGTCGGTGAGCTTCATGATGTTGGCCTTATGGAAGACCGAGATCATGTCGCGTCTGCGGTGGGCTGCGAGGCGAAAGGCGAAACGGGCGATGTGCTCTGAAGCCTCCCTGCTGGCGACTTTGAGCGAGATGACCACATCAGCCGTGATCGTGTTCTCCATGCCGCTGTAGAGCCCTTCGGTGTTCTCGCGGACAATGATGATGTCAACGTTCTCGTAGCGCGTGACGATCCCTGGCATGCTGCGCACAGGGCGGACGGAGGCAAACAGGCCAAGCTTCTTGCGCAGGGCGACGTTGACCGAACTGAAGCCTTTGCCGATGGGTGTGGTGCACGGACCTTTGATTGCGACCTTGTGTTCGCGGATAGCAGCGATGGTGTCGTCGGGCAGAACAGTGTCCTCGCCCCGGTCCAGGGCAGCGAGACCAGCGTTGCGCTCGATGAATTGCACCGGCGCGCCCGCTGCTTCGAGGACTTTGCGTCCTGCGTTGGTGACTTCGGGCCCGATGCCGTCGCCTGGGATGAGGACCACGGTGTACGTTGGCGGCGCGTCCACGTCGTTATTGCTGGTTTCGCGCTGGGACGTTGTTGGGTTGGGTTCTGTCATTGTGGTCATGGCGCTGGACTGTATCGGCCCTTGTGCGACGCCGCCCAAGGCATCGCACAATTTCTACGCGAATTTTGCCAGCTTGAGCGAAAGGGATCGTCAGGGGCAAATTGCGAACGGAAGGCCTTGCCTGCGGATTCTTCATGTTGCGTGGGCGCCAGGGTTGGTGATGGCTTGCGCGTTCTGGCGGAGGTGGTCCGGGCTGGTCGTTCCGACGACGACGCTGCTCACGTCTGCTGGCGCCATCGCGAAGCGCAGTGCGGCTGCTGTTGCGCCGTGGTCCCCGCAGGGCGAGGGATTCTGGGCTGTGGCGTCGTGCGCGATCCAGCCGCTGTCGAGCGCCTTCTTGATGAGCACGCCGACGCCTGACTTCGCTGCCTGCGCAATCGCCAGTTCGCTCGCGGTGTGACGTTCGTTGTAGGTGAGCATGACGACGTCGAGCGCTTCGACGCAGCGAAGGGCGCCCTCAAGGGTCTTTGTTGACGCGCCGACGAGCCGAGCGTAGCCAGCGTCGCGCGCCTGGCGGAGCGCGTCGATGGTTTCGTCGCGTTCGAGCTCTCCTTCAGCAGAACCATCGGAGTGCAGAAGCAGCACGTCCACATAGTCGGCGCGGAGCCTCCGAAGCGAGAGCTCGACACTGGCGCGGATGGCCATGGTGGAAAAGTCGTAGCGCGACTTACCATTTGTGAATTCCTCGCCAACCTTGGTCGAAATGACCCACGCATCGCGCTGCCCCGTCAGCAGCGCTCCCAGACGCGCCTCGCTGACGCCATACGCTGGGGCGGTGTCGAGCAGGTTGACGCCAAGGTCACGAGCGGTCGCAAGGAGCCGCTGGACTTCTTCGTCGGAGGGAAGCGCCGTTTTGCAGCCCGGGTGTTTGAGCGCCTCGGTGCGCCCGATCTTCACAGCGCCAAGCCCCAGCGCGCTGACGCGCACGCCTGTGTCACCCAGCGATCGAGTCGGCAGCGCCATCGGGGCTATCGTACGCCTGCGCGCAAAGCGCATCGCGTCATGTCAATGCAAAGCGTCGCCAAACTCGATGCGCTGATTATTGGCGGCGGAATCGCTGGCCTGTGGACGCTTCGCGCGCTGGTGGACGCGGGCTATGACGCAGCGCTGCTTGAAAGCAAGGCATTGGGGGCCGGGCAGTCGATCGCTGCCCAGGGGATCATTCATGGCGGGCTCAAGTACACGCTTCGGGGGGCGTTGACAGGCTCAGCCAAGGCGATCCGCGAAGCGCCCGCGATGTGGCGATCGTGCTTTGCGGGCGAGCGCGAGCCAAGGCTGACCGCGACTGCGATTCGGGCCCAGTCGTGTTTCGTATGGCGGACGGAGTCGCTGTCGTCCCGAGCAGCCATGGTGGGCGCCCAGCGGGGCCTGCGCGTCAAACCCGAAGCTGTCGCGAAGGAGGATCGTCCCGCAGCGCTCGAATCGACGCCTGGCGTCGTGGCCCGGGTCGCGGAGCAGGTGGTGGACCCAGCGCGTGTGCTCGAGGCGCTGTCGGCGCCTGCGATGGGGCGCACGGCGCTCTATGACGATACATCCCTTTTTGTAGTAGAAAAATCAGGTATCGATGGCCGCTGGGTTGTGCAGGCGTCGCTGGCGGATGGAAAACACGTCGTACTGGCGCCCGGAGTTGTCGTCATCGCAGCGGGCGCGGGGACTGCGGCGCTGCGCGGGGCATTTGGTCTGGCGCCCACGAGTGTACAAACCAGACCATTACATATGGTGATGGTTCGCGGCTCGCTGCCCACGCTCAATGGACACTGCGTCGACGGGCTGCGCACGCGCGTGACGATCACAACGTCCCACATGCCTTCGGGAGAAACCGTCTGGCAGGTAGGCGGGCAAATCGCTGAAGACGGCGTAGCGATGGATGAGGTTTCGCTTATCGAGCACGCCCGGCGTGAGCTTCGAGCCTGTCTGCCTGATGTCGACATTGCGCACTGCGCAGTCGCGACATATCGCGTCGATCGTGTGGAAGGCAAGACGCGCACTGGCGCAAGGCCCGAAGCGGAAGTTGTCACGCTTGAGAATCGTGTTGTGACTGCGCTCCCCACGAAGCTCGCGCTTGCCCCTCGGCTTGCCCAGCGCGTGACAGCGATTGTGCGCGGCGCGCTTGACTCGCAGGCGCAGCAGGAGCCTGTCGCAGTGCAGGCGCTCGAAGCGGCGCCCCATCCTCGCGTCGCGCAACCACCCTGGGAGCGCGTGCAGCACTGGCGCAACTGAAACAGCACATCGAGTCGCAATCAATCGCTTTCTGGCGCAGAGGTTTCAGGCGGCGGCGGGATGATGAGGCGCATCCCCTGGCGGATCTCATCGGGAGACTTGAGCACCGCGCGATTGGCGTCGAAGATTCTTCTGTAGAGCGTCGCTCTGCCATAGAGCTTCTTGGCGATGTCGCTGAGCGAGTCATTTTTCTGCACGACATACTCTATGGGAAATAACGGTTTTTCCGGTGTTGGCTTCTTTGATCTTGCAGGGTTTCCCTGCACATTGGCGGGGTCGAGGGGTATGCGCAGCGTCATGCCTGCGCGCAGGTTGGCGGGGTCGGTGAGCGGGTTAGCGTGGGCGATCGCTGTCCACAAGGCGGCGTCGCCATAGGACGCTGCCGCGATGGTCTGCATCGTGTCGCCTGCGTGGATGGCGCGCTCGATGAACTGAGGCGCGATGACCGCGTCTGTCGCTTCATGGGCGTTCACACCAGCAGCGTCGCCAGAATTGTCAGCCCCGGATGTTGTCGCCCGGGTTGGCGCGCGTTGGGCGGGCGATGTTCCGCCAGCCGCTTTGAACGCGGGCTCTGGATCACTTGGGTCGGGGGCAATGTCAAGACCAGCGGCGCGGTCAAATGTGATGGGCGCTTCGCGCGTCGGGTTCGACGTAGGCCAGAGCCAATAGACAGCGACCCAGACGCCCAGGAGCGTCAAACCGGCCAGTGCGCCGCGACCATGATGTCCGCTGCGTGCAGCCATGCGCCGTCGCCTCCGCTTGCGCGCCAAGTGTCGGCGGTTTTTCGCCTGGACTCAAGTCGCCCTGCTGGCGCCGCGCCAGAAACACAATGTCGTTCGCTCGGGCGGCGTGTCATGCAGCGACAAGAGCCTCCTTGGCGTCCGCGCCAGCGCCACTCTTGCCCGCAGCGGCGCCGCTTGGGCCCTTTTTGCTGTAGACGAGCGGCGCGGCCACTGCGATCGAGGAATATGTTCCCACAACCACGCCACAGAGCATGGCGTAGGTGAAGGCTCGCAGGCCTTGCCCGCCCCAGATGTACATGATGAGAATGGCCAGAAAGGTCGTCAGGGAGGTGATGAGCGTTCTGCTGATGGTCTGATTGATGGACCTGTTGATCACGTCCGCGGAGGCGTACGCCAGTCTGCCCCGGTTCTCGCGGATGCGGTCGAGGATGACGATCGTGTCGTTGAGTGAGTAGCCAATGATGGTGAGCAGCGCTGCGATGAGCGCAAGGTTTATTTTGAATGGCTCAATCAACAGGGCGCCCGTGAATCGTGGCATAAAATTGTAGAGAATTTCAGCCACCGCCACAAGACCGATGACGGTGAGCACATCGTGCAGCAGCGCGACAATGGCTGCGACTGAATAGCGCAGCGAGCCAAATCGAAGCCAGATATAGATGAGAATGCCCACGAGCGAAAAGGTGATTGCGACCACGGCCTGAGCGCGCAAGGTCTGTGCGATGGAGGGGCTGAAGGATTGCACGGACGCGAGCGTGGTCGCGTTGGTGAGGGATTCTCTGACAAGGCTCCACTCCACCTGCGCCACCTCGAGGCGCCAGCGCGCGTCATCCGTAAAGAACGTGATCGATGGATCGAGGGACAGCGCAACAGCGGCTCGCACCGCGCTGTCGCTCCCCGCTATTGGAATAATGGTCGCCGTACGGCCCAGCGCGGTTTCGCTGAACGGCGGCTGGCCTCGCGTCTGGGAAAGACGGGTCTTGAGCGATTCCAGCGTGACGGGCGGATCGATGTCATCGAGCAGAATCGCAACGCCGCCAACGTAGTCGCTGACGTCAATCGCGGGTAGGTCGGCCCGATCAAAGTTGCCTCCCAGCTTGGCGTCCGTGACACGGGCCACGACGCCTTCAGCCACTGGCGCCTGCTCCTGATCAAAGTCATGGAATCGCAATGGGGGCTGGCTGTCAATGACATCCCGCAAAGCGCTGACGATGGCGTTGACCGCCTTGTCGCGCGCGCCAGGCTCTGCGACAACAGTCTTGATCATGAATCGATCTGAAGTGATCTGGTCAGCTTGCGGGTCAATAGCGACGACCTGGGCGTTGCGCAGATCCGCGAGGGGTGAACTGGCGGCGTCGTCGCGGCCGACCTGCTCGACACGGTCCTCCACCACCTGCCTTGTGAGAGTCACGCGAGGAGAAGCGGGATCGTCCGGATTTTCCCGGCGCAGCTGGATGGTCATCTGCGTGCCACCGCGGAGTTCCGTGTCGAGCATCTGCGAGCCCTGATGAAAGATCATCACGACGCCAAGACCGACGTAGAGCGTTGAAATACCAATGAAGAACGGACGAAGCTTGGGCCAGTTGATATTCGGGCTGAGCACGCGCTGCAGCAGTGGAATGACTTGCGGCATCTGTCGCATGGATCGCACACCCACGCGGTCGATGAGCAGAACGAAAATGAGGCGCGTCAGGATGAGCGCGCTGATGAGCGTGGCCACGATGCCGATGCCCAGCGTAATGGCGAAGCCGCGTATTTCCGCGGTGGCGGTGTAGCCCAGCACGAGGCAGACAATGAGGTTGGTGACGTTGGCGTCGACAATTGTGGAGAGAACCTTCTGGTACGCAAGGCGCACCGCGGTTCGCAGATCGGCGCCAGCGCCGATTTCTTCTCGAATGCGCTCGTAAATCAGCACGTTTGAGTCGACAGCCATGCCGAAGGTGAGGATGATGCCCGCGATGCCAGGGAGCGTGAACGCCGCCCGCGCCAAGCTCATAATGCCGAGAATCATAATGGCGTTTGCGAACAGCGCGACGACCGCGATGAGCCCCGTGCCCAGGTAATAGAACGCCATGAACCCAGCCACAGCGACGAGGGATATGACTCCTGCGCGCAAGCCTGATCGAAGGTTGTCGGCGCCAAGCGTCGGCGCGAGGGTGACCTCGCTTATGGGATCAGGCGACAGGCGCGCCTGCAGCGAGCCCGCAGAGAGTGTTCGCACGACGTAGTTGATGTCATCGGGCGTAAAGTTGCCCATGATCTGACCGGTTCGGCTGATTCTGCCCAGAAGGTTTGGCGCGGTGTAGACCTTGTCGTCGAGGAGCACCGCCATCGACTTATTGACATTTGCGCCGGTCAAAGCGCCAAGCATGGGGGCGCCACGTGGATCCATACGGAAGTTGACGGCGGGTTTGCCCAGCTGATCGACGCCGCGAGAAGCTGACGTGAGCGCCCAATCACCTTCAAGCCTCGTCAGGCGCTTTTCGGGTGTGTCCCAGAGAAGGATGAAGTAGACACCGTTGCGTTCGGCCCCAATGAGATTTCTATTCTGGAAAAATACAATCGGGTTGTCGCGCAGCAGTTGCAGTTGCTGCGCATCCTGATACCACTGGGAAATATCCTGAATTTGAAACCAGCGCATGCCGGCGTCTACACCACCCCGGACGCCTCGATCTGCGAGCTCCTTGCGGAGTTGTTGTTCGTTGGGCGCCTCGCCAGGGGCCAGCGCGATGCGAAACGAAAGCACGCCGGCGCCCCGCAAGAGCCGTTTGAGGTCGCGAGGGTCGTCAAAGCCGTGGCGCTGCGCTTCGTATGCGAGATACAAATCAAGCACGCGGTCGATCTCAGCGACGGACTCGGGATGGGCTTTCTTGATCGCTTCAATTGCAGTCTTGCGCGGACTTGGCAACGTGACGACGTCACCCGAACCCCGATCGAGCAGGTTGCGCTCTATGTCGGGGAGTTCGATGGCTCTGCGAAGTTCGTCAGGATCGATTGCGAGAGCGAGGACTTCCGATTTGCGCTGCGCAAACGTGTCCTCCGCTTTGCCCACGGCGTCGAGAAGGGCTGCGAGTTCGTCCTTCGTTGGACCCTGCGGAACGGCGTTCTCTTCGCTCTGCCCATTGTCGCTGCTGGCGTCCTTGTTTGCCTGCGCATCGGCCAGTTTTACAGCGGGAGTTTCGTCGGTCGTCGTCGGGGTTTCTGGCGAAGCGCCTGCGTCGGATGCGCCGCTCGCGTTTGTGTCGTTGGCTGGTTCGCCGGCCGCCGCCTTCTCCTTGGCGGCTTTTTCCTTGGCCGCCTTGTCCGCAGCTTGTTGTTTCGCCGCTGCTTCGGCTGCCTTAGCTGCAGCTTCCGCGTCGAGGTAGGCCTGTCGTGTGCTTTGCAGCGCGTCCCATGCAGTGGCGGTCTGCAGGAGCAGCTCGAGATGGTCTTCGTCACCACCAGCCAGCGCCGTCAGCTGCGCTTCTCTGGCTTCAGCGGGCTCGCGCAGGGCGGTGTTGAGTTTTTCTTCCGTGATTGATTTCGTTCCCAGCGCTTTGAGCTCCTGCTCGTAGGCGGCTCGCAGCTTCTTCACGTTTGCGCCCGGGAGAGGCATGGAGATTTCGATGCGGTCACGGCCAACGCGCGAAAAGCTGATCTCAAAGAGGCCATTGGGATCGACGCGGTTTCTGAGCACTTCGATCGTGTTGTTTATGGCTTCGTCGGCCGCTACGCCAGGCTCGAGATGGACGGCGTAGGTCAAGCTGACGGCGCCTGCGAGATCGCGACCTTTCCGCAGCTTTTCCTTTGGCGGGATAATCGCCAATGCGCACGCTGCGAGCAGGATGAAGATGAGAAAACTATTGCGGGAAAAATGCTGCATATCGGATCCGCCCTGTCGAGAAATGTGTGGTCAGTTGACGCCTGCGGTTTGCAGCGCTGGTTCAATGGGAGTGTCAATCGCGTCGTCGTCGCCACTACCTGCGCGACGCAGCACCTGCTGAATGGCAGAACGCGCGAAGCGAATGCGCGTGTTTGCTGCGTCGTCCACTTTGACAACGACTTCGTGTTCGCGTACGTCGGCGATCACGCCAATCACGCCGCCAATCGTCTGCACGCGGTCGTGCTTGCGAAGCGACGCGAGCATGCGGGCTCGCTGCTTCTTTTGTTTTTTACCCGCAAAGATCGTGGGGAGAAAAACCGCGGTCATCATCAGCAGAATGATCAGGAAGAATCCGTTGCCCAAAGGGGACTTGGGCGCTGGCTGGCCTTGCGGACCTCCCAGCCCGCCAGGAGCGGTCTGCGTCGTTGCAGGCGCCGAGTCTCCTGCGGTTGGAGGTGGAGCGGCCGCCTGGGCGAGCAACGCTCCAGGGGCAGGCCAGGCGTGCGCGATGTGCAGCGGCGTGGCGGGGGGCGAGGGGGGGGGTGTATAAAGGTTGTTGGTCATGGTGAAAGCCTGATTGTGAGCGCGCCATGGCGCCTGTGTGGTGCAGGATCCTTTCGCTGTCGCTGCCGTTCCTGCGCAACAACACCCTAGTGGCCGATGCCTGGTCTGGCGACAGGCCAAGCCAGCGCTAACGCGGGCCATGTATCTTCCCGGATCGCCTGGCGGATGTCCACCATGAGGCGCTGGAAGTGACGCACGTTATGCAGGCTGACAAGGATGGGCCCGAGCATCTCCCCCGCTTGGAACAAATGTCGAAGGTAGGCCCGTGAGAAGCAGGGCCTGTTTGGGGCCTCTGTTCCGCCTTGCGAAGGGGCTCCGCCTGGAACCGGCCCCGCCCAGTTGTGCAGACTCGGGTGGCAGGCGAGACAGTCGCAGGCAGTGTCGATGGGGCGCGGATCGTCAGCGAATCGGGCGTTTTTCAGGCGGATCTGCCCGTCACGCGTGAAGGCGCAGGCGCTTCTGCCATTGCGCGTAGGCAGAACGCAATCGAACGTATCACAGCCTGCGCGGACCGCAGCGACGATGTCCCGCTCGTACCCCACGCCCATGAGGTACCTGGGCCTGTCAGAAGGCAGGCGAGGCGCTGAGAACTCGACCACGCGGCGAATCTCCTCGGGCCCCTCGCCCACAGCAACGCCCCCGATCGCATATCCCGGGAGGTCGAAACTGCACACGCGTTCGATCGCCCACGCCCGCTCGTCGAGGTTTGTCCCACCCTGCACGATGCCAAAGAGCGCCTGCCGCCCGTCGGCCCCTGCCGTGCGATGGGCTCTGACGCATCGTTCCAGCCAGCGAATGGTCCGCTCGCAAGCTTCGTAGACGCGCTTATCCCCATCTCCCGTTGGCAGCGGAGCCCGGGGAGCGGGACGTCCGCCAGACGCCTGACCATTGTTCACTGGCTCCACACTGGGCGGGCAGTCGTCGAACGCCATGATGATGTCCGCTCCGAGCCCTTGCTGCACCTGCATGGCGCGCTCTGGCGTCAAGTCGATCAGGCTGCCGTCGATGTGCGAGCGAAACGTGACGCCCCCGTCGGTGATGTTCGATGCGTCCGCAAGCGAGAACACCTGGTACCCCCCCGAATCTGTCAGAATGGGGCCAGGCCACTGCATGAAGGCGTGCAAACCACCCAGTTTTGCCACAAGGTCGGCGCCTGGACGCAGCAGCAGGTGGTACGTGTTGGCGAGAATGATCTGGCTTCCCGTGTCAGCGACGAGACCCGGGAGAAGTCCCTTCAGCGATCCCCGCGTGCCCACGGGCATGAAGGCGGGCGTGTCGAAGCCGCCGTGGCGCGTCTCAATCCTGCCGACGCGGGCTTTGGAGGATTTCGACTGGTGCAGAATATTGAATTGGATGGGCATGAACGGCGAACGCCTGACAGCATGTGCAGTTGAGATGGAATGTGCATCTCAGACGGTGGCACGGGCGTCTCGCCCGTGCGAAAACGCAGATGCTTCAACGGTGCACGTCACGAAGATAGCTGGCAGAAATGCCCCACTGGAAGAACTGGTTATTTGTGAGGGGGCTCTCACACGAGGGACGCCTTGAACTGTGGGAGAGATCTCTGAGCAATCAATGTGGCGCACTTCATTGAAATACTCGCATGTTCACACGGGCGGGACGCCCGTGCCACCAGTCTAGGTGTCCAGATATTGGGTGTTAAGGCGTTCGGTTTGATAGGGGCGCTTGTGCATCAGTAATGCGACATCAGACGCGCTTGCGGGCCTGTGTCGCTTTGCGGAGGCTCTTGCGTTCACTTTCCGAAAGGCTGTGCAGACCCTGCGTCGCCACTTTGGCGAGGATGCGGTCGATCTCCGCGTCACTTGGTCCGGGCGCGAAGGGCGACCTCTTGCTCTTGGGCTTTTTCTGGAGCCTGCTCTTGCGTTGCTTTGGTCGTTGTGCGCGCTTCTTTCGACCTGTGGGCACGAAGCCGTCGAAGAAATCACGCAATAGGTGCGGATTGCGAATGAAGTAAAAGCCCGCCAGCGCGCCCCCGAGGTGGGCTGCGTCGCCACCTGCGTTGGCGCCATGGGATAGCAGGTTGAACACCACAATCGCCACATAGCCATACACCGCGGTGGACAGCCGCATTGGCAGGATGAAGAACAGGAGAATCGTGGCGTTGGGCGCAATGAACGCAGCCGCCATGAGCACGCCAAAGACGCCCGCGCTGGCGCCGATGAGGGGCGTGGTGAAGCTGTTGAAGAGCACGCCTGGCACGCTGGGCAGGAATTGTCCGAGCAGGTTGAGCGTGAGATACATGAGGGCGCCGCTCACACCTGAGAGCAGGTAAAACGCGAGGTAGCGCTTGCGCCCGAGATATTCTTCGACCATTTGTCCAAAGAAGAAAAGCCCCAGCATATTGAAAAGAATATGGTCGAAGTTGGCGTGCAGAAACTGGAACCCGACGAAGCGCCAAATCTCCAGCCCGAAGAACGCTTTGGCTGTGGAGAAATAGAACCAGTCAGCCAGTCGGCCTTGGAAGACCGATCGATCAAGCAGATACACCGCAACGTTGACGATGATGATCCACGTGTTGACGGACAACATGCGCATTGCGCCCAGGCCGCTCTGGGAGCGTGGACCAGTGCGGATGTATTCACGGTCGTAAATGCCCATATCGTGGTTGACCAGCGGTGGCGATCCTAGCCCGAGCGTTTGCGCTTCGTCGCGCGCTTGAGGGCGTTCTTCTCGACGCGCGACAGGCTCGCCATGCCTGACGTAGCGATCTTGGCGAGGATGCGATCGACATCGCGCTGTTCCTGGAGGTCCCGATCCCTGCGTTTTCTTCGTCGGCGCTCCGCGGGCGTTTCAGCTGGGGGTGATTCGTCATCAGCAAGGGCTATCCAGGCGCTGGCGCCAAAGGCTGGGTCTCCCAGCGTCTCCGCAGCCCGCAGCTTCTGCCACGCAAGGTAGCAGTAGATCCCCGCGAAGACAGCGACGCCCAGGATCATTCCATGGTCGCCCGCCAGCGCCGCGACGCCCACAATCGCAGCAGCGATGAACCCAACGCGAAGCGACGCTTCGCTCGCTGCACGCCTGCCCATCTTGCGCCAGAGCAGCGCTTCAAGCACGCGACCGCCATCAAGCGGCAGCATGGGGAGCAGCAGGTTGAACCCCAGCAGCACAATGTTGAGC
>Ga0114931_10008864_pt1 | contig 12124 bp, 10 predicted proteins | sample 2SBtaG_FD_89579 | JGI IMG/M metagenome (GOLD analysis project Ga0114931, IMG submission 89579) | Deep subsurface microbial communities from Kolumbo volcano to uncover new lineages of life (NeLLi) - 2SBTROV14_V59a metaG | ecosystem: Environmental > Aquatic > Marine > Volcanic | place: Kolumbo...
AGTGGGATCACCTTCCCCCCCACGTGGTAGCCGAGAAGGTCAAGCGTTTTTTCCGGCACTACGCCGTTAACCGCCACAAGGCCACGGTGCTGACGCCCGCCTACCACGCCGAGAACTACTCGCCCGACGACCACCGTTTCGACCTCCGCCAGTTCCTCTACAACAGCGACTGGGATAGGCAGTTCCGCAACATAGACGAACTCGTCGAAACGCTCGAGCGGCAGCGCGATCCTCCCGAGGGACCGAGCGGAGGATAACGCGTGCGTCTGGGGCTCTTCGGGGGTCGCTTCGATCCCCCCCATCTGGGACACCTGCTGGACGCCGAGCAGGCGGGGGAAGAGCTGGATCTCGACAGCATCTGGTTCATCCCCAGCAAGAGCCCGCCGCACAAGGCGGCCGTAGCCAGCGCCGACGACCGCTACCGGATGACGCGCTTGGCGACCGTCGGCAATCCTCTGTTTCTCACCAGCGCCATCGAACTCCAACGTCGGGGGGTATCCTACACCTTCGATACCGTCCGCGAGATAGCCGACGAGCACCCCGAAACGCAACTCTTCTACCTGATAGGCGCCGACGCCTACGCCGGGATCGCCGACTGGTATAGCCCTCGCCAGCTGGTCACCGAGGTGCGGATGATCGCCCTGGCCCGACCGGGAGCGAGCCTCGCAGGGCTCGAGCCCTTCTTCCGCAACAGGGTGAAACTGCTCGATATTCTCGCTTGCGATATCTCCAGCAGCGAGGTGCGGCGCCGGCTGCGGGCCGATCACAGCATCCGCTACCTGGTTCCCGAAACGGTGCGCTCCTATATAGAGCGGCACCGGTTATACCGAGGGTGACATGGCAGCGAGGGTGATCGCGAATCACGAGGCCATGCGGCCTTCGCGGTAGACTCTAATCGGAAGGATCGCTGGTCGCAACGGTCGCCCGGCTTGCCGGCCGACGAGGTCATATCAGGAGATGCAAACCGCCGGGAAAAGGTCTCACCATGACATCACTCTTACCATGACACCGGGCCGCAGGCGAATTGCGGAAGGGGGGCTGTTCACCGACTTCTATCAGCTCACCATGGCGCAAGCCTACTTCCGACACGGCCTACACGAAAAAGCGGTGCAGTTCGATTACTTCTTCCGCAACTACCCCGATTACGGTGATCATCGGGCCGGTTACTGTGTGACGGCCGGCTTGGAGTGGCTGCTCGACTGGATGCGTCAGGCGCACTTCGGCGATGAGGAACTATCCCTGTTGCGCCGCAGTCGGAGTCGAAGCGGCAAGCCCCTCTTCGACACCGACTTTCTCTCCTGGTTGAAAGCCCACGGCACCTTCGAAGAGATCACCCTGCAGGCCGTACCCGAGGGGCGGGTGGTGCACCCCAACACCCCGCTGGCGGTGGTCCGGGGCCCCTTCGCCATGGCGCAGATCCTGGAAACCCCGCTCCTCAACCACCTCAACTATCCCACCCTGGTGGCCACCAAAGCCGCGCGGGTCAAGCAAGCCGCCCGCGGCGCCGTGGTGATGGATTTTGGCATGCGCCGCGGGCACGAGCGGGGGGTAAACGCCGGAACCCGCGCCGCGCTGGTGGGGGGAGTGGATTTCAGCTCCAACACCGGTCTCTCCTACGAACTTGGTTTTCCCCCCAAGGGGACGCACGCCCACAGCATGGTGCAAGCCTACATGGCGCTCGGGGAGAGCGAATTGGGAGCGTTCCGCGCCTACGCCGAATGCTATCCGGACGACTGCCTGTTGCTGGTCGACACCATAGACACCCTGGCAAGCGGAGTACCAAACGCCATAACTGTGTTCGAGGAGCTGCGGCGCCGGGGACACCGGCCGCTCGGCATCCGCCTCGACTCCGGCGACCTTGCCCATCTGAGCATCAAAGCGGCCAAGATGCTCGATGAAGCCGGTTTCGAAGACGCTATCATCGTCCTCTCCAATCAGCTCGATGAGTTCAGCATCTGGCAGATCCTGAGGCAGATCGAGGTGGAAGCGCCGAGCTACGGAGTGGATGCCGACAGGCTCATGAAGCGCCTCAGCTACGGCGTAGGCACAAGGCTCATCACCTCCAGCGGCAGCGCCGCCCTGGATGGCGTTTACAAGCTGGTGGCGATCGAGCGCGAGGGGAGCTGGAAAGCTGCCATCAAGCTGTCGGAAACGCCCAGCAAGATCCTCACGCCGGGCGACAAGCGCGTCTGGCGCGTCTATGACGCCCGCGGCAAGGCCACCGCCGATCTGCTGGTCCTGGCTGACGAAATCCCGCGAAGTGATCACCAGCTGGTACTTCACCACCCCAGCGAGCAGGATACCCTGCGGATCCTGCCGGCCCAGGAGGTGGCCGAGGTGGAGCCCCTGCTGTGCCCGGTGCTACGGGAGGGCAAGCTGGTTTACGAGCCGCCATCCATTCCCCAGCTCCGCCAACGCTGCCAGGAAGACCTCGCCAGGCTCGATCCCGGCGTCAAGCGGCTTCTCAACCCGCACGTATATCACGTATCCCTGTCACCACAACTGTGGCGGCTCAAGCAGGAACTGATCCGCTCCTCGCGCCGCCCGTGAAGCGCCAGGCGGCCAAAGACAAGACCCCCCTCTCACCATCATTGCGGTAGGCTGATGGAGTAATATGAATTTTCGTGGCATGGTGTTCCCACTGACTCGTCCGTCCCAAGTCCTATACCACCGGGCGGAAGTCACATGACGGAGATCGACCCGCAGGAAGTCTATCCACCGGGCGGCCGGGAGCCGCGCTACCGGATACTAGACGTGCGCGCGCCACAAGAGGTGGCGAGGGGTTCGCTGCCAGGCGCCGTCAACCTGCCTATCCTCAGCGACGAGGAGCGGCATAGGGTCGGCATCCGCTATAAAGAGGCGGGGCAACAGGCGGCCATCACTCTCGGCGAGGAGCTTACCCGTTCCCAGCTGCCGGAGCGGGTGCGCGCCTGGCGCGAGGTGTGCAGTCATGAACCGACGGCCGTGAGCTGTTGGCGGGGGGGGCTGCGCAGCGAGCTGGCCCAGCACCTAATCGAACGGCCCGAGGTGCCGCGGGTACGCGGCGGCTACAAGGCGCTCCGCCGCCACCTCACCACCCAAATGACCCTCGCCCTCTCCCAACGCCGCACGCTGGTCATCGCCGGGTTAACGGGCAGCGGCAAGACCGAACTGCTCACGGAATTGCGAAGTATCCCAAACCTGCTGGTGCTGGACCTGGAAGCAGCCGCCGAACATCGCGGCAGCTCCTTCGGCGCGACCGGTGAGCAACCAAGCCAGCAACTCTTCGAGCACCGGCTGGCGCTACCCCTCACCCTCCACCACGCTCCCCTGCTGATAGTCGAGGACGAATCACACCACGTAGGCCGGCGGAAAGTACCAGAAGCGCTGTTCCAAGGCATCACCGGCGGAGAAATATTGCTCCTCGAATCATCCGACGAGGAGCGGCTATGCCGCATCCACCGGGAGTACGTGCTCGAGCCCACCTGCGCCGGCAGCGCCGAGGCAACACTGGCGCGACTCACGGCCGGCGTCCGCCGACTGACGCCAAGGCTCGGCGGCAAGATGGTGGACGGCATCATCGCCATCCTTCGGGACAACTATGGGAATCGCGGCAGCTGGCTGGATCCCAGGGCTTTCGCCCCGGCGATCCTGCCGCTCCTGCACTCCTATTACGATCCACTGTACCATCGGGCGTTGCAACGACTTGCCCGGCCCGTGCTGGCGCAAGGCGACAGGGAGGAACTAAAGGCATGGCTATCCAAGCAGACATCCGGTTGACTCAGACCGTCACCAAGGGGGGGTGCGCCGCCAAGCTGGCGGCAGGCGACCTGCGCGACCTGCTCCACGACCTGCCACCACAACGGCACCCCGACCTGCTGGTCGGCGCCGACCTGCTCGACGACGCCGCCGTCTGGCACCTCGGCAATGAGCAGGTGATGGTGCAGACCCTGGACTTCTTCACCCCCATCCTCGACGACCCCTTCGACTTCGGGGCCGTAGCCGCCGCCAACGCCCTCTCCGACGTGTTCGCCATGGGGGCCGAGCCCACCACTGCCCTCACCATCCTCGCCTACCCCAGCCAGACGCTGCCTAGTGAGGTGCTCCGCGCCCTGATGGCGGGCGCGCTCGAGCGGATCAACGCCGCCGGGGCGTTGCTGGTCGGGGGACACTCCATCGACGATGACACCCTGAAGCTGGGATTCAGCGTGACCGGTCTGGGACACAAAAGTCGTCTGTGGGCCAACCGCCAGGCTCGGGTGGGGGACCGGCTGGTGCTGACCAAGGCGCTGGGAACCGGCACCCTCACCGGGGCGCTGAAGAGCGGGGAACTTCCCGCAGAAGCGCTTGCAGAGGCGATAGCCTCGATGAAGACCCTCAACAAGTTGCGGCTGCCCGACGAGCTGCTCGGCGCCGTTCATGCCGCCACCGATATCACCGGCTTCGGCCTGCTCGGTCACGCCCTGCACCTGGCCAACGGCTCGAGCGTCACCCTGGATATCGAGGTGGAGCGGGTGCCGCTGCTGGCGCACGCCCGGGAGGCGCTGGAACGCGGCCTCCTGAATCGCGCTCACCACACCAACACCCTCTACGTCCAGGAACAGGTGGCAGGCCGTAGATCCCTTGATGACGCGCAGTGGTGGGGCCTGGTGGATCCGCAAACCAGCGGCGGCCTGCTGCTGTCGGTGACGCCGGGAAGTGCAGACGACATCCTGGAGGCGCTGGGCAAGGACTTCCCGCGCGCCGCTGTCGTCGGCCGGGTGCTGCCGCGCGGCGATACTCCCCTCAGGGTCTCTTACAGCGGATTGCATATTGATAGAGAGCCGTTGGAGTTGATCTGATCGTCTCTATGATTTCAGTTGTTTTGCCCTTTAACCCCGCAAGGCCTCCAACTCGTCGAGTTTTCTCTCGACCTCGGAGAGCGCCGCCTGGATGCGGTTGCGTTCCCGCACCAGATGAGTGAGCAGAAAGCCCCGTTCCTCCCCGGCACCCGCCAGCTCATCGATCTCCCGGAGGCCCGGCAGGAACGGGTGGGGTACGGCCCGGTCCTGCTTGAATCTCCCGGCACGAGTATAGAGTACGGGGTTTATGGCTCGAGCCAAGCTCTTGAGGCCTCGGTTGAAGGCCGGTGCCTTGGCTTCCGGCAGCTCGTCCAGCGCCTCGTAAAGCTCAGCGGCTCTACCCTGGAGGTGCCTGGCCCGCTCGATGACCGGGCGCAGATCGAAGTGTCCACCCGCCCTGCGCTGCCAGCGTTCCAGATGCCCCACCGACTCCGCCAGCGTCCTATCGAAGCGTAGGGGAAGGAGGGGACGCCGAGCCAGTTCGGCGATGACGCTACCTATTACCCGGGTGTCTCTAGCCAACGCCTCCGCATCGGCCTTGTCGAGGGTATCGGTGGGAGTATGCCACCACCAGCCCCCTCCCGATCCTCCCACTGGGGCGCGGTCCTCGTGATCCTCGGCCAGCTCGGAGTTGAGGGCCATGGAGGTGATACCTATTCCCCAGAAGGATTGGTCACCGTTCTTGCCTGGATATATCAGCTTGACGTCGTTCTGGGCAAGGTCTTTCAGCCTGCCGAGGCCGAAGTCGCGAAGTTCGTCCATGCTCTTGAGCCTTTGCACCGTCGTCCCTCGGACCCCCGGCGAGTCGACGATGCAGACGGCCACGCAGTGCCGATCCAGCTCGCTCCACAGGTTATCGGCGTACCAGGTCGAACCCGAGTAGCGACCCGTCGAGTGGCCCGGCCACCAGGCGATACGAACGGAACGCCTGAGATGATCTCTCAGTTCATGGAGTACCCGGGCCAGCTCGAGCAGCACCGCATCACCGGTGGCGTTGTCGGTGGTACCCAGGTACCAGGAGTCGAGGTGACCGGCCAGCAGGACGAAGTCGTCCTTTTCCGGGCTCGAGCCCGGCGCGTCGATGGTGGCGACGGGCAACTTGAGCTTGCGCCAGGCGGTATCGCTTCCCGCCTGCAGACGGACCGTCACCCTACCCTCCTCCACTGCAGCTTTTAGGGCCATGCCGTCACCGTGCTTGACCGACACCGCCGGAATCTTGGGGATGTCCTCCAGATCCAGCTGTTCCGGGGTCCCCCACACCGGGGTGACGATCATCTCGTGAAGATAGCCGCTGGTGCGCTCGACGTGGTCGCTGGCGATCATGATGATACCCGCCGCTCCGCGCCTCTGAGCGTTGAACACCTTCTCGGGCATGACCAGGCCCAACGGTCCCCGAAGCAGGATCAGTTTGCCGGTGACGTCCTTGCCACTGTAATCCTCCCACTCGCCGTTCTCGATAAACACCAGCTCGGCGTCGAGGCCGCCTGTAGGGGTGTTGGCCGAGAAGGCGTGGGACTTCACCTCCAGCTCCCACGCCCCGCGGCCGAGAACCTCTAGTTGCGCGGTGCCCGGCCAGCTGATGTAGGATTCGAATTCATAGGTCTCGAAGGGGATACCGTGTTTCTGGAGATGTTCCTCCACATAATGCACGGCCCGGTAGTCCCCTTCGGTGGCGGAGGTGCGATCAAGGGTGGAGAGCACCTCCACATGTCGCCAGGCCGCCTGGCGCAAAACGGTGGATTGTATGAAGGCGTCCAGTTCGGTCATGCCGGCTCCCTACTAGGCTCGATGTCGATCGAGCGCTCTTTCTCCGGTGGAAGCGGGTAGGCGCGCTTGCTCTGGGAGAGGCCCATGCGAATCAGCGACTCGGCCATGGTGATGGCTGCCCCGGCCGGGTCGATCACCGGCACTCCCAGGATCTCCTGGGCCTCTCGGGCGATTCCCGTCATGCCGAAGCAGGCGGGAATGATGACGTCGGCGCCGTCCTCTTCTATCGCCTCCCGGGCCGCTCCGAGAAAGCTTTCCAGGGTCGCTCGCCGATCCTCGAGAAGATCGAGTACCCGAAACTTGGAGCGCCTCACCGAGGCGAACTTGTCCTCGAGACCAAGCTTCATGGCCTCATGACGGTGACGGTACGCCGAACTCTCCGAGGCCATGATCAGAGAAAAGCGATGGCCAAGTAGAGCGGCGTAGCTCATCGCCGCCATGCCCGAACCGATGACGGGGATGCGGGCGATTTCCCGAGACGGTTCGACGTTGGCGTTGGCGAAGCAGGTGATGATCACGGCATCGAAACCATCTTCCTCGGCTTGCCTGACCAGGCGGAAGGTGTCCACGGCGCCCAGATACTCATCGAAGTGCGACTCTATCGAGGAGGAGCCGCGCCTGATCTTGCTGATGCGTAGCTCGGTTCCCGCGGACTTGTAGCGATCGAGAACCCCCGTCTCGTAACGAATGAACTCCGGCGTCGCACCGGTCATGGCGTGGATCAGTTGGATCTTCACTACTGCCTCCTTCTCTCGGCTAGCGCTCTCGACTTCGTGGATCCAAAGCGTCCCGCAAGCCATCTCCTAGAAGATTGAAACCCAGCACCGTCAGGAAGATACACAACCCCGTGAAGGTGGTGATGTGCGGAGCTACTCGGATGTGTTCCCGCCCCTCGGCGATCATGGCTCCCCTCTCGGCCGTCGGCGGCTGGACGCCCAGGCCCAGGAAGGAGAGCGCCGAGGCGGTCAGCACCGCGGTGCCGAAGTTGAGGCTGGTCAGCACGATTACCGGCGCCCAGGCATTGCGGAGTACATGTCTGACGAGGATGGCCCCGGGCGTGGCGCCCAGGGCTCGAGCGGCCTCGACGAAATCGTGTTTCTTGACGGTCAATACCCCCCCACGCACCACCCGGGCGTAGGAGGGCACGCCGAAAATACCGATGGCGATGATGATGCTGGACAGTCCCGGGCCCAGAATCGCCAGCACCAGAATGGCCAGGAGGATCCCCGGGAAGGCCAGCAGCGTATCGACGAATCGCCCTATCAAGGTATCGGTCCAACCCTCGAAATAACCCGCCAGGGCGCCCAGCAACACCCCTACGGCGCCGGAGACGATCACCGCGAAAACAGCTATCACGCCAGAGATACGAGCACCGAACAGGATGCGCGACAGCAGATCCCGTCCCAGGCCATCGGTTCCTAGCAGGTGCTCTCGCGAGGGGGGCTTCAGGCGGACAAGGATATTTCCCTTCTCCGGATCGGCTGGCGCCAGCAGGGGAGCGAAGAGGACTACGAGGATGTAGGTGAAGACCAGCAGGGCTCCCAGAAGCGTCCAGGGATCGCGCCACAGGGTGTGGATAATGGGGTGCCGCCAGAAAGAGCGAGGCCCTTCCGCTTGTATCTCGTTGCGTTTCGGCGTGAATTCTAGAGACACCGGAGACCTCTGTACGACCCCACGCCCTCACCCATAGCGGATCCGGGGATCGATCAGCGAGTAGGTCAGGTCCACCAGCAGGTTGAGAGCCATGAAGATGACCGCCAACCACAGTACCGTGCCCTGGATCAGCGGGAAGTCGCGATCGAGCACCGAGATGACCAGCAGGCGGGCGATTCCCGGCCAACCGAATACGGTTTCGGTAACCACCGCCCGGCTCAGGAAAGCACCGAACTGCAGACCCAGCACGGTAATTATGGGGATCAGGGCGTTCCTGAGAGCGTGTTTCAAGATCACTCGGTAGCCAGCCAGTCCCTTGGAGCGAGCGGTGCGCACGTAATCCTGTTTGAGAACCTCCAGCACACTACTGCGGGTCAGTCGAGCGATGGTGCCCGCTCCGAAAAGACCTAGGGTGAGCGCCGGCAGAACCAGGTGGCGCCAGCCACCGAAGCCCCCAGCCGGCAACCAGCGCAGTTGCACGGCGAAGAATATGATGAACATCAGCCCCAGCCAGAAGCTGGGCATCGACACCCCCGCAATGGCGAAGATCAGGGTACCCCTATCGAAAAAGGTCCCGTGATTGATCGCCGACAGGACGCCGATGCCCATGCCGATGACGATGGAGAGGGTGATCCCAGAAACCGCCAGCAGCAAAGTAGCTGGAAAACGCCGAACGATCTCTTCGGTCACCGTGGTGCCGTAGTAATAAGACACCCCAAAGTTTCCCCGTGCCGCCCTGGCGAGGAACCTGCCGTATTGCACCAGCAAGGGTTCGTCGAGACCCAGATCCTTCCTCACCGCCTCGACCGTCTGATCATCCGCCTCGAGCCCGGCAACGGCGCGCGCCGGATCGCCCGGGATCAACCGCACCGAGACGAAGACTATGAAGGTGACGGCGATCAGTACGGGAATGACCTCGAACAAGCGGCGCGCGACGTACACCTAGGCGTTTACTCTTTCCTGGCGTCCCTCAGGACCAGGTGCTCGGAAGGCAGGATGACGACGTCGCTGACGTCGTCCGCCATGCCGGTGATGACTGGCTGGACATAAAGGAAGATCCACGGCGCCTCGGCCATCACCACCGCCTGCGCCTGACCGTAGAGGTTGGTGCGGGCGACCGGATCGCTGACCGAACGGGCTCTGTTCACCAGGGTGTCGAAGACGATGTTGCTGAAGCCGGAATTGTTGGCGAACTTGTTGGCCCTGTCGCCGTGCAGGATCTGGAACAATCCCCCCTCGGCATCCAGCGTCGAGGGCGCCCAACCGAGCAACATCAGGTCGCCGCGATCCTTGGTAAAGGCCACATCGATGTACTCCCGGAAGTCCCCGAAGAGCCGCTGCTTGATATTGAAGCCGAAATCACCGAGCTGCTGCGCTACCGCCTGAGCTACCGAGGCGTCCTGAACGTAGCGTCCGTTGGGTGACCAGAGGTTTATGGTGATGTCTGCCGCCTTCAAACCAGCTTCGGCCAGTAGGGCGCGGGCCTTGTCGGGATCGAAATCGTAGCGGAACGTCGATACATAACCGAAGACCTGCGGCGCCAGCGGGGAGTCCGAGAGTGGCACTCCGCCGCCGAAGAAAGCGTCCACGATCGCCTGGGCGTCGACGGCGTAGTTCATGGCCTGCCGGACGCGCACGTCGTCGAAGGGCGGCCGCGTGGTGTTGATGGCCATGAAGATGGTTCTGGCGGTGGGCGTCTTGACAAGCTTGATCCCCGGAGTGCCCTCAAGCCGACCGGCCTCGTCGGGCGAGACCCGCAAGATGATGTCGGCCTCGCCCGTCTCCAGCAGGGCCACCCGGGTGGCCGCCTCGGGCACCACGCGGTAAATGATCTTCGCCATCGGCGGTGTGCCCTCGTAATAGTCATCGAAGCGCTCGAGCACGATGCGTTCGCCGCGCACCCACTCGACGAACTTGTAGGGACCGGTGCCTACCGGGTGCTCACCCAGGTCGCTCCCGAACTGCGCGGCGGCGGCGGGGCTGATGATATGGCCGGCCGGATGGGCCAGGGTATTGAGGAAGGGTGCGAACGGTTCCTTGAGAACGAATTGTACCGTCAGTTCATCGGCGGCTTTGACCTCGCTGATCACCGGCTTGAAGAAGTTGGCGGCGCTGCTGTCGCGGTCTGCGGCTATAAGCCGTTCGAAAGAAGCCTTGACGGCTGCGGCGTTCAGGGGCGTGCCGTCGTGGAAGGTCACTCCCGGCCTCAGATTGAAGGTGTATACCGTCCCATCCTCGGAGATCTCCCAGCTTTCGGCCAGATCGGCGACGGGGGTTCCGCTCTCGGTCATCTTCACCAGGCCGTTGTAGATCTGGTACCTGACCGCCGCCGAGTCGGTATCGGTGGTCTCCTGAGGCTCGAGGCTCGTCACCTGCGAGCTTAGCAACACCCGCAGGGTGTCCGACTGGGCCCAGGCCGTTGCTACCAGCAACAGCAACAGAATGATCCAAAGCCTTCTCATGCACTTCTCCTTTCAACGATACCCGTCTCACGCGCTGGTGAGAAGCCGAGTCTTAGGGATAGGTCTTCTGCCGCCCGTTTCACGAGAGATATAACCGTTATCACGGCTTCTTCATTGCGGATACGGATCTCGGGGGCAGCAACCACGATGGCAGCTATCACCTCGGCGAAGCGGTCCCTAACGGGTGCGGCAACGGCGATCACCCCGGGGTCGCGCTCGCCGCGGCTGAGGTAGTAACCGTCCCGCACGATCCGTGTCAGAGTGGTCCTTATTTTCCCGAGATCCGTAATGGTGTTGGGGGTGTAGCGGGGGATCGGTCCTTGAGCGAACACCTGCTCCTGCAGCTCCGCAGGAGCATGAGCAAGCAGGACGCGGGTCGTCGCCCCGACACGCAGGTCCTGACGACCACCCACCTGGGCGGTGATTTTCAGCTGATGACGGCTTTCGAGCTGGCTTATGCAAACCGCGAAGAAGCCGTCGCGCACCATGAGACTCACCGACTCTCCGGTGTCATCGGCCAGCACCCTCATCACGGGCCTGGCTTGGATCTCGAGATCGAAACCGGCCCGAGCAGCCAACCCCAGGTAGTAGAGGTGAGGAGCGAGGCAATAGCGTTTGTTATCGTCCTGTTCGACAATATTGCGCTTCTGCAGGGTTGTTACGTAGCGATAGGTGGTGCTGGGAGCCATGCCCACCCTCTTGGCCAGAGCAACCACCCCCAGACCCTGGGGTACATCCGCCAACACTTCGATGAGGGAAAGTACCCGGTTTACGGCTTCGAGACCTTTATCGCGCGCAGAGGCCAAAATGGCTCCAATGATTCCAGTAAATGGAATTCGATTCTACTGAATAATAATAGTTTAGGGATTCCCACATACTGCTGTCAAATCAAGCCAACCGGATATCCTCGCATCGCTCGAGCTTCCTCGCCGCATCAGTCAACTGGTATAAAGTTGGTATAGGGCCGTCCCAGACGCCAAGGTTCAATCACCGACGATTCCCTCCGGCTATGCTATTAATTGAATCCACTATGCCGCGCTTCAGCATCGTGATCCCCACCTACAACCGCGCGGACCTGATAGCGGGGGCGATCCGCTCCGCCCTGCAGCAGACCTTCGAGGACTACGAGGTCATCGTGGTGGAGAACGGCAGCAGCGACCACACCCTGGAGGTTCTGGCGCCTTACCGGGAACAGGTAAAGATCCTACCGCTTCGCCGTAACCAAGGTGCCGGCGGAGCCCGGAACCTGGCCGCCAAGCAGGCAATGGGCGATTACCTGCTGATGCTTGACAGCGACGACCTGCTGTACCCCTGGGACCTGGCGGTGCTCGAGCAGGTCATCCGTCAGGGTGAGCACCCCACCCTGATCCTCCACCACTACCTGCGCTTCCACCAGCGGCAGGAACTCGAGCTGGCGAAGTA
>Ga0114931_10008865_pt1 | contig 12123 bp, 8 predicted proteins | sample 2SBtaG_FD_89579 | JGI IMG/M metagenome (GOLD analysis project Ga0114931, IMG submission 89579) | Deep subsurface microbial communities from Kolumbo volcano to uncover new lineages of life (NeLLi) - 2SBTROV14_V59a metaG | ecosystem: Environmental > Aquatic > Marine > Volcanic | place: Kolumbo...
AAAAACCTAAAAAACTAAAGAGGTGAAGGAATGCTGATAATAGGAGAGAAGCTGAGTATCATAGCAAGGCGTGTAAGGGAGGCGATGAATGCGTGGGAAGCGGGACCGATCCAGGAGATAGCAAAGGCGCAGGCGCAGGCAGGGGCAGGGATGATAGATGCAAACATAGGGCCTGCCGAGGACGGTGGAGAGGAGCTTATGCAATGGATGGTAAGGACGATCCAGGAGGCGGTAGAGCTGCCGGTATGTTTGGACACGACGAACCAGGGAGCAATAGAGGCAGGGCTGAAGGCTCACAACAACGACTATGGTACGGCGATGATCAACTCCACGTCAAATGATCCCGAGCGTTTTGGTATGCTTGAGCTGGCGGCTAAGTACAACTGCCGGATAATAGGGCTGACGGTGGGCAAGGGGGGCCTGCCCGCAGATGAAGAGGAGCGGGCGGCGATAGCTGCGGAGATAATGGCGAGGGCGATGGAGTACGGCTTAGGGTTAGAGAACATCTATCTTGATCCTCTGGTTCTGCAGATAGCAACGACGCAGGAGCAGGCGATCAAGGTGATAAGGGCGGTAAGGATGTTTCAGGAGCTGAACGACCCGCCGATGAATACGGTGGTGGGGCTTAGTAATATATCCAATGGATGTCCGAAGCATGTAAGGCCGATACTGGACAGGTACCTGCTGGCACTGCTGATGTACGAGGGCTTAACGGCAGCGATAGCAGACCCGAAAGAGGTGGTGGAGACGGTGAAGACAATGGAGGTGCTGATGGGCAAGACGCTGTATGCCCACTCGTACCTGGAGATGTAATAAGGCCAGATTGATTAGAGTCTGTGTATAAAATCGAACAGTTGTCGTTTGTCCGTCATTCCGGCTTGTCCGGAATCGTTCTTTAAGAAGGATTCCCGTCCCGAATGCGTTCGGGATTGCGGGAATGACAAATAACCGTAGTTTATACACAGACTCTAATTAGAGTCTGTGTATAAAGTGCTGTTTTATATTTTTGTCATACCCGAAGTCTGTAGTCGGGTATCCAGGAGTTACTGAAAAGACTGGATTCCCGCCCAATCCCGAGTCAAGCTCGGGACGGGAATGACGGCTCTATTGTTGAGTTTATACACAGACACAGAATTAAGTGCCGGATAAGCAGAGGCGATAGTGTCGTGTCAACCTTGTAATGCCGGGGTGTTTGAATTGTCATTCCCGCTGAGTCGGGAATCATACTAAAGAACGATTCCCCGAACGCTTTCGGGGAATGACAATTAAGAGTTGACGCGGCAATAGGTTTTCTCAGAGTCTTCTGAAACAAGCGGGAGAAGAGAGACAAAGATAAGGAGGATAAAGGGATGGGATATGTAGCGCCTAAGGAGAGCTTTAGCGGGAAGGTCTATCCAGTAACAATAGGGAGGACGGGGAAGGAGGAGACCTTTGGAGGAGAGAACACGCTGCCCTTTCATGTGTTTGAAGGGGAGGTACCGCACAGGCCGTTGATAGCGCATGAGATACAGGACGTTGAGCCGGAGGATTGGCCGGAGGTGGTGAGGAAGGCCTACGAAGGGGTGAGTGCAGACCCCGTAAAGTGGGCGAAGCACTGTGAGGAGGAACTCAAGGCAAGAGCGATAGCGTTGAGGCTGGCCGGTACGCACCCTGACAATAAAGACCTCTCGGCGGAGGAAGCGGTGCGGGTGGTAGAGGGGATACTTGGAGCAATAGAGATACCGCTGATAATCCTTGGCAGCAACCATGCAGAGAAGGACGCGGAGGTACTGGTAAGGGTGGCGGAGGCGGCAAAGGACAGCAACTGTGTAATAGGCAAGGCCCAGGAGGCTAACTACAAGACGATAGCAGCGGCAGCCATGGCAAACGGGCATAAGCTTATAGCAATGAGCGAGTTGGATATAAACCTGTCGAAGCAGCTCAATATACTGCTGACGCAGATGGGATTTGAGAAGGAGAGGCTGATAACGGACCCCATGTGTTCGGCCCTTGGGTACGGACTTGAGTATACATACTCGGTAATGGAGAGGATAAGGCTGGCGGCACTGGCGCAGAACGATGAGGTGATGCAGCCGCCGTTGCTTGGAGATGTAGGGATGTACGTATGGAAGATCAAGGAGACACAGGCGTCGGAGGAGAGCCTGCCTCAGTGGGGAAGCCTTCAGGAGCGAGGAGTTTTGTGGGAGGCGATGACGACAGTGGCCCTTATGCTCGCCGGTGCGGAGTTGCTGATAATGAGGCACCCGGAGGCAATAGCTCAGGTGCAGAGGTTTGTAGAGGAGATGATGTAGGGCAGGCAGGCAGGCAGGCAGGAGAGAAGCGGGTAAAGGATATCCATTTATAGGGAATAAGGGAATAAAGAATCAGGAATCAGGACAACGGAGGTAAAGGAAGATGGCATTAACAGGGGTTGAGATATTCAAGCTATTGCCGAAGACGAACTGCAAGAAGTGCGGATTTCCGACATGTCTGGCCTTTGCGATGAAGCTTGCCCAGAGGCAGGCGACGCTGGATGCGTGTCCCGACGTATCGGAGGAGGCAAAGAAGCTGCTTGGTGAGGCGTCGGCGCCGCCGATAAGGCCTGTTACGTTTGGAACCGGGGAGTTGGCGGTAAAGATGGGAGAGGAGACGGTACTGTTCCGGCATGAGAAGAAGTTTGTAAACCCGACGGTGTTGGCCCTTGAGATAAAGGACACGGAGGGGGAAGCAGAGGTAGAGGGGAAGATAAGAGCTGTTCTGGATTCGGAGATCAACCGCGTGGGGCAGCTTCTGAGGATAGATGCCATCTGTATAACGAGTGAGTCCGGAGATGCGGGGAGGCTTGCGGCGTTGGCGGAGAAGGTAGGGGGCAAGGCGCCCGGGGTACCGGTAATGATTTCGACGGAGAGTGTGGAGGCAGCGGAGGCGGCAATAAAGCCGTTTACGGGTAAGAAGGCGATCATCTACGGGGTGACGGAGGCCAATGCAGAGAAGATGGCTGAGGTCATAAAGGCAAACGCAGCGATAGCGGGAGTAAAGGCAGAGGGGCTTGAGGCCCTTGCGGTGTTAACGGAGAAGGTAAAGGCCCTTGGGGTGGAGGATATGGTGCTTGATTCCGGTGCAAGGAAGGGATCGGAAATTCTCCAGCACAACACCTTTATAAGGAGGGCGGCGATCAAGAAGGGATTCAAGGCCCTTGGGTACCCGGTGCTTAACTTTGCGCAGAGGGAGGACCATCAGTATGAGGCGCTGGTGGCGGGTTTAGGGATAGCTAAGTATGCGTCGATAGTGGTAATAAGCTCGGGGGAGAAGTGGAAGAACCTGTCGCTTTTTACCCTGAGGCAGAACATCTACACAGACCCGCAGGTACCGATGCAGGTACAGCAGAAGATATACAGGATAGGGGAGCCAACGGCGGAGTCACCGCTGCTGATTACGACGAACTTTTCGTTGACGTATTTTATAGTGTCGGGAGAGGTGGAGAATGCGAAGGTGCCGGCGTATCTTGCGGTAATGGACAGCGAGGGTCTGTCGGTGTTGACGGCGTGGGCAGCGGGTAAGTTTACGGGGTCGAAGATAGCTAATTTTATAAAGGACAGCGGTATAGAGGAAGAGATAAGCCACAGGGAACTGATAATACCCGGTTATGTGGCGATACTAAGTGGAACGATAGAGGAGAAGCTCCCGGGCTGGAAGGTGACGGTCGGTCCCAGAGAGGCCAATGCCCTGCCCGCCTTTCTTAAACAGAGGGTTGCTTAGGATCGCTTGTTTCGATAAGGTGAAAAGAACGAGGAGGTTGAGATGTCAAAGGTTATAGCATCGGCGGTAATCAGAGGGTCACATAAAGTTTTCAGACAGGCAGAGGAACTGATGCAGAAGGTGATAGCGGAGAAGGGAGAGGAGCACGAGTTTGAGTTTCCGGATACGGCCTTTTATCTACCGCTGATATATGGGATGACGAAGTTTCAGGTAAAGACGCTGAAGGACATGAAGGAAGCGCTGATGATGACGCGGGAGCTGCTGCACGAGGAGCCGGGAGGGGAGGTCTGGACGCCCTATCTTGGGGAGGCCCTTGATTCGGGGATGGCGACGCTCTTTGCAGAGGAGATCTGGCTGGCGCTGAGATACATAGAGGGGGAAGAGCCTATGAAGGACCCCGAAACGGGCTATGTGTATAACGGGTTCATAACGGATACGGTTCAGCGCAATCTGGGCATACAGCTTGTAGACGGCAGGATGCCGGGTTTTGCAGCCATAATCGGAGCAGCGCCTGACGAGGATACGGCGGTAAGGATAGTGAGGGAGCTGCAGGAGAAGAACATACTGGTTTTTTTATCGGGGCAATCCAATGGAGACAGCGTGACGAAGCAGCTGTTGAGGAAGAACATAGAGCTTGGCTGGGACGTCTATATAGTGCCTCTGGGTCCTAAGACGGAGCACACGCTCTACGCCCTTGACTGGGCGATAAGGGCATCGATGATATTTGGAGGAATGAAGCCCGGGGACGTAAAGGGTAATCTTCTGTATCAGAAGGAGAGGGTGTTTGCCTTTGCGCTGCCCCTTGGTCCTCTGGATGATGTAAAGTGGGCAACGGGAGCAGGAGCAATCAACATGGGTTTCCCGGCTATCTGCGACACCGACGTACCGGTGATACATCCGACGGGGGTCTGCACCTATGAGGAGGTAGAGAAGGAGTTCGACCATGATAAGATAGTACAGCGGGCGATAGAGGTAAGGGGACTTAAGATCCTGATAGACAAGCCGCCGATACCGATTGCGTATGGTTCAGCCTTTGAGGGTGAGAGGATCAGGAAGGAGGACACCTTTATAGAGTTTGGCGGTACCCGCACGGCAGCGTTTGAACTGGTGAGATTAAGGGAGCTTGAGGATATAGAGGATGGAAAGATAGAGATAGTAGGAGAGGACTGGGAGAAGCGCTTTGAGGCCGGTGGGCAGATGCCCCTCGGCATACTCGTAGAGGTTGCCGGCAGGAAGATGCAGTCTGATTTCATACCGATTCTTGAGAGGAGACTGCATTCGAATATTAACGAAGGCCAGGGGATCTGGCATATGGGGCAGAGGGATCTTCCGTGGATCAGGATAAGCAACGGGGCAAGACAGGCGGGGTTCGGTCTTGAGGACATAGCAAAGATCCATCATGCGATGAGCCACAAGAGGTTCAGTGCGATAGTGGATAAGGTACAGGTAACCCTGTTTACGACGGAGGAGGATGTAGTAAAGTGGCGGGAGGATGCGCGGGCAGAGTGGAAGGAGCGGGACGAGCGACTTGCATCGCTGGTGGATGAGACGGTGGATACCTTTTACAGTTGTCTGCTGTGTCAGTCGTTTGCGCCGAGCCACGTGTGTGTTATAACGCCTGAGAGGCTCGGTCTGTGCGGGGCCTACAACTGGCTGGACGGCAAGGCGGCCTATGAGATAGACCCCACGGGCGGAAACCAGCCGATCCCGAAAGGGCAACTGCTTGATCCTAAATACGGCAGGTACTCGGGAGTGGATGAGTATCTGAAGCAGGCATCGGGAGGTGCGGTGGAGACGCTGAACCTGTATACGATAATGGAGAATCCCATGACGTCGTGCGGGTGCTTTGAGTGTATAGTGGTGATCATCCCGGAGGCCAACGGGGTGATGCTGGTACAGAGGGGCCATACGGCTATGACGCCGATAGGGATGAAGTTCTCAACGCTGGCAGGCACGGTAGGCGGGGGTATGCAGACGCCGGGATTTATGGGGGTGGGAGTAAATTTTATAACGAGCAAGAAGTTTCTTGCAGGGGATGGCGGACTGAAGAGGATAGTCTGGATGACGAAGGCGTTGAAGGAGCGGGTAAAGGATAAGTTTGAGGAACTTGCAGAGGCAGCCGGGGTTCCCGATCTGCTTGATAAGATAGCGGACGAGACGATATGTGAGGATTCCGAGAAGCTGGTTGAGTATCTTACGAAGGTAGGACATCCGGCCCTTGAGATGGAGTCGATTATATAAGAGAACAGGTTTGAGGTTTAGGATAAGAGAAATTCCCCCTGAATCTCAGCCCTAAATTCTATGGAGGATTCGACATGGCTGAAAAGGCTGTTAAAAGTGCAGATAAGGTGGCAGAGGAGATCCTGGAGTGGACGGAAGCCCACGGGCTTGAAACTGCTTTTGAGAGGGCTGAGAGGATCAAGGCATGTCCGATCGGTCACAGCGGCGCCTGTTGTAAGATCTGCTTTATGGGTCCGTGCAGACTGGTGGGTAAGGACGCAGAGGACAAGGCAACGGGCGTTTGCGGGGCAACCCTTCCTGTAGTGGCGGCAAGGAATTTTCTCAGGATGGTAGCGGCTGGAACGGCGGCCCACAGTGACCATGCCAGGGATATGGCCTACACCCTTCTTGCGGCGGCGACGGGAGAGGCGCCGGATTTTCAGATCAGGGATGTAACGAAGCTGCGGAAGCTTGCGGATATACTTGAAATAGCAACGGATGGGAGAACGAAGGAGGACATAGCAAAGGATGTAGCCGAGAGGATAATCTCGCAGTTCGGACAGCAGAGGGGTGAAACGGTCTTTATAAAGAGGGCGACGGAGAAACGGCGGGAGATCTGGCGGAAGTTGGGACTTGTGCCGAGGGGTGTAGACCGGGAAGTCACAGAGGCCCTGCACCGTACCAATATGGGAGTGGACCAGGAGCCGGACAACCTGCTTATGGCTGCACTGAGGGTCTCTCTTGCCGATGGCTGGGCCGGCAGTATGTTCAGTACGGACATAACGGATGTGCTGTTTGGAACACCGAGACCACTGCGTGCCAAAGCGAGCCTGGGCATCATGAAGGAGGACGAGGTGAATGTGGTGGTTCACGGGCATGAACCGACCCTGGCCGAGATGGTTGTGGAGGTCTCCCACGAGCCGGAGATACTTGAGTATGCAGCTAAGAAGGGAGCCAAGGGGATCAATCTTGTGGGGATGTGCTGTACGGCCAATGAGGTTCTGATGAGGCACGGCATTCCCACGGCAGGTGGTTTTCTGAACCAGGAGCTTGCCGTAATGACGGGTCTTGCAGAGGCGGTCATGGTGGACGTACAGTGCATAATGCCGGCCTTGGCGAAGGCGGCAAAGAACTTCCATACAAAGGTTATAACAACATCGCGTAAGGGCAAGATGATTGATGCCGTTCATATCCAGTACGATGAACACAGGGCAAAAGAGGTGGCCCGAGAAATACTGAAGATGGCGATAGACAACTACGGCAACAGGACGACCGAAGGAAGCAGGGTGCATGATACCGCCGATGTTATTGCGGGGTTCTCACATGAGTATCTATCCTACATGCAGGGGGGGAGGTTCAGGGCGTCCTTCAGGCCCCTCAACGATGCAATAATGGCCGGGAGAATACGCGGGGTGGCAGCAGTTGTCGGCTGTAACAACCCCAGGATAGCGGCTCAGGACAGTATTCACGACTATCTCGCAACCGAGTTTATAAAGAATGATGTGCTTGTTGTAACCACGGGCTGTGGGGCTGCGGCATGCGCAAAGGCCGGTTATATGACACCGGAGACGGCCCTTGAGATGGCCGGGCCGGGGCTTAAAGAGGTTTGTGAGGCGATCGGTATTCCGCCGGTTCTGCATCTTGGAGCCTGTGTTGACAACTCGAGGATCCTGACCGTTACCACGGAGATGGCGCAGGAGGGCGGTCTTGGTGAGGATATATCGGAGCTGCCGGCGGTAGGAATAGCTCCCGAGTGGATGAGCGAGAAGGCCCTGGCCATTGGATGCTACTTCGTTGCCTCCGGGGTTTATGTGATCTTTGGTTCCGAACATCCGGCCAAGGCCAGTCAGGAGGTTCAGAGGATAATGACCGAGGTCTGGGAGGAAAGGGTAGGAGGCAGGCTGGAGTTCGTCCCCGACCCTGAAGAGATACTGAAAAAATCCCTCGAGCATATAGACGCAAAACGCGAGGCCCTGAAGTTGAGAAAGTACGAGCCGGGAAGGTTTGGTGTCGAAAGAAAGCTTATGAGCATGGAGGACAGAAGAAAACTCGAATCCGCTGCCAGACCCCATGAAGGGGTTAAGTAGTGTCTGTGTATAAATAACGGTTATTTGTCATTCCCGCAATCCCGAACGCATTCGGGAGTCGGGAATCCTTGTTTATAGAACGATTCCGGACAAGCCGGAATGACGGAAAACCGACTGCTCTGCGCTTTGAACGATTCCCCGAACGCTTTCGGGGAATGACGGAATAACAACCGTTTGACTTTATACACTAACTCCAAGTAATATGTATCTTTGAAATTTTAAGATTAGAGGTGTTTTATGCCGAAGATATTAGAAAAGAAGTTGATCAGGTCACCCGATGTCTTCTCTTACAGGATTGAGGCCCCGCTTCTGTCCAGAAAGGCCAAACCCGGGCAGTTTGTTATCATCAGACTGCACGATAAGGGTGAGCGTATTCCCATCTCCCTTGCCGATATCAATCCTGAAGAGGGGACGATAACGCTTATAGTGATGGCAGTCGGTAAGACTACAACGGAGATGTCTACGTTGAAGGCCGGCGATGAGATACTCGACCTCTGCGGTCCCCTTGGACAGCCGACCCATATGGAAAAATACGGACGTGTAATCCTTGTTGGTGGAGGATTTGGTGTAGCTCCGCTGTATCCTATAGCGAGGGAGTTCAAGAAGGCGGGCAACAGGGTTGTTGCCATCATGGGGGCAAGGAGCAAGGACCTGCTGATTTACGAGAACGAGATGGGGAGGGTCTGCGACAGGGTACTCATTACCACTGACGATGGAAGCAGAGGAATCAGGGGAGTAGTGACCGATGCCCTCAAGAAAGAGATTGACGAAAATGGTGCGGACCTCGTTATGGCAGTGGGACCGGCTATCATGATGAAGTTCGTCTCTGAGACTACAAGGCCGTATGGAACCACGACGATCGTGAGCCTGAACCCGATAATGGTGGATGGTACGGGTATGTGCGGGGGGTGCAGGGTGAACGTGGATGGTAAGTCCCACTTTGCCTGTACCGACGGGCCGGATTTTGACGGTCACCAGGTTGACTGGGATATACTGATGAGCCGGCAGAAGACATACAGGGATAAGGAGAAGATATCGTTTGAAGAATGGAAAAAACGTCACGCCCACATGCTTGTGGAGTAGTGCTGAAAGGATGTATAACCATGGCTGATTCTGAGAAAAAATCAAGGATTGTTCCTAAGAAGACACCCATTCCTGAACAGGACCCGGCAAAGCGGCGACGGAATTTTACCGAAGTGGCTCTTGGGTATCCTGATGACCTGGCTTTTCAGGAGGCAAGGCGTTGTCTTCAGTGCAGGAAACCCAAGTGCATAGAGGGATGTCCCGTTAATGTCCCGATCCCACAGTTTATTGATGCCGTCGGGGAGGGTGATTTTCAGAAGGCGATAGATATTATCAAGGAGAAGAACCTCATGCCGGCGGTTTGTGGCAGGGTCTGTCCTCAGGAAACACAGTGCGAGCAGAGGTGTATTCTCGGGAAAAAGCATGAGCCTGTTGCCATCGGACGGCTTGAGAGGTTTGCAGCGGACTGGGAACGCAAGGCCGGAAATTCCAGTCTGCCTGAAATTGCACCTCCAACTGGAAAGAATGTCGCCATCGTGGGAAGCGGGCCTTCAGGCCTGACCTGTGCCTACGACCTTGCCAGGCTTGGTCATAAGGTAACGATATTTGAGGCCTTTCATGAACCAGGCGGTGTGCTGATTTACGGGATACCTGAATTTCGCCTCCCCAAGGACATCGTAGCCCATGAGATAAAGCTTTTGCAGAAGATGGGCGTTGAGATCGTCACTAATGCTGTTGTGGGCAGAATCATTACCATCGATGAGGTTATGGAGGAGTTCGATGCCTGTTTCATCGGTACCGGTGCAGGGCTACCCCGTTTTATGGGTATAGAGGGTGAGGACCTGATAGGTGTTTATTCCGCCAACGAGTTTTTGACCCGTGTGAACCTCATGAGGGCGTATGCATTTCCGGAGTATGATACACCGATTAAGATAGGAAACAGGGTTGCCGTTGTGGGTGGTGGAAACGTTGCCATGGACTCTGTACGTACTGCGCTGCGTCTTGGCGCTGAAGAGGCAACCATTGTCTACCGCAGATCAATGACCGAACTGCCGGCCCGGCTGGAGGAGGTGCATCATGCAAAGGAAGAGGGTGTAAGGTTTGAACTCTGCACAAATCCTGTCGGAATAACCGGTGAAGACGGCTGGGTTAAAGAGCTTGAATGTGTCAGGATGGACCTGTGCGGGCTTGATGAATCCGGCAGGAAACGGCCTGTACCGATCAAGGGCTCAGAGTTTAGGATTCCGGTGGATACCGTTGTAATGGCTATAGGTACAGGTGCAAACCCCCTTGTGCCTCAAAGCACAAGGAACCTTGAGGTCAACAGGTGGGGATATATTGTGGTTGATGAGGAGACAGGCCGTACCACCAAAGAAGGCGTTTACGCAGGTGGGGACATTGTGACCGGGTCTGCTACAGTTATTTCTGCGATGGGGGCCGGAAGGAAGGCAGCCGGGGCAATCCATGAGTATCTACAGGGTAAGGAGGCCGGGGACCGTTCGGGTAAGGGCAGCCCGCAAACGGTAGAGTAGAATATTATCTGTCATTATCATCTTTTTGAATTGTGTCTATGATTAAATGATGGATTCCTTTAAAGAAATTAAAGGATATATTATTGACGGAATCCTCGATAAAGACACCAATCTTGTAATCTTTGTCCCTTTGAGTGCAGTGAACGACCTTTGCCTTGAATGAAAGCTCTTTTTTTATCGTGCGGCATGTAGAGAGGGAGCAATCTATAGAGGAGTTAATCTCGACGGGGCTGGAACAGAGGAAGAGCATGCCGTGTTCACTGAAATTTATAATCTCAGCCGATACAGGAGAATCGGAAAACTTTACTGTTAGCTGCAGGTACTTCCTGTAGTTCTCAGAGATATGATATCTCTGTTCCGATCTCCTCTCGTGTAGCCCCTCTTTACCAGTATCAGTATAGGCATCAGCTAACAGGCTTGCCTTCTTGAGATCATGAGCAACCTGCAGGAATTTTATCCAGCTCACTAACTCATAAGTCTGATCTAAAGTCCTTTCGAGATTTTTTACCGTGCTTTCAGGCAGTCTCTCCTGCAAGGTCAATTCGATGAGAGATGTGATGCCTCCTATTTTATTTATTACCATGTCGGCTATGCAGGTAATCTGTTCCTTGTTTTGAACAAAGCAGTTTTTTCTGTCCCTGCCGCATATGCGTTTGCATCTTTCCAACATTACTCCATTATATAATAATTGCACCCTTGAAGGCGTTGTAAGAAATCGATCTCCTGCGTCGTAGCGGGTAGGCCCAATGCTCAACATACCATAAGTATGCCTCCGCTCGGGCGATACCACTACTATTTTTGCATATTGGTATATCGAATTTTTACGAGGATGCCGGCTGAATGCCCCGATCTCTGATCGGGGATGAAAGCCGGCTATATAAATAAATCAATATTCCTTACTCGGAAGCCCCGACCTTTGGTCGGGGAGCTTCACTTAGCCATCCTGAAACGGTACGATGGACTTTTTACGAGTCCATCACCATTGATAACCAAACATAAGATATCCTGGAGAGGATAAGGGAATTAATTGTTGGCCCTTTTTAGTTATTTATGTTACAAGAATACCCTTGCACCACCTCTTAAGATTATTTAGTGTCTGTGTATAAACTACAGTTATTTGTCATTCCCGCAATCCCGAATGCTTTCGGGAGAGTCGGGAATCCTTCATATAGAACGATTCCCCGAACGCTTTCGGGGAATGACAGTAAAACGAAAACTGTTCGACTTTATACGCAGACTTTATTTAGTGTCCGTGTATAAACTGCATTTATTTGTCATTCCCGCAAGTGAAACGCGTCGGGAATCCTTCTCGGAGAACGATTCCCCGAACGCTTTCGGGGAATGACAGTAAAACGAAAACTGTTCGACTTTATACACAGACTCTATTTAGTGTCCGTGTATAAAGTTAGCCTGAATTTTCACGTAAGTAATTAAACTAAGCAAAAAGAGTAATAATGCCTAATCTTTCAAAGGATACTGAATATTTCACTTAAGAGTGACAACAACATTTCTATTTTGCAGCC
>Ga0114931_10008866_pt1 | contig 12123 bp, 10 predicted proteins | sample 2SBtaG_FD_89579 | JGI IMG/M metagenome (GOLD analysis project Ga0114931, IMG submission 89579) | Deep subsurface microbial communities from Kolumbo volcano to uncover new lineages of life (NeLLi) - 2SBTROV14_V59a metaG | ecosystem: Environmental > Aquatic > Marine > Volcanic | place: Kolumbo...
CATTTTCTCCCACTCCTTTTAGTATGGTCACTATACCCCGCTCCGCATCCACCTCCACCAAATCACCATCCTTCAAAACCTGCGTAGCTATTTTTGTTCCTATGATGCAGGGTTTTTTGAGTTCACGGGAGACAATGGCGGCATGGCAGGTTATTCCGCCTTCGTCGGTTACAATTGCCTTTGACTTTTTTATAACTGGAATAAATTCAGGGGAGGTCATTTCCGTTACTAATATTTTATCATCACCAATATTTTTTAGATCTTTTTTATATAAAATTTTTTTAACTTTTCCCCTTGCTTTTCCTTTATAAGCTATTTGCCCTGACACTTCCTCAATGTTTTCCATCTTTAATTCTAGTAATTTCAAATTCTTCTTTTCCAAAACTTTATCAAGCTCATCCAATAAAAACAATTTTCCTTCTGTAACAAAATACCCATTTAGTCTTTTTTTTATTTCTTTTATTTTTTCTTCTGTTAAATCACCCTCTTTCAAAGAAAATATTTCTTCTGGCGAGATAACATATTTTATATCTTCATATTCAGGATAATACTTTGAAAAAAATTCCAAAAACAAACCATCCCCCTTATCAGAATATTTTTCTGTTTCCTCTCTCATTTTAAGAGCTTGCTTACGAACACCATCATCAAGCTCTTTTATGTCTGGAATATTCATAACAACAGCCATTGGTGACCACCAACTTATAAAATGAAAATAGAAATCTTTGAGTTCATCCACATTTCCTATTTTCTTTTCTCCAGACAACAAAGGAAATATATATTTCCATTGATATTTAAATTCATTAAACACTTCTTTTGTATAAGATGATTCTTTTTCTGAGTTTTGTTTTATCCGTAAGACAAACTCCTCAAAGTCTTTCGGATCATAATAAACATTCAATTTTTTCTTTTTTCCCTCGCCCATAAAAACACTGTTTGTTATATTCTGTCCTGCCCATTTCTTCAAGCCTTTACTGTCACTTTCGCTCCAAACACAACAGTAAAACAAAGAATGTTCTCTGCTAAACATTTTTTCGATTTCTACTTGATTACCAATTTTTTGCACAGCACTACTCAGAGTCGTTATCGGCCTACTCTGAGTAATAAAAAACTCATCACCTTCAAAAGCCCACTCTATGTCGCATGGAAATCCATAGTGTTTTTCAATCTTTAAAATAAGCTCGGAAAGCTCCAGTATCTGCTCGTCTGTTAAAACTTGCCTCTCTCCTTCTTCCTTTGGTATGTCTCTCCATTCATTTGGCTCTCCTGAGCCTGTCGAAGGATTTCTAAAAAGCCCTCTTGTTTGCTCCACAATATTTTTATCCAAAATATTTCTTGGCTCTTTTTCCACGACATAGCTATCCGGAGTTATTTGTCCTGATACTATAGCCTCACCAAGACCAAAGCCGGCTTCTATTATGAGCTGATCATAGTCCTCTGTTACCGGGTGCACAGAAAAAGCGATCCCCGACATTTCTGACTGGACCATTTTCTGGACCACCACAGCTACCGATATTTTGTGCTTGTGAAGCTCCTGCTCAAATCTGTAAAATATCGCTCTTGGCGTAAACAAAGATGCCCAGCAGTTTTGGATATTTTCAAAAAGAGTTTTTTCTGTTGTATTTAAAAAACTATCCAGCTGTCCTGCCCAGGCGGCAGATGCGCTGTCTTCTGCCGTAGCAGAAGACCTCACAGCTACAAAGTCTGCATCAAGTTCGTTAAATTCTTTTTGCACCTCCTTTTTTATATCCTCAGGAAAGTCCGCATTTTTTATAAGAGCCTGTATCTTTTCTGAGGCATCTTCCACCGTATGCATCACATTGTGATCAACTTTATGAAGTATTGAGTCTATCTCTAAAGAAAGATCAGTCTCTTCCAAAAAGCTTTCAAAAGCAGAAGACAAAACTACAAAACCGCCGGGAATAGGTATTTCGGCTTGCGTCATCTCCCCCAAAGACGCCCCCTTGCCCCCGGCAATATCAGCATCATCTTTTGAAATTTTTTGGAATTTTTTGGTGAACATTTTATATACTCCTTATTTTTCTCACTATTTGATACAAAAAGTACCAAAGCTTGGAAAAAGCGAGGTCATAAGCTCCTCTGTATTCCACCACTTCCCCGCCAAAGCCTTATCATGCCTTCATTTTTTCACTTTAAGAAACACTAAACTTCAAAAGCGCCTCTTTCACAACATCATCTGCAACCTTGCATCCTTCTTTGTAAATAACTTCTTCCGAATAGTCTATGTCCTCAAAATACGCAAGCTGTTCTCTGAATATTTTTTCATTGAACTCTCCCTTGAATATTTCTTTTGCTTTTTCTGAGATCTCTGAAAGACTGTGAAAGTCTTTCAAGATAAAATAAAGATCAACATAATCCTTCCATTTCACCCTTCTACCCAGAGCATACGCCTTCATGGCGGCAAGCGTAAGCAGGCTTGGGGTTTTTATAATATCGTCAAAATAATCCTCAAATTCTATCTTAAAAGGATAGTTAAAAAATGTCAGCTGGACACCTTCCAAAATAAAGGTAAATTCATCTTTTTCATCTCTTATAACCCTTTCTATCTTTTTCCCAAATAAATCTATGTTTCCTCTAATATCCAAAGCGTTAAACTTATCACAGGAAAAAAGATCAAAGTCTATAGACTCTCTATGCCCTATATGCAAAGCCACAGCAGTCCCGCCGACAAGACCGAAATCTTTTGAATATTCTTTTACCAGAAGAAGCAGGTCTTTTTGTTTTTCGGTTAAGATCTCATTATGCATATTTTTTAAAATAGAGATCAAAATAGTGCTTTGTTTTTTTATTGTAATTTGATCTTTTCTTTGAGGAGTTTTTTTTAAATATTTCCGCCGTTTTCTCTTCTCCAAGTATTTCTATTATTTTTTTCACATCTTCCCATTCACCGTAATTCAAAACAGCCTCAACAATAGCATCATCAGAGAGCTCTTTTGGATTCTTTACATACCATACTAGATCTCTTCTATTTTCTATGAATTCTTTTGTATTCATATGCGTATTTTAGCATAAATAGAGTATATTTTCCATTATTTAAACATTTCTTATTTTTCTCACTATTTGATACAAAAAGTACCAAAGCTTGGAAAAAGCGAGGTCATAAGCTCCTCTGTATTCCACCACTTCCCCGCCAAAGCCTTCTTTGAAGCGCGAGAAACCCTGCCATGCTTTTCTTTTCTTTGGATCTGTTTTGGATGTCACTATCCCCCAAAAGTCATATTCTTTCATTCCTGCTTCTTTTGCTTTTTTCATTATCTCCCAATGCAAAAGATAAGGCGCCATAATGTTCTTATCCTCGTCCGACGATGCGCCATGTAAAAATGTTGCGCGACCATTAAAATATCCTATTAGAGCTGTTGCAAGTATTTTTCCTTTATACTCTGCAAAATACAATTTCTCTGTAAATCCTTTTTCAGAATTGAAAAACATATCTATCATATTTTCATAATATTTTTTTGGATGCAATGAAAAAGTATTTCTTTCTGATGTTTTTTCAAGGAGAGAATAAAACATCGAAAATGCCGCGCTCTTTTCCGGCACCTCAAAAACATTCACTCCTTTTTTGGAAGCAAGACGTATGTTGTACCTTGTCTTTTGTTTCATTTCCCTCAAGATCTCTTCCTCCTCTTTTTCGATGTTCAATATCAAAGTCTCTCTTGCCTGTATGTCCTTTTGAGACTTTTTGAACTTTAAGTTCTTTAAGTTTATAGGTGAGTTCTCTTGTTCAACTTTTAAGAATACACTCTTGTTTCTCTTTGCTATCTTTTTTAATTCTAAAAGCATAGCCGAAAAAGCATCCTGGAGCTTATCCAAATGAACTTCTTTTTTTACAACCGGACCGTACGGAATATACAGATAACTCTTTTCCATTGGCAAAGGATATTTAAAGACCGTGGCAGACATCAAAACTTCATCTCCATCCTTCACGAAAAACCTCAAAACCCTCCTGCCAAAAACCTCTTGAAACTCACCCCACTCAAAAGACTGTAAAAATCCTCCGTCGTTTTCTAAAACGAATTTATTGTATTCTTCTTTATTTTTTTCTGTTAATTTTAAGATTTCCATAAAAAATTTTATTTAATATTTCATAGTATCGCATAAACTTAGTTTTTTTACAATTTGAGAATTCTTTCAATCTTATACCCGTCACAATGCTTCAAAACTCCAAGATAAGAATTAAGGCTGACATCAAAATACTCTTTTGAAATAATATTATTTTTCAAGTCTTCCTTGTTTTTACTAACTTTTTTTACTATCCTCTTTTTTGTTTTTGTCCTGAGCGTTTTATAGTGAGGCAACACGACATAACCTACAAAATCAATCCCTTGGCTGTATTTTATTATTGAAACTTTATCCGGATGAAGCAAGAGTTTTAAATTCTCTTTTAGAAAAACACTTATCTTTTCAAGGCAAGAAAAAAGATATTCTTTGTCATCGCTCAAAATAAGAAAATCATCGCAATAACGCAAATAATAATTTGCCTTTAGCTTATGCTTTATGAATTGATCAAATTCATTTAAATAAATATTTGCAAAAAGCTGACTTGTCACATTTCCCAAAGGAAGACCTTTTCCTTTTTCTTTTTCAAAGCTGTCTATTATCTCGTAAATAAGCCAAGAAGTGTCTTTGTCTTTTATTCTCTTTCCTATCAGCTTCTTTAAAATATTTTTATCTACGGAATCAAAAAATTTTCTGACATCACACTTTAAAGCAAGGAAATTCCTTTTATTGTTCTTGCTCAGTTTTCTTGAAAAGTTTTCAAGCCTTTTTGAAGCCCTATGAGTTCCTTTTCCAATACGGCAAGAATACGAGTCAAAAATAAAAGATCCGTCAAAAAGAGGATAAAGCTTTCTAAATACTGCGTGCTGTAAAACCCTGTCTCTTACGCAGGCTTTGTGTATCCTTCTTAACTTTGGGTCGCAGACATTAAATGATGTATAATGAGAATGCTTGTAGGTTTTATTTTTAAGTTCTTGATGAAGTTCAAACAAATTATCCTCCAATTTGAATTCAAAATCCAAAACATCGACCTTTTTGGTCTTTCCTTTTTTGAATTCTTCCCAAGCCAAGAACAAATTTTCAAGCGATATTATATCATTAAATAAACTTTCATGACTTTTCATACCCCCCCCAACGGAGTTTCTCAAATTGATATTCCTTTGGTTCATAAGATTTGTTGTTTTTACAAAGAAGTTTATTTATTCTCGCAAAAAATCCCAAAAAAAGACAGGTTTGGAATTTATCTTAAGATAGAAAATACCTGCTTGGAAATTATAGAGCTCTCAATACAAGCATCTCTTTTGCCGAAAAACAGAAAAATTGAAATTCTAAATTCAGCAAGAATAAAAATAGAATCTCTAAAACGGCTTATACGAATATTCCACGAGCTCAAGATAATTCCAAAGAAAAAATATTTTGAATTTCAAACTGATCTGCAGGAAATTTCTAAAATGACAAATGGCTGGATAAAATATCTTTCCAGCTAAAAAGCTCCGATAAGGAGCTTTTTAGCTGGAAACTTCTGACGAGAACGCAAGTTCTCGTTCCGGTTGTCGGGATCATTCCTGTTCACGTTCACATCGCCATCTGAGTTCAAGTTGACATTCGGGACATTGCCATCAAGATAACGCGAACCCGTCTTTTGCCAAAACTCATCCGAAGTCACCGATAGTCTTTTTAGTAAAAAACCATCTGAGTTAACCGACTCTTTGCCGGATTTTTTTCGAGACATCGCAAAGGTGCAAATTCTCTCTAAGTTTTGGCAAGCAGTTTCTTATTCTTTGCAAACTGTTATCCGAAAAGGACCAGTTTATTAGCTTTTTTATTTTAACATTTTTTTTATATAAAAACAGGACGCAAGCATAGCTTGCGTCCCAACGTAACGACGAAGAAAAAAAGAAACAAGTTACTAGACTTAGGAAACTGCCTGACGAGAACGCAAGCGCTCGAACCGGTAGTCGGGATCATCCCTGTACACGCTCACATCGCCACCTGAGTCCAAGTAGACAGACGGGACATTGCCATCAAGATAACGCGAACCCAAACAAAGCGTAACGTTTTTCACATTCAGATGCTTGCCGGTTTCCAAAAAGTAAACCAGCTCGTGAAGCAGGCGCTCTGCCAAGATTTCCGTCTTGATACCTTTTTCCTTGATTTGATTAGCAGAGAGGTTTTTTAAGTCCCCATCTGCCTCTACGACATCGCGGACCCAAATGGCGTAGGCACCATTCTTGGCTGAACGCTGCTCCTGATCCGGGTCAATCACATCATCCAGAGACTTGTGCGTCCATTTCCAGATCTTGAAATGCTCCCCGCATTTCTCGTAAAAGCGCTGGGCGGTGAAGCCTTCTGCGATGATAAGCAAACGCCACTTGCCTCCTGCGGGCTTTTGCGGAATGTAAACTCCAGAGAGATCCAGCGAGATGCCGAATTGCTCTTGGTAGAAGTTTTCCCACCAAGCCAAAGCAATAGCTCTGGAATTTTCACCGCTGAACGGGTCCTGTCTTTTCAAGAAAAGACCCAGCTCTTCGGGTAAAATTCCGCCTGTTTGCAGCTTATGAGAAAGGTCTGCAATCATGCCAAGGACATTCCCCGGCACGTTTCCGATCATTTGCTTTTTCATGATCAGCCTCTCCTTTTCTTTCTTAAATTTAAAAGAACCTTTTTGGATTCTTCACCAAGCCTGAAAATCAGGCTTTTTCATTACCTTGACATACTATCATATATATTTTCTGATGTCAATACTTAGACTTTGAGAAAATATCGTAATAATCCTTATCTTTTCTATCATCTTTAAAACCTACATTAAAACCCTTGGCTTAAACATTTTAATAAATTATGCTTTATAAAAACCTATGCCAATTCTTTTTGTTCTACGGAAAAAACTTTAACTTTCGTTTTTAAAATATTACTTAAATCATCTTTCTGAATTTCTAGATCATAATGTGACTGCAAGTTTAGCCAAAACTGCGGAGATATATCAAAATACTTGCCTAATCTAAGGGCGGTATCTGCAGTAATAGCTCTTGTTTCATGCACTATCTCATTTATTCTTCTAGGCGCAACACCGATATCCTTAGCCAAACGATATTGGCTTATTTTAAAAGGAGTTAAAAACTCTTCATTTAATATCTCCCCCGGATGTATTGCTTTTATCTTTTTATTCATAGAATTTTAATTTTATATAATAAGTGATCTGCTTTGTAATAGTTTGCTACTTTTTTCCTAAAATTTTTAGCGCCTCCCTTATTCTCTTCTCTACTCCTTCTGTTTCTTTTGAAATATTTCTTACAGCGTCCCTTGCATCCCTTGGAGAATATCCAAGCGCCTCAAGCGCGTCTATTACTTCTGCGTCAGAAGATGCACTCTCTGTGCTTTCTGCCTCAAAGCTCAGTTTTGCTACCTTGTCTTTCAACTCCAAGACTATCTTTTTTCCCGTCTTTGCGCCTATTCCCGATACAGAGCTAAGATATGCAAAGTCTTCCCGCAAGATCGCTCCGACTATTTTTTCCGGACTATCCAAAGAAACTATACTCAAAGCAGCCCTTGGCCCAACTCCCGAAATAGATATTAAAAGCTCAAAGAGCTCAAGCTCTGACTCGGAAGAAAAGCCGTAAAGATCCAAAGCATCCTCTTTTACATTTAAATATGTAAATACTTCCGCCTCCCCGCCAAGCTCAAGCTTAGCCAAAAAAGCCACCGGCATAAAAAGCTTATAACCAACACCGCCAACAAGCAAGATGGCGCTTTTTTCAGATTTTTTTAATATTTTTCCTTCAAGATATGAGATCATTTTTAAAGAATTAGAATTTAAAATGTGAGACCCAGAATAAAACCTTAATTTAAGAATAGCAGAAAATAAGGTAATATTCAAAACAAAAAGTTGCATAATATTTTTACACAACTTTTTAAAAAATAATATCTTTATTGATTCACCAATAAGCCTCAAAGAGAAATTCAAACATTTCTCTTTGAGGCTTATTAAAGTAAAGTATCCTTTTTACACCCTCCTTCTCTTTTTTGCTGAGCCCCTCATGCGGATCTTTAAGTTTACAGATCAAATCACATAATTCTTCTTGTGTGAGCTTTGTCTTTTGTCAGCATCCTACTATTTCCAAAATATTACCTTTAGATATCATTTTATTCCTAAACTCATTATCAAGGGCATTACTACAAAGAAAGTACAAAGATCATAAAAAGCAAACATACGGCAAGCTAATGCATTTTACTTTTTAAATAAAAAATGCTTTAATTTATGTAGCTTTTTAAAACCAACATCAACCAAAAAAGGAGTGGTTTTGTGAAAAAACTATCTAAACTTTTCACAGGCAGCGTAAAGAGTACTTCTGAGCTTACAGACAAAGAATATAAAATATTTACAAGTCTTTTATCTTTTATTATTTTTTTAATCTTACTGCTCATTTTCATTGTTGCTCATCTTATGGCAACAGACTATCCCCAATGGTTAGGATGGCTGGATGGGCTACTTCTTAGCTCTGCTCTGGTTACTATTTTCCTAATACTCCAGGTGATAAGAGGCTTCAAAAAGTCTGGCAATTAATTGCAAGCTCCGGATCCCCGCATTATGCGGGGATCTTTTTGCGACTTGAGAATTTATTTCTTAAATGCTACATTCAAGTATACAACAGACGGATATAAAACTTTCGGGACTGATCCCAGATCAAAGTTCCTATTTTTATGAAGAAACAAATCTACCTCTTTATAAGAGATAACACTTTAGCAAAAAGGCGAGGAGTAAAGATCGCTTGGACATTCTAAAAAAGTTAGACGGGAAATAAAGGTTCCCCGATAAAGAGCCGTGCGGGGTATTACGATGACCTTCCTCCAGAGGCGGACAGGCGCTACGCTTGCTCAACTTCGGGAGAAGCTTTAGAGGTATTGAACCTGTATTTTCTGCGCTCGTTCGAAAACAAGAAGCTACTTCATGTTATTGCGAACGAAATAATCTAAAGAAGATTGAAAAAACGCCGGATTGCTTCGTTTGCAATGACAAAAATCATGTTTAAAGTAAGATCAAAATTTATTCCGACTGGAGACCAGCCGGCGGCAATTGAAAAACTGACCAAAGGAATAAAGTCCGGCAAAAAAGACCAGACGCTTTTGGGTGTTACCGGCTCGGGAAAGACCTTCACCATGGCAAATGTCATTGAGAGAACAAAAAAGCCAACACTGGTCATATCTCACAACAAGACCTTAGCTCATCAGCTTTATCAGGAGTTCAAAGAGTTTATGCCTGATGCCTCAGTTCACTACTTTGTATCGTATTATGACTACTATCAGCCGGAAGCATATATTCCCCAAACAGATACGTATATAGACAAAGATGTAAAGATAAACGAAGAACTGGACCGACTCAGACACGAAGCGACCCAAGCAACTCTTACAAGGGATGATGTCATTATCGTAGCCTCAGTTTCTTGCATCTACAATATCGGTTCGCCGGAAAACTACGAACGCTTGAGCATTGATATAACAGACGGGCAAAAAATAAACAGAAAGGAATTTTTAAAACACCTTGTCGCTTTGCAATACCAAAGAAACGAAGTTGAAAAAGCGCCGGGAACTTTCCGAGCAAAAGGCGAGATAATAGAGGTCTACCCCTCCACCGGAAACGAAATATTAAAATTTGAGATACCAAAAGACAAGGTTGAGAATATCTGGATCTCCAGCAAAAACAAAACCTCTTTTTGGAGACCTGGTCTCCAAAAAGTTGCTTTGATAAAGATATTTCCGGCTAAGTTTTGGGTGGCGCCGCAAGACAATATTGAACTTGCGGTAAATAATATTTATGCGGAACTTGCTAAAAGACTGAAAGAACTAAAAGAGCAAGGGAAGCTTTTGGAAGCACAGCGGCTTGAACAAAGAACACGTTTTGATATGGAAATGCTAAAAGAGGCCGGCTGGTGCCACGGCATCGAGAACTACTCCTCTCATATGGAGTTCAGACCTCAAGACTCCCCTCCTTTTACTCTCATAGACTATTTTCACCATGCCTACGGCGATGAATTTTTGATAATGATAGATGAGTCGCATATGACCATCCCTCAAATACGCGGGATGTACAATGGCGATAGAGCCAGAAAGACGACACTGGTGGACTATGGTTTTCGTCTACCTTCAGCCAGAGACAACAGACCTTTAAAATTTTCCGAATTTGAAAAACTTGTTACTCAAGCTATCTATGTTTCCGCAACTCCGGCTGAATACGAAATGGAAAGATCGGGTGAAAATATAGTGGAGCAGGTCATACGCCCAACCGGACTTTTAGACCCGGAGATAGAAGTAAGAAAGTCAGAAGGTCAGATAAATGACTTGATGAAAGAAATAAAAAAGAGGGTTAAGAAAAACCAACGCGCGCTCGTAACGGTGCTGACCAAAAGAATGGCCGAGGACCTTTCGGACTTCTTAAAAGAACAAGGTATTAAAGCTCATTATCTGCACTCTGAAACAAAGACATTAGAAAGACCGGAGGTTTTGAGCTCCTTAAGACGCGGTGAGATAGATGTTATAGTTGGGGTAAATCTTTTAAGAGAGGGCTTGGACATACCTGAAGTCTCTCTAATAGCCATCGTCGATGCCGACAAAGAAGGTTTTTTGAGAAACACCACCACGCTAATACAAACAATAGGAAGAGCAGCCAGAAACCTGGACGGCAAGGTCATAATGTATGCGGACAGAATTACACAATCAATGAAAAACGCTATCAGAGAAACAAACAGAAGAAGAAAAGTACAGGAAAAATACAACGAAGAACATGCTATAACACCGATGCAGGTACAAAAAGAAATAAGAGAAAATATCATATCCTCCAGCAAGAAAAAATCCGACTTAGAGGTTTCACCTCTAAGTGAGGATTTAGATGTCATGAATGCCCCCTTGGGACTTTTGTCCAAAACAACAAATATCAAAAAACTCATAAGCAGCCTGCAAAAAGAAATGAAAAAAGCCGCCTTCGAAATGGACTTCGAAAAGGCGGCTTCGATCAGGGATAAAATAAAAAAATTGAGAAAGCTTGTATAAAAAAGGAGGCTCAATTCTCGAGCCCCCTTAAAGTTATTCTTCTAATTTTGTCTTATTTAGATCATCAATATTTCTTTTTATGTCCTCTTTGATATCTCCGGTGTTGATATTTTTTCCAACTTCTTCAATATCAGTTCTTGCCCTGTTATAGAATCTGTCCAAAGACCCATCCAAGGCTCTGGTCATAAGATTTTCCAGTTGTTGTATATTGTAATAATAAACAGCAGCATCAACAAGAAGCCTTGTTGTGAATGCATTAGTTTGAACCGGCTCCTTATTTAACTCCACCTCAAAATTATCAAGATAGCCGTATTCATCAAATACAACGGACAACATATACCGCTCGCTCATTTGTCCGGAATATTTGTAAATGCCAACATCTAATATTTTTGATGTAGTTTCTTCATGCACCCAACCAAATACTAAAAAATTTGGTCTGTAAGTCATTCTTTCTTTTACAGGAGCACCCAGTTTTCCTACAATTTCATCCCTTGTTAGTTTGTGTATGCCTTTTTCCAGCCAATTATACATCTTATTTTTTGAACTGTCTGGTGTGTCTTCATGATAAAATTTTTCTCCGGTGCTTGACGATGAATATGTCGCACAGCCGGAAAAAATAAGAACAAAAGATAAACAATAAAATATTAAAAGAATTTTTGAGGGTTTCATATGCGCCCTCCTCCTTTTTTAAATGTGCTTATTTTGAGTGTAACATCTTTAAGTCATAAATAAAAGCCGCCTCCGAAATAAATTTCAAAAACGGCTTTGATGATAGTTGGTCCAAGAAAACTGTGAAATGATCAATGAGTATTTTTGATGCTTCCCTGCAAACTTGATCAATCTCAAAATTACAAATGAGCTTAAAAAGAGCGCTTGTGGGCTCCGGGCTCTTCAAACAAATACTAGAAAACAATCTGACAGGATTGGTTAGATCACCCTCCTCAAAACTTGAGAATTTACTAACAACAACTCCGTAAAGAACACCACCATAAACCAATATCTCTGCTCCGTTCTCACCCCCCCCGATCTCTTTGCACCTGACCTCATTTCCGAAGGAAAACACAA
>Ga0114931_10008867_pt1 | contig 12122 bp, 9 predicted proteins | sample 2SBtaG_FD_89579 | JGI IMG/M metagenome (GOLD analysis project Ga0114931, IMG submission 89579) | Deep subsurface microbial communities from Kolumbo volcano to uncover new lineages of life (NeLLi) - 2SBTROV14_V59a metaG | ecosystem: Environmental > Aquatic > Marine > Volcanic | place: Kolumbo...
AACACCGCAGCGAGCGTGGACATGATCGCAATATGGGCATTGAGCTTTCTCGTGCCGGAGATCACGTAGCGCGCCAGGAGTTCGATGGCGCCGGAGTTTGTCAGGCCACGGCTGATGATCAGGACCAGCGCGATGATGACAACCGCCGGGTGGCCAAAGCCGGAAAAGGCCTGGTGGGTTGGAACAATACCGGTCAGCAGAGACGCAAGCAGCGCAACAAAGGCAACGACGTCATACCGCCAGCGGCCCCAGATTAAAAAAACGAAAACGAAAAACAGCAGGGTAAAGAGCGTGATCTGGTCTATTGTCACCGATCGATATTCCCTTGGTCATGCTTTTTAAAGCAGCACAGATACGGACTCAGTGTCGGCAGTGTAGCAATATTACTGGCTGTTGATCGTCCAGTCGTAGTCCTCGAAGACGACCTCGTAGTCGGCCGCTTTGCGCAACGCTTCGCGCAATGGTGGCGCCGCGGCATCCGCGATGTAGTCAATGACACCGCGTTCCGTTGGCAAGCCACGCCGCCGCAGATCATTGATGAAGTCGTTTCGGTACCAGCGGAAAATGCTCGAAAGTACAACCTGCCGCTTGTCATGGTCGATGTAGACATTGTGCGGATCGTCGACAAACTCTGCCGTTGCACTGGCGAGAAGTGTCTCCAGTTCATCGCCCGTCGGCAGCTCGGGACGCAGCACCGGGCAACTCTCGCTGGCGCAGTTGAGGACGAAATGGACGCGAGGATCGCGATAAGCCTCGAGAATCTTTTCATGCTCGACGGCATAAAGGCTGAGGGCCTTGCCGCCGAACAGGAATCGCTGGCGATAGAAAAACCCGAGTCCCCTGACGGCCTCGATCGGCGCTTTCACGTCGGTAACACTGTCGAGTGGCCAGTGCTGCAGCACGCTGCGGATCACGTAGGCGTTGTAGCCGTAAAGCCAGTACGCTAGGGCGTCGGAACGCCTGGGGAAACGATTCGGGCTGCTCTCCGGGCTGAATTGCGCCACGGCGGCAAGATAACGGTCGAGTGCCTGCCGGTCGCCGCGGGACCCGTGCCAATCATCATAATTGACGTTGCCATCAGCATCGACATAGCGTTCGAGTAATTGCTCGAGTAGCGCGTGCGAGAAACCATCGGTCGGGAACACATCGGGCAGCGCCGCGTCAATCCTGACGAGTTGCGGCCGATTCAGCCAAAAGAAACCGGCGACCAGGACGATGGAGACGCCCAGGGCAATGGCGAGAATGGTCAATAGTGGCTTCCGCAAGGGGGTCGGCTACAGTTGTGGTCGGTATCGCAGTAGACCTTGGGCCGGCCGCGATTATTTCGCGTAAAATCCTGGCGTATGGGCTTCATCATCATCGGCCTCATGGTTGTGCTGGTCGTGTTCCTCCCTGGCATCTGGGTACGGCACATTCTGCAGCGCTACTCCACGCCTGCGGACCGCTACCCGGGCAGCGGCGCCGAGCTCGCACGGCAACTGCTCGATCGCTATGGCATGCCTGCGGTCAAGGTCGAGGCAACCGACCAGGGAGATCATTACGATCCGCTGGAGAAAGTCGTTCGCCTGACGCCGGACAAGTTCAGCGGCTGCTCCCTCACGGCGATCACCGTTGCAGCCCACGAAGTCGGGCATGCCCTGCAGGATCACAAGCACTATAAACCCCTGCGTTACCGCACCCGTCTCGTCAGCGCCACGCAAAAGTTCGAAAAACTCGGCGCCGGCATTCTCATTTTGTCGCCTTTTATCGGCGGGATCACGCGGATACCCGGCCTGGGGGTCCTGATGTTCCTGGGCGGTCTCATGACCCTCGGCACGTCGACCCTTGTTCACCTGGTCACCTTGCCGACCGAGCTCGACGCCAGTTTCAAGCGGGCATTGCCGATGCTCGAAGAGAACAATATCCTGAAACGGCCGGACAAGCGACATGCCCGCCGCCTGCTGAAAGCAGCGGCATTCACCTACATGTCCACCTCGTTGATGAGCCTGCTCAATATCGCTCGCTGGTTCGCGATTCTCAGGCGCTGACTATTTTTCCGAATCGCCACTCATGATAACCGTGGGTTCCGCGTCGCCCGCCGAATAGCCGCCATGGCCTTGCCCGACCTCAACCATGGCGTCCGTTCGTGGCATGGGCAAGGGCTCGCGGCCGAGCAGCAGGTTCTTGAACCCCGACAGGCCTCGGCTGAAGTCTTCCAGCAGCAGGTACAGTGCCGGGACCAGAAACAGCGTTATGATCGTTGCGAAGATGATGCCGTAGGCCAGCGATATCGCCATGGGGATCAGCATCTGCGCCTGCATCGAGCTCTCCAGCATGATCGGCATCAGGCCGACAGCGGTCGTCAGCGATGTCAGGATGATCGGCCTGAAGCGCTCTTTGCCCGAGCGGATCACGGCGTCATACGCAGACGCTCCGGCCCGTCTTGCCCTGTTGACGAAGTCAATCAGGATCAGGCTGTCGTTGACGACGACGCCTGCGAGCGCAATCAGCCCGAAAATGGAGAACATGCTGATTGCCCGTCCCATCAGGATATGTCCGATGACCGCGCCGGTGAGACCGAACGGAATCACGGACATGATGACCAGGGGCTGCATATAGGAGTGCAGCGGCACGGCCAGCAACGCATAGATCAGGAACAGTGCGGCAATAGAAGCCACCGTGAGGTTGGCGAGCAACTTCCCCTGTTCCTGGCTCGAACCCTGCAAGCTGTAACTAACGCCGGGATAGCGTGACAACAGCCCGGGAATGTAATCCGCGGAAATCTCTTTCACGATCGTGCCGGGTTCGACCCTGTCACGATCGATATCGGCCGACACCGTCACGGTTCGGCGGCGATTCTGCCGGGTAATGGCGGCGAATGCCTCGCCGTATGACACCTCGGCCACTGAATAAAACGGCACCTCGTCACCGCTCGGCGTGCGTATGCGCATGTTTTCGAGATCCGCGATCGAGCGCCGTTCTTCGGGCGGATAACGAACCATGACTTTGACTTCGTCCGGACCGCGCTGGATGCGTTGTGCCTCTTCGCCGTAAAACGCCTGTCGCACCTGGCGGCCAAGGGCTGCCACTGTCAGCCCCAGGGCCTCCGCCTGTGGCTTGATATCCAGCCGTATCTCCTGGCCACCGGCACTTGCCGTATTGCGGATGTCGAAGACACCTTTGTATTCGCCGAGCTTCTGCTGCAGTTCCTTCGATGCCGCCTGCAAAGTCTCCAGGTCATTACCCTGCAGGTTGAAACTGAGTGGCGCCCCGCCACCGATGTTGTTGCCCCCGGAAAACTCGAGCTCTCGCATACCGGGGATTTCTCCCACGCGCTCGCGCCAGGTTTTCATGAGTTCGGCACTGGACATCGGCCGCTCGTCGCCGCGCTCGAGCTCCGCAAAGATGAGCCCGCCGACGTCACCCTCGGTGAATGCGATCAGGTGGGCGATCGGCCTGGTCGCGTCGTCGTGTGCGGCATATTGGTCGTTAATAGCGAAAGCCGACTGTTCGATTCGCGTAATGGCATCATTCCTGGCCAATGGCGCTGTGCCGTTCTCCATCTGCATTCTGACCATGACGAAGTCACTGGGTGCTTCCGGGAAAATAATCACGCGCACGAGCCCGCTGTTCATAATGCCGGCCGTCAGAATGAGGACTGCCGCGAAAATGCTGAAAGTCAGCCCCCGATTGCGTATCGCCTTCTCGAGCAACGGCGCATAGCGCTTATGGATCAACGAGTGCAGGCCGTGCTGCGCGTGGCGCTGTATCTTCTGGAAAAATCTCGGTACCTGTTCGAAGAAGCGAATTTCCCGCTGCGGGTTGAACAGGTCATCCTCGTCGACCGGCTTGATATTTGCGTGTGCCAGGTGCGCGGGCAGGATGAGTTTCGATTCGAGCAGTGAAAACAACAGGCATAAAATGACGACCACCGAAACCGCTTCCAGGAATGACGAGACGATGCCGCCGACGAACAGCAGCGGCGTAAACGCCGCAATTGTGGTCAATACGCCGAATGTCGCCGGTACCGAGACACGTTTCGCACCCTCGATCACGTTATCCAGCGTGTGGCCATCCGCCCGAATCCGGGTATAGATGCTCTCGCCTATGATAATCGCGTCGTCTACGACGATGCCGAGAACCAGGATGAAGCCGAACAAGCTGATGATATTCAGCGTCACCGGCCAGGGTCCGTGCGGCATCAGCCAAAGTGTACCGAAGAAACTTATCGGAATGCCGACGATGACCCACGCGGCCACTTTCCAGCGCAGGAACAGCGACAGCACCAGGCAGACGAGTATCGCGCCCTGCAGCATGTTCTGCACCATCATGTCGAGCTGGTCCTGCAGGTAGAACGAGCGATCGACCCAGACCTCGATCTTCACGCCATCGGGCAGGCTGCGGTTCTTTTGCCCGACATAACGTTTGACGGCGGCCGCCGTCTTCAACTCGCTTTGTTGCCCCACCGCAAGGACCCGCAGCGAGGCAGTCGGCTTGCCCATGTAGCGGGCAAATCCCTGTGTTTCGACGAATGCATCCTTGATTGTCGCGATGTCGCCGAGCGTCAGTCTCGTGCCATCGGCGTTGGTGCGCAGCACCAGCCCGGCATACTCCTGCCCGGTATAAACCTGCCCTTCCGTACGCAGGCGAATGTCGCCGCCCACGGTGCGAATCGAACCGCCCGGCATGTCGATCGCGGAATTTCGAATGGCCTGCGAAATTTCGCTCATGGTCAGGCCGTATTCGCGCAATGTTTGTTCCGAGACCTCGATACTGATTTCGTACGGGCGGTCGCCGAGAATGTCGGCTGCGTTGACCTCCGGCAACCGCAATAACTCGTCGTGAATCTCGTCACCGATCGCCTTGCGCGCATATTCATCGAGATCGCCGGTGACGGTCAGGAACACGATGTGCTGCTGGAAATCCTGTTTGGAAATGATCGGCTTTTCCGTCAGTCCGGGAAACGTCGATATCGCGTCCACGCGCGTCTTGATCTCGGTGAGAATCTCGTTGGTATCGGAACCAATGGCGGTTTTCGCGCGCACCGTTCCCATGCCTTCGCGCGCCGTCGAATTGATCTCGACGATACCCGGAATATCCTGGATAGCCTCCTCGACCTTGACGACAACCCCTTCTTCCACTTCCTGCGGCGCCGCGCCGAGATAGGGCACACGGACGATGACCTGGTTGGCTTCAAAATCGGGGGTCGCCTGTTTGCGAATCGTGAACGCGGATACCACGCCGAAGGCGATGATCAGGAACATCAGCAGGTTGGCGGCAACGTGGTTCGCCGCGAACCACGCGATGATGCCCTTTTGCCCGGTAATGCCTCGCGGTTGCACGCTAATGCCCTTCCACAAGTGAGTCAGTGGTCGCGCTCGGCGCCTGCATGCCGGGCTCTGCACCACCCGCTGCGGATTGCCCCGCTATCCGCACCCGCATGCCATTCAACGGCGACGCGATCGTGGTCAGGCAAACACGATCGCCAGCTTCGGCGCCAGACCGCACGTAGGCATACTCGCCGTCCGAACGCATGACATCGACGCGCTGAATCCTGAGCCGGTTGTTCGCGTCGATGAACATCAAGCGGTTATCTCCACGCAACGCGAGCATTGGAATTCGCACGACATCCCGCATCGTCGTACCGGCGATGTCCGCCGTCACGAAAGTACCGACCGGCAGCGGAACTTCGTCAGCGGCATCGGCATTCATCCGGTACGGGTCTACCACCTGCGCAACCGCGTAGGTCACGCGGCTGTTTTCGTCGACCACACCTTCCGTGCGTACGATGCGAGCCGTCCAGGATCGCTGTTGTCCTCGTTGCGTGGCTGAAAGCGTGACCGCAGGGCCGTTGGCCTCGCCGCTTTCACGAATATCGGTCGCATCCGGCAAATCGATAAACGCGAGATCCTGGTCCGTCAGCGGCAGGCGGACTTCGGCGAGGTCTGTCGCGAATGTCACCCCGAGTTTGCTTCCCGGGTTGACATACTGGCCCAGGTCGGCGTCCTTCGAGCGGACCATGCCATCGTAAGGCAGCTTGATGCGGGTCCGTTCGAGGTTGTGCGCTGCATTGGCCAGATCGGCTTTTGCGGCAGCGAGCGCTGCGGCGGCCGAAGCAAACTCCGATTCGGCGCGATAGCCCTCGCTGCGCAGTTTCTTCGCACCGTCAAATTCGATCTGCCGCTGGGCCAGCAATGCCGTGGCGCGATCGACCGCAACGGCATAGTTGCCAGGATCGATGCGCATCAGTTCCTCGCCATTGCGGAACACCCCCCCGGCGACAAACTTCGGCGAAATGCGGACGATAGCGCCGGATATCTCGGCGCTCAATACCGTTTTTGTCCTGGGTCGCACCGTTCCCTGGCTGGCGATCCGAAACGTGGTGTCAATCGCCTTGAGCGTCATCGCATCCACGAGCGGCGCCTGCTCGGCTGTGCCTTCGGTCTGCGTCGGCGGTTTCAGCTGGCTCAGCATGAGCGCACCGAGACCCGCCCCGGCAAACAGCGAAACGATCAGCAATGCGCGTTTTAACTTGCGAGTCATGAGCCTGGCGCCTCGGTGGCCGCTTTTTCTCCGTCCCACAGCGCCTGTCGCCAGTGGGTAGCCGGGTTTCCGCTGTTATAGTCAGCTATAACACCGGGTCGATCAAGCCTGTTCATGCCTGATTTGAGCGATTCGCCGCAGAAGCGTTCACACCCGCTGATGCCTCGCCGCGGTAAATCGTCGCATCAGTTCACCATCGCAGGCTGGCGGCGCGACCGCCACGCATCCCAGCTGAAGAGACCGACCGCGGTCCAGATGCAACTGAAGCAGATGACGTGGGCCGTCGTCAACGTCTCGCCGTTGACGACCCCGATCAGGAACTGCAGCGTCGGTCCGATGAATTGCAGCATACCGAGCGTCGACAGGTCGAGCCTTCGCGCCGCGAGCGCAAAGAACAACAGTGGCACCACCGTGATCGGCCCCGCCAGGAGCAGCATTGCGGAAGTGGCCATGCCGCCCGCGCCGAACGCTGCCGCGTCGTGCATCATCAGCCAGGCGAGATAGGCGATACCGAAAGGCGCGAGCAATATCGTTTCGACAAACAGACCGGGCATGCCGCCGATGACGACATGTTTCCTGATAACCCCGTAGACCGTGAAGCTGCCGGCGAGCGTCAGCGCGACAGCCGGGAAACGGCCGCCGCTGATCGTCAACACCGCCACCCCGATCGCGGCAAGCGCGACCGCCACCATTTGCGGGCTGCGCAGTCGCTCGTCGAGAAAAAAAACGCCGACGACCGCGAACAGCAATGGATTGATGTAATAGCCGAGGCTTGCCTGGAAAATTTGTTCGTTCTGCACGGCCCAGATATAGGTAAGCCAGTTGCCGGCAATGAATATCGCCGAGGTCAACAGGGTCACGCGCATCTTCACATGCGTCAGTGCCCGAACGACCTCCGGCCATTGCCGTCGCGCATGAATGATGGCGGCGCCGAACGGCACCGACCAGATGATGCGGTGGGCAAGGACCTCGAAGGAGCTGACCTCTTTGAGCACGATGAAATAGATCGGCAGGAAGCCCCACAAGCCGAAAGCGATCATTGCAGAGACCAGGCCATTGCGCGTTCTCTGCTGCTTTGACTCCCGGGGCACTTCGATGCGGCTTGTCGGCACGTCCATTATCCTTTCCATGCAATACAGGTCGCTGCCTGCCGCAGCATCCTGCAATTTTCGTCCAATGCTTCGGGCTCCGCAATTCCCGTGTGCCCGTCATCGCCCGGCGGATCCCCCCTTCCTTGCGCTCATCGGATTAAGTCAAGCGCCGTTCGCGAAGGCTACCCGCCTCCTGTGCCACGGTCGAAGCTTTTCGGGGGCTGGCGCATGGCAATGCAGATGGGCCCTGTTGGTGAACGGCGACAGTGTTTCGCGAGGCTACAAAAAGGTATTATTCGGCCATATCTGTCATGTACGAGGGACAAGTCGTGAGGACCAGAATCATTCGTTTCCTGACTATATCCGTACTGTCGTTTGCGTTCGCCGGTTGTGGCGGCGGTGGCGGTGGGGGCATGGCTGCGACCCCACCCCCGCCGCCACCGCCGCCACCCTCCGGCTTCCAACCGGGCGTATTCATGCCGGCGTCGACGTTCGCGGCGAAATGTGTCGCGCCGCGTGCCGGCATCGATCCGGCGACCGGCCAGCCTTTTCCCGACATCGCCGGCACCACGCTGGACGAGAACAATTTCCTGCGCTCGTTCAGCGACGACACCTACCTGTGGTTCGACGAAATCACCGACCAGGATCCGGCCGGCTTCAACGACCCGCTCGACTATTTTGACCAGCTGAAGACATTCGCAACAACGAATTCCGGCGCGGACAGGGACAAGTTCCACTTTACCTTCGACTCGCTGGACTGGTTCAACCTGTCGCAGGGCGGGGTCTCGGTCGGCTATGGCGCCGAGTTCGTGCTGCTGTCGGCTGTCGTGCCGCGCGACGTCGTGGTGGCTTTCACCGAGCCCAATTCGCCGGCAACCAACCTGGCGCTACCGCTGGCCAGGGGCGCGAAGGTGCTGACCATCGACGGTGTCGACATCAACGACAACACGCAAGCGGGTGTGGACGCGCTGAATGCCGGACTGTTTCCGTCGGCCGCTGATCCCCAACATACCTTCGAGATACTCTCTCGGCTCCCAGACGAGCCGCATGGTGACGCTGACCGCGACTTCCATCAACTCGACGCCGGTGCAGAACGCGCAGGTCCTCAACACCATCACCGGTAATGTCGGCTACCTGACCTTCAACGACCACATCGCAACCGCCGAACAGGCGCTCATCGATGCGGTCAATACGCTCAAAGCCGGTAACGGCATCCAGGACCTGGTGCTGGACATGCGCTACAACGGCGGCGGCTTCCTCGCCATCGCCAGCGAACTGGCCTACATGATCGCCGGAACCACGCCAACGGCCGGCCAGACGTTCGAACTGGAGCAATTCAACAGCAAGCACCAGGCTACGGATATATTCGGCCAGTCGATCTTGCCGACCCCGTTTTTTACGACCACGCTGGGGCAGCCATTCAACGGCAATAACGGCCAGGCCGGCCAGCCGCTGCCGACGCTGGACCTGGCCCGCGTGTACGTGCTCACCGGTCCCGGCACCTGCTCTGCGAGCGAGGCGGTCATGAACGGCCTGCGGGGTGTCGGCGTCGAGGTGATCCAGATCGGCTCGACCACCTGCGGCAAGCCGTACGGTTTCTTTCCGCAGGACAACTGCGGCACGACCTATTTCACGATCCAGTTCCGCGGCGTCAACGCGATGAACTTCGGCGATTATACGGACGGCTTCTCCCCGGCCAACACGGCGGCCGCAAGTGCCGGGACTGTCATCCCCGGTTGCTCGGTGGCGGACGACTTTACGAAGCCGCTGGGTGACATGAGCGAGGGCCGGCTTGCCGTGGCGCTGGCGTTTCGCGACGGTGTCGCCTGTCCAGCCGCGAGCGGTTTTGCGCCGGGTGTCGTCAGCAAGCCGGGCGCGCCGCTGAATGCCACCGACGGGATCATGATAAAGCCGCCATGGCGAACCAATCGGCTGATGCTGCCCCTGAACTGACGAAGGGCTATAGCGATCCGCTGAATTTCAGCAGACCCATCAACAGCTGGAGCGGCGACGGCGGACAACCCGGGATCCTGACATCCACGGGAATAACGTTTTCGACGGCGCCGGCACTGGCATAGCTGCAGCCGAATTCGCCGCCGTCACAGGCGCAGGCGCCCGATGCGATGACCCAGCGCGGTGTTGCCATCGCCTCATAGGTGCGTATCAGCGCTGCCTCCATGTGGCGCGACACCGGCCCGGTGACGAGCAGCACGTCCGCATGCCGCGGGGAGGCCACGAAATGCACGCCGAATCGCTCGATCGCATAGTACGGGTTGTTGAGTGCGTGAATCTCGAGTTCGCAGCCGTTGCAGGATCCGGCGTCGACGTGGCGAATGTGCAGGCTGCCCGCGAACGCTGCATCGACGACCCGACGCACCTCGATGCCGAGCTGCTCCGCTGCGGCATCACCCGGCCCGGGCGCCGCTTCCGAGACAATGCCGGTCTTCGCGATCCTGGCAAACATCTTCAGCATGATCAGAGGTCCTGGCCGGAATAGGAACCATTGACCGATTTGTTGCACACCGGGAAGTCCGCGACAATGTTGCCCTGCTGCAAGACTTCGAGTGCGGGCCAGTTCAGCCAGCTGGGATCGCGCGGATAAAAACGCGCGACCCTACCCGCTGCGTCAGTGCGAACGAAGGTGACGATCTCGCCGCGCCAGGCTTCGACGACACCAAGCCCGGCTGCCGGCCCCCGGTCGAAATCGACCTCTGCATTAATGTCACCGTCGGGGAGGCGCTCGATGATTTGTCGGATTAGCCGTAACGAGACGATAACCTCGTCGGCACGAATCTTGGCCCGTGCCGCGACATCGCCGGCATGATAAGCGGGTACCTCGACTTCAAGTTCGTCGTACGGTGCATAGCGCACGTCGCGGCGTGCGTCATAGGCCTGCCCTGAGGCTTTGCCGACATAGCCGACGACACCGAGTCCGGCTGCCTGCTGCGGTGACAGGCGGCCGCTAGTCATCAGCCGGTCCTCGAGCGACTCCGAAGACTCGAAGCGTTCGATCAGTCCGGCGAATTCGTCATCCAGGCGCGCCGCATGCTCGCTCATGGCACTGGCGGCAACTGCGCCGATATCGTGGCGTACGCCGCCAGGCACCACGCAATCCATCATGAATCGATGGCCGAAGGCCGCATGGCTTTCGCGCACCCAGTCTTCTTTGAGCCGGGTGAGCTGCGCCTGGGGAAAGGCGAAGCCGACATCGTTGCAGATGGCACCGATGTCGCCGAGATGATTGGCAACTCGCTCGCGCTCGACCATCAGTGCCCGCAACCACAGCGCGCGCTGCGGAATCTCGATGGCATGGGCCCGCTCCAGCGCCTGGCAGGCAGCCCAGCTATGCGCCACGGTACTGTCGCCGCTGACCCGGGCCGCGAGCCGCACCAGGCCACTGGCGTCGCGGCCCCTGGCGACATGTTCGATGCCCTTGTGCACGTAGCCGAGGCGCTCTTCCAGGTTCAACACGGTTTCGCCCATGGTGTGAAAGTGAAAATGGCCGGGCTCGATGATGCCGGCGTGCACCGGTCCCACCGGAATTTCCACGATGCCGTTGCCGCGGGCGCTCACGAAGCGGTAGCTATCATCCGGCGGCGTCCGCCTGGGTGCCGCCGCCATCGGCGTGCCACGCAGCTGCCACTCATGTCCACCCCAGGCGCGGTGACGCGTCCAGCGCCGATCGTCCGGTGCACCGGCGATGTCGACGCCGAACAGGTCGCGCGCATGCCGCTCCGGGCGATCGGCTGCCGCAAAAACCGGCGTGATCGACGGCAATTTGCCATCCATCGGAAAGACGCAATGCAACAGGAGCTGATCCCCGCCAAATCGCAAACAGCAAAAGGCTGCAAAATCTCCGCCTGCACAATCGATCCAGAACGCCGCAAACTGACCGCCTTTGGCCCGTGCTACCGTCACCGCACGTGTCCAGTGTGCGAGACCTACGCTCACGAGTACTGCCGGCTGAAATGGCCCGCTATCCACGGCCAGGTCTGCCGGAAACTCGCTCTGATACTTTGCGATGCAGCTCGCGCGTGTCATAGCAGTCCCCTGCCGGCGATTAATTGTGTTGCCTGGTCAAACCATGCGGCCAACACGGCTGGAATGGACAAGCCCAGCCACAACACTAACAACAGGTGAACGATCACCGGGGCGAGGCTGGCAGCAACACGGGTCTGGCCGTCGGGTCGTTCACCGTACACCATGGGTTGCAAATGTCGGAACAGGCCGGAAAACGCGACTGCAAGGCCGGTGAGCAGCGGGATTGCCAGCCACGGAGCCGATTGCATCGTCGCCGTTAACAGCAGGAACTCGCTGATGAAAACGCCGAACGGCGGAAACCCGGCGATCGCCAGGCTACCGACGAGCAGCCCCCAGCCCACTGCCGGTTGTGTCCGAATGAGGCCGCGAATGTGCTCAATCGCCTGGGTGCCGGCCACCTGGCTGGCGTGACCTACCGTGATGAAAATCGCCGACTTGGTCAGCGAATGCACGGTCATGTGCAACAGG
>Ga0114931_10008868_pt1 | contig 12122 bp, 12 predicted proteins | sample 2SBtaG_FD_89579 | JGI IMG/M metagenome (GOLD analysis project Ga0114931, IMG submission 89579) | Deep subsurface microbial communities from Kolumbo volcano to uncover new lineages of life (NeLLi) - 2SBTROV14_V59a metaG | ecosystem: Environmental > Aquatic > Marine > Volcanic | place: Kolumbo...
AAATTGTCGGAACTGGAGATCAAGGCAGGATTGTGAAACGTGATGTTGAATCTTATCAACCTGCTGTAAGGCCGGAAGTTCAGGCACCTGCAGATGATAATACCACTACCTTTGTGCCCACAACCACAGTAACGGGCGAAGAGTCTTACGAAGAAATTCAGGTTTCGCAAATGCGCAAAACAATTGCCAAAAGATTGGCCGAAAGTAAATTTACCGCACCACATTTTTATCTTACTATGGAGATAAACATGGACAATGCCATTGCAGCCCGTAAGAGCATGAACGAAGTATCTCCGGTAAAGATATCGTTCAATGATCTGGTGGTGAAAGCTGCGGCAGCCGCAATCCGGCAACATCCTAAGGTAAATGCATCTTGGTTAGTAGATAAAATTCGCTATAATAATCACATTCATATTGGGGTGGCGGTAGCCGTAGAAGAAGGCTTGCTGGTACCGGTAGTGAAATTTACCGATCAGAAATCCATCTCTAATATCTCTGCTGAGATAAAAAATTTGGCAACTTTGGCAGCCAATAAACAGTTGCAGCCTGAGGATTGGGAAGGGAATACTTTTACCATTTCTAATCTGGGTATGTTTGGCATCGAAGAATTTACGGCCATCATAAATCCACCGGATGCCTGTATTATAGCAGTAGGTGGTATCAAACAAACTGCAGTAGTAAGGGATGGTCAGTTAGTTCCTGGCAATGTTATGAAAGTAACCCTTTCTTGCGATCACCGGGTGGTTGATGGAGCCATTGGGTCGGCATTTCTAAAAACATTTAAGGATCTGCTGGAAGACCCGGTGAAAATTTTGGTTTAACAAAAACCTGACATATTGTCTTGGGTATGAATTTTGTACTATGCCCTTGAAAATATAAATATATGACAAAAATTAAATCTACTACCGTACTTGCTATCGAACATAACGGGGAAGTTGTGGTAGGTGCCGATGGTCAGGCTACCATGGGTAATTATGTTGCCAAGAGCAATGTTAAAAAAGTGAGGACCCTACAAGATGGTAAAATAGTAACCGGTTTTGCCGGCTCTACAGCCGATGCCTTTACCCTTCTGGAACGGTTCGATGAAAAGTTAAACAGTTATGGCGGTAATATGAAACGTGCTGCCATTGAGCTGGCTAAAGACTGGCGGATGGATCGCTACTTGCGCAGGCTTGAAGCCATGCTTATTGTTGCCAATAACGAAGAGGTATTGGTGCTTTCCGGTACCGGAGATGTATTAGAGCCGGACAATAAAATTGCTGCCATTGGCTCAGGCGCAATGTATGTCCAGGCAGCTGCTGTAGCGCTTAAAAAGAATGCCCCACAAATGACGGCCGAAGATATTGTACGTGAAAGCCTCAACATCGCTGCTGATATTTGTATTTATACCAACCATAATCTGGTTGTACAAAAAGTTAAATAAAGAATGAAGATTTACCATAATCCCAGATGCTCCAAGAGCCGCCAAACACTTGACATAATCAAAGCAGCAAATAAGGAAGTTGAAATAATTGAATACCTGAAAACACCACCAACCGAAGATGAACTACGTGATTTATTACGTAAACTCAATTTACCAATCGAATACCTGATCCGTAAAGGAGAAGAAGTTTATAAGACAGAATTTAAAGGTAAAGAATTAACCGAAGACCAGTGGATTAAAGCATTGGTAGAAAATCCTAAAATGCTCGAAAGACCTATTGTTGTTAAAGATGATGAAGCCATCCTTGGCCGACCACCGGAGAATGTAGAAAAGTTATTGTAGTAGAAAAATAAATTACCTAACGAACGTTCGTTAGGTATTATTTAACTAATTAAATAATAAATGGTTAGACTATATTTGGGTTATCTAAATATAGCAGAATAAATCAATTCTTTCCTGCCGATTTCTTAAACTCAAGTGATGCCGAATTAATACAATAGCGCTCACCGGTAGGTTGGGGGCCATCATTAAAGCGGTGTCCTAAGTGCCCACCACAATTACCGCAAACAATTTCTTCTCGAACCATTCCTAAAGAGGTATCCTTAATAACTTTAATATTGGCACCTTTCGCGGCTTTCCAGAAGCTGGGCCACCCCGAGCCGGATTCATACTTGGCATCTGAGCTGAAAAGTTTACTATTGCAAGCAGCACAATAATAAAATCCATCTTCTTCATTATGCCAATACTTGCCTGTAAAGGCCCTTTCCGTACCTTTCTCTCTTAAAATATTATATTCTTCCGGGGTTAGCTCGGCCTTCCATTCTGCCTCCGTTTTGGTAACAGGATATTGATCTTTTTCCATCTTCTTCGTTTGAGATTGACAATTAGAGGTAATTAATAATACAACCACCCCTAAAAGTCCAGGTTTTAACAGTTTCATAGTTTAGCAATTTTACTATTTATTACGTAAAACGAATTATATTGGATACAAATATATTGACATTGTTTTCAGTAGCTTACCGAAATGCGCTATTGCTTTTGTATTTTTGATCCTTTAAATTTAATTATGGCTTTAGTAACACCTTTATCTCCGGATGCCAATGAAGAAGTGGCCCAATTGGCAAAATTCTTTAATGAAACATTGGGTTTTTGTCCAAATTCTGTCCTTACCATGCAAATCCGACCTGATATAGCCAAAGCTTTTATAGGGTTGAATATGGCTGTAATGGCGAATAAAGGTAGGGTAACCAGTGATCTTAAACGTTTAATTGGCTATCTGGCCAGCTATACAGCAGGTTGTCAGTATTGCCAGGCACACACGACCTTGGCAGCCGAACGTTATGGTGCATCGGAAGAAAAAATGAATAATATTTGGGATTATAAAAGCCATGCGGCATTTAATGAAGCTGAAAGAGCCGCCTTGGATTTTGCCATTGCGGCATCTAGTATCCCTAATTCGGTTGATAAAGAGATTTCTACCAACCTCCATAAGCATTGGGATGATGGCGAAATTGTAGAAATATTAGGTGTAATTAGTCTTTTTGGCTACCTAAACCGTTGGAATGATAGCATGGCTACTGAAATGGAAAAAGGAGCTGTATTAACAGGAGAGAAATATCTTGCCGGTCATGGCTGGTCTGTAGGAAAACATAAATAAAATTTTTTAGTATTGAAATTCAGTGAGTTTAACTTTGATGAGCATCTTATGCAGGGCCTGGAAGCAATTGGCTATGAAAAGCCAACTGCTATTCAAGAAAAGGCGATACCACACATCCTACAGAAAAGGGATATTATTGGCTGTGCCCAAACAGGTACAGGTAAAACTGCTGCTTTCTTATTACCGGTTATAGAGGATATCTTACGCAATGATCATGACGGTCTGGTTGCTTTAATAATTGTTCCAACCCGAGAACTCGCCATTCAGATTGATCAGCAAGTGGAAGGATTGGGCTATTTTACTGGGGTAACTTCATTAGCCATTTATGGTGGCAAAGATGGCGTATCATTCGGCCAGGAGAAGCAAGCGTTAACCGAAGGAGCAGATATTGTTATCGCTACCCCCGGCAGATTAATTGCCCATCTTAATTTGGGTTACGTAAACCTTAATTCGTTGCGTTTTCTTGTATTGGATGAAGCAGACCGAATGTTGGATATGGGTTTTTCTGAAGACATTGAGATGATTGAGGGTTACCTACCTAAGAAAAGGAATACCTTGTTATTTTCTGCTACCATGCCACCAAAAATCAGAAAATTAGCCAAGGGCCTATTAAATAATCCTGAAGAGATAACCATTGCTTTATCGAAACCTGCCAAGGGTGTGGTGCAGGCAGCCTTCCCGGTATATGAAGCCCAAAAACTAGGCCTGATTACCCATCTTTTAAAAGCGAAACCATTAGCCAGTGTAATTATTTTTTGCTCCACACGTAAATCAGTTACCGTACTTGAGCGAGGCCTTTTGAAAGAACAGATTAAAGTGGGTGCCATCAGCTCCGATCTGGATCAAAAACAGCGCGAAGAAGTGATGATTAAATTTAAAAATGGTAGCATTAATGTGTTGGTAGCTACCAATATTGTTGCCCGTGGTATCGACATTGAGGGTATTGATTTAGTAGTTAATTATAATGTTCCCCGCGATGCCGAAGAGTATGTGCACCGAATTGGCCGTACAGCCCGTGCCGATGCCAGCGGTATTGCCTTTACTTTTATTAGTGAAGAAGAACAACGCGATTTCCATGACATAGAGAATTTAATCGAGATGGATATCAAAAAAATTAAAGCTCCGGCACATCTAGGCGAAACACCGGCTTATGAACCTGCCCGTCATCGCTCATTTAAAGGGCGAAAATCTAACAAATCCTTCCGCAGGAAAAGTAGATAATTCTAAGTTTTAACTAATTATTTTCGAAATAGTTCTTTTTTAATAACCTGAACCCGATTAATCCTACCTTTCACAGAAACTCAATAAAGAGTGAGATTTAGGGTTTAAAAACCGCAAAACTAACGGGTTAATTTAAGGGTATTAAATTCTAAAGCTTGCTTTTTAGTGGGTTTTCCTTTAGGATTCATTGAAAATCCCCATCTATTACGTTGGTTTTCTTTGAATTAATCCATTAGTTCTTCATAAAACCGGCTTATATATGAAGTTTTCAATGAACTGTGATGCGTAATATTAACCGGGTTCAGGTTAATAGATAAAAAGAGGTGTGTTAACATTTTTAATGGGTCGGAGCACCCGTCAATAGTTATTTTATCGTAGCCAGGTAAACCTTACTATCCAGCTTGGCATAAGTTTTAGGATCACCTTTGTGTATCACCAGTTTACCACAATTACTACCTTCGTGGTAATCATAGATTTGATATAAATAGGCATGCTCATTCGTAGCCAATAATTGATTTAATGCTTCACTTATTTCGAATGGGGTAGTAGGGCCACCGGTAGAAGCAACCACATAAATTCGTTTGTGCTGTCCGTCAAATTCAAAGCTGTCAATTTGTGTTATTTTATCAAAAGTAAATTTAACCAGTGCAGCTAGGTCTTCCTTGTTAGCATGTGTTAGCATATATTGTTCATAGCGCACAACACCATCAAGTACCCTGTTATATAGAATTTCAGGTAATGGCTCGCCCGGTTTACTTTGTGAAAATTTAGCATTTTCGGGCAAGATGTTAAAGAGTTTGTCTTTAAACAAGGATATGTCAATTTTACCTCCCCAGATATAATCTATTACCCCAAGATACACAGATTCATAGTCCTTGATAAATGCCTTACTTAAATCCTGCATGGTTTGCCAATTAATATGCCTACCCAGGTCACTTCCTATTTCGCTTACGCAATGCAGGTTTTCGGTATAATAGTCAAATTTTCTTATATCATAATTACTCAATTTATGGGTACCGGATCTTAAGCAATCCAATTTAAAAATCAGTTTTCCGCCACCAATATCAATACCAACGCTGAAGAACAACTGTTTGTCTGCATGGTTTTTATGCTTGATTTTAGCCCAGGTAAAGGATTTAAAATGTCCGGCTACTTGCCAATATCTTTCACGCTCTAAAACATAATTCTTAGGTACAATGGCCTCTCCCCATTCATTGGTTGGGTACATCAGATAAGTGGCAAATTCTTGGCCAACCTTCTTTAAATTTTCATCGGAAGCCTTGTATGGCTGCCCACTATATTTACTTAATTCTTCTATTTTATCCCAATGAATGGGGCCAGTGTCACCATCTTGCCAGCCAGTTTTAGGCTTAATATGGTATTTTACCGAATTGGCAATGCTATCAATGTCTCTTTTAAGATCATGGTCATTATAAAATTTTATTAACAAGTCATCTAGCTGGGCATGTTCAATACCTACACCAAACACGGCTTCTATCTCCATTAATATCTGGTATTTGTTATTATAGATAAAGAGTAACTGCAGGGGTACAAATTCCAGTTGGCCATTAATGGTAGCCGTTATAAATCGCTCTGCTTGACGGAAAGCGGCTATATAATCTTCGCTATGAGAATTTCTAAGTGAAACACTCTCTTTCACTTTCTTTAATAAGGATTGGGTTAGGTCTTTCATATTAATATCTACTATAGAAACTGCCAATATTTTGTGTCACTTTATGGTAAAACTCTTCGCTGAGCATATTAAAAATTTCGTCTTTGCTGGGTGCAGGCAACTCTTTTTTGGTGGTAAGCTCCAGTTGTTCTTTTGTTAAGGCACGTTCATCACCATTAAATGTTGCCCAGGTTGACTGCCAAACATGTTCAACAGGAAATCGTTCTACTTTTAAAACTTTATCTAACGTGTTGTCGGTAATGGTCATGGATAATACGGCTGTAGATGTAATGGTCTTCTCATAGGTTGTCATAACCGCGTGTACCGTGGCGTACACGTTGATGATTTCACCGGTATTGGTGCTGTCTTTCGGATTTTGAGGCGTATTAGGATATTTAGGGCCTTTATGTTCAATTGGATCAGCCGGCTTTTTAGGATCTGTCGGTTTTTTGGGGTTATCAGGTTTCTTAGGCTTGTCGGGCTCATCTGTTGAAATTCCAGTATCACATGGGCCCATGGTATCGCCATGATTCAGATGTGCCTGGAGCGCGGAGGCACTTATACTAATAGTTTGGTACTTAATACCATTTTTATGACAAATGGTTATCTTTTCCTTATTTTTATCAGCTTTTGCCATTATTCCTCCAGCTACGTATTGATTGGCCTTGTTTTTGGTATAGGTAGCTACAATCACACTGTCTTTACTTAATTGTTCTTTGGTTTCTTTCATATAAACATTGCCAATATTAAACTCCTGATAGCGTAGAGTTACTTTTTGATCAGGCTGAATACCTGAAGCTAGTATTTCTTCCGGGCTATAGAATTCAACAAAATCTGTTTTTGTGCGGTTGGTGTTTAAGTACTCACTTATCTTATTTTTAAAATAGCTGCCACTTACTGCAAAAGTGGCCGGCACCGGATCTATCGCTAGCAATACATGGAGGGTGGCAAGTTCGCGGGCATCTATGAGTTTTTGGTTTACATCTTTAAAATCACGTATGTATGATTGTGCTTCAATAAAATGGTTGTAAGCTAACTTGGCATCGGCCCGGGTACCCTTATTTAAATAGGCTAATCCATTAGCATAAGACTCTGCTGCCGCCTGATGCTTAATTTCATCCATTTTGGCATAATAATTCACCGGCTGAGGGATTATACCCAATGCAACCGGTGAGCGAAGAACCTCTTCATACATATGGTTTATTTTATTATAATTAGCTAATATTCTTTTGTATTTACCAGGATCATTTGACGCTAATAGATTTTCGTTATTTAGCAGGTAGGTTTGAATAGCCAGGGGATATGCTTTTTTAAGGGTAGTTTTTGCTTTTTTATTGTTGGGTTGACTCCGTAATTTATAAACTGATTGAATTACTGACAGGTAATAATTACCCCTTTCATAAGCTTTCTTACCTGTTTTGCAACTGGTTAGGGTTGCAACCATTAGAAATGAATATAGTATGTATTTAATACTAGCCATGGTTCTATATTTATTCTTGAAATGCTGTTGGCAAGGCGCTCTTTGGTAGAATTTTGAGTAATAGCGGCAAGGTTAAAAAACTTCCAGGTAAGGCAATAATTACAAATGTTGGCAACATCTTTAAAATATCGATTAGCTGTGTCCGTACTTTAATCTGTTCTTCTTCACTTAAATCTTCCTTAGAATACTTTACTAGAAGACCCATTAACTCTTTGCTCTCTTTTATTTCAGTACCTATTCTTTTCTTGTTTTTATTCATAACTTTTGATATCCGGTTTACAAATCTGGAACTGATATCTTCAAAGCTATTTTTTTCTTGCAAAAAAGGAATATTACCCCAATTTGATAAAACAAAACTTTCGATCGCGGTCATGCTTCCTTCAAGCTCCTCGTCAGAAAACCCTAATTGTCTGGCAAGTGTTTTAATAAATGATTTTTCATTTTCTGTAACAATTTGATCAGCCCATATCGTTAAAATAGCCAATTCGAGAATATATTTTCTTAAAAGCCAGGTTTTAGCAGAAGAGGTATCTATTTCTTCAATATTAACCCCAACTTTTATATAGGCCGCTGCTTCTTTTTCCATGTTTTCAGGAAGATGAGCAGATGCCAGGAATTGGTTAAATAATGCCTTTTCTTCTTCTTGTAAGGTGTTGTCTGCATAGGCTGCACAGGCCATTACTTGTAGCAAGAGCAAATGAACCTGGTCCCGATGATGCCGTATCACCTCCACTGTGGCTTCCTGATGTCGGTTGCTTAGCCATTCCCCAAAAAAGAATACATCAAGAAAAAGCAAGCTGTTATTAAAGAAACTCGTCCAAAAATTAACTGATTCACTATTGTCAAAATTCAACCTATCATTTAGCAAAGACTCAACAATCTCTTCATTGCTTAATTTTTTACCCCAAAAATTACGCTCTCTAATTTTTTTATTAGGTACAACATTCGAGTAATACTCGATAATAGACTCCGATAAATAACGTACAAATGCGTCAGGATCTTCCGGAATCATTTCATCGGAAGGGAAGATAGCAGTTTTAATAAACCCATCGAGTACTACCAGCTTTAATTTTTCCGATTGTGGTAACTCCAGGAACTCAGGACTCCGGTATTCTTTGGGCAATACGGGGTGCCCATAAATCAAGCCAGATTTATGGGCAGATTTATATAAATATTTGTTCTTGTCTGCAATCTCATCATCCGTATCACGTGTTTGTGAACTGATAAGATTTTTGAACCACCCTTTTTCAGATAAATCCATGTAGTGAAGTTATAATAGATTATCTTAATCACCATAATTTTTGGAATTAATATCCTAAAAATGTCTTATAAAGGGCTTTTTTGCAGTTTAACAGGAATTTTTAATGATAAATTTTCGATATTTATCTATTAATTCATAATAATGAAAAAATCAAAACTATTGTTTTTAATCCTATCGATATTGTTTCTACTCATCTTAATCTGGATCGCTATGGATATTTCTTCGCGAACCACTTTTCCCGGACATAAAAAGCCGGCTACGGAGAAAGTAGAGAAGGGTGCTGGCAAAATGATTAACTGAAAAGCCCAAAAAGCTCAACTTCAACACGTTCAACAATTGTTGAAAAGTCTTCTACATTAGCAACAAAATCCATATTATTCACATCTACTATTAGCAATTTGCCAAGCTTGTAACTTTCTATCCAGTTGGTATAGTGTTTATTAAGGTTTTTTAGATATTCCAGCTGAATGGCATCTTCAAAATCACGACCTCGCTTTTGAATTTGATCGACTAGTTTAGGCATATCGGCTTTCAGGTAGATGAGCAAATCAGGTGGTTTTACAAATTGTACCATCGATTCAAAGATGTTTAGGTAACTCTGGTAATCGCGGTCGTTAATGTGCCCTGATGCATGCAGGTTAGCGGCAAAGATGTAGGCATCTTCATAAATGGTTCTGTCCTGAATAACTGTGTTAGCGGAGTTACGTATTGCATTAATTTGATTAAACCTGCTATTCAGAAAGTAAATCTGCAAATGAAAAGCCCACCTGGACATATCCTTATAAAAATCTTTTAAATAAGGGTTATTGTCAACAGATTCAAATTCCGGTTGCCATCCATAATGGTTGGCCAACATTTCGCATAATGTTGTTTTTCCGGAACCGATATTGCCTGAGATGGCGATGTGCATAGAGGTTTTTTTTCAAATCTACTACATCAAATGCCGACATTGAAGCCATTATTAGGGAAATTATCCCTTAGTTTTGTGGCATAAGTATAAAACGTTGATTTATAACAAGTTTAATGGTTAAAGGATTAGGTAGGTACAATGATTTGGAGGTGATTCGAAGAAGTCCTCATGGTGTTTATCTTAAATTAGAGGATTTAGAGGTATTGCTACCGAATAAATATGTTCCCGAAGATATTAAAGAAGGACAAAGTATTGAAGTTTTTATTTATAAGGATTCGGAAGACAGATTAGTGGCTACCACGTTAACACCAAAAGCCATCCTGGGAGATTATATTGCTTTAGAAATGGTTGCTGAGGCCCCATTTGGAGCATTTTTAGACTGGGGCCTGGAAAAACACCTGCTTGTACCTAATGCAGAAATGGCCGACAAGATGATCATAGGGCAAAAGTATGTTGTACGCATTATGCTTGACTATAAAACGGAACGCTTGATTGGCGTGGCCAAAATCGACAGTTTTTTAAGGAAAATACCCGATAATGTTCAGGAAGGGGATGTAGTTCGTGGTTTGGTTTACAAAAAAACTGACCTGGGATTTAAAGTAATTATAGACGCGCAATATATTGGGCTGCTATATCATAACAATATAATTGAACCACTTGAAATAGGGCAATCTATCATTTGCTATATTGATAAAATCAGGGATGACAATAAAATCGACCTTAGGCTTAAAAAAGGTGGCGTTGAGAGTATTGCCGGAGATGCTCAACGAGTGCTAAAATATCTGGAGGATCACGAAGGTGTCTCTCTGGTAACAGACAAGGCAGACCCGGATAAAATAAGAGAGACGTATGGGCTTAGTAAGAAGGCCTTTAAAAAGGCCTTGGGTACCCTATATAAAAAAAGGCTTGTAGTTCTAAATCCCGGTAAAATTATACTGTCCTCCTAACCAGGTGTGGTAATCGCTTGGTTGGACTATTGGTAGTTTTACCAAGTTTAAGAATATCGTTCGGATTATCGCAAAGCAATGCTTTCCCATGGGTGATGGCAATTGGTCCACGTATTAATTCCGGGCTGTTAAGCAGCACATTCATCCAGCCATGCATAGTAAAATCGTTTCCACTTATTTTCAGTTGGTAGGCGGGATGTGATTTATTTAGCAAACTCTTAGGATCATTGCCCAACATCTGTACAATCTCTTTCCACAGGGTGGTTGTAAGCCTTGTTGCAGTATAGTCAATTTCATTAACATTATTAGAAATTGAATATGCCATAGCTTTAATTTTTTTGCCTGAAGGCGACCTCGGATCGTAAACCAAGGTTAGTTCATTGGGATGTAATTCCATGGGATAGCTGTTTTGGTTGCCTAGTAAATTAAAACAAAATATTGGTAAAAGCAAATTTAGCCGTAAGAGGAGTGTTACAAAGGATGATCTTTTAAAACTGGTTTTGAATAATTATGCTGATTAAACCAATAATTCTGAGAAATTTCATCCCGGTATTAGATGTATTGAGTTCGATTATAAGAGAAAAAAAATGTAAATTAAGAAATTATTTTCTTAAATTTCGTAAAAATTTCCTTCTCAATACTAACAAAATGGACTATAAGCTTCGAATATTAAATTTAAAATGCTATTTGCCGGACGAATCAGACGGAGATGAAATTTACTTGAAGTCCAATGGCAACAAAATATGGCCTACAGATGCAAAGTATGTTCATATTGAAGGTGAGAACACACCTGTTAAAGTAGAATTCACCATTCAAAAGGGAGATTCTATGCTCATTGAATTATGGGACTATGACCTATTATCAGCTAATGACCATTTGGGCGACCTCACAATTCAGGCGGATGCACATGGGAGTTATGCGATTGAGTTTACCAAAAAGGGCAAAGACCAATCCAAATATGCCCTTGAGTGGGAGATAGGATAGAATCAAATGGATACGTTATAAAATATCAATTTCTTAACTTAATACAAAGCGAAATATGATAGGAGTGGCCTATTCTTGGATAAAAGGTTAATTTATCCGCATTTGCAAATAGTATCTAAACGAAGGTTATCCAGAATTTCAATATAATGACCTTTGGCCTTTATCATACCCTCATCCTTAAACTCTGTCATCAACCTTGATATACTTTCCGGAGAAGTTGAAATAAGGTCGGCCATATCTTTTCGAGAGATCGTAAGTTTAAATGGATTAGATTCATATAATACATTACTCATAAATAGCAATAACTCTGCGAAACGACCATTTATTTGTTTGGTAGTTAAAGAAAAAAGTCGGTTATATGATTTTAGAATATCTTCATTTAAGGTTTTAATTATTTCTTGTGAAAATCGACTGTTTTCCAAAACGAGTTCTCTGAAAATACGTATATCTTTCAAGCATACTTCGGTATCTGTTAAAGCTTCTGCTGAAAAAGGAAAGACATCTTCGTCATAGAGTGCTTGTACGCCAATAAAAGAGCCCGGTTTAACAATTGTAATAATGGTTATG
>Ga0114931_10008869_pt1 | contig 12121 bp, 11 predicted proteins | sample 2SBtaG_FD_89579 | JGI IMG/M metagenome (GOLD analysis project Ga0114931, IMG submission 89579) | Deep subsurface microbial communities from Kolumbo volcano to uncover new lineages of life (NeLLi) - 2SBTROV14_V59a metaG | ecosystem: Environmental > Aquatic > Marine > Volcanic | place: Kolumbo...
AGAAACGGGATCTGCTCGACATATCAAATATCGCGTCCACTACCTTTAAGGAACGGGTGCAAACCATCCCCGGTGTGAGCAGCGTGCAAGTGTGGGGCGCAAAGCGGTTTGCGATGCGCCTCTGGCTGGATCCGAGTAAACTGGCGGCCTACCGCCTAACCCCTCTGGATGTGCGCGACGCGTTAAACCGGGAGAATGTCGAGCTGCCGTCCGGCCGGATCGAAGGCAATTTCACCGAATTGACCGTCCGGACCATGGGCCGGCTGCAAACCGTTCAGGATTTTGACAACCTGGTTGTAAAAGACGAGAACGGCATCGTGATTCGATTCCGCGATATCGGAACCGCCGAACTCGGTCCGGAAAACTATCGCACAATCTTAAAAAGAAATGGCGTGGCCATGGTGGGCATCGTGCTCATTCCTCAACCCGGGGCCAACTACATCTCCATCCTGAATGAGTTTTACAAGCGTGTCGACCAAATCAAAAAGGACTTGCCGCAAGACATCGAACTGGGACTCGGGTTCGATGGCACCAAATACATCCGGTCCGCCATCCTCGAAGTGATTCAGACGATTTTTGTCGCGTTCGTGCTGGTGGTACTGGTTATTTTTCTTTTTCTGCGGGATTGGCGCACGACCATCATTCCGGTTATCACGATCCCTATTTCGCTCATCGGCGCTTTCTTCATCATGTACATTTCCAACTTTTCCATCAATATCTTGACTTTGCTTGGCATCGTGCTGGCCATTGGCATGGTGGTGGACGATGCCATCGTGATGCTCGAAAATATTTACTCCAAAATTGAGCAGGGCATGGACCGCTTCACCGCCGGTCATCAAGGTGCCAAAGAAGTCTACTTCGCCGTCATCGCAACGACGGTGGCTCTGGTGGCCGTCTTTTTACCCATCATGTTTTTGCAGGGGCTGACCGGCAGACTGTTCCGTGAGTTCGGTATCGTGATCGCGGGCGCGGTGATCATTTCATCGTTTGTAGCACTGTCACTCACCCCCATGATCAGCACACGCATGCTGCGCCGGGAGCAAAAGCACAGTCATTTTTACATTCGCACGGAACCTGCCTTTAGGCGTCTGATGGATTCCTACCGCAAGACATTGGGCTCGTTCATGGAACATCGCTGGCTGGCATTTCCGATTGTCGCGGCATCGGTCGGGATGATTCTTCTTTTCGGCTCACTGCTGTCGTCGGAATTGGCGCCTCTCGAAGATCGCAGCAGCATCATGTTGTTCTCCTCCGCGCAGGAGGGCGCGACGTTTGAGTATATGGATCGCTACATGGACCAACTTATTGCGACGGTCGAAAAGACCGTTCCCGAACACGAGGCCATCGTGACCGTGACCTCCCCCGGCTTTGGCGCTTCCAGTTCCGTGAACTCGGGCTTCATGTACATGATCCTGACGCCACCAGAAGAACGAGGGCGAAGTCAGCAGGATGTTGCCGACCAGTTAAACAGTGAGGTGGCTAAGTTGAGCGGCGCACGGACCTTTGTAAAACAACTCGAATCCATCGGTCGTCAGACATTTGGGTTACCTCTGCAATACGTCTTGCAGGCGCCCAATTTTGAAAAATTAAAGAAAATCCTACCCAAATTTATAGAGGAAGCGCGCAAGCATCCCGAGTTCCTGTTCGTCGATGCGGACCTGAAATTTAACAAACCGGAAATCAGGGTCGAAATTGATCGGGAGCGTGCCAGAACATTGGGAATCTCCACCCTTGATATCGCGCAAACACTGCAGTTGGCGTTTAGTGGTCAGCGTTTTGGCTTTTTCATTCTAAATGGCAAGCAGTATCAGGTCATCGGCCAGGTGGACCGGGAAGATCGCAATGACCCGCTTGATTTGAAATCACTCTTTGTTCGCAGCAAGAATGGAGAAATCATTCAGTTGGACAATGTGGTTAATTTGGTTGAACAGAGCAGTCCGCCCGCGCGCTACCGATTCAATCGATTTGTTTCGGCTACGGTTGGGGCTGCCCTGGCAAAAGGCGTGACAATCGGAGATGGCATCAAAGTCATGGATGAAATTGCGGCGAAAGTCCTGGACGATAGTTTCGCGACGGATCTGGCCGGGCGGGCACGCGACTTCAGGGACAGTTCATCCAGTCTCGCTTTTGCCTTTGCGCTGGCGCTCATCTTGATCTATCTGATCCTCGCGGCACAGTTCGAGAGCTTTCGGGATCCGTTCATCATCATGTTCACCGTGCCGCTTGCCCTCGGCGGCGCTCTGGCCGCTCTCTGGTACTTCAACTTCACCATTAATATTTTCAGTCAAATCGGCCAAATCATGCTGATCGGCTTGGTGACTAAGAACGGCATCCTGATCGTCGAATTCGCGAATCAGCGCAAGCAACAGGGGTTGAGCGTGATGGAAGCTATCCAGGACGCCGCCGTCAGTCGGCTGCGACCAGTGCTCATGACCAGCTTGTCCACGATTCTTGGCATTCTGCCTATCGCACTCGCTCTCGGCGCCGGGTCCGAAAGCCGCGTTTCCATGGGCGTGGCGGTTATCGGTGGTTTGCTCTTCGCAAGTATTTTGACACTCTATGTTGTGCCTGCGGTCTATTCCTATTTTTCAAAAGACATTCAGAACGTGGCAAGACCCCCGCAAGAAGGTGTCGTGGAAGAAGAAGCGGAGTTGGTTGGCTAATCAGTGAGAATACAGTAGACTGCCCGTTGTTGATGAAGCGTTACCGTTTTCATTTGAATTAGCCGCATTTGTCGCTATATTTAAAGAGAAAGTTTGCCGAGCCCCCTAATAAGATAGGAATCAAAGATGACTGATTTCGACAAGATTACATCAAATTTACTGGCTTTGCCAGTTGAGAAGCGAGCCACGTTAGCAGAGATATTAATTCAGAGTCTTGACGAAAAAGAGTCCGACCATGTTCGCTCCAACTGGCTGCTTGAGATTCAAAGGCGGGACCAGGAAATCAGGTCAGGCCAGGATGTAACGAAACCCGCTGAACTCGTTTTAAAGGAGGTCCGTGCCAAGCTTCGATGCGCCAAGTAAAAATTCACATTAAGGGCAGGCGTTACCTTTTAAAACGCTTTCCTTACGGACTTATTTGCAGAGTCGAGTCAGAGCAACTATTCACAATTGCTGTAGCACATCTCCATCGGAGACCAGATTACTGGAAGTCCCGAGAATAGGGTGCCTACTGCTTACTGTAGGTTAGGTTGTCCTCAATCAAATAATAAGACAACAGAGTTCAACCGACGAGCTCCATGAGTATGATTTTCATTCGACAAGCTGGCATACCTTATGCCTCGTGCGCGAAGCGTAAGGCTTAATTTATTTAGTCGTCCTTTGGATTGGTAGGTATTAACGTTGGGTCTCACGCGGTGGGCCACTTCATCTTCTGGGTGTCTCAGAAGCACGTTTTCGCCAGCCCTTCAATTGTCCAAAAATCAACCCGATTTCCGCTTGCATTTTTCCCTCTGATCCATTAGTTTTGTTACTCATTTGTAATATCCTCCATAGCAAGTGGCACCTCGGCACTCGTTTGCCGACCGGGGTCTGGGCGTTCATGTTCTAACCTCAAAACAGACCAAGTCAGGAGAATTATCGAATACGATGCCATCGTCATCGGCAGTGGTTTCGGCGGCTCGATGACAGCACATAAATTGGTCAACGCCGGCAAGAAGGTTCTGATGCTGGAGCGCGGGGACTGGGTGAAACGAGGTCCTGAAAACTGGCACCCGGACGCGTCCATTGACCTCACGCCGCATTACTCGAAAGAGGTACCCTACCGTGTCCTGGCGGGCGGCAACAGCAAAATCATGGGCGCGTACACCTGCGTCGGCGGGCCTTCCGTCTTTTACGGTGCCGTTTCGATGCGCTTTCGCGAAGCAGACTTCGAGCCGCATCACGAAATCGTTGGCGATTCAGAGGCGGAGTGGCCGGTCCGTTACGATGACCTGGAGCCTTTTTATGACCAGGCGGAGGAGATTCTGCAAATTGCCGGGGAAGGAAATATCGATCCGACTGAGCCGCACCGTTCTAACCCGTATCCGCGCAAGGTGGGTCCACTGTCCGACACATCAAAAATGATTGGCGGCGCCGCGGAACGACTTGGCTTCAAACCTTTCCGCATGCCGTTGGCCATCAACTACTCAGGGGACAACGGGCATGCCGCCTGTCAGACCTGCCCAACCTGCGACACTTTTGCTTGCGCCATCGAGGCAAAAAATGATCTCGCCACGCGGGTCATCCCGCGGTTATTGAAACAGGGCATGGAGCTGCGGCCCAACACCATCGCGGTCAAGTTGCGGCATGAAAGTAACCGCATCACGGCGGTGGATTGCTTTGATAAGAAAACGAAAAAAGAGGTTCGGCATCATGGCAAGGTCATTATTCTTTCCGCTGGTTCGCTCGCTTCACCGCACCTTCTCCTGGCCTCCGGACTGGACGCGTTCAATCCGGGTGGAGCGACCGTCGGCCATTATCTGACGCGGCACTGTAACGCCATCGCTTTTGGTTTTTTTAAAAACAGTCCGAATCCTAAAAATGAGTTTCACAAACAACTCGCCATTCATGATTTTTACTTTGGCCACCCCACGATTGCCGAGCCAGCCGGCAAGCTCGGCAGCATGCAGCAACTGCAAACGCCGCCGATTGGTTTGGTTCACCACATGGTGCCGAGGCCGTTTGGCAACCTGATCGGGCTGGGCGTGCCGCACCTAACCGGCTTGCTGGTGATGGCTGAAGATCAACCCCGGTTTGAAAATCACGTCACCATTGACAGGGGAACGATGGATCGATTCGGCTTGCCCCAATTGCTGGTGACCCACCATTATTCGGAGAGAGACTACTCGGCCCGCAAGACCCTCCTGCAAAAAGCACAACAGATTTTAAAGCAGGCCGGCGCTTTATTTTGCTACCTTCACAAGATTAAGACTTTTTCTCACGCTGTTGGCACCGTACGCATGGGGTGTAATCCAGAGACCTCTGCTCTGGATCAAAATTGTCATTTCCGGGGCGTCGAGAACCTTTTTGTGGTTGACGGCAGTTTTCTTCCCACCTCTGGGGGCCTGAACCCAAGTTTAACCATCTCCGCGAATGCCTTGCGGGTCGGCGAATATTTGGTCGACGAGAAGATTGTTTGAAATGAGGAGCACGTTGGGGCTTTGAAGGCAATTCAAATTTTTCAAGCAACGATGGCACATAGCGAAATATTGGCAAAGCTTGGTGCCGAAACTTTCCAGGAGTCTTTTAGGGCCGCGAATCGTGCGGAAGATATGGCTGCCCACCTGCATCGAACCTATGCGCCCGAAATCGTCGCAGAACATTTGGCGGATCCGAAATGTACCTACTTTATCGCCCATAAGAACGAAGTGCCCGCAGGGTTCGCGAAGCTGCGAAAACAGTATCGCCCGGATTGTATCTCAGAAAAAAATGCGGTTGAGCTGCATCAAATTTATGTGCTGCGGACTTTCCACGCCCAGAAAATTGGCGCCGCCCTGATGCAGGCCTGCCTGAATTCGGCAGCCCGGGATGGCTACGATTTTGTCTGGCTGGGCGTTTGGGAAAATAACCTGCGCGCGCTCGAATTCTACCGCAAGTGGGGATTTGTAAAGGTAGGCAGCCATGCATTTGTTCTCGGCGCCGATTTCCAGACGGACTTAATCATGAAACTGGGTTTGAAATAAATAATGTCTAAGCCAGTCAAAATTGCTTTTCTGGGCTGTGGCTTTGCGGCCAGAATTCACGGCAAAACGCTGTCCCGATTCCCCGATCCCGTCAACGTCTACTATGCCAGCAGAGATAAATCAAAAGCCGACTCTTACAACCAGAAGTTTAGCGGCAGCGGCAGTTTTGGCTCTTACCAGGACGCGATCAACGCGGATGAAATCGATGCCGTTGCCGTGCTCACGCCTCCGGCACAACATCTTGAGCAAGTGTTGCAGGCTCTCGCCGCCGGCAAACACGTGATCGTCGAGAAGCCTCCTTTTCTCACTTCACAGGATTTTGACACCGTTCGGCAAGAAAGTCAGAAAGTGGGCAAGCAGGTGCTGGTGGCGGAAAATTATTATTATAAGCCGCTTCTCTCACGATTGCGGAATCTCATTCACTCCGGCGTCATCGGCGAAATTCTTTTCGTGCATATCAACGCGCTCAAGAAACAGGAGGTCTCCGATTGGCGCGGCGATACGGCGCTTTCCGGTGGCGGCGCGCTGTTTGAGGGCGGCATTCACTGGATCAATTTTATTTCAAATCTTGGTTTGAATTTGCAAAACGTGCAGGGATTTCGGCCCGGCTCCCATGAAGGAATGGAAAAGAGTCTGCTGGTAAGCCTGGAATATCAGGAAGGCGCCGTGGGTGCTTTCTACTATTCCTGGGAGACACCGTCTCTGTTCAAGGGGCTGAGGTTGTCGAAAATCTACGGCAAAGAAGGCAGCATTACGTTCGAGTCGAATGGACTTTTCATCCTGGTCAGGGGCAGAAAAAAGACAATAGTCTTTCCGGGTTTGAAAGATATCGCCGGCTACAAGGGGATGTTCAGCGATTTCATCCGGGCCATACGAGACAACCGGCCGGCACAATTTGAACTGGCGCTGGCGCGGCAAGACATCAAAACCATCGAGACAATTTATCATTCTATTCGTCGGTAGCGACTAAAGGGAAGGAACAGGAACATCCATGGATTTACTGATAGCACTCATCGTTGGGTTATGCGCTGGACTGCACACATCCACCTGGGGCATGTACAAAGATGCGCCACACGAAGGCTTTAGCTGGATGCGCTATTTTCGCAGCACGATCATTTCGGGGCTGGCCGCCGTGACCGTGCAGTTTATCTGTGAATTGGATCTCGGACAGGCCTCGAATCTTTTCGTTCTGTACGCTTTCACCTATGTCATCGAACGGGCGGGAGTCGAATACTGGAAGACTTTTTTGCGCGTGCAGGATCAGTCCAAATATTTCATTCCCATGCAATTCAGCATCGGTGGTAAGGTAGTCAAAAGCAACGCCGTTCGGCTGTCAGCCGGTTCCGCTTACCTGGCTGGAGAAATCTCCGTGGTTTTGGGCGTCTATTATCTGCAGCAACATTGGCATCCGGCGGGTTGGGTTGTGGTCGTGACCCTAGGCAGCATCGGGGGTTGGATATCCGCCTTCGGCGGATCCTGGAAAGATGCGCCGAAAGAAGGCTTCGAAACGCTCAAGTTCTTTCGCAGCCCTCTTATGGCGCTTTTCTATGCAACCCTGCTGGCTCATTTTACATCGAACTACCTTTTCATCACCTTCGGTGCCCTGGGCATGACTATTGGCACCATCGAAACCTACAAAACTTTCTTTTTCCCAAGTAAACCACGGGGCAAGTTTGCGGGTATGGGCATCGATTTTCCTGAAATGCTGAGGAAACGTCAAGCCTTTGTGCCCCTCTTCGTCGGCGTGTGGATTGCGGTCATCGTTTGTATCGTCATCGGATTCCTGACGCCGCATTCGGGGTTGATTTAAGAAGAGGATCGTCCGAAAAATACCACAAACATAGTCCGAGGTGTCTCGCCGAGGATAACGTGACTTTGGCAGTCCCCCAAAACCCTCGGCCAGAGGCCTTCTCTCTAGCTTTTGGGGAACAATCCCCGTAACCAATACTCAGCAGCTAAAGGCCAATAGCTGAGTCGTTACCAACGACAAAAAAAATCGACAAACGGCGTAAACAAAAAAAGAGGAGGTTAAGATGGCAAGCTTACAAGACCGAATGATGCGGGCGGCCAAACTCGATGCTAACCTGTACGAGGAAGTTGAGGCCGACCAATCCGCAATGGGACAGGCTATTACCGTGGTGGTCATTGCCAGTGTCGCGGCCGGCATCGGGCAGATAGGCCACACCGGTGTTTCCGGCATTATCGGCGGCACCATCGCGGCCCTGATTGGGTGGTTCATTTGGGCGTTGGTGACCTACCTGGTGGGCACGAAGATGCTGCCCGAAGCCCAAACGTCGGCTGACCTTGGCGAACTTCTCAGGACCATTGGTTTTGCAAGTTCTCCGGGAATTATTCGTGTGCTGGGCATCATCCCTGGCCTTTACTGGCTCACAGCGCTGGTCGGGGGCGTCTGGATGCTGGTGGCCATGGTGATCGCGGTGCGGCAGGCACTGGACTACAACGGCACGGGCCGGGCGATTGCCGTCTGTGTGATCGGATGGCTCCTGCAAACTCTCGTCATGATCATTTTGCTGGGGATATTCGGGCTGCGTTAAGATTGAATCGGGCAGGACACTCAAGACAACCACTTTGACCGGCGTTGAAGCTGAACAGTTCGTAACGATTCACTCCCCCATGTGCCGGGGGTTGTTGGAGATGCGCGCCGGAGTGCACCAAACACCTCAGAACACAAAGTCAACCGATGCGCTTCGGGGGCGATATTTCAAGATTTGTGGTGACCAGGTCTCAGTAGATTGTCCGAAATAGAGCGACGTTTTGAAGCACCCGCATCCAACCGCAAGTCACCGGAAGGCATGCAAACGGAGGAGATAGCCGAATCACCCGATAATATCAAACCCACCAATAATAGGAGGAGAAAATGCCAAAGACGCTGCGCCGGTTAGAAGCAGATCCAGATGTGGTGCGTCTGCAACGTCTCTTGTCGTCACACGGGTATTTTAAGGATCGAATCCCGCCCGATGGGATATTTGAGGATATCACGCATGAAAACGTCGTGGTGTTTCAACTCCAGCACATCAACAAACGGGGTGTGCCTCTGGAGGCCGACGGCATCGTCGGCAAGGCCACATGGTGGGCCCTGGAAAATCCAAGCGGTGACGCGCAACGCAACCATTTCCAGCCCATGGTTCCAGACGGTTTGACAAGCAGGCGGCGGCAACTGCTTGAGATGCTTTACGAGGAACATGCCAAACCTGTGTTGGAAGTTCCGGACGGGTCGATGTTGACGGAACATTTTCTTTAGCTCATTTCCGTTTTGAGGAGGCACGGTCGCACCACCAGTTTCCGGGCCCGTCCAATCGTAACCGTGCCCGCTTTCGCACGCCCGGGTTTGGAAACCTGTCTGGCCGGACAGTAATGAATCGCAACCTTGCCGGCATTTCGCATCTTGGAAAACCAGGCAGCCAACCCGGCGGCTTCCATGACACTCTCTTTGTCCGGCTCAAGGCCAGCTTCGCCGCACCGCAGCACCACATGACTGCCGGGAAAACCGTTGACATGAAACCACAAATCGTTGGGGTGCGCCACGCGCAGGCTGAGATAATCGTTGCTCTTGTCGTCCTGTCCGACCAAAATCTTCAGGCCGGAACGACTCTCGAATGTCTTCACTTTCACCGAATCAACGCTCCGTCATGGGTAAATCGGACTCCGTACCTCGGCAGAGAATTTCCGTCTGACTCCACTTACCGCTTATGTGATTTTTTCCTGGGATGAGCTTGCCGCACCTTGAGAAGATGATGCAGATCGTGGTAAATGGCCACCATGAGCATTTCTCTCACGGAAATTTTACCAAATGCCGGATGGGGCAAACGGTAGCCTTCCAAATACATTTCGTGCCAACCCTCAACACATTTTACCAGGGCCTTGCTGACATCGCGCCATTCTTGCAGCAGTTTCTTCCTGGTGTCTTCGGCATCTCTCTGTGAAGTGGGTGTGGTGATCTTATCTGGGGCAAGGCTGCTTTTGCCATTCTCCGCCCGAAAGCCACGGGCCAATTGAGCCTGATACCGATCTCGCATCTGATGGTACTGCCGTGAGGGCACATCATTTTTACCGTATAAAAGCCGAAGGACTATTCTCGGGAGACGCATCGATTTTCTTAGCTCGCGCCCCGATTTAGTCAGGTGGTTTAAAGTTTCCGCCGGGGACCAACCCCTGCCGGGGTGACGATAGAAATCGTCCAATCCCAAAGCCTTGAAGGTGTCCGTTACCTCCGCATGGGTTCTTTGCAACGTATGTATGAGAGATTGTCGGTTATAAGGCTCGTTTAGTGCCGCCATGTGTCCTGCATCCCAGGACACACCGAACCGAACAGGCACAAGAGTCCTCCGCACGTTTGTTAGGTTTCATATGTATCCTAAGCCATGATTATTTTGGGGAGTTTAGGTGCCGTGGACAAACATCCGTCGCAACCAGCTCCCTGTTTCATCGCCGAAATCAACCGGTTCTAAATATCGAAAGCGGTTCCCAATTTGTCAAGTGAATCCAGGAACAATCACCCTTCTCCCGCACGATTATAGGTCCCGCGCTTGTAGGTTACCGGAATCCAATTCCTGCATCTACATTGTTGGGCCGGACAGACGAACGTCGGTTCGTTGACGTTTGGGATGAGATTGCGACTGAAGGGGAAGCCACACCGGCCGCAAACAATGTTGACGTTGCGGACGGACACCTCGAAATAACGTGGAACCACCGCCCCCCTGGAAGCCGCCCTTTGCCGCCAAATTAATTTTTTCTTCTCGTTGGTCATTTGCCACTCTTGCGAAGCATTCTGTTTATTTATCGACCACTTGCTCCCACTTCAAAAACTCATCGAGATCATTTTTGACCGATCTGACCACAAAAGCGATGATGGTAGCATCATCGAGAAAACCGCTAGCCGGCAGAAAGTCTGGGATCAAGTCGAATGGATTGACGAAATAAACAATGGCGGCCACGGCAAAAATAAGCGTTTGCCACGGCAGCTTGGTATATTCACCTAGGGCACAAGCCCGCACCATTCTGAAAAGGGTTTGTAAGTCGCGCCATATTTTCTTGAGCCCCTTGCGATGCCGTTCAGCCTTGGCGATGGCTTCTTCTATCAGGTAGTTTGTCTGCTCTTGATCCCGGGCAAACTGTTCCGCCGTTTCTTTGGCTTGCTGAAAGCCGGCTGGTTCCTGATGTTCTGACACAGGCATTCCTCGATTAGGAAGAGGTCGTGAACCGTTGCAGGTCGACACCGGTCGGATGCTGAAAAACCCTGAGATCAAACTCAGGCACAACGGCCAAAAAATGATCAAACAGATCCGCCTGGATGCCTTCATAGAAGGCCCAGCGTTGCTCTTTACTGAAAACGTAAATCTCGATTGGCAGGCCGTTTTCGGTCGGTTTTAACTGCCGGACGAGAAACGTCATGTCTTGTCTGATCAGGGGGTGATTCTTCAGGTAAGCCACGACATAAGCCCGAAAGGTTCCAATGTTGGTGATTCGCCGGCCATTCGCGAGGGATGAATTATCTATTTGGGCTGCTTGATTGTGCCGCTGGATTTCCTCTTTCTTTTCCGCGATGTAGTCGGCAATGTACTGAATTCGTGAAAACCGCCCAAGCATTTCTTCATCGCAAAACTTAATCGTATTCATATCGATGTTGATCGAACGCTTGATGCGCCGCCCGCCCGAATCCTGCATGCCGCGCCAATTTTTGAAGGACTCGCTGATCAAGGCGTAGGTCGGTACCATCGTGACGGTTTTGTCCCAATTTTGAACCTTAACCGTCGTGAGTGATACCTCCAGGACATCTCCGTCAGCGCCATACTTCGGCATTTCAATCCAATCTCCTTGAGCCACCATTCTGTTGGCCGTTAGCTGAATGCCAGCCACAAATCCGAGAATGGCGTCTTTGAAGATAAACATGAGAACGGCAGTCAGAGCGCCAAGCCCGCTTAGAAAAAAGATCGGCGTTTTGTTCAGGATGACCGAGACGACAAAAATCGCCGCGAGAAAGTAGAGGATGATCTTGAGAATTTGGATCAATCCTTTGATGGGAATTTCGCGGGAAATATCAAACGTGCGGTAGATATCTTCGATGCTATTCAGAAAAGCATTCGTTGCCGTGACAATCACGAGAATCATATAGACGAGGGCGGCACTCGTCACGACTGAAGCGACATCCGGCATGTCGCGCAGCACGACCGGCATCATGACATAAACGACCACCGCCGGGGCAAGATGTGCCAAACGGCTGAAAACTTTTCGGCGAAAGAACACATCATCCCAGGTCGTTCGTGTGCGGGAAATGACAATCCTGAGACCAGACAACAGGAAGCGCTTGGAGATAAGGTTAGCCAGGACACTCAGAGAAAAAACGATAAGAACCGCACCAATTCTGGTTGCGGCGTAGGCCTGGTCTTGGCTCAACCCAAGGGCCTGAAACCAATTTTGGAGGAATTCAAGCATTCT
>Ga0114931_10008870_pt1 | contig 12121 bp, 13 predicted proteins | sample 2SBtaG_FD_89579 | JGI IMG/M metagenome (GOLD analysis project Ga0114931, IMG submission 89579) | Deep subsurface microbial communities from Kolumbo volcano to uncover new lineages of life (NeLLi) - 2SBTROV14_V59a metaG | ecosystem: Environmental > Aquatic > Marine > Volcanic | place: Kolumbo...
CCACGACCATGCTGATCTCCGTCTGCTCCGGTGTCTCGATCTTCAGGACTTCTTCGTCCCGTTCCCAGGGGAAGCGGGGTGTCTCACTCATGCTGCGGCGCTAGGCTTGGGGGTCGTGGTTGAGGCAGACAACAAGAATAGGCGACTCGGAGGGACCAGGGAAGCCCTATGGCGGCGACTCTCCGTGCTGCTCGAACGGGGAGAGTCGGGTCTGGGCAAGCTCCGGGACGATGAGCTCGAGGAGCTCGGTCGGCTCTATCGCATGGCGGCCACACACCTGGCCCTGTTGCAGGGCTTTGGCTCGGCAACACGCACGCGCGACCATCTCAACGATCTCGTCGCTAGGGCACACCAACTCGTCTATCGCCAGCCGCGCAAGACGCGCCGCAAGGGTCCGGGTCTCCATTGGTTCTTGATCGCGTTTCCCCTCACGGTGCGCCAGACCTGGAAATTCCATCTGCTCGCCTTCTTCGTTCTCCTCGGCGGCGCCATCTATGGCTATCTGGGATGCGCCTACGATCCCGAGTGGAGTCTGGAGGTCATCACCGACCAACGCACGGCCTACGCCAGCGAGGGCGAGCTACGCAATATGCTGGATGCGAGCTTCGAGTCGGGCAACACCGAGAATCTCGGGGGCAAGAGCGCCTTCTCCGCCTTCCTCTGGCAGAACAACGTGCGCGTCTCCCTCCTGGCGTTCTTCTCCGGTTTCCTGCTGGGGCTCCCTACGCTGTTCCTGCTGTTCTTCAATGGTCTCTCGATTGGCGCCTACAGCTTCTCTTTCCATCACCGCAGCCTGGACTACGAATGGTGGGCCTGGGTCCTGCCGCATGGGGTGACCGAGCTCCTCGCGATCATCCTGCTCGCGGGTGGCGGCCTGTGGATCGGCCGAATCCTCCTCGACCCGGGCAACCGCACGCGTCTGCAGGCCCTGCGCGAGGCGCGCGGAGGTGTGTTCACGCTGGCCTTGGCAGCCTTTCCGATGCTGGCCCTGGCAGCCTTCTTCGAATCCTTCCTGCGCCAGTCCAGTCTGAGCATGAGCACTCGTTACTGGTTTGCCGGCGCCACAGCCCTGTTCTGGGCGCTCTATCTCGGGCTCGCGGGTCGGCGCTCGCATCTCCTCGAGCGACTGGACGAGGGCAAGACGATCGCCGAACGCGCCATCCCGCTTCCGGCGGACGAAGAGATGATGAGGAGACTGCTCAAAGGAGGAAGGTGAGCGCGAGATCGGGGCATGAGCTGCCAAGGACGCTCCAGGCCACTCTCCTCAAAGCCGTCCAGAAAACTTGATCTCGAGATAGGTCCCTATCAGCGGCGCCGTCAACCGTGAGGGCTCGGCGTCGATCGCGTGGATGCCCAGGCGAGAGATCTCGCCCAGCGTGCGTCGGCGTTCGCCGAGCAACGAACCTGCGACGGCACGCTGAAAGAGGCTGTTCTCGTTGCGATCGGGATCCACGAAGATCCGATCGAGACCCGGGTCGGCGACTCCAACGAAGACGAGCTCGTGGCGCCGTTCCAAGGCGGCGAGGCTGCGGAAGACCTCCGATGCACTGATCTCATCGGTGAAGTCGGTGAAGACTACGACGAGCGAACGCTTACGATGGCGCGCCTCGAGCTCGTTGACGGCGCGCAAGAAGCTCGTAGGCCGTTCACCGCCAGGCAGTCCGCCCAGGGCGCTGCGAATGCGCCCGAGCCACGCCATGCCGCTGCGCGGAGCCAGATGGACGCGCGGCTTGTCGTCGAAGGCCAGGAGACCGACCTTCTCTCCCCGCCTGAGAGCGATGGCCGCGAGGTCCAACAGGGGAGTCATTGCGAGATCCAGCTTGCGGATGCCGTCGACGACCGTGCCCATGAGCCTTCCGCAATCCAGCGCCAGCAGGATCTCCGAGTTGCGTTCTTCACGAAACTGCCGCGTCATGGGACGCTGTCGGCGCGCGCTGGCCTTCCAGTCGATGCGCCGCAGATCGTCGCCCGGGACGTATTCGCGCATGCAGTCGAACTCCCAGTCGGACCCGGACCGGGGGATCTGCCGATCCCCCGCCTCCATCAGACTCTGAAAATGCGAGAGCAGCATCTTGAGTTCGCCTGCTGGTCGGCCCGGCTGAACAGTGATCTCGTCCCCCGCAGGGCCCTCGACCCTCCAGGCCAGGATGTCATGCAGCCGGGAGATCACCAGACCTGTCGGCGGCAGCGTCACGCGTCCCCGTTCGAGCGATACGAACGCCATCTCGAGAGTCCAGATCTCGCCAGCAGGCAGCACGCGGATCCGATCCACCGAGGCACCCTCGAAGCTCGGTGGCAGGACCTCGCGCACATGCAGACGCAGCGGATGCGAAGCCCGGTTTTCGATCCGGAGCAGGTAGCGGCTCTTGCGTCCCAGGACCGGCATCGCGGGAAGTTCTCGGGAGATTCGCACCTGATCCAGATCGGGCCTCACGAACCAGGCCAGGCCGAGCATCACCAGCAGACCCGCCGGCGCATAGAACCAGGTCGGCCCGAGATAGGCGAAGAGCGGGATCAGCAGCGAATAGCCCAGGACCAGGAAGGCCAGGAACCAGAGGCCCGGTCCCGGAAGGGGCCGCGCACGTCCAGCCCCTCCGTCCCTAGCGTGGGACGGGGATGCCATCGGCAACCTCCCGGATGACCTCGTCCAGATCGGCACCTTCGACCTCGGCCGTGGCCGTGAGGAAGATCCTGTGACGCAGCAGCGGCAGGAGCAGGCCCTTGATGTCGTCGGGGATCACGTAGTCGCGACCTTCGAGCCTGGCCGCGATCCGTGCGGCGAGCTGCAGGAGGAGAGCTGCGCGTGGACTCGCCCCGTGGAGGATGCTCTCGTGGTCGCGCGTCGCCCGGATCAACTCGATCAGGTAGCGGCGGAGACCGGGTTCGAGCCGTGTCGCGAAGGCCTCCTCCCGTGCACGCAGCAGGTCCTCGGCAGCGGTCACGGCCTGGATCTCGCCGAGGCTCTCGCGCAAGCCCTCGGCATCGCCGCGATGCATCTCCAGGATGCGTATCTCCTCCTCGATTTCCGGGTAGTCCAGGACGACCTTGAACAAGAAACGATCCAGCTGCGCCTCGGGCAGCGGATAGGTGCCCTCGTGCTCGATCGGATTCTGCGTCGCCAGGACCAGAAAGGGCTGCGGCAGTCGGCGAGGCTTGCCGTCGAGACTGATCGTGCCCTCCTGCATGGCTTCGAGCAGGGCGGCCTGCGTCTTGGCGGGGGCGCGGTTGATCTCGTCGGCCAGCAGCACCTGCGTGAAGACCGGCCCCTCGACGAGGTGGAAGCTCCCCTTCTGGAAGTCGAACACCTGCGTGCCCAGGATGTCGGAGGGCATGAGGTCCGGCGTGAACTGCACACGCCCGAAGGACAGGGCCAGGGACTCGGCCAGGCTGCGCGCCAGGGTCGTCTTGGCAAGACCGGGCACACCCTCGATCAGCACATGTCCGCCCGCGACCAGCGAGATGAAGAGGAGACGTATCGCCTCCTGCTGCCCGACGATGCAGCGCCCGACCTGCTCGGCGAGCGCCCCGTGAAGCTCCTGCAGCAACCCACCGGAGTCAGGACTGGCCTCCTCGCTCGGGGCTGGCACTCCGTCGTCGTGATCGAAGGTATCGGGGTCGTTCATGTCTTCTCGGTTTCCTTGTTGCGCAGGAGAGCGTCGAGTTGCAGGGCAAGCCGCTGCAGATCGGCATAGGAGAGTCGCGAAAGCTCTTCGGTGGCCTCTTCGTACTGCTTCAGTCTTGCGACCCTTCGACTTCGTTCGGTGTGGCTGAATCCTTGGACGGTCTCCAATCGATGCCGGCTCTCCTCGATCAGCGACTCTGCAACGAAGCGCCGGCGATCCTGAGAGTGGAGCAAGCTCGCCAATCCCACGACGAACTCCTCCTTGGCCCTGCGAGGAAGCATGCGTCCCGTTGCCGGGGCTCCGATCCGGACAGTACCGCGCCAAGCAGCCAAGAGGAAGAGGATCCCCAGGGCCAGGAGCGGATACAGGACTCCGCTCTCGCGCAACCAGCCGAAGATGCCTCGCGTGTCCGTATCGCCGTGGCTGAACTCATCGAAGACGATTTGCCGCTCGAATCCCCCACTGGCCTCGTCGAGCAGCTTCCAGGCGAACCAGGACGTGTTCCCCTTGGCCAGGGCCAGGTTGGTGAGGGGTCAGCCCGAGGAAAGGACCCAGACCCTCCCGTCCCCGATGTTGCGCGTCAAGAGGAGGGTCTCACCCGCCAGCTCGGCACGCATCGCATAGCCCTCGGGATAGGGGCGCATGAAGAACTGCATCCAGGGTGCGGAGTCGGTCTTCCCCCCTTGCCAGGCGGGCTGGTGACTCCAGTAGGGAGCGAAGAACCTCGGATGGCGTTTCCACTCCTCCATGGGCACGGGCCAGGTCCCCATGTCCTCGCCAAAGGCGAAGAGCATCGGATCCTTGCCGAGCGAGAACCACGAACGGTGTAGCCAACTACCGTCGTCGACCTCCGGGATCTCGACGTTCCAGTCTCCTGGCGGAGGCTCTTCCAGCACGGCTCGGGCCGCGTTGGGACGAAGGTGGACGCCACCGAAGTCCTCTGCGAGTTCGGTCGCCTCCCAGGTCGGCAGGACGACGACCGCGTTGCCACCCGCCCGGATCCAATCGTGCAGGTCGCGCCACTGCTCGTGATCGAAACGGGCCCTGCCATGCCTGCGCAGCGTCGCGCCGTCGAAGGGATCCAGGACCAGCAGCAGCGACTCGTCTGCCCGAGGCAGCTCCCGGTAGGGACGCCGCAGCCGCTGGACGTCCTGGCCGAGCTTTGCCAGCAGATCGTGCAGCCCACGGTAGCCCATGCTCGCCGTGCTCTTGCTCGTGCGGTGATGGAAGTCGCGGTCCAGACCCAGCGGGACCAACCAGAAGAAGAGCGCAAGGACGACGACAGAGATCAGGATCGCAGCCGTGGCCTTGCGTCGGCGCCGCAGATCGTCGAGCCCCAGTTCGACGCGGGCGGCCTCGAAACCGGCAGTTCCGCGCCCTTCGTCCATGTCGTGTGTCGGGCTCATGCCGAACGGCTCCCACGCTGCTGCTTGCCCTTCAGGAGTTCGTGTTGGATGCCGCGGCCGAGGATGGCATCCAGATCCACGTACTCGGCGTCGCCCACGGAACGCCCGCCATAGCTGGCCTCCTCGAAGACATGGAAGAAGTGCGCGAGGTATCGATTCTCGGATTCCTCGCTCCGGGGCAGGCGCGAAAGGATCTCGCGCGTCGTGAGGTTGCTGGCGCGGGCCAGGAGCCTCCGCTCGGAGATCAGGGTCAACAGCGAGAGGAGCAGGAGGCGGATGGCTTCACGATGGTCTCCGGCCAAGGCCGCTGCACGGGCTTTTCCGCGGAGAGCGGTCGAACCGGTGACCCTCTGCGGCACCGGCAGTGACGCCTCCCCTGCGCTCGGCTCGGTACCGAGCCAATGCCCCTTCTGGATCCGAAAGAACAGGAGGACACCCAGCCCGAGCAGGAAAAAGAGGAGCAGCAGCCCGAGCGGGGAGAAGAAGCTCAGTCCATCGAAGAGTCCGCGGCCCCCGCCACCGCGAGACAAGCTCGGATCCGCGAGACTGCCATGCCGGTCGGCAACCCTGCGAAGCCCGCCCGACAAGGGCTCCTCGGAGAAGAGGTGATCCACAGCCCTCTGCAGACTCTCTCTCGTTTCACCTTGTCGGGGGACCTGGAGGATCATCGCGATCGTGTGCTCAATCGGAAGGGAGGCTTCGATCCGGCATCGCCGGACGCTGGCGGTCCCCGATACGATCCACGAGATCGGCGATCGACACCAGACGGAATTGCTCCTTGACGAACCGCAGCTGGAAATACATCACGACGGGAGCGATCACGAACAAGAGCAATAAGGCAACCATGAGGATCCCGATGAGGATTCCCTGGATCCAGACGAACCCTGCCGCGCTCACCCAACCCAGACCCGACTCGCCGACCGCGAGCCTCATCCAGCCCATGAGGAACAACCACAGCACCAGGACTCCGAGCATCGAGAAGCCGAGGAGGAGCTGATATCCCAAGAGGCTCCAGAGATGATCCCTGGTCAGGGTGAGGCTCCTGCTGAAACCGTCCCGGAAGCCCAGATCCTCCACCACGATGGCAGGCACGCCGACGAAGAATCTGCAGAGGAACAGAAGGGCCGAGAATACGAGGACAGGCAGGGCAAAGGACTCGATCCCTGGCGGATCCCGCATGAGGTCGCTCATCACGAGAGCGAGGACGGCGAACAAGAAGACGACGAGGAGGAACAGGAGTCCGTAGAGCACGAGTGGCACGAACTTGCGTAGCGCCAACCGCAGGCTGGCGGCGACGGACACCTTCTCGCCGGTGTAGCTGCCCGCGACGATCCCCATGATCGACCCGATCAGCAAGGGCAGGAAGAGCAGCCACGAGGCGACGCCGATGGAGGAGACCGGGTCGTGGGTTCCTCCCCTTGGGGCCCGCCAGATCCAGGCGCCGGGATCCTCTCCCGCCAGAAGGATGGCCATCCCTCCCGGCAGCGCCAGAAGGATCGTCACGGCCGTGATCCTGCGCGAGTTGCCCAACAGGAGCCACCAGGTCCGTCCGACGCTGTCCCTCACGATTCCGCGATTGCGAAGGACGATCTTCATCCGTCCTCGACTTCGCGCCTATCTCCCAGTCTTTTCTGCCCGATGCGATCCACGAGTTGGGCTACGGAGGCCAGATCGAAACTGCCCCGGATGGCGCGCAGCTGGAAGTACATGACCACAGGAGCGATGACTGCGACCAAGGAACCGATACCCATCAGGACCGCGACCACGATCGTGAGGTAGAGAGGCTGTCCATCGCTGGGAGAGGGTCCTCCAGAGAAAACGGAGACCATGTCAGCGAGGATCCCGACGAGCATGAGGACCGCGAAGATCGACATCGCAACGAGCAATTGGAAGCCCAGGATGCCCCAGAGATGCCCCTTGGTGAGTTCGTGGCTTCGGACGAATCCTCGGAAGACACCCAGATTCTCGGCGACGATGGCGGGCACGCCGACGTAGAACATCGAGAACAAGAGCATGTTTGGGATCAGCAGCACGAAAACCAGGATCGAACGCAGATCCGAATCCACTCCCAGGAGGGTGAGCGGGAGAATGAAAAGCAGGGAGCTCAGGGTAAGCAGGATGTACAGCAGGATGCCATAGAACACGAGCGGGAAGAGCTTGCGAAGGGCGAGGCTCAGGCTCCCCAGGATCGAGACCTTCTGGCCGGTATAGCTTCCGGAGACGATCCCGATGACGGAACCCAGGAACATGGGAAGAAAGAGCAGGAAGAGCAGGGCGGAGAGCGCATCGGCTCCATTCATGGGCATCCCGTTTTCATCGATGTAGATCCAGGGCAGGGGATCCATGGCAGCCAGGACCAGCGGAATGGATCCCGGCAGGCTGTAGAGAAGCAGAAGAAACAGGATTCTGCCGAAGTTGCGAAACAACAGGGTCCAGGTCAGGGCGAGGTTCTCACCCACGCCACGTCTGCGCAATGCGATCGACACCACTACTCTCCTCCGTGATCTCCTCCGACTCGCTTCTGAGTGATGCGATCCACGAGGTCCGCGACACTCGTGAGCTGGAAGTTCTCACGTTTGGCCCGCATCTGGAAATACATGATGACCGGCGCCACGACGTTGAGCAGGGCTACGATGCTGCTGGCGACCCATCCCAGGATCCACGAAGGCAGACTCGCAGGCATCCCCCCTCCACCTAGGGCACCTTGGATGCCGCTGGCGATCATCACGGGCGTCATGATGGCCATGTTGATGACGACCGCCAGCAGCCACATGAGGAATGCGAATCCGAGGATGTTCATCCGACTCCCCTTTGTCAGAAAAGAACTCCGACGGAGAGCGGCTACAGGTCCGAGGTTCTCTGCCACGACTGCAGGCGACCCGACGTAGAACATCGTCGTGAAGAGGGCGAAGATCAAGATCGCTGCGGGAACTGCGAGGATCGCGAAGCAGGCCATCGTCACGCTGATCAGCAACAGAGGGAGGATCGCGGCGAAGATGATCAGATTGCTGAGAATGCTGAAGATTGCCAGTGGAAGGAACCGCCTCACGGCCAGGCGGAGACTGCGCCCGATCGTGACAACCTCCCCGGTGTAGCTGCCACTGACGATCCCGATCAAGGACCCGATGAAGAGCGGATAGAGGAGAATCGAGACCAGGCCTCCGAGGATCGCGGACACGTCCATGGGCATGGGCATGCGCGGCCCGAGATCCAAGTACTCGCCCAGATCGATGGACCATGCCTCCGGAGCCTGCCAGGCGAGCAGCGAGAAGACGAGCGCGGGCAGACCGAAGAGCAGGGAGAGGAGAGCCAGCTTGGGGAAGTTCCTCACGATGATGGAGAAGGTGAGCGCGATGTTCGCACCCACTCCACGGACTCGTATGGGGATGGTCATGGGCGTCAGGATGACTGGTCTGCAGATGAAAGGGGGCGCTCGGGGCCCCCAGAGGAGAGCAGATCCAAAGCCTCTTGCCAATGGATTCCAGTCAAGATTGGGGGGGGTGCCTCGCTTGTTCTTCCTCGAATTCGAGGCCGGAGACGAAGAAGCCCTCCGTGAAGGCCAGACCGATGAGCTCTTGAAGCAACCAGGATGTCAGGAAGAAGCGCGTTTGCGCCTTGCCTCTCCTCCCAGGACCACAAGGCCCAAAGCGCAGGCGAGACTCGCAAGGATGACCCACCGCCCTCGACATCGGTCGCTCCGATGGAGGTTCTCTTGGCAGGCGAGTGACCTTGGCCAACGGCGTTCGATCGCTGCCGTCTACACAGTAGTCGAACCATCCTCAAGCATCGATGTTGGCACAGAGGAAAGTCCTCAAGTAGGGGAAGGTGCGGAAGAGATGATGTCCTTGAACACTTGGAAATGCCAAAGATCTGGGAGTACAGCTGGCGGTCATTCATCGCCACACCATACATCGTCGCCTGGCCCCCATCCGCTCCGTCGCCATCGGCTTCGGTCACCCTGGCCTCGAAGCCGATGGCGACGGAGCTGATGGGGGCCCGCCGGATAGCTCTAAAGCTTGAGGCGATAGCGTCCCGCTGGCCACTCCTCGACGCACATCTTTGACGACGGTCATGCGTGCAATTACAACTCCCCCGGGGTCGGACAAAACAGCGGAGACACCATTGTCAGCATTGTTGGGTCCGCTTGAGGGCAAAGGTTCCCTCAGCACCTCTCACAGGTCCACTAGCAGATAGAGGTCCATTCCCATTTCTACATCACGCATATCCCTTTGCAGTTGAGACATGGACAGACTCTCATTCATCTTGAGGTCTCGGCCGTGCGCAAATCGCAATAGCATCAATTCTCCATGACTATCCACGACATCTCGCATGAGTAGATATTTGCCTTCCGATACTGGAGCTAGTTGGAACTTTCTTCCATCGACAGTGCAGATCAGGCTCCCCATGGGCTCCGGTGTATTCAAAAGAACGAGATAGACGTTCCCGGAGGCTGTCTGACAACCAATGCACACAAACAACAAGCTCATGATCCATGAGCATCTCATCGCGCCACCCCTGTCGTCATCGTTCTAGCATCCACCAATATTGCCCCCCAGGTGTTGCCGTTGATATGCACGATCCACTTCTTTCCATGCATCACAATCGTCACATCTCCCTCCACAGTCCCACCATTGTAATATTGATTCTTGGCATCTCCACCACCAATCTGAAGGAGTAGGGCACCTCTCTCAGCATGATCCCACTCTCTGCGGCGATCACTGCATAGTGATGACAAGAGCTGAAGATCAGAAGTCCGAGAATGCTAACGAAACGTAACCGCACCATTTCCTCCTATCTGCGTTAGATCAAGGATTGGCGTTGCCCCGACATCAGTAAACAAACCGATAGCTGAGCCTAGAGCAATGTCAACGGCGGCGACAAAAATGTAGGCCGGGCCAAGCAAGGTCGTCTGCAGGTGGTGACCAGCCTCGTGCTGCCAGACAGCAGCCGCACTCCCGCTGATCCATACCATACTTCCGGTCGTAAAGGCGTTTGTCCACTTCTCATTGCCTGCACACTTGTAGTATCGCTTGACACCCAAATATATGGAGCCCCACCATACTTCAATCGTCCGCCTGGGTTCCCTCCTGGTGGCCTCACCGATGATTGCCGGGACCAATCCTAATGGAGAAGAGGCGATCTCGCCTGCGCCACCCACTGTCTGCAGCAAGCCTCCAGCGGCACGTTTGGGATTCAATGTCACGGTGCCGGCTAGCGTGTTCCAGGCTCCTTCAGCAACATTCTGCGCGGCCGTTACCCACACCCGATGCATCTGCCACACCTCCTATCGTTTCGCCCGCTTTGTTGCCCATATCGGCACCATCTGAAGCGCCTCTATTTCTCGACTACTGACCTGGGCTGTCGTTCCAGAACTTGTTTTTCATTATCAATGAATGACTGGCCCAGCGAGATCGGTTCCACATCAATTCCCTGATCAAGTAATAGAGCATGACAATCTCTCAAGAATTCGACGGCCGCAGGCAACTCTTTGCATGTCATCACAAATTGGGTGTAAGCCATCAATCTCAAGTAGCGACCAGCGTCATCCGTTTCTATGGACATCTCGAAGCCAAGAATTTTTGTGTCGCTAATATAGTGGATCTCGTACTCTGGCCTGAGGTAGGCAAAAAAGATTTCCTTGGTTTCGAGATCCATATTCTTGACCGACAAGAATCTACCACTGTTTCGGAGTGCAGTCACTACATCGGACATATTTCCATGTTTCAGTTTCATTTCTCGAATGAGATTGTGATTTAGCCAGCACCCCTGCATCATCGCTATCAAGAGAATTAGTGCAGAAGTGTGCCGCGTTAGTGTTTTCATCGATGGATATCCAGATGGTTCCCGGGCGTGCGAAGACTATCCAAGTGGGGTGTCTTGCCAAATCCTTTTCCACGAAGAGGTGAGACAATCCCGCCCTCAAACAATCCGATTACCGTATGGATTCCGAACCAAAGTATCGCATTCTGCGCATGCCCGGTCTCATGAGTCTGGATCGAACACTTCCCGGGAATGCCGGGAAGATCGGTGGGCGCAGTCAGTGGGGCCCCAAAATAGATGATACCCGATAGCGTTGCGCTTGCCACTCCTCGACGCACATCTTTGACGACGGTCATGCGTGCGATTATAACTCCCCCGGGGTCAGACAAAACAGCGGAGAAGACACCATTGTCAGCATTATTGGGACCGCTCGCTCCCGCTCGTGCTCCCGCGACGACAGAGAAAGGTGTATCGAGCGGCAGCTGTAGGAGTTGCGAGGCACCTGATACAACTTGTTGTGGGTTTGCAGAGGTGACGCCTTCCACAATATTTACAACCGGATTCGCGATTGTGTGTCCAAGCGCATCACCTCCATTCACACCCGCTCGTACGACTGCTTCACCATCGCCACCGGCAATCTCGGTGATAGTTCCAGGTATCAGCATCACGAGTCCGCCTGCCGCCTTCCCTGTCGTCCTCACCACACCTGTCACTGTATCGCCCAGTACGCCACCGATTCCAACAAAGATATCGCCAAGCCAACCGTGACTCACCTTCTTCTGCTGAGCGCTGGTACCCGATCCTTGACAGCCATTAGACCGATGGGCACTCCCACCCCCTGTGGTTCCTGTTGGATCCGTCATGACCGAGGGGATTCCAGGACCCGTCAGCAGACCCCGTGGATCTGTCTTCGTGGAAGGCCGATCACCCACATAGGCAAGCCCATTGCCCACGTTGGCCCCATCTCTCCAAACCCCAATCGGGTCCAGGGTCATGAACCGTCCAATCTCCGGCCAGTAGTAGCGGTTTCGGTAGTAGGCGAAACCGGTCTCAGCGTCATGCCGCCTGCCCGTGAAGCCGTAGTCGGAGTCGTAGATCGTGCCCAAGGGCATGAGGGTCCAGGTGCCGTTGACCTGGCGGTATACCGAGCGTTTGCCGTAGGCGTCGTACTCGTAACGCTCGAGAGCCGTGCCGGTAGTGGGGTCGAGCAGGGCGTGGACCGAGCCCAGGGCGTCCTGGGTCAGGAGGTAGCGGGACCAGGTCTGGGTCGTGATGTCGAAGCGGGCATAGCCCAGGTGTTCGTCGATGCCGATGCCGTCGAAGTTCACCTTC
>Ga0114931_10008871_pt1 | contig 12121 bp, 15 predicted proteins | sample 2SBtaG_FD_89579 | JGI IMG/M metagenome (GOLD analysis project Ga0114931, IMG submission 89579) | Deep subsurface microbial communities from Kolumbo volcano to uncover new lineages of life (NeLLi) - 2SBTROV14_V59a metaG | ecosystem: Environmental > Aquatic > Marine > Volcanic | place: Kolumbo...
ATCACACTACGAGACCGACACACTACGAGACCGACACACTACGAGACCGACACACAGCGAGACCGACGAATAATTACCAACAAGCTGTAAAAACACAAAAGTAAGTCAATCATGGATCATCATAAAGCAACCGGAAAACAACGACAGCGACGCCGATATCGCGTTCGCAAACGGCTGCGTGGGACGCCCGAGAGACCTCGACTTTGCGTCAGCAGGAGTCACCGGAATATTAGTGCTCAGATAATCGACGACCTTTCCGGCAACACCCTTGTCAGTGCTTCGACCGTAAACAAAACGATCGCAAAAGGCTTAAAATATGGTGGCAATGCCGGGGCTGCCGAAGCGATTGGCAAGGCGATTGCCGAACGAGCGATCGAGGCAGGCGTAAGTCAGGTCTGTTTCGACCGTGGAGACAGCAAGTATCATGGTCGAGTCGCGGCTTTGGCCGAGGCGGCCCGTGCTGCAGGACTTAAGTTTTAGACGAGATCACAACAGCAAACACGAACAACGCAAACACAAACAACTACGGCCTCCTTTGATGGGCCCTTTTTTAGGAGTTACCAGCGTGGCAGCCGGTTCACGAAATAAACGAAAAGACGGGAAAAAAGACTCCTCTCGCAGTGGTGAGTACATGGAGAAGGTCGTCAAGATCAAGCGCTGTGCCGCGGTGGTCAAGGGGGGGCGCCGTTTCAGTTTCGCTGCGATGGTGGTTCTTGGCGACGGCAAAGGGAAAGTTGGCTGGGGCTATGGCAAAGCCAACGAAGTGCCTCCCAGCGTTGAGAAAGCCGTCAAAGAAGGCATGCGAAACATGGTGACCGTGCCGCTCGACGAAGCCACGATTCCCCATCAGGTAAAAGGCCACTTTGGGGCTGCCCAGGTCGTGCTCGTGCCGGCGACGCCAGGTACCGGGGTGATTGCTGGTGCTGCCGTGCGAGCCGTTTGCGAAGCCGCTGGAATTCACGACATTTTGACCAAGAGCTTCGGCTCGAACAATCCGGTGCCACTGGTCAAGGCTACGATTGCAGCACTGGAGCAGCTGCGCCCCAAATTCGACGTCGAACGCTTGCGTGGAGTGACGCTATCATGATTCTCAATGAAGTCCATCGTGGCGTCCGCCGCAACAAAAAACGCAAACGGCTGGGCCGTGGACCTGGCTCGGGGCATGGTAAAACTGCTGGCCGTGGCCACAAAGGCCAGGGTTCGCGGGCAGGTTCGTCGCAACATCCAACCTTCCAGGGCGGTTCCATGCCTTTGGTACGCCGTGTACCGAAGCGGGGCTTCAACAATCGCTGGGGGCTGTCAGTTGCTGTTGTCAACGTTGGCCAAATCGACCAAGCTTTCGAGGCGGGCGAGGAGGTGACTCTCAAGGCTTTGGCCGCGAAGAACTTGGCCAAGGGTCAATTCGATCTCTTGAAGGTGCTCGGCAACGGCGAACTGACCAAGAAACTCAAGGTTTCCGCCCATCGCTTCAGCAAGTCGGCGATCGAAAAAATCGAAAAAGCTGGGGGCGAGGTCGTCGTCGTACCCGGCAAGACCACGGCTGCCCAAAAGAAACGCGAACTCAACAAGAAATCGAAAGCATCTTAGCAGTTAGCATTGCCCAGCCGTTTTCTTATGTCCCCAAGGCCAATTTACAACTTTCAATTTGCAGTTTTCAATTTGCAATGACAAAGCACTAGGATCGAGCCATGTGGGAAAAAATTCGTGTCGTCTGGCAAATCCCCGAGCTGCGGCAGAAGATACTGCTTACGCTTGGCTTGCTCGCGGTCTATCGCCTCGGCTTCCAGATTCCGCTGTCGATTGCCGACCCTGACAAGATTCAGGCCGCCAGCCAGGCAGGCGGCATGGCCGATGTCTTGCAGGCAGTCGCCGTGTTCAGTGCCAGCCAGCTCAATAAGGTGACGATTTTCGGCCTGGGTATCATGCCCTACATCTCGGCCTCGATTATTTTCCGATTGCTCGGCAGCGTCTATCCGCCGCTCGAAGCGTTGCAAAAGGAAGGCGAGTCGGGCCGCAAGAAGATCAACGAGTACACGCGTTACGCAACCGTTGCTATCTGTCTGATTCAGAGTTGGATCTACGTGAACGCGTATGTCGTAAATATGAACCTAGTCGATGCAGCTTACCTCGATCCAGAAACCGGCGCGCTGGGCTTTGGTTGGAAGGTTGTCTCGGTGCTCACGATGACTGCAGGAACGGTCTTCCTGATGTGGATCGGCGAGCAAATCGATGAGTTTGGCATCGGCAACGGCATTAGCTTATTGATCATGGCCGGCATCCTCGCTGCCATGCCTGGGGCTGGTTTCGATTTGCTGAAGCAGGCTTCCTTCGAACTCGGCGGCGGCCCTGGCGGGAAGTTGGGGGTCGAACAATTATTATTACTCGCCGTGATATTTGTTGCCGTTGTGGTGGGCGTGGTCTACATCACCCTTGGGCAGCGACGAATACCGATGCAAAGTGCTAAGCACGTTCGTGGCCGCAAGGTTTTTGGCGGTACCCGACAATATCTCCCACTCAAGGTCAATCAGGCGGGCGTCATGCCAATCATTTTCGCCAGCAGTCTGTTGATGCTTCCCACACTGATATTTACCCAGCTTAGCTCGGTGCAGTGGCAAGAAGGTGGCTTTTGGGAGGGATTTTTTCGCATGGCGAGTGGCGCCTTCGAGCGAAATTCGTTCTTTTGGATTCTGTTCTACGTGGGTTTGATTTACTTCTTCTACTTCTTTTGGACCGCGATTACTTTCAATCCAAAAGATGTTTCAGACAATCTCAAGAGCTATGGCTCATTTATTCCCGGATACCGTCCTGGCAAGCGAACTGCCGACTACCTCGAAAAAGTAATGTTCCGCATTACCTACGTCGGGGCAGGGTTCCTGGCTCTTGTGGCGATTATTCCGACTATGATTTCAAGCTCGTTGGGTGTTTCGTTTATGGTGGCCAGCTTTTATGGTGGCACCGGTTTGTTGATTGCAGTGAGTGTGGCGTTTGATCTTGTACAAAAGATAGATAGTCATTTGGTGATGCGCAACTACTCGGGATTATTGGAGTAGCCTTCTTACAAGAGGGGCAAAACCGTTCGCCTCGGCGAGCGGAGTGTCCTGTTGTTGCTCTTGGGGCGTCAAGGTGCCATGCAGATTATTTTCATCGGTCCTCCCGGCGCTGGCAAAGGAACGCAATCGGTTCGGCTAGCCGAGCATCTGCATGTTCCCCATCTGTCGACCGGCGACATGCTGCGCGAAGCTTGCCAGCAGAAAACACCGGTCGGAATTCTGGCAGCCGAGGCCATGGAAACCGGCCAGCTCGTCTCAGACGACCTTGTCGAGGTCGCTGTTTTTGAGCGACTAAGGCAACCCGACTGCAGCGACGGATATATCTTGGACGGTTTTCCCCGCACGGTACCCCAGGCAGATGCCCTCGACCGGTGGCTTGAAAGCTGTGGGCAAGCACTCTTAGTGGTCTTAGCATTGCGAGTGGACCAGGATGTCCTGCTCGAGCGTCTTTCGAGCCGCGGACGCCATGATGACGACCGAAAAACAGTCATTGAACGGCTAAAACAATATGACAGGCTTACCCGACCTCTGTTAGACTATTATAGTCGGCACGGCGTCCTGCGAGGAATCGATGGCAGCGGGTCTGAAGACAATGTGTCTGCTCGGATTCAAAAGGTTGTCGCCGATTTGGTTGCCAAGAGTTCAGAGTAAGCTGAGTAGCGACCCACCGTGGTATAAACTTTTATTAAACTGTTGATCAACTATGCTGCAACTAAAATCAACACGCGAAATAGGCCTGATGCGCCACGCAGGACTCGCTGTTTGGCAGGCACATCAGATCGCCGCCAAGATGATCCGCCCCGGGGTGACGACTGCCGAGATCGATCAAGTGGTCGAAGAATATTTTGACCGGATCAATGCAAAACCTTTGTTCTTAAACTATCCCAACTCGGCTCGAAATAAGCGGCCGTTTCCTGCCGTCACTTGCATGTCGGTCAACGAGGCGGTTGTTCACGGGATTCCTAACGATCGTCCACTCGAGGAAGGCGACATCGTCAGCATGGATACCGGTTGCCTGCTCAATGGCTGGTGCGGCGATGCCGCGGCAACCTACCCCGTGGGACGTGTTTCCGACAAAGTCCAGAAGCTACTTGACGTGACCCTAGGGGTTCTTGATCTTGCTATCGAGGAGATGAAGCATAAAAGCCGCTGGAGCCAAGTCGCCGAGCTGATGGCACAATATGTGGCCGACCACGGCTTTTATACCGTAGAGTGTTTCGTGGGCCACGGCATCGGTCGCGAGATGCACGAGGACCCCCAGGTGCCCAATTTTTCGAGCCGCTCTTTAAGGGGCAGCGGAGATTTCCTGCTCGAGCCCGGATTAGTGATCGCCGTCGAGCCGATGGTGAACATGGGTACAAAAAGAGTCAAGATGCTCCGCGATCAATGGACCCAAGTGACCGCCGACGGTACCCACAGTGCCCATTTCGAGCATACTCTGGCGATTACCGAAGCTGGGCCCATCGCACTGACGGGAGCCCCCACGCCCGCCGAGGCTGCCGAACTGGTGGTTTAAGGCGAACGGCAGATGAAAAAAACTTACCAATCGGGTTATGAAGGTAAATTCCCATCTGTCGCCCGCCTAATCAGAAAATTGGAACGGGTTTTGCTCCAGGAGCCCTTGAATCGCAAGCCCTGCTCAGTCTATATTCGTATGTTTCGCAAATAGCCGAAGTTTGCCATGGGGTGCCCGGGCTTGTCTCGTGGAGCCCATGTTTTCCGTTGGCCGCGTTTTCCGTTGGCCATGTTTCCGTTGGGAGATAGAAGCGATGAAGGTTCGATCCAGTGTGAAACGGATTTGCGACAAATGCAAAGTCGTCCGCCGTAAGGGGGTCGTGTATGTCGTCTGTAGTAATCCTCGCCATAAGCAACGTCAGGGCTAACAGCTCAAGCCTAAATTTTGGAGTAAACATAAGATGCCCCGTTTGTTAGGTGTCGATATTCCGACCGACCGACCCACGGTAGTGTCGTTGACCTACCTCTTTGGTGTGGGTCCCAAGACTGCTCGAGAGCTTTGTCATAAGGCAGGCATCGATCCGCAAATCCGTGCTCGAGAGTTGGGTGAGGATGAGGTAGCCAGGCTGGCCGCTCTGCTCGACAAAGACTATGTCGTCGAAGGACAGTTGCGCCGACAGACGAGCCAGAACATTTCGCGTCTCCGCGACATCGCCTGCTACCGAGGGTTACGCCATCGCCGAGGTTTGCCTGTTCGAGGGCAGCGCACCAAGACAAACGCGCGCACTCGCAAGGGTCCCAAGAAGACCGTGGCAGGCAAGAAGGGCGTGAAGGATCTCCGATAACGACACCAAAATCGCATACGTAAGCCAACCAAACAAATAACCGACGCTTGTAGAGAGAAATAAAAAGTGGCTAAAGCAACCAAGTCGAAATCAAGAAAGAAGAACGCACGTCGAAACGTGAGCGTGGGAGTTGCGCATATCGTGGCAACTTTTAACAACACCATGGTCACGATCACCGATACCAAGGGAGACACGCTCTGTTGGGCAAGTGCCGGTACTAGCGGGTTCAAGGGAAGCCGGAAGAGTACCCCTTTTGCCGGGCAGTGTGCCGCACAACAAGCCGCCGAGAAGGCGCGTAAGTTTGGCGTCAAAGATATCGAAGTTAAAGTGAAGGGCCCCGGCAGCGGTCGCGAAAGTGCAATCACCGCCCTCGAAGCGGCTGGCCTCAAAGTAAAATCCATCGAAGACGTCAGCCCTCTGCCTCATAACGGCTGTCGACCACGCAAAAAAAGAAGAGTCTAGAAAATGACGAAGCCCGAATGACGAAGCTGTTGAATTCGCCATTCGTCAATCGTCAATCGTTATTCAATCAAACACACTCGAAGAGAGTTAACGGTAAGAACTCCCCTATGGCCAGATACACCGGACCCGTTTGCCGCTTGTGCCGTCGCGACGGCATGAAGTTATTCCTCAAGGGCGCGCGTTGCGATACCCCCAAATGTGGTATCGAACGCCGCGAAGCGCCTCCCGGACAAACGCAGTATCGTCGAGGAAAACAGACCGACTACGGTCTGCACTTGCGTGAGAAGCAAAAAGTAAAGCATTACTATGGAGTGTTGGAACGCCAGTTCCGCCGCTATTTTCAGAAGGCCGAGCACACCAAGGGCAACACAGGCGACGTCTTGATGGGGCTTTTGGAACGCCGATTAGACAACGTCGCCTACCGGATGGGCTTCGGCGAAAGTCGCGGTGCGGCACGCCAGTTGATCAATCATGGCCATGTGACCATCAATGGCCGTCGTTGCGACGTTGCCAGCTACCAAGTCAAAGTGGGCGACATCGTCCGAGTGAAGAATCGGGCCAAAAGCCTTGATCGAGTGCGTGCGTCCTTGGCTGAAAGATCGCACGATGTCCCCGACTTTTTGTCGGTCACCGAATCGGATATTCCCGAAGGTGTCGTAGGTCGGTTGCCTCAGGCAGAAGACGTATCGATTCCCATCCAGGTTCAGTTAATCATCGAGTTGTGCTCAAGGTAAGGAAAGCTGTCCGCTATTAGCTGTTTGCTAGTGGCAAGGTAGTAGGGATACCCTCTATTCGATTAAACCGTCGATTAAACACAAATTTGACTAACTGCTAACAGCTTATTAAGGAACTATCTCATGCATATTCGATGGCGTGGACTTGAACTGCCTAGCCAAGTGACTTGCGATGTGAATTCATTGTCGGCTACTTATGGCAAATTCATTGCTGAACCGTTTGAACGCGGATTCGGCACGACGATCGGAAATGGGCTCCGCCGCATTCTTCTTTCGAGTCTCGAAGGCAGTGCCGTCACCCAGATCAAGGTCCACAACGCGCAGCACGAGTTCACCACGATCCCAGGAGTCCTGGATGACGTGACCGATATCGTGCTCAACATCAAATCGCTTGTCGTCAAGAACTACAGCGATTCGACCAAAGTTCTCCGCGTCGAACGTAATACGGCCGGACAAGTCACCGCCGCCGATATCGAGACCGATGAAGCGGTTGAAGTCATCAACAAAGATTTGGTCATTGCTACCCTGACCGATGATGTCCCTTTTGTCATCGAGATGGTTGTCGAAAATGGTCGTGGCTACGTGCCCGCCACCGAACAGGCTGACAATGTCCAGGATCAGGAAGTGGGCATCATTCCCGTCGATGCCGTTTTCAGTCCTGTGACACGCGTCCGTTACTCGATCGAAGAAACCCGCGTTGGCCAAAAGACCAACTACGACAAGCTCATCGTAGAAGTCCAAACCGATGGCTCGGTTGGTCCCGAGATGGCGATCGTCGAAGCTGCCAAGATTCTTCGCAAGCACCTCACCCCGTTTGTGCAATACACAGAACTCGGCCCGCAAGTTCATTCAGCCTCCCGTGGAAGCTCCATCGGTGGTGCTGACAGTGCTCTGGAAGCCAAGCTCAACATGAGTATGGCCGAACTCAACCTCTCGGTACGTGCTGGCAATTGCTTGGAAACCGAGAATATTATGCAGGTACGAGATTTGGTTTGTCGCACCGAGGACCAGCTCCTAGAGGTGCGAAACTTTGGCGAAACCACGCTAGCCGAAGTTCAGCTCAAGCTTCGCGAATTGGGATTACATTTGGGAATGAGAGTCCCCGGCCCACCTGCCAGCGTTTAGGCTTGAGTTTATTCAGCCACGAAACAAGAAAATCTACTTACAAGAACTATCATGAGACACAGAAGAAAAGGACGCGTCTTAGGTCGCAGTCCCAAACATCAGCGAGCGCTGTTACGTAGCCTAGCAACTGCGCTGTTCCTTACCGAACGCGATGCCGAGTTTGATGAGAACGCGCCAAAAGTCAAAGGCCGTATCATCACGACCATCAGCAAGGCCAAGGAAGTGCGCCCACTGGTCGAAAAGTGCGTCACGATCGCACGCCGGTCGTTGGCGGCTCAAGAGGCCGCTGCCGAACATGACTCCAGTGCCGAACGCGGCTCCGAGGAGTGGAAGACGTGGCGGAACAGTGAACGATGGAACGCCTGGAACCAAGCGATTGCTCCTGTCGTGGCTGCACGTCGTCGCTGTGTTCAATTGCTAGGTGATAAGCAAGCGGTCGGCATCTTGTTCGACGACATTGCCCCACGATTTGCCGATCGCCCGGGCGGCTACACGCGGATCGTCCGCTTGGCAAAGCCCCGACTCGGCGACGCGGGAGTTCGCGCGATTTTAGAGTTTGTCGGCGTCCGAGATCGCGTCGTCCAACGCAGCGAGAAACCTTCGTTCGACACTCCGGAAGAGTCGGCCGACTCCAGCGAAGAAGTGGAAGAGGAAGTTACCGCCGAAGCTCAAGTCACTGCCGAAGCTCAAGTCAACGACGCCGCTGAGACTGAATCAGAAAAAGACGCCGACTAGCCCTCCAGCTCTCAGTTCCAAGACACCCGCGTTAGCGCTGTCGGCTACGACATCTTCCAATAAGGCAAAGCACGAATGACGCCCAGTACATCGAAAAATGGCCCAATGACGAAATAAAAAATACTCGCAGTTCTCACGTTGCGTTTTTTCGGATTTGGGTATTTTAGAATTCGTCATTTACCTAACTGCAATCGCGGGCCGGTCGTCTCCGAGCCCGAAAAAAACGCACTAGCGCTATGGATAGCAAAAGCAGCGGATTCGATTTCACCGCCGCCATGCGACTTCTCTGTGAAGACGTCGTCACTCGACTTCCAGAGCTTGCCCACGTCGATCTCGACCGCGTGGCCATCAGTTTATGCCAAGCCCGTCATGCAGGCTCCCATGGCATTTATGCATCGCTCACCCCGCTCCGATTCGAGTCGGGAGCCACTCAAAAAAAACTCCGCGGTCGTTCCTACGGAGTCCAGCGCGTCCGTGATGAGTCGGGCCAAGAGTTTCTTTACATTCTCAGTTTCTACGTTCCTCGCTTTCTTAATACTTCGCTCGAAGAAAAACTCACCACCATACTGCACGAGCTTTGGCACATTAGCCAAAACTTTGACGGCGATCTCCGCCGCTTCGAGGGCCGCTACTATGCCCATGGTTCGTCTCAACGCGACTACGATCTCAAAATGGCTATGCTAGCTCAACGCTGGTTGGCTCTCGATCCCCCGCAGCATCTGTACGATTTCCTGGAGCCTACCTTCGAGCAGCTCTCAGCAGAACACGGCGGCCTCACCGGTCAACATTGGCCCGTCCCCCGACTGATACCTCGGTAGCGGATTTGTGAGCAGCCTCGCTACGACACCAGCAACCACGACACCAGCAATAGAGACACTCGCAACAGAAAAATGAAAGCAAAAGTCTTGACTCCGTAGTATGGTACAGACCCGATAATGGTTGTGCAGGCGAGAAGCTACCAACAAACCCCAGCGCGGCCAGTAGCGGCAACCAAAAAAATCTGACGCAGGACGCGAAGAGAAGAACCGTTCGTAACACGGAAAGCGTCAGCATGGAAACCACACCACCAACCGATATCCATTGCCCAACCTGCGGCAACCAAGGCAAAGGTGTTAAACCGCTCACCTTGCGAGCTTTGCTAAAAGAAGAATTCGTGAGCGAGGTTGCGAACGTAAATTACCGATTCTGTCATACCAAGGATTGCAAGGTAGTTTACTACGGCAATGAACAAATTTTCCTCGTGTCTCAATTGAATATCCCGGTTGGTGTTAAGCAGGCTACCGGCGAGCGGCCCCTGTGCTATTGCTTCGGACATTCAGTCGCCAGCATCAAGGAAGAGTTGCGATCGACTGGCCGTTCCAACGCCTTGGAAGATATCCGACGGAAGATGACAGACCCCGGTTGTCGGTGTGAGACGGAAAACCCATCTGGCTCGTGCTGTCTGGGTAGCGTGGCAAGAGGAATCGCAACGGCTCATGAGGAACTTACGAAGATCGGTCTAAGCATTTTGCCGGTATCAGTTCCACCGACGTCACATCGTGGAGAGACGATCGCGAAAGTAGGCACGGTCCTCTCGGCAATTATGGCTTCAAGTTGCTGCTGGTTGCCATTGCTGTTGTTAGCTGTTGGAGTTTCAGGAGCCGGCATTGCTTCCACGCTGGAAGCTTACCGACCGATATTCGTGGTCGTCACGTTCAGCTTTCTGGCGGCAGCATTTTATTTCACCTACCGCCCCAAGAAAGGTGCCATCGCCGCTGGACACGACTGTTGTGCCGACGACGTGGTCGAAGACTGTTGCTCGCGAACGGCCAAAGGTCGTTTCAACATGAAGACTTGGAACCAAGTTATGCTCTGGGGCGTCACCGCGATGGCCATCGCGTTTCTGTTCTTTCCCAGCTACGTCGGTGCTTTTCTTGGCGGCCAGGGAAGCAGCGTTACTGAGAGTAGGTTCCGCTCGATGTTTACTATCGAAGAGATGACATGCGAGGGCTGTTCCGCCATCGTGGCCAAGGCAATTCGTGGCGTACCTGGTGTACTCGCCGTGGAAGTGAGCTATGAAAATGGGCTGGCTGTGGTCGGCACCGAAGCAGGCCGTGCGGTACCGAAGGATGCAGTTCTTAAAGCGATTGAGGATGCCGGATATACGGGGTTCATCCAACAAACAAAAAATGAAAAGTAATTCGGTTCGGGAGGTCCACCACGCCTCGGCGACCTTTGCGTTGAACCGCTTCGCGCGGCCAAAAAAAACACTCGCAAGCTCGTCACTCGTCTGCGAGAATCTCTTCGCGCCATCTTACGCAGTTCTTTGAAAACCGAACCAAAACCCAAGCGACTTTTGTAAGGCATAAATGTCGCGCAAAATGCAAAACTACACGACTTTTGCACCCGTAGTCGCCTTGCGGCACTGGCCCGCTCGCGGCTTAGCCTCTGCAAAGCGACAAAACTCCGAATTTTGCACTCAAAAACGCGTTTTCGCACTTTTCGCGACAAAACTCCCCCGCCATATCTCAGCAAACCCTCTCCACGAAGCACTGCCCTTCAGAGCGAACCTAGCCTTTTGCACTTTTGCAACAATAATCCTGTTGCAAAACAGATCCGCTGCTAGCAATGCTAGGCCCCATTGACGACTCTTGGGGCTTCGCGTAACTTTCCAACCCATCTTTTTCAATCCTAGCGAAACCTGCATGACACCTTGCCGACCATTACGACGGGATCGACCGCTTAGCGCCAAGTGGTTTGCACTCGTTCTGCTGCTGCCAGGAATTGCCGGATGTAGTGTGATGCTTTCCGAGCCCCTGTCGTTAGAGAAACTGGCGACAGAAAGCAAAGGATTTCTGCGGTCGGTCGAAACGGCCCCCGACAGCGTGACCTTGGAGATTTTCCAGGTAAGGATTCCGGCCCACGACCCCGAGTTGGCCGAGCAGCTCTGGAGCAATGTCGACGAGCAACGGCTTGATGTTCAGTCGCGTCGTGAACTCGTAAGAAACGGTTTTCGAGCGGGCGTGTTGAGTGGCACGATTCCCAATGTGCTGGCGAGGCATTTGAACCTGCAGAGCGAAATGCCAGCTGCGTCCTCCGAGCAAGTCATCACCGATAAAAACGCAGATCCCAGCGTGCTGCGGCGGGTTATTCAGCTTAATCGACATGGGTCAGCAACGGTGCAAGCGTCAGATCTTCAGCAGAAGTTGCTGTTGATGATCAAAAGCGACAAGGGGCTGAAGGGTCGCAGTTACGATCACGCGCAGGCTGTCTATTCCCTACGAGCTGAATCGGTCGTGGGTCAGCGAGTCGCGATCAGTTTGACTCCCGAGTTGCAGTATGGCGAACTGCGTAACCGCTACTCGGGCGGTGCGCAAGGCATTTTCTTGACGACCCCATCGCGAAAGCGAGAGATCTTCGACCAGCTCGAGGTCAGTACCGAGCTCACAGCAGGCGAGCTGCTCCTAGTAGGTTGCCTGCCGTCTGTGCCAGGCAGCTTGGGACTGGCATTTCACTCCATCGATCGGGGGGGGCAAGCCGAGCACAAGCTGCTCCTGGTCCGATTGCTCCAAGTACCAGGAAGCGAGATTCTGGCAGACGCCGCTTCCAAGTAAGGCAAAGCACGAATGACGCCCTTTTTCCAGAGAAGGGCCCAATGACGAAACAAGAAATACGGTTACACTTCAGCCATCTGAAGTAAGACTTGCCACGAAACGCTAGCGAAAAGGGGAAATGG
>Ga0114931_10008872_pt1 | contig 12120 bp, 5 predicted proteins | sample 2SBtaG_FD_89579 | JGI IMG/M metagenome (GOLD analysis project Ga0114931, IMG submission 89579) | Deep subsurface microbial communities from Kolumbo volcano to uncover new lineages of life (NeLLi) - 2SBTROV14_V59a metaG | ecosystem: Environmental > Aquatic > Marine > Volcanic | place: Kolumbo...
GTCGCGGTCGGGTGAGGTCAGCGGGCCGTCGCCCGCGCGCAATTCCCACCGCGCGGCCGGATAGCCGGCGGCCTGCAGACGGGCCCGGTCTTTTCGGAGGAGCGGCAGCAGGGGGCCCTGTTGGGACTGCATCGTCAGGAACATCAGCCGCTGGCCAGGCTGATTGTCAGTCAGCGTGACCGTGCGTGGCAGCGGTGTGTCGATCGTAATCACTGCCGGCACTCGGTGCCGCAACCCCAACAGGCATGCGAGTTGGCCCCCTTTGCCCCGCCCAGCTACGGCCAGGCGGAGTGGGTCTCCCTGGAGGCGGCCCTGGGCGGTGCGCACCAGTTGGCTCAAATACCTCAGGTCGCCGGCGGACCAGCCCAGGGAATCCTCTGGCTGGGGCAGCAGCAGTAGCAAGCCATCGCGTTGGCAATAAGGGCGCCAGGCAGCGACAGCGGCTTGGGTCTGTTTCGGCTGATCTGCAAGCCAGATCAGGATCGGGTAGCGCCGATTCGGGGCGAGTTTTTTGGGCCGAAAGAGCTGGGCCTGTTGTGGAAATTCGGGCAACTTGAAAGATTTCAGCTGCCAGGCTGATGGCTCGTTGCCGAGCGCCTGCGGAACGTTCTCTTGGGGAGCGTTCTCTTGCGAGCCGGTATCTTGCGACTGGCCGGGGGCCGGCGCCGCTTGGGAATCTGCATGGGGTCCCTGCGCCGCGTGCTCAACTGGATTATTTTCCGAGCCCACTTTGGGATTCTCTTTTGGGAGCAAGGCAGCGACATGGCTGGATGCATCATTCCGGCCGGGCGCCAGATCCGCACGGGCCGGGTTCGAGCGGTCCAGATCTGCGCGGGAGTACAAGTCCGCCGACAGTGTGGCTAACCGTACCGGCATCGTCTTTTCCTTCGATCCGCCCTGTGCGCGTTCGTCCGGCGTGCCCGGTTCGCCCGCTTGCGCGGCCTTCTCGGATGGGCCTCGGGCGATGGTCACCGAAACCTCTTCTTCCGGGTGATGCTTGTTCAGGACGGTCTGCGCGGCGGCTGGAGTTGCCACATTCGCGCCGCTAATTTTTAGCAACCGGTCGCCCGCGCGCAGCCCGGCCCGGGCGGCCGGGCTATCGGGGAGAACCGTGCGGATGGCAATGCCTTTGGCAGTGGCTGGCCCGCGGGCCGGAAGGATGCCAAGCATCGCATGGCGAAAAACCTCCAGTTTGGCGGTCAGCGTCAACCGGTGCTCCAGCCGCTGGTCGCCCCGCTGGATGGTAATGCGAACCTGCTGGCCGGCATAGCGCGGGACAATTTGGGCGCGCAATTGGGCCTGAGTTTCCACCCCGATGCCATCGACCGCTACGATCCGGTCGTCTGGTTTCCAGCCGGCGGCGGCCGCTGGTGATTTTGGCCAGACCGTGGCAATCACGGGCGCTGCCGCAAAGGGAGCTCCCGCGACCAGGCCGATGCCCAGCAAGCCGGGTTCCTGATCGACCCCCTGCTTCCACCGATCGAGCCTGGCCAGGATATCGGTCAGGGGCACCGCAAAACCGATGCCCGAATCGTAAAATTCCACTCCCGCGACTTCGTTGGATCCTGCCGGACCATGGGCCGCATTGCCCTGAGACTGGGGGGACATCGGCACCAACACACCCAGCACACGACCGCCCAAATCGAGCAGGGGTCCGCCGTAGTTCGCAGCCGAAATGTTCGCGTCGGTTTGCAATGCCCGGCCGTACATCCGCCGCAGGGCGCTGACAATCCCGACCGAAACATCAACTTGGTCGGCCCGAAAGGTCCGCCCTACCGCAATGGCCCATTGGCCAACCTGAATGGAATCCGGCGGGGCGGGCTGAGCTGTGGGCAGCGGCTGCCGGGCTTCCACTTTCAACAGGACCAGCATCCGGCTCCGGTCGCGGGCTACCAGGCGGGCTGGCGTCAGTTGACCATCTGGCAGGCGGACCAGGATCGACGTGGGCTGCTGGGCGAAATTGAACGCACTAGAAACAATGTATCCATCCTCGGAGACAATCAACCCGGTCGAAGGCCCACCCGTCATCAGCACCTGGCCGACTTGCTCCAAGCCTCCCACGGTGCGTATTTGCACCACGCTGTCGGCGACACTTTGGACGGCCGCATGAAAAGCCTGTTGCTCCAAGGCGGCCAGCGACGCGGCTCGCGCTGGTCCGGCTCCGGCCAGCACGAGGGCGGCCAGCACGGCAAAGAAACATGCCGCGCTGAAGGGGGCAGGTCCAAGTTTTCGGCTTGCGCGTCGGTTGTCGTTCTTGAAAGAGAATACGTCATCCACCACGCCCATCGCCTGAAGCTCTGGGTCATGCCACACGGAATGAAACATGTTGCACGATTTCTGGTTTAATCGGATCATATCATACGATTTCTGAAATGTCGGCCGCGCTGAAGGGGACAGGTCCAAGTTTTCGGTTTGCACGTCGGTTGTCGTTCTTGGGAGATAATACGTCATCCACCTAAGTGGCGCTGCACCACGAAGCCGGTTGGCCGAAAATCAGACCCGACCTCGGTTCGGTCATTTTGGACTCCGCAGTTCTATTTCCAGTAGCTGGCCGTCGCGCAGCACCGAGAGCCGCACGGGATCTTCCCGTTCATGCTGGCCGATCGCTTCCAGGACCGCCTGGCAGGAGGCGGTGGGCTGGCCGGCTACCAGGACGACCAGGTCGTCCGCCTGCAAGCCCCCTTGCTCCGCTGGAGAGTGCCGCCGGATCGCATCGATGTAAGGAGGTGTGCGGGCCAGGATATTCGGGACCAGGGCCAGGCCGAGGGCGGCAGCCGTAAGTGGTGACTCGGGTTGGGCGACGCCCAGGTCGGCGGCGCGGTTGGCACGGCCCGCCAACATGTCGTCCACCACGCCTCGGATTTCTCGAACCGGCAATGCGTAGTTCAGCCAGGTACCGGTTGCCCGACTGCGCAGTTCTTTGCCCAACACGCCCAGCAGGTGGCCTTGCCAATCGGTCAGCGCGCCGCCGGACGCGCCGGGATTGTTTGTCTGTGCATCGACCACATAAACCAGGCCACGGTAGTTCGAACGGTATTGGCCACGCCGCGCATCCAGGGGCACCATCGCCGTAACCACGCCCTGCAAGACACTGGCCGGTTCCGCGCCGGTGGCAATCCCAAAGAGGTTGCTTACCGCCAGCACACGGGTGCCAACGATGGCCTGGCCAGGTTCCGTGCCGGCGGCCGCCTGGAGGTCAAACCAGGGCAGTGACCGGCCTTCGGTGGGCAACTGCAGAAGGGCCAATTCGGTGATCGGATCGCTCCCGATCAGGCGGGCCGTGAAACGGCTGCCGTCGTCGAGAACCACCGCCAGATCGTCGGTATCCAGCACATAACTCAGCGCGGTCAGCACATGGCCCTCGGAGGAAATAAGCAGACCGCTTTGATAGGCTTCGAAATTCCGCATTCCCCCCGCTCCGTAGATTTTTACGACCCGCTGCTGCACGGATCGGATGGTCGTGCGCAACGGTCTGTCCGGCGCCGTTTCGACCCCCCGGGCGACCGGCCCGCGGAAAACCAACAGCATGCCGCAAAGCGCCCAAGCCCGAAACATGCAAGCAATCCTGAGCCAACTGGAGGTTCTGACGATGAACGAGGAGAACGTCAAGTTATTTTTCCTCCAATTGCGGGGATTCCAACGGCACTGCGACAGGCCTGCTGCCATGATGCCACTGCTGTATCTTCAAACGGGCAAATTCATGATCGCCATAGCGAATCATCCAGGACCGTGGCAGGTGTTGGTCCGCGAGTAGAGCAAAATCGGCAAACCGCACTTCGCATGGATCCGTTTCGTCGCCTGGAAACATATCGATGCCTACCAATTCAGACGATTCGGGATCGAAGTAAAAATGCGTTTCGATGCCCGCGTAAATGCCAACCAGACAATCCGCCCTTTGGCCCAGGTTGCCAAGGGGCATTTGCCCTAGGTAATAGACCTCGCCATACTGGCGCAACCCCTTGGCGAGGAGCCGCTGCCACAGATGCAGCGTCAGCAGCAGCCCACCCGAGCGGGGCGGACTTAAGGAACGCGCCAGTTCGGCGTCGAACAGGGCGCCGGACTTCCCCCAGGGGAAGGTCGCCGCGGCCCGCTTGGCGGCTACGGATAATTCGAATGGTTCTCCGCCTGGCAGCGTGCCGGCAATCCGCCACGGCGCGGCCAGCATGGCCGTTTGTTGCTGGTAACGGTTCCAAATCCGCCGCTGATGCCAGAGGTTGTACCAATAGTTGGCGTAGCCGCGGCGCGCTTCGTAACGCTGGGCGACTTCGGCGGGCAGCTTGGCGGCGGCAACGGTTTTCTGCCGCGGCCGCGGACCGTCTGGCGGCAGGGGGGAACGGTGTTGGTGCTCCGGCGGCGTTGGTGGCCGGGGCGATTCGACCGGTTTGGCTGCTTCCTGTCCCACCATGTTGTACAAGGCGGCCTGGTCGTGCAGGCCCATCAAACGCACGTGGATGTCAACCAATTTACCTTTCCGGCGATAGGTCAACGGAACCCGCCAGCCGCGCGGGTAGGTGCCCAGGACATTTTTCAGCCCGTTGACCGTGCGGATTGGCCGATCGGCAAAGCGAACAAGCTGATCACCGTAGCGCAAGCCGCGGCGGTAAACATCGCTCCGCTGCAGGATGTCGTCCACCACCACGCGGCCCTGGTCGTCGCTGCTCACCGTCGCGCCCAGGGTGGCATGGTCGACGATGCGACCGCTCTTCAAATGGGCCAGGAACCGGCCGATTTGATTGCTCGAAATGGCATAGCCCACGCCGACGTTCACCCGGCCACGCTTTTCGAACGAACCACGACCATTGATACCAATCAGTTGGCCGGCGGCGTTGAACAAGGGCCCACCCGAGTTGCCCGGATTGATGGCAGCATCGGTTTGCAGACAGTCGGTGTATTCCAGCAGGGTCCCGGCCGGATACTGGTAGCGGTGCACGCCCGAGATCATGCCCCAGGCGACCGATGGCTGAAAATCGTAGGCTAATAAAAAGGGATTGCCAACGGTAAACGCCCAATCTCCCACCCGTACGGCATCGCTGTCGCCCCACACCGCATGGGGAAAGTCGCTGCGTCCCAGCAACTGGATCAGAGCGACGTCGCCGGTGGGGTCGATGCCGACGATCACCGCATTGTAAATCCGCCCATCCGGCAAGCCGCACTTCATGCTTGGGCCGCAGGCGGCAACCACATGAAAGTTGGTCAGGGCGTAGCCGTCGGCGGTAATCAGCACCCCCGAGCCGCCCCCCTTGCCGGCCGTATCAAACACGGCCACCGCGGCAGTCGACGCACGGGCGATGCTGGCAATTCGAGCTTTTTCCGCTCCGCGCACCGCCTCGTCTGGCTGAACTTCGGCCAGGCCGGATCGGGCCGTCAGCAGCCCGGCCAGGGCTAGCAGCAGCCACGCGTCATAGCGAGCGATTCGCATCGCGGCCGACATGTTTTGTAACCGCAGTGGTATCATCCAGCCAGGTTCTCCATCAACAAAACACCAAAATACATTTACGAATCGCTCACCGGGTGACGCGCGCGTCGACCAGGTGGAGCCGATCTCCCCAGTCCAAGTTCTTGCCATAGTCCACCAGGATGGTCAGCTGGCGCGAGTCTTGCAAATCCAGGTCGATGCGCACCGGTCGATGGTTGCCATCGATGGCCCCTTCCCAGAAGCCGCCGCGGTCACCGGCAAGTTTTAGCGTCACGTTGCCTTGGCTGGAAGTGGCTGGATCGATGCCGGCGATGGCATGAAAAATACGCATCCCTTTGGGTAAACGGTAGACCAGTTTGGTCCGACTACGGATCGCCAGCCCCTTGGCATAGGCTTTCAGCTCGTCGTTGCCTACGCCATGGGCGGACTGCCAACGCAAAGTCAAGGGACTGTTTTCGACGGCGATGCCGTTACCGGCCAGCCCAGGATCGGCCTGTTTCGAGTCGGACCATTCCAGGCCAGGCAGGCCGGAGTCGGGCCGGCCAAAAGGAGCGTTGTTGCGAGGTTCTCCGTAATGGCGAATCATGGTTGCCGCGGCGGGCAGGCCGACGCGGGGGGTCCATTGCACCGACAGAGGTTTCAAGTCGCTGAGGTATACCAGCTTGCCGAACGAATAATCGGCCGAGACCAATTCTTCGACAGGCAGCTCCAGCGCGACACCACAGGTGGTTTTGACATGCAGCCGATGCTCCTGGAGCGCCAGCCGGGCTACCATCAAGACGGCTCCCCGGGAAGTGGTCAGGCGGCAGATCGGCGCCGGCCATACCGTCTGACCAGCCTTGGCGGACGCCTGCTCCCCGAAAGGCTCATGCGTTTGCCCCGTGGAACGATGCCCCTTAGCATGCCCCTTCGCATGCCCCTTAGCATGCCCCTTCGCATGCCCCTTCGCATGCCCCTTCGCATGATAGTAGGCCAGGGCCGCGACTTTCGAGCGTTTGACGGGAATGGTCTCACCATCCCACTGAAAGATAAGTTTCGCATCGCTCAGGTCGCCCACGACCCCAGTCAAATAATCCAGCGCCTGGTCTTTGCGTTTGCGGACGACCAACACATCGCCGGCAAGTTGTTTTGTACGAACTTCGCGCCATAGCGCATCCGCATTCGCCGCTTCGGGCATAAGCTGCACCATACTCAACAGTTGCGTGGGAATGGCCAAAGCCTGCGAAGCACCTGCCTGGATGAGCGTGGCCACGTGATCGGCGACCAGATACTGAGCGGTGGCCTTCGTGGCAACCAAACTTCCGCTCTTGGCCAACGGCAGGCGGGAGCCGTCGACCAGCTCCACGTAGAGGTCCGGACGGCCCGGCTGGCTGCGATGATTCCGCCAACGCAGCGCGAGCAAGCGCTCGATGGGCAACTCGACGATTTCTCCCGACACTTGCACTTGGACGCCGGACTCAGCAGCAGAGCCCTTCCAGGCGGTGAGGACTCCGCCCACCGGCGGGCCATCCAGAATCGTGGCTGTCACATCCGCCACTTCCGCCGGCCCTGTCACTTTTGTCGGCCCTACTTCTGTCGACACCACGATGGCAACCAACAGCATGGGTAGCAGACTGGTCATGGTTTCTGTTCACCCTCATTGGCCAATTCCCGAAAGTATTGTTAAATCATTTCTCGATAATAAGCTGGGAATTCACGGCCGATTTGCTGCAAAGCCTGCTGCCGTTGTTTGGGCGGCAAGTCGCCCCAACCCGTCTGGTGGCCAATATCCCGGGGGTCGACGTGTCCGGGTGCCTTGAGTCCAGCAGGACGGCTATCCTGCATCGGCCGCGCACTTTGGGCGGAACCGCCCGAGGAAGCAGCCGCAGCGGCAGCCTGCTGCTGCGACTCAATTTTCTTGATCAGCTTGTCCAGGGACTGGAGGACTCCATGCTCGACCATCTGCACCTGATCGCCAGCCCGGCCCAGCTGGAGCCGGCGCCGGACATCGTTCATCCGGCGGGCGATATGCTCAAGAGATTCGTCATGCAGTGCGGCCAGGTCACGCTGGATGAGTTGGGCCAGTTGTAGGTAACGGTTGGGCAGGGTGTCTTCTTGTTCCAGCAAACGTGCCAGAGCCATGCGGCTTTGTTCGGGCCGCACGAGTTGGTGGTAAGCGACCATCCGGCAAAAGAACAGCGCGGCCGGATCGACAACCTGCTCCGCTGCAAGCCCTTCCAGTTCGGCCAGCGCTTCATCGAAATACGATTGCTGGGTTAGCCAGCGGGCATAGTAAAGCCGTAGATTGCAGCGTCCGATCGGAGCCAGGCTCGGGTCGGCCAACCAGTGGGTCGTGGGCAAAGGTGGGCCGGCATCCGCCTGGTTACAAAAATCCACCAGCTCTCGGGCGCGCGGATCCAGCAGGGCAAAACTCTCGGCCAGCCACTGCGTGTGCAGGTCAGGATTTGTCTTACGGAGTGGGGCAACCGGCCAGATTTCGCGGAGCTGGCGGGCCATCGCCGGGTCACGAGCGCCCGGTTCCAGCCACGCCAGGACTTCAGCGCGCACCTTGGTGTAGGGTGGAGCTTGCCAACTCGGCGTGAACTCCAATTCGGCCTGCCCGCGCTGGGCCCAGCCCAGCGCTGACAACAGGACGATGGCTAAGATCCACAATCTCATTGATTTTCCTTCGTATGCAAATCGTGCGTGGCCTCATAAATGCGCTGTTCGCGCAACGCCAACTGGTTGAGTGCTGCGACAATTTCTTCCGCGGATGCCTCCTCTCCACCCACTAGTTTACCATAACGCTCCGTCCGCCGGTTGACACGCTGCTGCAGTGAACGAATCATACGCAATTCCGCCAATTGGTCCACCAAGGCTTGCTCCGGCGGACCACCTCCAGACTGGGGTTTCCCCTGCTGGTTGTCACGGACCTCCTTGAGGGCCTTCTGCAGGGCAGCCAAGGATTCTTCCAGGGCCGAAATGATATCTTCCTCCAAGCCTTGTGTGAGTGTCCCTAGACGGACCTCACCTAACCGGTCCGCAACGCTCTGCATGTCTTCCCGGGCCTGATCCAACGTCTCGGGGAAAGCGACCGACGAACCGTCCTCGCGCAATAGAATCATAGCCCGGTCTGCTTCCTGGACAATTTGCCGCTCCTTCCGACTCAAACGGCCACTGGCAATTTCCACTTCGTGGGCCTCCGTGCCCGTTGCGACCGCGGCGGCCTGGCGGCTGTCGAGCCGCTGGGTTTGTTCGTGCACTTCGATCTGCAACTCCAGCATTTTTCGGAACCTTGCTTCGAGCATGACCAGCGTCCGCTCGAGTTCTTCCTCGCGCAATTGGCGCAAAATGCGCTCCAGTTCGGCTTGAGCCTGTTCCAACGCACGCAGCGCCTGCTCTTGCTGTTGGACCGCCCCATCGCGTTGGGCCTTTTCAAGCTTCTGCTCGGCAGCCTGCATTTTCTGCCTGGCTTTTTCAAGGTTTTGCTGTGCCCGGCTGATCGGTGAAGGCGGAGAAGGATTCTCTCCGGGTGGGGGAGCCTGGCCGTCAGTCCCGCCCTGGCCGCCGGCAGGCTGGCTCCCCTGTGGGGTCTCGCCTGGAGCTGGGGCATTTTTTTGAGCCGGTGATTGGCCACCGGGTTGCCCTCCCGGGAAAGGTTGCTTTTGACTGGAACCCTGCGGACCAGGCTCGTCCTGGGACTTTGCCTTGCGAGGAGTCTCCTGGGCTGGACGGCCGTCATCTTGGTCCCCCTTTTCTTGGTCCCCCTTTTCCTGGTCCTCCTTGTCCTGGTCCCCCTTGTCCTGGTCAACGTCCGCTGGCTCGCCATGGGGCGCCTGCTCCGGGGAAAGTTTGGGAGATTCCGCCCTGCCCTCCTGGTCGGCGATATCCTGTTGCAATTGTTTTGCATCTTCCACGATGCGTTGCTGCTGGGCGGCAAGCGGCCTGGCCTGATCCCCCCCCTCAGTCCTTGCTTTTAAGCCACGCTGCAAGCGGACGAGCCGCTTGACGTCACTGAGATACTTTCTTAACCGCTTGCGTTGCGATTCGATTTGTCGATCCCGATCTTCGCGCAATAACAGTTCCAACAACTTCCGCAGTTGATCCTGCAGTTCCAGTTGTCGTCCGTGGGCCGAGGAAAGGGCATGGCTCTGCAGTGCGTCGACGATCCGCTGATAGCGACCCGCAATGTCGCGGTCGTGACTCTGTGAAATCAGTTCGCGCAACAGTTTCGCGCGTTGGGGGTGCGTTGCGCGCGAAAGTTCCGCCAATCGGCCCGCCAGCATTTCCAGCCGATCGAACCGATCGGCCAGGCGGGTGGCCCGTTGGGCCAAATCGCCGCTCGGATCCTGGGGACCGTGACGGGCAGCATCCGGCTGCTCCTCGCGCAGCGGATTGCCGCGGGGAAGCGTTTGGCCAAGCACCGCCTGGACCGTGGACCATGGACCGCTGGCGGCAATCGCCAGGACGATGAAAAACCAGCGCGCGCGTCGAGTTATAAAAAGTGGCGTCATCCGCTACTCGCAGGGCTTTCGTTGTTAAAAATTTCTAATCACCACAAAAAAGAGTATCGCAATAATGATTTATGGCTAATCCTCCAACAGGCCACGCAATCGGGTTCGCTGTTTGGCCTTGGTGTCATCGCTCAGCCGTTTTTGTTCGCTGATAATGCCGCGCAGCAATTCCACCAATTCATTGTAGCTTTCCAACTCGAGCATGCGATCCAAGACCCCCTTCATGGCCACCAGGACCGCATCGGTCTGTTGGCGCGATTCTCGCAGCAGGGGGCGTGGGAAGACCGGTCCGTCGAGGGCCGTCTGAAACTGTTGCAAAAGAGTTTCCAAGGCGGGCATTTGTTGCCCGCCAATGTCTTGCAGCGGTCTGGCAATTTGTTGCTGCAAGCGTTGCTTGAGTTCCCGTGTGTCGACTCGGTTGTTCACCAGTTCCTTGACAATGTCCTCAATCCCGTCGGCTACCCCCAGGGTTTCGTAGGCCAGTTGGGTGACATTTTGCAACACACTCATCACCCGCAAACGGTTGGCTTCAAACCTGTGTCTGGTACGGGCGGGCGGGGTCGGCTCAGGGCCGACTGGTTGGTCGTCGGCCGGTTTGTCCGGATTGGCAGGGGGTCTCCCCTCCGCGCCATGGCTCCCCTTTGCCGCTGGCACGATTTCCTCAATACGATCCAGCAAATCGCGGGCCGCCGCCAACTTTTCATAAATCGCCTCGAAACGCTGCCGCAACCCGAGTTCCTGCTTTTCCAGTATGGCGCGGAGCTCCGACGGTGTGACAACGTCCAGCAGGAACTGCTGGCTGCTACCCAGATGGGGTTGGGCGGACAGATCGTAACCATCGCGGGCCCGAACCGAGAGCGCCAACTTCTGCCCGGGCTTCAGTTCCAGCAACGGCTGTCCGGTGGTGGGGTCGACATCCGTCAAATCGAACGGTTCCAGCTGGCGGAATTGACGGCTGCCCGGATGCGTGAGTTGCATCGCCCGCTGGACGGCTGCCCCCTGGTCCAAGCGATACTCGAACCAGACCTTTTCCAGCCCGTACTCGTCGGTAATACTACCCGAAAAGGGCAAGTATGCCCGCGCTGTCACGACCGAACCGATCCCTTGCAAGCCAACGGCCACATCTGGCACCTCATCGTGGACCACCGCAACAAGCAGACGATAAGGTTCGCGGTTCTCGATTCCATCTTCGTCGCGCATCGTGAGCAGCAGAACCCGGTCGGCGCGAACATCGTTCAACTGGATACGAAATTCCCTGCTGGGATGAGCCCGACTGAGAGCGTCGGGCAGAGAAAGCACCGCATCACCCGATGTCGGGGAGAGAGACGCAGCCGAAGTCTCCCCGAACGCCGCGGTGGGGCCGTCCGGAGTTTCGATATGGACGAACTGCAGCGGTTTGTTGACTTCGACCCGGCAAGTGGCCGTCGCGCCCTCGGGCAGTTGCAACCGCTGGCTAACCTCCAGGGAACGTGGCTCGTGATGGAGGTAAGCAGGATACTCGATGTCCACCGACAGTCGCATTATTTGCGGCCGCGCGACCACATGTAAATGCAAATCCTCGACCCGGTCGTCGCCCCCCAGAACTTCAAAATCGAGATCCGCCACGACATGTTTGAACTGGTAGCGGTATTGCTGAGCCTGATCCCGTCCGGGCAATGCTTCACCCACGCGAGTCAATGTGTCGCGGCCCCGGCGGCCATCAGCAAGGCGATAACGTATTTCGACGGTTTCCGGCAGCGCGTGTCCCGCACCGATGGAGGCTTGGACATGCAGCACGTAATCGTCGTCCCGGGCCACCTTGACGACCCGCTGGCCGTTTTCGAGGGTCCGAAACCCAAGGACTTTCAGTTGCACCCGTCGGGGCCACGGAGCACTGCCAAGCTGGATTCGCTGCAGCCAAAAATCAAACTGATCCTGATAGGCAGCGGCAAATCCGGCCACCGAAAGCACCATGCAGAAGGCTGCCAATCCCTTCCAGACGAGGGGCCCAAATCTCAGGACCCGCAGCAGAGGCACCCGCGCAATCCGCCTGGCGGCCAGTCGGCTCGTCTCGCGAAGCAAAACCGGGTGGAACACGCTCGCCTGGTCTTGGGCTGCCCCCTTGAAGTTCCCGTTGGCCGCGGGTGCCTGTTGAGACTTACGGCGCCTCCAAGTGGCCGGATCCTTTCGGGCAGCCCCTTTCTGGGCAGATGCCTGCTGGCCAGCCTCCAC
>Ga0114931_10008873_pt1 | contig 12119 bp, 13 predicted proteins | sample 2SBtaG_FD_89579 | JGI IMG/M metagenome (GOLD analysis project Ga0114931, IMG submission 89579) | Deep subsurface microbial communities from Kolumbo volcano to uncover new lineages of life (NeLLi) - 2SBTROV14_V59a metaG | ecosystem: Environmental > Aquatic > Marine > Volcanic | place: Kolumbo...
TCACGAATATCGATGCCGGTCGGACACACCTGCACACACATGGTGCAATCAATGCAGTCCCCCAGGCCCAGAGACGCGGGATCCGCACTGCGCTTGCGGGAACCGCGTGGTTCACCGCGCTGCGGCAGGTATGACACAATTAGCGTGTCCTTGTCGAACATGGCACTCTGGAAACGCGCATACGGGCACATGTACTTGCACACCTGTTCGCGCATGAAGCCGGCATTGCCGTAGGTGGCAAAGCCGTAAAAGAAAATCCAGAAGCTCTCCCAGGGACCGATATTAAATGCCAGCAGGTTGCGGCCCAGCTCGACGATGGGCGAGAAATAGCCGACAAAGGTGAAACCTGTCCAGACCGAGAATGCGATCCAGAGAAAATGCTTGCTTGCCTTGATGCGCAACTTGCGGGCATTCATCGGCAGCGCATCCAGCTTTTGCTGTTTCATGCGGTCGCCCTCGACCTTGCGCTCGATCCACAGGAAGGCCTCGGTCCAGACAGTCTGCGGACAGGCATAGCCGCACCAGACGCGACCGGCAATCGCCGTCACAAAAAACAGCGTTAGCCCGGCAAGAATCAGCATTACCGCCAGGTAGAAAAAATCCTGCGGCCACAGCGTTACAAAGAATATATGAAACTTGCGCGCCGGCAGGTCAAACAGCAACGCCTGGTGTCCGTCCCAGCGCAGCCACGGCAGGATGTAATAGATACCCAGCAGCCCCAGCACACCGAGCGTGCGCAGACGGGCAAACAGGCCGTGCACCTCGCGTGGGTATATTTTTTCCGCCTTGGCGTAAAGGGACTGTGCTACCTGTTCATCAGACTTCGAGGCACCAGCAACGCCAGCTTTTCCGGGGCTTGTCATACCGCCCCCTACTGATCCCGGGAATCCGGGCCCTTGCGCATGCAGTTAGTGATGGCGAAATACAGGGTACCAATTCCCGACACCGCTGAAATCAGCCAGAAAACGAGAAAACCGATGGAATAGACACCCAGGCGGCTGACCCCGGTCTGCTCCCCGAAGGGATACAGGTCATCCGGATCAAAGGCTGAAAAGAACAACCCGGTAGCGACGATCGCCACCATAAAAGACGGCCACAGTACCGCAATACATTTCTGCATCTTTGGAACCTGTTTCTCCGTCACGCTATTCTCCTCTCGCCAGCCCGGACGTTTACTCTTCCAGCTGTTCCTGCCCGGTTGAAAGACTGTAGACATAGGCAGCCAGTATATGCACCTTGTTCTCGCCCAGGAAATCCCGGTGTGGCGGCATGACACCGTGTCGTCCAAGGGCAATCGTCTCCATAACCTGCTTGCGGGAGCCGCCGTACAACCAGATATTATCGGTCAGGTTCGGCGCACCCAGCGCCTGGTTACCGGTCCCCTCGGCACCGTGACAGGCAACACAAAACGTGGCGAACTTCTCCTTGCCGCGCGCGACCGCCTGCGGATCGGCGTTGCGCCCACTCAGACTAAAAACATACTCGGCCACATCGGCAACACCCTCTTCACCACCCAGGGCAGCTCCCCAGGCCGGCATGACACCGTTACGACCATCCAGAATGGTTTTCTCGATCACCTCGGGATCACCGCCATGCAACCAGTCATTATCCCGCAGGTTGGGGAAGCCACGTGCACCGCGCGCATCCGAGCCGTGGCAGGTAGCACAGTAGCTCGCAAACAACCGTTCACCCATGCGTCGGGCATCCAGGTCATCGGCCACGGCCACAACAGGCATGTCTGCATATTTTTCAAACAGCGGCCCGTATTTTGCGTCGGCAAAGTCGACTTCGCGCTGGTACTGCCCCGACGAGGTCCAGCCCAGCAGACCCTTGAACGTGCCCAGCCCGGGATAAAGGGCCAGATAGCCGATACCGAAGAACAGGGTGATATAGAACATATTGAGCCACCAGCGCGGCAGCGGGTTGTTCAGCTCGACCAGGTCCTCGTCCCAGCGGTGCCCCATTTCCTTGCCTTCTTCATCCGGGCTGATCGCAGTGGACAACCAGCGAATCAGCATAAAACAGGCAATGATGCCGCCGACGGTCGGAACGATAATGTACCAGTTCCAGAAGCTGCTGGTGAAATCAGCCATGGGGTTTCTCCTTGGATGTGTTGTCAGACGGCGTGTCATCCTCGTTAAACGGGATATTCGCCGCCTCATCAAATTCTTTCTTGCGCTTGCCACTCCAGGCCCAGATGACGATGCCGACAAACAGCACCACAACCACCACCGTCCAGACCGACTGTACCAGGGACTCATCCATGCGCTATCTCCGCGTCTTGATGGCAGTACCCATGCCCTGCAGGTAGGCAATCAAGGCATCCAGTTCGGTCTTGCCCTCCAGTGCCTTGGGCGCACCGGCGATATCCTCGTCAGAGTAAGGCGCGCCAAGCAGGCGCAATACTTCCAGCTTCTTCTTGATCGCACTCGCATCGGCCGGCGTGCTCGCCAGCCACGGATAGCCCGGCATAATAGACTCGGGTACCACGTCGCGCGGATTCATCAGGTGTACCCGGTGCCATTCGTCACTGTAACGGCCGCCAACGCGTGCCAGGTCCGGTCCGGTGCGCTTTGAACCCCACAGAAACGGACGGTCATAGACAAACTCGCCGGCCACCGAGTAATGGCCATAACGCTCCGTCTCGGCACGAAACGGCCGGATCATCTGGGAGTGGCAGAGGTAACAACCTTCGCGCACATAGATATCACGCCCGGCCAGCCGCAGCGGGCTGTAGGGCTCCAGGCCGGCCACCGGTTCCGTGGTGGACTGCTGAAAGAACAGCGGTACGATCTGCACCAGGCCGCCGATGGAAACGGTGATAATGATCAGGATGATCATCAGGCCGATGTTTGTCTCGATCTTGTCGTGACCTTGCGCCATAACTGTCTCCTTAATGTGCTGCCGCAGGGGCCGTGATCGTTGCAGTGGCCGGCTTTGCGCCCGCGATGGTCTTCCAGATGTTCACGGCCATGATAATAGCCCCCAGCAGGAAGAACACTCCACCCATGAAACGCACGATGAAGTACGGGTGCATGGCCTGCACCGATTCTACAAAGCTGTAGGTCAGGGTGCCGTCACCATTGGTCGCACGCCACATCAGGCCCTGCATGATGCCAGCCACCCACATGGACGAGATGTACAGCACGATGCCGATGGTCGCTGTCCAGAAGTGCACCTCAACCAGTTTCAGGCTGTAGATTTCCCGATTGAATAACCACGGGATCAGGTAATACATACTGCCCATGGAAATCAGAGCGACCCAGCCAAGCGCACCGGAATGTACATGGCCGATAGTCCAGTCGGTGTAGTGCGACAGGGCGTTGACCGTCTTGATCGCCATCATTGGCCCCTCGAAAGTCGACATGCCATAGAAGGAAATCGAGACAATCAGCAGGCGCAACACGGGATCGGTACGCAGTTTTTCCCAGGCCCCGGAGAGCGTCATAATGCCGTTGATCATGCCACCCCAGCTCGGGGCCAGCAGGATCAACGACATCACCATGCCCAGTGACTGGGTCCAGTCCGGCAGCGCCGTGTAATGCAGGTGATGCGGCCCGGCCCAGATGTAGGTAAAGATCAGCGCCCAGAAATGCACCACCGACAGGCGGTAGGAATACACCGGGCGGTTCGCCTGCTTGGGTACAAAATAATACATCATGCCGAGGAAGCCGGCAGTCAGAAAGAAACCCACCGCGTTATGTCCCCACCACCACTGCACCATGGCATCCTGCACACCGGCGTAGGCCGAGTAGGACTTGAACAGGGTGACGGGCACGGCGGCACTGTTGACGATATGCAGCATAGCGACAGTAATGATATAGGCGCCGAAAAACCAGTTGGCCACATAGATGTGCGACACCCGTCGCTTGACGATGGTACCGAAAAATACAATGGCATAGACCACCCATACCAGCGTAATCAGGATATCAATCGGCCATTCCAGCTCGGCATATTCCTTGCTCTGGGTGATACCAAGCGGCAAGGTGAGTGCGGCCAGCACGATCACCAGCTGCCAGCCCCAAAAGGTGAAGGCAGCCAGCTTGTCGCTTAACAGCCGTACATGACAGGTTCGTTGTACGACATAGTAGGACGTCGCAAACAGGGCCGAGCCACCAAAACCGAAGATCACGGCATTGGTATGCAGCGGTCTGATGCGCCCGAAGGTCAGCCAGGGGATATCAAAGTTCAGTGCCGGCCACGCCAGCTGGGCCGCGATTAATACACCCACCGACATCCCGACGATGGCCCAGACAAGGGTCATGATGGAAAATTGCCGGACCACCTTGTAGTTGTAGGTAGACTGATATGCCATGCCTTGCTCCCTTTGAATACTTCTAAAACAGTAGGTTATGTGGCTATATAATCATAACTTTAGAATATTATGATATGCTATATATCTAAAGTACTAGCGGGTGAATTGTGGTTCCAGACCCATGCCCCAGAGTATCGCCGTGGCCGCCAGCAACGCCACGAAGGCCACCAGCCCGACGGCCAGCACGGCACTGGAAAACAGGAATCCACGATCCTCGGAAATACCCATCATGACGGGCACGCCGGAATACAGCAGGTACACCGTGTAGGCCAGTGCTGGAATGCCCACCACCATGTTGATCCACAACACCGGGTAGAGCTCCATCAGGCCAATCAAAAACAGCGGCGTTGCCGTGTAGGCAGCCAGCACCACGCATTGCGACAGGGGCACCTTCGCATCATAGGTATCACCCATCCAGTGGATCATAGCCCCGAGCGAATACACCCCGACCAGCATGGCAAAGTAATACGCCACGGCGATCATGCCGGCACTCTGCACCGTCAGTTTAACCGGGTCACCGGCACCAATTTGCCAGCCGAACTGGGTGGTGCCGATAAAGCCGGAAATGGCCGGGATAGCCGCGAGGATCAGGACATGGATGGCATAACACTTGCCGATGGTACATTCATCATCGCGAATGGCTTCCCATTCACGTTTCGGATTGGTAAATAAACCCCAGACGTGTCGTAGCACCATGGGTGATCTCCCTTGATCAACGTGTGTGTTTTTAGCGTGTCGCTAGTCTTATCCCAAAGCACAAGCGAGTCAATACCTTACTATAGAGTCAAAGAACCCTGGTGGGACTAAAACCGCTTGCCGACACCAATCATGACTACCCACGGATCGACATTGACGTCAAACTTCGAGACACCCTTGAGGTTGGCCCTGGTATCAAGATCCAGATACCAGACCTGCCCCGTGATCAGCCAGTTGTTGGCGATCTCGTAGTCCAGCCCGGCCTCGGCGGCCAGTCCCCAGGAACTGTCCAGTTCCAGATTCAGTCCCTTCAGCGCGCCCTTGGTGTCGGTGTCAAAGAAGTTAGTGTAGTTGATACCCAGGCCTACGTAGGGATGAAAGCTGGAGGCCGTATCGAAGTGATACTGCACCGTCAGCGTCGGTGGCAGCTGCTTGGTCTCGGCAACGGTACCCAAGTCCTTGATACTGCCCCTGGCATCAATATCATGCGAGAACGGCCAGGCCGCCAGCAGGCCAATCCCTATCTTACCCGTCACCATGTAGGTGCCTGTCAGGCCCAGGCTCCAGGCATCACTCGCCTCTACCTTTGCGCCCTGCGGCAGACCGGGGATGGATTCAGACTCACCCGTCGGCAGCACACCGGCCACACCGGCACGCAGGATCCAGTCACCCGCCTCGTAGGCCTGTGACAGCGAAGTCGCCAGCATCAAGCCGCCCGCGATGGCCATCGACGCCAGCCGACGTGTTAGTACAGTTTTCATTTTTGCTACTCCCTAATGTTATAAAATCTTTTGTGTGCAGGCGGCTGGCCGCCGGCAAACGTTCTGGGGGCATTATCGTGAGTGCCGGCACCGGGTGAATTGATCTAAATCAAACCGCGCAAGATTTATGATCAAACGGTGTGCATGAACGACGGCACGCGCCCTATCGAAGGGAATTTAAATGGCTATAATCCCCCCTGGCTGCACCAGTCTCAGCAATTTCCCGGGAGCGCCGATACAGGGACTCGACTGAACGCGGTCCGATCCTGACACGCCGGGAGGCCGGAACCACCCTTTGGACCCTTTATAAATAAAGGTATCGCATGGCCGGAATACATCAGGTGCAGGCAACCCGGGAATGTGACCTGGTTCACACCTGCAACAGTGGCCTGCTGCCGCCCTGCAGCAACCGCTCACCCTTTCATCGGGCAATAGCGGCCATCCGTCAAAATACCGCTCTGGATCGCATGACAGCCCTACGCAAACGGTTATATTGAAACCATGAAAAATGAATCCGGTTTTACCCTGGTTGAATTGCTGATCACGATCGTCGTCGCCAGCATCCTGCTAGCATTTGCGGTTCCGGCGTTTAACAGCTTCGTGCAGAACAACCGTATTGCCTCACAGTCCAACGAGCTGATCTCGGCCATGGCGATTGCGCGCAGCGAGGCCATCAAGCGCAAGGTTAGCATCACCGTATGCAATAGTTCCGACAGCGCCACCTGTAGCGGCGGCTGGAACCAGGGCTGGCTGGCCTTTATCGACACCGATAACGATGGCACGGTCGATACGGGCGAAACCATCCTGCGCGTCTGGGGTGGTTTTAGTGGTGGCTCCACCATCACCACGGTGCCTGCGGGCGTCTCCACCGTTCTATTTGACCGGCTGGGCGGTGCCAACAACACGGTGGTCTTCCAGTTACGTATCCCGAACTGCCGCGGTAACAAGGCCCGTAATATAACCCTGCGCACCACCGGCAGCATCGAAACCACAACGGCAGCCTGCTAGGGCTACCCGGGGAAATATTCACATGCCCAGCCAGGATACTCGTAGCGAAGGTCACGCCCAGCAGGGCTTCACCCTGATCGAGGTGCTGATCGCGATCGTGCTGCTGGCGATTGGCATGCTCAGCATGGCGCAAATGCAGGCCAACGGTATCCGCGCCAATCACGGTGCCTACCTGCGTTCCCAGGCCACCATCCTCGCAGGCGACATCCTCGACAGTATGCGCGCCAACGCACCTGCAGCACGTGCCGGCGGCTATAACGTTGCGCTGGCCAATACAGGCGCCAGCGGGACGATCGCAGGCGACGACGTCATCGCCTGGAAGACCGCACTGGCTGACCTGCTGCCCTCGGGTGACGGCAGCATCAGCAACGTGGGCAACACCCTTACAGTCACCGTTCAGTGGGCGGACAGTCGCCAGAACGAGACGGCTACAACCCGCATATTCCGGGTGGATTCCACACTATGAACACAAACTTCCTGTGCGTTAATATCCATAGACAGCGCGGCTTTTCAATGGTTGAGCTAATGGTCTCGCTGACATTGGGCCTGTTCCTGATTGCCGGTGTCGTGCAACTGTTTGCCGGCAGCAAATCGACCAACAACACGCTCAATGCCGTGTCGGATATCCAGCAAAACGGCCGCATCGCCATCGAGCGACTGAAGACCGGCCTGCGCATGGCAGGACACATGGGTTGCTCCAATCTCGGCGTATCAGAGCCTGCCGTGATTGCCACGACACTCCCCTATACTTTCGATCTGGAGTCAGTCGTACAGGGCAGCAATAATGCCGCCTCGGGTAATACAGACAATGCCAAAGCAGGGACCGATGTACTCACGGTGATCTCCGCTACCGGCGCCGATGCAGACCTGAAGATAAACATGACCGGCGTATTCAGCAACATCAAACTCACGTCCAATCCGAGCAACATCCAGGCCGGTGACGTGCTGGTCATTTCCGATTGTGAAAACTTCGATATTTTTACCGCCACCGTCGTCACCAACAACACCAACAACACCGTCATCAAGCACCAGAAAAATGATGCAAACAGTGTAAAGGTCAACAAGAACGGCAAGCTGTCCAAGGTCTATCGCGACAACGCCCTGGTCCTGCGCGTGGGCCAGGTAACCTACGCCGTACAGGACACCGGCCGCACCGACAAGGCCGGCAATGCCATTTTCTCCCTGTTCGAGACCCGGGGCGGCGTCGCCACCGAGGTCGTCAGCGGCGTGGATGATATGCAATTGAGCTATGGCGTTGATACCGGCGTTGACGGCGCGGCCGACGTATACAGAACCGCCAACCAGATCTCCGGCGTGCAGTGGGGCAGCGTTGTCAGCGTGCGCATCTCGCTGGTCATCAGTACAGAGGGTGACAGCGGTGGCGACGTGCATCCCTACCGCCTGAATGGCGCCATCATTACACCCACGGATGACCGTATACGCAAGGTATTCAATACCACCGTAAGCCTGCGTAACCGCATCTCCTGAACCCTGCTCGCATCGAGGTACATGACATGAAGCAATCTCCTGCCTGCCTGCATGCCCCGCCAGCCGCGCATCAGCAACGCGGTGCCGTGTTATTCGTCAGCCTGATGATGATGCTGTTGCTCACCATTATCGGCGTGACCGCCATGAACAATGTCACACTGGAAGAGCGCATGGCCGTCAACCTGCGCGACAGCGACCTGGCCTTCCAGGCCGCAGAATCAGCACTGCGCAACGGTGAGGCCTGGCTGGCACCGCTCGCCATCGAACCCAGCGCCTGCACCAGCGATCCCTGCGCGACTGTCTGGGATCAGGGGTCGCTGACCGACCTGGCGTCCCAGAGCGAAAGCTGGTGGACGACCAACAGCCGGTCCGGCGCCGGTGACATTACCGGCCTGTACGCCAATCCCCGCTTCATCCTGGAAGAACTCAACTATGTCCGCGACAGCCTCGTTGTCGGACATTCGACCGTTACCGGTAGTGACTATTACAAGGTGACGGCACGAGCCAACGGCGGCAGCCAGTCTGCCATCTCCATACTGCAATCCACCTTTGTAAAACGCTACAACTAGCACGTCTGCAGGAGTCTACGATGGACAACTCAACCAAAAACAATCAAGCCACAATTCGATTATCGCGTAGAGCGCTGCATATCATGGTCACAGCCCTGGCGACACTGCTGCTGGCACCGGCCGTGCAATCGGCCTCGCTGACCCTCGCCGACGAACCCCTGTTCCTGTCGACGGCCGTCAGTCCCAACGTATTCTTCCAGATTGATGACTCCGGTTCCATGGACTGGGAGATCCTCACCGTCAAGCACTGGATTGCCTGTGAATATGACCGTTTCGCCGGCAATGATAACTGGGGCTTCGATGGTGATATCTGCCTCTCCTCGCAGCTGGATAACGGCTTGTGGTACGTCTGGACCGGCGTCGACTCGGATGCAGATGTCTTTGGATACATCTATGTCAACAGCGACAATTCCTACACGCAGACCTGTAATGATGATAATTTTTACCTGCCGACCCTGTTCGCCTGCGGCAGCAACCTGGCGACCAATGAACCCTATCAAAGTGACTGGCGCATCTTCTCCAGTGACTTCAACGTACTGTTCTACAATCCGACGGAAACCTACACCCCCTGGATTGGCCCTTGCCTGACAGACGGCACGGTCTGTAGTGATGCCAGCTTTAGTGCCGCAAAAAGCGACCCGCGTCAGGGCAAGGCCGGCTATACCGTCACCAAGGACCTGGATGGCTTTATTTACGAGGTGTGGTCTGACTCGGCAGGCTACTCGGGCTCCCGCCCTGAACGTGGCGGCGACATCAATTACGCGGCAACACCGAACGGTGAGATCGATCTGTGGGATACCCATGCCACTTTCCGGATCAGTGGCAGCAGCATCATTGTTTCCGAGACGACCTACGCACCAACCAGCAGCGGCCTGAATGCAACCACGGTAGCAACCACCCTGACCGGCAGCGGCGCCCATACCGAACTGGGCGGTCTCACCATTGCGGAGGTCAAGAACAATGTTGCCAACTGGTACTCCTACTACCGCAAGCGCCAGTTCGTTGCCAAGGCCGGCCTGTCTGCCGTACTGGATAAAAAGCCGACCTTCCGCTATGGCCTGATACCATTAACCAGGCGTCGGCGTTCGTTGAAATGCAGGCCACCGTGGGTGATTACACCGCCCATAACAGTGATCTGCTGGCGGACCTGTATGATACCGTCTGGCCCGCAAGGGGCACCCCGCTGCGACGGGGTCTGGAGCGCGCCGGTGAGTACTACGGTGGCAATTACTCGGGCCTTGACACCCCGATCCTGGACAGCTGCCAAAAGAACTATACCGTACTGATTACCGATGGTTACTGGAATGGCAGCGACCCGTCCGTGGGCAATGCCGATGGCGATGGCTATTCCGAATCCGTGGCCGACGTCGCCAAGTACTACCACGATATCGACCTGCTCTCGTCGATGGCCAACGATGTGCCGGAAGATGCCTGTGCGCCAGGCAACATCCGTTGTGACACCGAAAACCGCCAGCACATGGTCACCTACACCCTGGCCTTCGGTGTTACCGGCAACCTGGTCGACACCGACAATGATGACTGGCCCAATCCGCTGCTGGCCGAGAGTGGTAACTGGGGCAACCCCTATCTCTTCAACTCACCGGAGAAGATCGATGACCTCTGGCACGCGGCCTGGAACAGCTATGGCAAATACATCAATGTCGCTACCCCGGGACAGGCGGTCAAGGGCCTGAGTGATACCATCGCCGATGTCGACAACCGCCAGGGCTCCGCTTCCTCGGTAGCGCTGAACTCGGGCTTTATCAGCGCCGACACCCGCGTCTACCAGGCCCTGTTCAATGGCGAGGACTGGTCCGGTGACGTCAAGTCCATCCCGGTAGCCACCGGTGGCGTACTGGGCTCAACCGTCCTGTCAGCCAGCGCAGAGCTGCCGGCAGCGACATCACGCACCATCTTGACCCACAATGGCTCAGCCGGCGTGGCCTTCCAGTGGGCCAATCTGACTAACACCCAGAAGACGGACCTGGATCCGAACGCGCTGACCAGCCCCTCTACCCTGGGGGCCGACATGGTGGCCTACCTGCGCGGCGACCAATCCATGGAGACAGACAAGAGCGGTGGCATCTTCCGTACGCGCCCCAGCGGACCGCTGGGTGACATTATCAATTCTTCACCCGCCTTTGCCGGCCCGCCCAGTGCACGCTACCCGGACAACTGGCCTGGCAGCGCACCCGAGAACTGTACGGGTTGCGAGACCTATTCGACCTTCAAATTTGACAAGCGTAACCGCGCATCCATGGTCTACGCTGGCACAAATGCCGGCTACCTCAGTGGCTTCAATGCAGATACCATGATCGAACAGATTTCCTATGTACCCGCAACTGTGTTCGAGAACCTGGATGACCTGACTGACCCGGCTTACACCCACCAGTACTATGCCGACGGCACACCCACCGTGGTCGACGCCTTTTTCCAGGGCGATGACAAGTGGCATTCTGTTCTGGTTGCCGGACTGAACAATGGCGGTCAGGGCGTCTTTGCCCTGGATGTAACTAACCCCTCCACCTTCTCGGAGACCGGCACGGCCCCGGCAGACACCGTCCTGTGGGAATTCACCGACAGCGATGACGCCGATCTTGGCTACACCTTCAGTCGGCCGGCCGTGGTGCGCATGTAAAATGGCCAATGGGCAGCCGTGTTCGGCAATGGCTACAACAACCGCGATAACGATGGCAACCGCAACAACGACACCGCGACCGGTGGCAATGCCTACCTGTATATCGTCAGCATCGAGGATGGCTCCCTGATTCGCAAAATTGACACCGGTTTTGGTTCAAAAGGCACACCCAATGGCCTGGCCACACCCGCTGTGGTCGACACCAACGGCGACTTTATTGCCGACACGGCCTATGCCGGTGACCTGAAGGGGAACCTGTGGAAGTTCGACATCAGTTCCACTGATCCGGCAGACTGGGATGTCGCCTTCTACAACAAGGCCACGCCACCGGTAGCGAAACCCCTGTATATTGCCAAGGATGCCAGCAATAACAGGCAACCCATCACCACCCGCCCGGACGTGGGGCGCGGGCCGAACGGTGTCAACTTCATGGTCTACTTCGGCACCGGCATCTACCTGGGTACCCCGGACCTGGTCAATACCAGCTCACAGAGCTTCTATGGCATCCTCGACAAGGGATTCAGGTTCTCAGGCCGCACCAAGCTGATCGGACAGACCGTCACCTTCCAGGATAGCAGCCACCGGGTGACTTCGGAGAATGCACAGACCTCGACCAGCCGCGGCTGGTATATGGACCTGCCGGA
>Ga0114931_10008874_pt1 | contig 12119 bp, 7 predicted proteins | sample 2SBtaG_FD_89579 | JGI IMG/M metagenome (GOLD analysis project Ga0114931, IMG submission 89579) | Deep subsurface microbial communities from Kolumbo volcano to uncover new lineages of life (NeLLi) - 2SBTROV14_V59a metaG | ecosystem: Environmental > Aquatic > Marine > Volcanic | place: Kolumbo...
GGCAAGCCGCGACGACGCCTGGTCGACCAACTCACCACGCACCTCGGGCTGACCGCGGTCGAGGGCGCCTCCTGGCACGGCGTCGTGGTGCAGGCCCCGCTGCGCCGCCGCCTCGCCCGCGGTGGACGCGGCCTCGCCTACGTGAGCGACCGCGCCTTCGCGGTCACGGCCGGGATGGAGCGCTACCACGTGTTCGGCGTGGTGCGGGGCGTGGTGGACGGGCTGCTCGACGTGCCGGACCCCTTCGCGCGCGCGGTCGCGGCCGCCGGCATCGCGCGGCACCACGTCGAGGCGCTCCGCGGCCCCGACGCCCGCAGGGTGCTCACCTGGGCGAGCTTCATCCCGACCTTCTACACCATCCTGCACAGCCGCCACATGCCCTTCTACGCGGAGATCCTCGAGGATGCGCAGCCGGGCGACCCGGTCAACGACGACCTGGTGGAGGTCTTCGACCCCCACGCGCCCGGCACCGCCGTGGTCGCCCAGGTCGACGACCGCTACGGCACCGGCACGTCCTGGGTCCTCGCAGAGGGCCTGCTCCTCGGGCTGCCCCTGGACCGCGCCGCGGCGGTGAGCGGCGTCGATGCGCGCTGGCTCGGGGGGTGGCGCGCACCCTACCCCACCCAGGACTACGTGCTGAAGGTCCAGAAGGACCCGCCCCTCGTGCGGGTCGTGCGCAAGGCGCCGCCGGACGCCCCGGCCGAGGCGGTCGTGGTGTCCGTCGACGGGGAGAAGACCGTCCGCGTCGCCGGGCCGGGGCCGGACACGATGGTCGTGCTTCCCAAGGACCGCCCGCACCGGGTGGCCGTCGACCCGGCCCACCACACCGCGCAGACCTCGCGGATCGGCGACCGGTGGCCGCCACGGTACCACCTCTCCCTCGCCGGCGCGATCACCGAGATCAACTTCACGGAGCTGTACGTCTACGGCTGGGTCGCCGCCTGGCTCCGGCAGTCGGACAACACCCACGACATCCTCACCGGCACCCTGTACACGAGCGACACGACGCTGGTTGGCGCCAGCCTGCGGTACATGCGCCTCGAGGGCCACCGCCAGGACGGGCTGTCCCGCCCGCACCACCTGTGGCTGTCGGTGAACCCGAGCCTGCTCAACCCGCGCTACGCCGACACCAGCAGCGGGCGGTACTCCCTGGGCGCAACGCTCGGGTACAGCTACAGCAGCCGGGTCGCGACCTACTTCCCGACCGGTGGCACCACCTTGGGGATCTCCGGGAGCGCGGGCCTCATGCCCGGCACGGAGAAGCGCTGGGCGAGCGCCTCGGCGGGGTGGACCGGCATCGCCAGCCCGCACCCGCGCCACGCCGTCGCCCTGCACGTCGGAGTCGCCGCCGCCGAGGGCACCGTGCAGCACCGCCTGCTCTCCCTCGGGGGCGAGAGCGGCCTGCGCTCGGTGGGCACCAACGAGGTGATCGGCACCCGCCGCGCGCTCGCGCTGTTCGAGTACCGGGTGGCACCCCTGCGCAACATGGACGTCCCGCTCGGGCTCGTGTGGGTGACGGAGCTGCAGCTCTCCGCGGGGGTCGAGGGCGGCACGATCCTCTCGGACGGTGCTCCCAAGAGCGCGGTGGGGCTCACGGTCGGGCTCACCGGCCTCGGGCGGGTCCTCGGCTTCGAGCAGCGCGGGATCGGAGTGACCGTCGCCTGGCCCGTGCGCACCTGGGGCTTCACCAGCCAGCGCGCCGGCCGCCCCCAGGTCTACCTGCGCTGGGGGCAGGCCTTCTGAGGAGGCGTCAACCGAGGGCCGGCAGCTCCACCAGCAGGATCACGAGCACCCCGAACACGAGCCCCGCGGCGATGCCGAGACCGGCCCCGGTCGTGTAGGCCATCGCCATCCACGAACGCGCGCTGGGACTGTCGCTCGGCTCCACCGGCTGGGCGCGGCGCGGCGCGAGGGGTGCGATGCTCGGACGGGCCGCCATCAGCGCAGGCGGCGTGGCGGGGGCGGGGGCGGGCACGGGGGCCGGCTCGGGCTCCCAGAAGCCCCTTGCCGCTTCGAGCCACCCGACGAAGGCGTCCAGATCGGGCAGGCGCTCCTTCGGGTCGGGATGGGTCGCCTTGGCGACCAGGTTCCCGAGCCACTCGGGGATGTCCCCGGTCGGGCGGAGGGGCTCGGAGCGGGCCTTCCAGTCGAGCATCCGCTCGCGGGGGTCGACCCGCTCGTCCATCAGCGCCGCCGGAAAGGCGGGGCGGCCGGTGAGCGCCTCGAAGAAGGACACGCCGAGCGCGTACAGGTCGGCGCGCGGGCCGACCTCGGCGCCGAAGGTGATCACCTCCGGGGCGAGGTAGCCGACGGGACCCAGCGGGACCTCGCTGTCCGCCGCCTCGCCCTCGTGCAGGGCCGACTCGAACCCGACGATCTTCGCCTGCTCCTGCCCGAGCAGGATCTTGCCGGGGTGTACGTCCCGGTGAACGATGTCGTGGGCGTGGACGTAGCGCAGGCCCTCGGCGACGGCGTGGAACACGCGGCACGCCTCCTTCCAGGGCAACGGCCCCGAGAGCAGGCGGTCCTGCAGGGTCTCGCCGCGGAACTCCGCGGTGGCCATCCACACCACGGCGTGCTCGCGGGAGAGGCCGAAGTCCACGAGAGCGGGGACGGCCGGGTGATCGAGGTCGCGCAGGATGCTCGCCTCGCGCCGGAGCTGGTCGATCCGCTGCGCCTGCTTGGGCAGCGTGGTGATCAGCACCCGCATCTCCTCGTCGTCGTGGCGATGTCCGGCATACAGCCGGGGCACGCCCGGGTTCATGCAGGAGGAGACCACCCAGCAGCCGAGCGAGTCACCCACCGTGAGCATGCGCATGTGGTTCCCGACGCTAACGGCTGGCATTGAACCTCCCCCGGCCGCGGCGGCCCTCGGTGACCCTTCCAGACACCCGCGAGCCGTCCACGTTGCCCGAGTACGCCTTCGGATCGGCCACGCCGTTCTCGACGAGCGCGATCGTCACGGAGCCGTCGTCGCCCAGGATCCAGGTCCCGGTGGCGTCGACGGTCTGGGTGTCCTCGCCGTCGTTGACCATCAGGGTCGCGGCGAGCTCGTCGCCGGGCTGGAACTTCAGGGTCAGCGACAGCGGACGCCCCTGGGCCCTTCCGACGTAGGCGCCCGACAGCGAGGCCACGGCGGCGGGCACCGGCGGGGGCTTCGGGGCCGGCGGCGGCGCCGCGGGCCTCGACGCAGGCTTGGCGGCCGCGACCGGCGCGGGCGCGGGCGCGGGATCCGCCTTCACCGGGACCTTCACCACGGTGGGGGCAGCCGGCTGGGGGTCGAGCGTCACGTGGTGGGTCCGATGGTGGGTCCGATGGTGGACCGGCGCCGGCTCGGGGGCGGGCGCGGCGTCGGCCACGGCGTCGGCGGGGGGCTCCTCCGAGGCCGGCTCGGCGGCCGGCTCGAGGACGGGCGGCGGAGCGGGGGGCTCCTGGACGACGACCCGCGGAGCCACCGGCGGCGGCGCCACGAGCGCGGTGTTGGGCTGCGGAGGCGGCGGGCGGCGCACCGGGCGGAGCCAGCCGAACCACGCGCCGAGCACGAGCCCGGCGGTCATCCCGAAGGCGACCACGAAGGCCCCCACGAGGCGCAGGTAGATCCCGAGGGCGCCCGGCTCGCGGGGGGTGCGGCGCGGCAGGGGCTCCTCGGCCTCCGCAGGCGTGGCCGCCGCCGCCTCGGCGCGCTGCGGTGCGGTGGGTGCCGTCGCGGCGAGGGGCGGGGGCGCAGCTTCGGGCTCCGCGGGCTCCTCCGCGGGCTCCTCCGAGGGCTCGGCCGGCCCCCCCGGCAGCACCACGAGCTGGGTGACCGTCGGCCAGCCGGACTCCGGGCGCGACGCGCCGCAGGGACAGGCCGGGTCGTCGGGGGACACCTCGTGCCCACACTGCTCACAGGACGCATGCACCCGCGTTCGCGGTTCATTCCGGGCCACGGTGTCCTCCCCGACAGCGGTACCGGGTCAGAGTATACGAAATTTTTTCGACAATCTCAACGATAGAACCCTGACATTCCTCTGTCATGCCAGGATCAACGTCGACTCAGCGCACATCCACGGGTGGATCGGACTCTCCCTGCTGGTCACGACCCCAGCACGCCACGTGCCCGTCGGTCGTCCACCCACACAGGGCGTCCACACCACGCCCCAGGTACCGGAACCGCGCATCGGGCGGCTTCAGCTGGCCGTAGGCGTCGAAGCCCCAGCAGGCGACGGTCCCGTCCGCGCGCAGGGCGCAGGAGAAGCGGGAGCCGGTGACCACCTGCACGAAGGTCCCGGAGGGCGCGTCCAGCGAGCCGAGCTCGTCCTGTCCCCAGCACCTCACGTGGCCCGCGGTGTCCAGCGCGCAGGTGTGGGTCTGGCCCGCGCTGACCTGCTTCCAGGTGCCGGCGGGCGCGTCGCACTGGCCCGCGTCGTTCGCGCCCCAGCAGGTCAGCGCGCCCTGGTCGTCGATGGCGCAGGTGTGCTTCCACCCGGCGGACATGGCGACGAAGGTCCCGGCGGGCGCCTTCAGCCGATCGTCGGCCGCCTGGCCCCAGCAGGTGATCGCGCCCTGATCGTCGAGGGCGCAGGTGTGCCAGCCTCCCGCCGCGACCTGGCGGTACCGGCCCTCGGGCGGCTCGGACTGCCCGTAGCCGTCGTGGCCCCAGCACACGAGCCGGTCGTCGCGCTGGCGGATCCCGCAGTTGTGCCAGCCCCCCACGGACAGGGCGCTCAGCCGATCCTCGGGGGGCATGGTCAGGCCGTAGTCGCGGTTGCCCCAGCACACCACGTGGCCGTCGGCGGGAAGCGCGCAGGAGTGGCTGGAGCCCGTGCCCACGGTCGGCGCGATGATCACGAGCCGATCCGCCTTCGAGGGCGTCCCGTCCCGCTGCCCATCCGTCGGCGTCGCCGTGCAGGACCACGCCTGGTCGAGGCGCACCGACGAAGCGGGCACCGTGTCTCCGGAGAGCGCGGTCCGGCCGAGCCGGGTGTAGGCCTTGCCGTTGCGGGTCCACGCGAAGCGGTAGGTGATCGGATCGCCGTCGAGGTCGGTCGATGGCTCGAGCACGCGGCACACCAGGGCCCCGCCGTTGCGAGCCGGGTCCTCGATGCCCACCGAGGGCTGCGTCGGGGGCGTGTCCACGATGGTCACCGGGGCCGACCAGGTGAGCGCACCGTCGACCTCCCCGTCGTTCGCGGTCAGCCCCGCGCGCACCCGGTCGCCGTGGTGGAAGGCGGTGCGCCCGTCGAGACGCTGCCCGACGCCCTTCGCGGGCTGGCCGTTCACTTCCCAGGACCAGGTGACCGTGACCGGATCGCCGTCCGGATCCGACGTCTTGACGGTCGCGGCGAGGATCGCCTCGGTGTCGGGCTCGTTGGGGAGGACGGTGATCGCGTCGACCACGGGCGGCGCGTCGCGGACCTGTACCGGGTCCGCAGTGACCGGCTCGCCCTGGGCGGCGCCGTCGGTCGGCGTCGCGGTGCACCCGACGGTCTGGTGCTTGGCGAAGGTGCCGCTCGCGAGGGCGCTCCCCTCCCCGGCCGGCTTGCCGGCCACGGTCCACGCGATGTCCAGGGCCACCTCGTCGCCGTCGGCGTCCTGCACGCCCTCCGCCTCGCAGGTGACGGTAGAGGTGACGTCGGGGGCGGCCGGATCGACGTGGGCGGAGGCGATCGTGGGCGGCGTGTTCTGCACGATCACCGGTCCCGCGGGGACCGGCTCGCCCTTCGCCGTGCCGTCGGTCGGGGTGACCGTGCAGGAGACCGGCGTGTCCCGGGCGGGCGCGGCCAGGATGGGCGCGTCGTGGCCGGTGTCCTCGTCGCCGGCCCGCCACGCGTAGTGCAGGGTGACCGCGTCGCCGTCGGCGTCCGTGGCCTCGCCGGGGGCGCAGGTCAGGGTGTCGCCCGCGCGAGGCGCGTCCGGAGTCAGGGTGACGCCGGCGAGGACGGGCGGGGTGTCGGCGACGACCACCGGCTTGCTCGTCACCGCCGAGCCGGTCTGCTCGCCGTCCGAGGGGGTCGCGGTGCACGCGAGGCGCGCGCCGCGGACCACGTGCGCTGGGTCCAGGGTCGCGCCGTCGCCCTGGGCGGGCTGGCCGTCGACGCTCCACGCGAAGGCCACGGTGACCGCGTCGCCGTCCGGGTCCGCCGTCTCCCCGGGCACGCACCGCACCGCGTCGTCGGCGTGCGGGGTCTCCGGCGACACCGACGCGCCGGCGAGGGTGGGCGGGCTGTCGGCGACGGTCACGCCGTCGCTCGTCGCCGGCTCGCTCGCGTCGGTGCCGTCCGAGGCGGTGACCGTGCACGCGATCGCCTGGCCCCTGGTCGTGCGTGCGGCGGGCAGGGTGGCCTCGGCGACCCCCAGGTCGGTGCCGTCCGCCGACCACGCGAAGGCCAGGGTGGTCTGGTCACCGTCGGCGTCGTGCGCCGCACCGGGGACGCAGGTGAGATCGTCGGTGGTGACGGGCTTGGCGGGCTTCACCAAGGGCGCGGCGGCGGTCGGTGGCGAGTTGTCCACGGTCACCGAGGCCGAGGTGACCGGCTCGCCGTCGTCGTGGCCGTCGGTCGGGGTGACCGTGCAGGTGATCGCCTGGCCGCGGCGGATCGTGGAGCCCGCCAGGGTGTCGGTGGTGCCCGGGACCGGCTTGCCGTACGCCGACCACGCGTAGCGCAGGGTCACCGAGTCGCCATCCGCGTCCGAGGTGTCGCCCGCGGCGCAGTGCAGGTCGGTGCCCCGGCGCGGATCGGCCGGGCCGAGGGTGGCGCCCGCGAGGATCGGCGGGGTGTTCGCGACGGTGACCGTGGCCGAGTGGACCGCGGCGCCCTCGACCTCGCCGTCGCTGGGGGTGCCGATGCACCGGATCTTCATCCCCGCGTGGGTCGCGGTCGCCGCCAGGGTCGGGCCGGTGCCCGCGGGCTGGCCGTCGATCTCCCAGGCCAGCGCCACGGTGACCGGGTCGCCGTCCGGATCGGAGGTGGCGCCCGGGGTGCAGGTGAGCGCGTCGGCGGTGGTCGGCGTGGCCGGCGCGATGGTCAGGGCGTCGAGGACCGGGGGCGCGTGGGGCGGAGGCGCCGGCTCGTCCGCACGCGCGGAGAGCAGGAGGGCCAAGAGGAGGCAGGCGGGGTGCATCACCGGCAACCTACCGCAAGGGGCCGGGTCCGCGTCAGCCGGCGGCGGGCGCGTCGCCCCGGGTGTGGCGGGCCAGCTCGTCGGCGTCGAAGCCGCCCCGGTCGTCTCCGAGCCAGGCGTAGTCGACCTGCTCGCCGTCGACGAGCATGTAGGACGGGCGCCAGCCGGCGGTGCGCGTCCACAGGAATGCGCCGCCCCACAGGGTGGCGGCCTCCGCCGCGATGAACACCAGCGCTGCCGAGAGCACGGCCTGGGCCGCGCCGCCCAGGTAGTTGGACAACAGCAGCGCCTGCAGCGCCTCCCGCGCCCCCTCGCCCGCGATGGTCGGCGAGAACACGGTGCCGAAGATCTGGATCAGGCTGCCGAAGACGATCGGCACGAACTGCACGCCGACCACGCCGATGGCCAGCGCGGTGAAGAAGTAGACGACCGCGGTGGTGAAGTGGGTCACGAACTTCGCGAGCAGCGCGCCGAACAGGATGTCGAGGCGCCCGTGGTAGGCGGTAACCGCCGCGGTGAACTGCTCGAGGTGCCTGCGGATGGGCCCCGGCACGAACCGGCCGAGGCGGTCCAGCCCCCAGCGGATCGCCCGCGGCCGGGCGAGGCCCACGACCACGCCGCCGGTGACGCCACTGCACACGAGCGCCATGAGCGCGATGATCAGGGGCGCGTGCTGGCCGGCGACCTCGTGGAGCACCGGATAGCCCGCGGGCAGGGTGAGCAGCAGCCCGGTGAACAGCCCGGCGAGGCCGACGAACTTCTCGAGGGCCTTGGCGGTGAGCGCGCGGTGCCACCGGTTGGAGTAGTGCCCCGCCTCGTACAGGGTGTAGCCGTCGAGCCCGATGGTGGAGGGCATGAAGGTGCCGATGAACCGCCCGATCAGGAACGCGGTGACCACCTGGCCCCAGAAGGGGAACTTCAGCCGCTGCCCGCGCAGGAGCAGGTTCCACGAAAACGCCGAGGAGAGCACCCCGACGAACTTCACGAGCATCGCCACCAGCGACCAGAACAGGAAGGGCCGGAGGTCGACCTTGGTGACGTAGCTGCGGATGGCCCTGGCGATGGGGATGTGCCCGAGATCGGGCTGTCCCTTGGCGGAGACCGCGTGGGTGACCGGGTTGTTCCCGTCGGCGAGGTGGACGTAGAGCAGGTCGTGCTGGCTGTCGACGGCCCACCCGGCCTCGTCGCCGGCGCGGAGCCCGTCGGCCGAGGGGACCTGCGCCAGGGGCTGCCCGTCGACCTCGACCGCGGTGACCGCCCCGTCGATGGGCGCGAAGTACACGCCGTGCTCCGTCTTCATCCACGTGGCGACCTGGTGCGTCAGGAGCAGGTAGAAGCCGCCGATGGTGACGACGAGCTTGACCAGGTTCATGATGATGCGACGGGTCCGCGCGGGCAGACGGCGCCAGGGGTTGCGGGCCACCTCTCCTCCGTGCACGAGCCCGCGGACCTAACCGATCCGCGCGCGAGCCGCCCGCGTCAGCGGTTGGACCAGTGCAGCACGAGCGAGGCGATGGTCTGCTTGGGGACACCGTCGTCGTGTTCGCGCCGGCCGTCCCACCGGTAGACGTGGCCCTTGCGCTCGTACCACACCGTGTCGGCCTGCACCGCGAACAGCTTCGCTCCGGCGAGGTCCGAGGGCGCGCTGCCGGTGACCGCGGTGCACACCTCCTCGACGTCGGCGTCCCGCGCGGGGAGCAGTCCGCGCTCCTCCTCGATGCAGGTGCCGGTCATGTGCGGGTAGCGGTGCAGCGCCACGATCTCGGCCAAGGGCTGGCCCCAGCCCACCGCGAGCACCCGGCTCGTGTCGCGGCGGAGGTCCGGCCAGCCGTACAGGCTGAACTTCACGCCGCTGTCGAGCTTCATCACCGCGACCTCGCCCGCGGTGTGCAGCACGTCGACCACCGGGGAGACGGACTCGAGGTCCCAGGGCAGGTCCTCGCGCTTGTCGCGGAGGATCTCGCCGCCGACCTCGTAGGCCGCGCGACGCCAGCCCGTCGACGGGACCGGACGCTCGTCGCCCTCCGGCTCGGCCTCCTCGGTGCGCACGACCTCCTCGGAGAGCAGCGTCATCTTGCCGCGCCCGAGCACCCCGAGGCGCCCGGTGGGCGGCGCCAGCTTCGACGCCTCCTCTTCGTCCTCGTCCTCGTCGACGATCTCGGCCTCGATCTCCTCCGGCTCCGCGTCCTCGAAGTCGTAGGCCTCGGACGGGGGCTCCTGGCTCTCGGGGGGCGACTCCTTGGCCAGCTCCCGGAGCAGGTGCGCGATCTCGGGGAGGATCAGCTTCTCGGCGGCCAGCTCCACCGCCTTCTGGCTGCCCGGCAGCGCGAAGACCAGCAGCGGCCCGACCATGCCCGCGGTGGCGCGCGAGAGCATCGCCGCCGAGCCGATCTGCTCGTAGGAGAGCATCCGGAACAGCTCGCCGAAGCCGGGGATCGGACTGTCGAACAGGGGCTCCACCGCCTCGGCGGTGACGTCGCGGCGGCTGATGCCGGTGCCGCCGGTGAGCACCACGAGGTTGGTGTGACCGTCCGCCGCGAAGCCGACGACAACCTGGCGGACCGCGCGGAGATCGTCGTCGACCACCTGGCGCCCGAGCACCTCGTGGCCGGCCGCTTCGAGCAGCGTCGCGAGGCGCGCGCCCGACTCGTCGCTCGCGGCGGTGCGGGTGCTGGAGACCACGACCACCTGCGCTCGGCCGACGAGGCCCCCGGCCGCTTCCTTGTGCTCCTCCACGCTCATGGCGCCTCCATCGAAGGGGGCATAGCATCGGGCAAAGCCCGCCCGGACGCAACCCCGCGCTCGCCGAGGGCCACCCCGGCGGTCCTACCCAGCCTACCGCACGCGGCGACCGCGAGGCCCCGGCGCGCGGAGGCGACGCGGATCATGCGACACAGCGGTAGATCGCGTGGGCCAGGGCCAGCGCGCGCGGGGAGCGCAGCTTCCAGGACATGTGGTTGCACACGTAGCCGATGGCCAGGTGCCGGGGTGGGTCGGCCAGCCCGAGCGACCCGCCCATGCCCGGGTGTCCGAAGGCCTCGCGGTAGGGGGAGAACAGGTGTGGCTCCTCCTTCACGAAGCCGAGGGAGAAGCCCATGGTCTTGCGCAGCACGCGGTCCATGCCCCAGGACTGCCGGCGCATCACCTCGGAGACGATCTCGGGCGAGACGAGGCGCACGCCGTCGAGGCTGCCGCCGTGGGCGAGCGCGGCATAGACCCGTGCCAGCCCGCGCGCGCTGACGATGCCGTTGGCCCAGGGCAGCTCCATCCGGTGCACCCGCGCGGTGTTGAAGTTGGACAGCCCCGTGGCGCCCAGCGCCTTCGGGTTCGCGAAGGCCCTCGCAGTCAGGGTCTTCGGGCGGACGGCGGCGCGGAGGATCCGTCCCTCGACGCCGTAGCCGAGCAGGCCCGCCGGCAGGGCGCGGGTCAGCCGCGTCCAGGTGCTGCTCGGGATCACCCGCGCCACCCGGGGCTCCTCCGAGGCCGGCAGCCCAAGGTGGACGTCGGCGCCGAGCGGCCCGGCGACCTCCTCGCGCAGGAAGGTCCCCAGCGTCTTGCCGGCGACCCGGCGGAAGAGCTCCGCGGCGTAGGGCCCGAAGCTCACGCCGTGGTAGCCCTGAGCGGTGTCGGGCTCCCACAGGGGGCGCTGGGCCTCGAGCGCCGGCACCACGCGGTGCACCGGATCTTCGAGGTCGTCGAGGGTGAGCGGCGCATCGATGGCACACACCCCGGCGCGGTGGTTGAGCAGGGTGCGCACGCGGACGTCGCCCTTGCCCGCGGCGGCGAAGCCCGGCCAATAGTGGGCCACGGGCACGTCGTGGTCGAGCAGCCCGCGGTCGGCGAGCATCAGCAGCGCGGTGGCCGACAGCCCCTTGGTGACCGAGAACACGAGCCCCAGGGTGTCCGCCTCCCACGGTCGGCCGGTCTCGGGGTCGGCGACGCCGCCCCACAGGTCGACGACCTTCTCGCCCTCGTGCCACACGCACAGCGAGGCGCCGACCTCGTCGCGGGCGTCGAAGTTCTCGGCGAACGCGTCGAGCACCGCGCGAAACCGCGGCGCCGCGTCTCCTCGGACCTCCGCCATGCGGATCTCCTATTTCGGGCTGGGCCTCCTATCGGGCTCGTGGAATGCCTGTCACTCCGTCGTGCTGCGGATCGGCGGCGAAGAGCCCCACCTGGAGTTCTGAGTCAGGCCGTCGGAGTCGACTCCAAGGGCGGAATCGACTGCATGATCAGCGTCTCGCGCGTCGCGAGGCGCCGCCAGTGCTCGCGCCGCAGCGCGAGGGCGCGCTGTGCCCGGCGCACCAGCTCCGGGTCGCGGTCGGTGATCACTCCGAGCAGCTCGATCTTCGCGGCCAGCTCCGCCCGGAGCACGTCGACCTGCCGGCCCAGGCGGGCCCGGTCGGGGTCGCCGGCGACGCTATGCCACACCTGCCGCTCTCGGTGCACCCGCTTGCGCTCCAGGTACAGCTCGTGCTGCGCCCGGGCGACGTGGTCGGCGCGATCGTCGACCTCGCCCTCGCGCGCGTCCAGCTCCCGGCGCCAGGCCCGAAGCCACGCCGTCCACCCGAGCAGGACCAGCACCGCACCCGCCAGGACGGTTCCGCCGATGAAGGTCGCGTGGGGCATGGCCGCCTCCCTGCTCGTGGTTCATCCCTACCATCGGACGAACCGGGTTCCTCTTTCGTGCGCCCGTCATGGACGTGACACCTCCCGGTAGACTGCGCCCTCGGAGGACTCATGGACGCGAACCTGGACGCCCTGCGCGAGCAGCTCGATGGGGTCGATGAGCAGATCCTGGACCTGGCGGCCCAGCGGCTCGCCATCGTGGCCCGGATCGGGGAGGTCAAGGCGGGCTCGGCCCGGGCCCTCTTCGACCGGGAGCGGGAGCGAGCGGTGCTCGAGCGCGCGCGACGCCGGGCCGAGGCTCGGGGGCTGGCCCCGGCGATCGGCGAGAAGCTCGTGCACACGCTGATCGAGGCCTACCATGGCCTGCAGGCGACCCGGCTGGCCGA
>Ga0114931_10008875_pt1 | contig 12119 bp, 6 predicted proteins | sample 2SBtaG_FD_89579 | JGI IMG/M metagenome (GOLD analysis project Ga0114931, IMG submission 89579) | Deep subsurface microbial communities from Kolumbo volcano to uncover new lineages of life (NeLLi) - 2SBTROV14_V59a metaG | ecosystem: Environmental > Aquatic > Marine > Volcanic | place: Kolumbo...
CCGGGCCGGCGTTCAGCTTCAACGAGTCGGAGTTTATCGGCATCGACGTTAACCAGAACATTAGCTTTCAAGAGACGATATTAGACAGCGCTCTCGATACGATTGCGTTTGGCATCACGGGCAACATTGCGGCCAAAGTCGGACTGGAAGCCTCGTTCACGCTCGACAGTGGTACGGTTGATGTGAGTTATCCGGCGGCAGCGTCGATCAGCTTTCCCGATGTCGGCCAACAGGGAACCTCGGTTACCGTTGCCACGACTGCCAGCATGTCGTCGCCCGGAACACTGACGACGCGAAGCCCTCAGGCGTCCGCCGCGCTCAAGCTACCGTTTCAGCTCTCCGCGAACGCCAGCGGATTCATTAATCCTCCTGTCGCGTCGGAAATTCCCTTTACATTGATAACACCTTTCAACTTCGATGCCACACACACCTTCTTCGATATCAGCACCGGCGATGCGGATTTTACGATCCAATTTCCCACAGTAGACATCCCCGGCATCGGAGACAAAGGCGCTTTCGGGAGCATCACGGCGTCGATTCCGACCATTAACACTCAAGAGATGGGTAGCGGCGGGATGATCACTTCGAGCGGCAGCGACTCGATCATCGATTTGAACCTTGACCTGGACGCCGTCGCTTCGCTGCTGATCCCTCAGATTCCAGACCTGAGCGGCAGTATAACCGTGCCTTTCTCAGGAGGAGTGGGGGTTAGTTACGATCTGCTCGACATTGACGGTGGCCTGATGGTCAACGCCACTCAGGATTTCAAGTTCAATTCCGATCTGATGGCCCGCTACACCTTGGAGACCGGTCAGGTCATCGTGCAAAGCGCCGACGCGCCGCTAACCATTAGCCTTCCCGATGCGGCGTCGGTCGGCGGCGCGCTGGACGTTGGGGTTGAATACTTCTTACAGAATTCGCTTCGCAACGATACCGGCATCGCCCTCGTGCCTAGCCTTACGGCGAAACTTTTTACCGGGAGCGCGGATTTTGGCTCGCTTGGCTCGTTTAGCATTGGCCCCGTCTTCGGTCCTCAAAGCATTTCCACGTCGATTCCTTTCAACGTATTTAATAATCAATTCGCCCTTGATTTTCCGGAATTTACGACCAGCTTTTCGATCACCATCGTGCCCGAACCGTCGGCCTTCGTGCTAGGTGGGCTGGCCGTCACCTTGTTATTGGCAATGAGGCTTGGCTCTCGTGTTGGGCGGAGGCGACGGGCCGCCTGATGGCCGGGATGTGATTCGGTTGGCTCGTGCCCGGCGAGCCGACCAGCAGGGTGCCGAACTGCGCGCTGAGCCACTGGCTGAGCGCCCGTGCCACGACACGATTGCCGCGTTCGTTCCAGCCGTCCGCGTGGCGAACGTAGGGGGTGGTTTCGCTGGCACGCAGGCGAGGCAAAAGATCAAACGTGGGAATCTCGTGTTGGTCGGCGAATTGGGCCAGCCGCCGCTGCGGCAGTTCCAGATCGATGTCTTTTTCATCGCAGCCCATTCGCCGGCAAAGCCGACGGCACAATCGGCGATCCACCTGAAAGGCGCACGGCACGAGCACGAACGCCAAGGGGGTTCTTTGGTGGGCCGATGTCACGACGAGCGCGTCGAGCTCTTGTAGCGTGGCCTGCCAGCGGGCTTGCATCTTGGCGGTGATCGGCGTGCGGCAGATCTTTAGTAGCTCGCCCTCGCGTCGCAAAAAAGTTTCATACTCGTCCACCCCTGGTGATTGCGGGGAAGCCGTCTGTTCGCCCGGCGACCACAACGCCGCCGCGCTCCACTGGCAGATGCGCAAACCTTGCCAATCAAAAACACCACGCGTCGCCGGCATCGCTGAAAGGTCCGTGCCGACGGAGAGAAAGGCCAACACCAGATCGGGTCGATAACGGCCCACGTCTTCGGCGAGCTGCGCGACATACTCACGTGGTCCCGCTTCGCGGAGGTCGAACTGGTAAACCTCGACACCGGCGAGCAGGCGTTCCAGTTGATCGATACAGTTCGTCCGCCGATCGCCGCCAAGAATGGCCGCGTTGCCAAGCGTGGCCAGACGAAACATTCCCGGCGAGCGCCGCACGTGGAAATCGTCATCGCAGTAGCCCGACCGGTTGACTTGCCGGCCATGCCAAACGGCGCCCGGCGTGAAGGTTCGCGAGTGAAGCACGAACCGATGTACCACCTGTCGATCGGCGACCAAGTCATACAGCCGCAGCCCAATTTCAACGGCCGGCAACAAGATCGCCACGGCGAATCCCAGCCGGCCAAAACGCCGCATCCACGGCGCTTGAGCGGCCGAGGCCAAGTGGCGCCAGACGCGTCCTTCGGCGACCAGCGGAACAAGCGCCAGCGTATACCAAACCGAAAGACCCGCCGCGAACACATATCGGGCACCGGCTTCGGCACCCAGGCAAACCGACACGCTGTAGCAAACCACCAGACCTACAAAAATCCATCTCCCGCGGGCGGCCTGTCGGTAAAGCGCCAGGGGATCGCTTGAGCGTCCTCTCCGGCTTGCGCGGGAAACCATCTTGGCCTGAAGCATGGCCATCATGATCAAGACGATGCCCGAGGTCGCTCGCGGCGCGAGCGACGCTTCGCTACGCCAGTGGTCCAAAAAAATTGCGATCGCGGCAACCAGCGAGGCCAGCGGAATGCACGCCAGGCGAAGCGTTGCCCAACGATGAGCGTCGCGAGCGGGCCGCGAAGGCGAGTGAAACGAGGTCTGCCTGAGCACGGGGTGCGTCCGTGTGCGAGGGGCCAATCGGTGGCTCAGGCCGATAGCGCCCCTTCTCGGTAGGCAGCGTCATGGTGCAGGTGCGGCCGCTCGGGCCCGAAAACGCCGGTCCGTGGCGTCATACATAGCCGCATGTTCGTATCCAAAACGATCGATCGCGTCAATCCCGGCTCGCAAGAAATCCACCCTGGGGCTTGATACGGACAACTGAACCGGCTTCGGCGAGGCCGGAGCTAGCTCGATTTCGAGGTTGCCGATAGCGAATCGGAGACGACCATCGCGCTGGCCGCCGGAGCGCCGGTATAGTGTGGATCGATTCGCGACAGCTCTTCCGCCACGGCGTCGACGGTATAGCGAATCTGCTCTTCGGTGTGCAGCGAAGAGAGAAAGAACCGCAGCCTGGCCTTCGATTCCTCGACGGCGGGATACATGATCGGCTGGACGTTGATGCCCTTGGCTCTCAGGCCCTCGGAGAGCTGTAGCGCGTGTAGCGAATTGCCGAGAATGACCGGGATGATCGGCGTGTCCTTGCTCATGCCGACATTCAACCGCCGGCGACGGGCCAGTTCGAGAAACAGCGCGGCGTTGGCTTGAAGTCGGGTCACGCGTTGGGGCTCGGTTTCGAGCAAACGAATGGCGGCCAGTGCGGCGGCCGCGTTGGCCGGCGTGATGCCGCAACTGAAGACGAATCCCGGGGCGGTGTATTTCAAATATTCGACCACGGCCTGACTGCCGGCGATATAGCCGCCGCAGCTTCCCAGTGATTTGCTCAGTGTGCCCATCCACAAGTCGACATCACGAGGATGAACGCCGAACCACTCGCCGATCCCTCGCCCGTGACGGCCGAGGATGCCGATCGAGTGGGCTTCGTCAACGAACAAAAACGCCTTGTGGCGTTTCTTGACCTCGATGAACTTCGGCAGATCGGCGATATCGCCGTCCATGCTATAGACGCTTTCAATGGCCACCAGCGTGCGGCGATATCGCGGCCGCAGATCACGCAGCATGCGGTCAAGCGATTGCCAGTCGTTGTGAGGGAACGGCCGCCGCGCGGCGCCGGAAAGCATACAGCCTTGAACAATGCTGTTGTGCGCCAAGGCGTCATGCAGGATCAGATCGCCGGGGCCGAACAGGTGCCCGATCGTCGTCTCGTTCGTGGCATGCCCACCGACATAGACGATGGCCGAGTCCGTCCCGACCAAATCAGCGATCGCCTGCTCGAGTTGGCTGTGAATCGACTTCTGCCCGGAAACCAGGCGGCTGGCCGACACGCTGGTGCCGTAGCGGTCGATGGCCTCTTTGGCGGCCCGCGAAACGACCGGATCGCCCGACATGCCGATGTAGTTGTAATTTGAAAAGTTGATCAATCGTTCGCCGTCAACCATGGTCGTATCGCCGGCCACGTCAGCATGCTCGCTGAAGAAAGGATTCCGAATGCCGGCTGCGCTGACCAGCTCCATCCGCTCGCGCAATTGGACGTACTCGGGGTATTGGGCGAAGTCGCAATCCGCGGGCGAAATGTCGTTCAACGAGCGGGTCGACTCGGTCGCGGAGGTGCCGAGATACGCTTTGACGGCATCCGCAATCTGGCCGAGCGTTTCAATGCCAACCGCGACATCTTCGGGAATGCGTCCGCCGAGTCGATCTTCGAGCATCGTTTGCAACTCGATACGCTGCAAGGAATCGAGCCCTAGGTCGGCCATCGATGATTCGGCCGAGAGATTCCGGGCACGCTCGGGCACCAAGTCGCGCACGGCGTTGAACACTTCGTCAAGCGGGTTTTCGAACGACGCCAACCGTATCGTAAAACGATCCTCCAACGAGTTGCCGTTTATTGTCGGGGTTCCGTTGCAACCGTCGCTTTCGAGTTGCGGCAATCCGACAGGCGGCCGCGAAGCGGGAATCGCCGGCGGATCCCAGCGAGTGCTGGAACCGTTGGTCGGCGGCGAACCGTTGGTCGGCGGCGTGGCCGCGACTTCTTGCTTGGCCGAACCGCGCACCGCGGCGGTCAGCCCGGTTTCGGCATCCCAGGCGGCGACTTTTCGAAGGTTTCCGGCCAGATAGTCGTCGCGGCAGGCATGCCGCTGGATCTTGCCACTCGAGGTCCGCGCAATGCGTCCCGGCTTGATTAACACCACCGCGTCGACGCGAAGTTCGTGCTCGCGGGCCACGTCGCGACAGATCGCCTGAATGGCCTCGTCGGCTAGATTGCGCTGGCCGCGATCGATCTCTTGAACGACGACCAGCCGGCTTTCGCCGTCGCGCTCCACGGTGAACGCCGCCCCGAAACCGCAGCGCAAAGCCGTATGCGACTTTTCGACGGTTAGTTCGATGTCTTGAGGGTAGTGATTCACGCCGCGAAGGATGATCAAGTCCTTGATGCGCCCAGTGACGAACAATTCCCCGTCATGCAAAAAGCCCAGATCGCCGGTCCGCAGAAACGGCCCGTCGCCGGTATCGCTCAACCGCGCACCGAAGGTCTGTGCCGATTCTTCTTCCCGCTGCCAATATCCGCTGGCCACGCTGGGTCCCTTGACCCAAATCTCGCCGATTTGGGCGTCGGGCAATGTGCGGGCCGTCTCCGGGTCGGCGATGACGACCGACTGATCGGGCAGCGACTCGCCGCAGCCGATCAAGCGGCGGACGGTTTGCGATTCGTCCGAGGCTCGCTCCGCCCGATGGTGTTCCAGGGCCTCGCCGTCAACGCTGGCGATTCGTGGCGGCTGTTTTACATAGCCGCCGGTCACGATCAAGGTCGCTTCGGCTAAGCCATAACAAGGATAGAAGGCCTCGCGACGGAATCCGCAGGGGCCGAACTTTTCCACAAATTGCTCGAGCGTTTCCGCGCGGATCGGCTCGGCGCCGTTGAAGGCAACCTGCCAGCTACTAAGGTCCAGCTTCGCGCACTGCTCGGGACTGATTCGGTCGATGCAAAGTTGATAAGCGAAATTGGGGCCGCCGCTCGTCGTGCCGTGGTATTGCGTGATGGCCCGCAGCCAGCGATAGGGTTTTTGCAAAAAGGCCATGGGCGACATCAACACGTTTGGCCGTCCGGTGTACACCGGCTGGAGAATGCCACCCACCAAGCCCATGTCGTGATAGCTGGGCAGCCAAAAAACGCCCGATACCGAACGCGTGTGTTCAAAAGCGTGGCAGATCAGTGCCGAGTTGTGCAGCAGATTGCCGTGGGTCATCATCACGCCCTTGGGCGTGCCGGTCGATCCGGAGGTGTACTGCAAAAAAGCCAGCGAATCGGCTTCCACTTGGGAGCCACGCCACTCGTCGGCTAAGCGATCCGAGACCTGATCCGTATGCAGCCAGTCGAGCTGCTGGAGATCGGCCGCCTTTTCGACCAACGGTCGAATTCGACCCCAAATCGTACTGGTGCTCAACGCGGCCTTGGCGCCGGAATCGCCGACAATCGCGCGGATCCGCTCGATCGAGCGATTGGCCCGCGGAGGATAGGCCGTCACGGCGACCACGCCGGCATACAGACAGCCGAAAAACGCGGTAATGAAATCGAGCCCGGGAGGAAACAACAACAAGGCGCGCTGACCGGAAAGATCGTGCGACTCGAGCCATGCCGCAATCGCCCGGGCACGGCGGTCCAACTCGAAGTAGGTCAGATTGAGTTCTTCGGATTCGCCGTCGACCAGGAAAGTAAAGGCCCGTGATTCCGGCTGGTGCCGTGCGCGATGTTTGAGCATCGCGACAAGGCTGGGAGGTCCATAGAACGATCCGGAAAATTGATCCTGTTTCACTTTTTTCCTCTTTTTCCCTTGAGTCGCGAGAGATCGATTTCAAGGTCTTCCGTCTCTACCAAGCATCCGCGGGGGAACGCGTCTTGGCCGCCAAGCGTGGCCAATCGCGTGCTCCTCGTCGTGAGTCGCGCCGACACAAGACGGCGAGACGAACGTTCGACGTTGATCGCGGTTACCCGTTTACGCTGTTTTGGATATTCAGTCCGTAGCACGAACCAACGGCGCCGCGTCACACGGCTTGCCGATTCGCATTCCCGGTTGCGTGGTCAACGGTCCCAGCGCAGTTTTGCCCACTGCATAAGAACCACGCGATAAACACCAAGGTAGGAGTTTTATCGGGGAATCAAAGGCTTATACGACACCATTCCCCAGGCAGGCATCATTTCCCGAGCCGCTGTGCAGGCCAACCCAGGATCTAGGATCGGAGTCTGTTCACAAATCCAAAGAACAAACACCAATTAGAGGGTAACGCCTCAGGCGTAAGGTTTCAAATGAGTTTCGCCGCAAAGGCGGTACTTTATCCAATTTGCCGCTGCTGTATCCCTCGCATCGCCGCAATATTCGCTCAGTGCAAAATCCGCGCCAGTCGACGATGGCTTGCCAAGTGGTCCAATCGACGGATCGGTTCTACCCCTTGGTGGGGTCTTTCTGGCCACCGCAGTCACGGCTATCACGGTTAGCCCGGGTCGCGACCTTTGAGTAGCCCCGCATGATTTACGCGGTTCATACTTCTCCGACCACCATGCCGGCGGTGATATATCCCACAGTTACAGCGGCCTTTCTGGCGCACCGATGCTCCAAAATCGCACACTGCGTTAGGCTAGACCGGCTTTTCGGATTGAAGTGTTGGCCGGAGCGGCAACGATCTTTCCGCGCGAGGGGCCAAACGCCGCATCGTTTGAGCCGCCGCGCGTGCCACGTACGGACCATGCGAGCGAGGAAAACTTTGGCCGTGGCTCATTGCTTTTCGCCCGGCGGCGGCAACGTGTACAGCCACAGATTGCGCGTCTCGCCACACCGCCGGCCATGTTTCGCGACATACCGCATGGCGGCCTGCGTTCGCTCGACAAATCGCTCCGCGGCACGATCCGACCGATCTTTGCGCAGCCCCTGCAACCACTCGCGCGGCCATTTCACAACGGCCACGCTCCGTGGCTGCCGGCCGCGTTGCGTTTCGAGCGGACCGTCGCGGTCGACGAAGTTGACCTCTCGACGCGCGTACCACTCAACGGCCGGATGATACGGCAGCCCGATGACGACCACCGGATTGTTTGCCGGCAGCGCCTTGGCCAGCTCCATACCAACCACGACGGGCTCCGGAAATTCGAGCATGTGGAACCGATACGTCTCGGCCGACGACTGCGCGGCGAACGCCAGCATGAGAACCGCCGAGAGCGCCCGCGTGCCGAGCGTGTGGCGTCGCCACAGCCACATGAGTCCGAGTGCCCCCAACACGGCTATGCCGGGAAGAAAGAGCACGATCAAATAGTCATGCACATACATCGTGTTGTGAAATAGCATGGTGTGCAGCGCGGCGGGGGCCAGCAGCATGCCCACGATCGCCAATCGGCCACGATCGGCCGGCGCCTGCTTCCAACGGCGCAGCCAAACGCCGGCCCCCGCGAGGGTGGCAATAATCAGCGGCAACGTGAGCCAGCGAAATGCGTGTTTCGCCAGCGCCAAGAGTAGCCCACCGAAAGAATATTCCGCCACGGCATCGTAAAAGGCGAGTTGCTCATCGACCGACATTAGACCCGCTCGAAAGCGGAAGACGCCGGTGATCTCATTCCACGCGGTTGGCGAGACGAGCAACAGGTGACCCACCAGCAACGCAAACCACAGCGGCGCTAACAAGCCGAGAATCAAGACTCGCCCCGAACCGCGTCGCGAACGTTCGAACAGCAGGAAATGTGCCGGAAGAATGGCCGACAAGTAATAGGCCTGCCAGTTCGTCAGCATCCCGGCCGACATCACCGTGACGAGCAACGCAAAGTCGAGCCCTCGCCGCGAGTTAAGCCACCGCATGTACCCCAGGACGGACGCCAGAATCCACAGTAAAACCGGATGCGTGAGCGACACGATCCGTCCGCCGTAAAGCATCGCCGGTGCCAAAGCCAGCAGCATCGAGGCCAACCACGCGGTCGGGCGATCGAACAAGCGGAGCACCAATCGATCCAGGCAGATCACGCTGAGCAGCGCCACGAAGATCATCGTGGCCCGGGCCACCGACTCGCGCGCTCCGAAGACGTAAAACGCGCCGGCCAGAACCAGAGGAAAGCCGGGCGGACGATGCGCATAGACGACCCCGGGCCTCCCGCTCTGTCGATCCACGCGCAACACGGACGCCAGTCGCGTGACGCCAAGACAATCTTCAAGGTGATGCCGCGCGATGCGCGCCGTTTGCGCCGAAGCGTAGGCGTGTTTTCCCATCCAAGGGTCGTCCAGCCGATAGGACATCGCCGCCGCGGCCACCAACAGCAGCCCGGCAAGTGCTCCGCTTGCTTTCACGTGTCTTTCCCTAGAAACCTCCGACAGGCAACATCACCCTCGCCAATCCGCCAACCCGGGGGTGACCGTGGCACAACGAGCCAATGCAACAACGCCGATCAGCCGCGACCGCCGCCGCGTGGGTCGGCTGTTTCCGCGCCGCAAGGGTCGGCCGGCAAATGCTCTCTCGCCCAAATGCCGGGCGTTAGCACTCTGGCGCGATGCCGCCGCCTCGCCGGTCGGCATGACGCGCCCGAGCAACCGCATCTCGCGACGCGCTCACTTCTCGCTGAATAGCAGGCGGGCCACGACCGGAAAATGGTCGCTCGGGTATTGGCCGTTTCGCGCGAAGGTGACAATTCTCGTCGACTTTGCTTTGATGGGACCGCGAAGCAGAATCCAATCGATCCGCGCACCATCGGGGCGGGGTGTGTGATAGCCGTGAAACGTACCGAGTCGTTCGCCCCGTTTGGCCGCAGTCAGCCATGTATCACGGAAGGCGTTTTCACCAACCAGCGTCTCGTAGACTTGGCTGTTTTGGGCCGCGGAATTGAAATCGCCGACCAGCACGACCGGCAGCTCGGTTTTCAAGTCGAGAACGCGGCGCAGCACAAGTTGCGCGCTAAGCCGGCGCGCCCGGCGTGATTCGTGGTCGAAATGCGTATTGAAGAAGTAGAACCGTCGCCCGGTGACGCGATCGCGAAACTTGACCCATGTGACCATCCGCCGACAGGTGTGTCCCCAGGTTACCGAAGCGATCACCTCGGGCGTGTCCGAAAGCCAGAAATGATCGTAGGCCAGCGGTTCGAGACGTTCGCGGCGGTAGAAGACCGCCATGAATTCGCCGCGGCTGCCGCCATCGCGACCCAGCCCGATCCAATCATAGTCCGGCACATCGGCATCAAGGTCTTTGAGCTGACCGTACAGCCCTTCTTGAGTGCCGATCAGGTCGGGCCGCTGCTCGTCGATCATCGCCTTGGCCACCGGGCGCCGCTGGGGCCATGAGTTCGGCGGCGTCGGGCTCGCGTACCTCAAGTTATAAGTCATGACGACCAACGCATCGTCATCATTCGGCGGGTTGTCGTCACCCACGGCAGAGCCGCTCACGAGACCAACCGCCACGACGATCATCAGCCACGCGAATCGGCAGCGGTTCCTCATAGTGCGACCTCAGTGAAGAAATAAAACGAAAAGCGCCGTGACATACGCTCGCCGTGGCGCCGGCAAGCCGAGCGAACGGCCGCTACGGCACCATCTCGACCATTTGCTCTTGCCGGGCCGCTTTGGCAAGCTGCTCGCAAACGCGCATGATATCGAGTGACCGCCGGGGCCAGTCGTGGTTTAATGTTCCCCGGCACACCGCGGCGGAAAAATCTTCGATCATCCGCACTTCTTGCACGCATGGCCCGACGGTTTGCTCCCGGCTGCCGCCTTGTCCGTCGTGAAGCCAAAAGCGCGTTTCAGCGTCGCTCCAGGGAAGCACGAAATCGTCGCAAACCAGCGTCTGCTCCTTGCCGGCCACCTCGAACCACTGGCGATCCACTACGTCGAACCCGCAATCAAACGATGCCATCCGCTCGCCGGAAAACCACATGACCCCGGAAAGGTTCATCTCGACATCGTGGTAGTATCGGGCCGTGGCCCAAACGCGCTGGGGCAACTCGCCAAAAGCCCACAGCGTAAGCGCCACATTATACCAGCCCAGATCGCCAAGACATCCGCCGGCCAGTTCAGGTTTCAGAAGGATGGTGTCTTCTGGGATCTCGTCCCAATTGAAGGTAAAGGCCGACGTCACGCGCCGCGACCGACCTAGCGTGCCGTCGGCGATCGGGTGCCGCATGACGGGCGTTCGCTCGTGGTGCGTCCACATGGTGCCGTCCATCAGTTGCACGCCATGCTGCCGGCAAGCGGCGATCATTTCTTCCGCTTCGGCCACCGTGGCGGCCAGCGGCTTTTCGCATAGTACGTGTTTGCCGGCTTCGGCCGCGCGAATGGTCCACTCACAGTGCAGCGAAGGCGGCAACGGAACGTAGACGGCATCGATCTCCGCATCGTCGAGCAGCGCCGCATAGCCGGCGCAGCTTTGCGGTACGTCGTGCTCTTCGGCCCAATCTTTCGCACGTTCCGCATCCCGGCTGGCGATCTTTAGCAACTCCGACCCTTCGGCGCGCTGCATGGCCCGGCTGACTTTGCCGGCGATCTCAGCCGTGCCCATGATTCCCCAGCGGAGTGGGTGATTCTTGTGATTCATCGTTTCGGGGCTCAGCGGGCTTTGAACTGAGGTGGGCGTTTTTCCATGAAGGCCATCATCGCCTCTTGAACGTCTTCGCTGCTGATCAACTGGCTTTGGGCCCAACGTTCCATGGCCATTTGCGTATGTTTGTCCACCCCGTCGCCCTGATCGACAATCAGCTTGGCCAATCCCACGGCGAGCGGCGCGTTGGCGGCGATTTCCTGGGCCAGCGCGACGCTGCGATTCATCAATTCGGCGGCCGGAACCACACGATTGACCAGTCCCCAAGCAAGCGCTTCCTCGGCGTCGATGCTGCGCGCCGTCATCAACAAATCCTTGGCCCGACTTGGGCCGACGGTTCGTGCCAGCCGCGTCGTGCCGCCAACGTCGGCCACCAAACCAAGACGCGATTCTGGAATGCTCAATTGGCAATCGTTCGCCGCCACGCGCAAGTCGAAGCTCAAGGCCAACTCCAACCCCAGGCCGATCACCTTGCCCTGCAAAGCGCCGATCACCGGCAGCTCGGTCGATTCGATCTCATCGAGCGCGTGTTGCAAGTCAGCGGCCAATCGACGCAGCCATCTCGCGGGGTTCCGCTCGCCAATTGCCATGCGCGCTTGCCCTAGAGATAATACATCGATCCCGGCCGAAAAAATCGGCCCCTCGCCACGCACGATCACGGCGCGAACTTCCGGGTGCTCGTCGGCCTGCCGTACGGCGCGACCAAGCTGCTCGAGCATCTCGGGGGTCAGCGCGTTGCGCTTCTCAGGCCGATTGATCGTAACCAAGAACAGGTTTCCGTCGATTTGCGTCCGCACCAAGTCGCTCATTGCCGGTCTCGTTTGCCGCCGAGTTCTCAGGACCATTCACAAGGCACACCGCCTCGTGGAGACGATGGATTCTCTCTGACAAAA
>Ga0114931_10008876_pt1 | contig 12118 bp, 25 predicted proteins | sample 2SBtaG_FD_89579 | JGI IMG/M metagenome (GOLD analysis project Ga0114931, IMG submission 89579) | Deep subsurface microbial communities from Kolumbo volcano to uncover new lineages of life (NeLLi) - 2SBTROV14_V59a metaG | ecosystem: Environmental > Aquatic > Marine > Volcanic | place: Kolumbo...
CCCTTGAAGCCCTGGCTCCCGGCCGACGACCAGGCGATGGTATTGCCCTGGGCATCGGCGATGGTGATGATCGTATTGTTGAACGTCGCGCTCACGTGAGCGACGCCCGAGGTGATGTTCTTTCGCTCGCGGCGCTTGACGCGCGCGGTCGCTTCCTTTGCCATGCCGCCTACCTACTTCTTCTTGCCGGCGATCGGCCGGGCCCTGCCCTTGCGCGTGCGGGCGTTGGTATGGGTGCGCTGGCCACGGACCGGCAGGCCGCGGCGATGGCGTAGGCCGCGGTAGCAACCCATGTCCATGAGGCGCTTGATGTTCATCGCCATCTCGCGCCGGAGATCGCCCTCGACCACGTAGTCGCGGTCGATCATCTCGCGGATCTGGATGACCTCGGCGTCCGAGAGCTCGTTGACCCGCCGTTCGCCGGGCACGCCCGCCTTCTCGCAGATCTGGCGCGCCTTGGTGCGGCCGATGCCGTGGATGTAGGTCAGCGCGATCTCGACGCGCTTATTGGTCGGTATGTTGACGCCGGCAATGCGTGCCAAGGCTCAGATCTCCCATGGAATAAGCGAAAACACCGGATCGCCCGACACGATGGCCGGGTCCGGCGAATGCCCGAGGCGGTGCGCGATTATAGAAATTTGGCCTTGCAAGTCAATTCTCTCCCGCGCCATCGAGAACCGCCCGGATTTGCCGCGTGACCTCGTCGATTTCGGCCATCCCGTCGACCGTGTGGAGCACGCCGCGCTTGCGATAATAGGGCAGCAGCGGCGCGGTCTGGGCGTGGTAGGCCTTGAGCCTGGCGGCCACGGTTTCGGCGGCGTCGTCCTTGCGCCGGACGAACTCGCGCCCGCCGCACACATCGCAAACGCACTCGACCTTGGGCCGCTTGAACTCGTCGTGATAGGCCGCCCCACAGTTGGCGCAGGAGAAGCGGCCCGAGAGCCGCTCGATCAGCGCCGCGTCGTCGACCTTCATCTCGATGACGTGGTCGATACCCGAGTCCCGCTCGCCGAGCATTCGGTCGAGCGCCTCGGCCTGGGCCAACGTCCGGGGAAAGCCGTCGAGGATGAAGCCCCTTGCGCAATCGGGCTGGGCGATCCGCTCGGCGATGATCGAGACCACGATCTCGTCGGGCACCAAGCCGCCGGCTTCCATGACCGCCTGGGCCTTTCGCCCGATCTCGGTGCCCGCGCGCACGGCGGCGCGCAGCATGTCGCCGGTCGAAAGCTGGACCAGGCCATAGGCTTCCTCGAGCCGCTTGGCCTGGGTGCCCTTGCCGGCCCCCGGCGGTCCCAGGAGAATCAGCTTCACGAGCGCCGCCCCCGCAGCTTGGTCTTCTTGATCAGCCCCTCGTACTGATGCGCCAGAAGATGCGAATGGATCTGGCCGACGGTGTCCATGGTCACAGTGACCACGATCAGCAGCGAGGTGCCGACGAAGTAGAACGGCAAGGCGAACTTGGAGATCAGCATTTCCGGCAACAGCGACACCGCGGTCAGATAGGCCGCGCCAATCACCGTCAGCCGCGTGAGCACGTGGTCGAGATAGGCGGCGGTGTTCTTGCCCGGCCGGATGCCCGGAATGAAGCCGCCGTACTTCTTGAGATTGTCGGCGGTTTCCTCGGGGTTGAACACGATCGAGGTGTAGAAGAAGGCGAAGAAGATGATCCCCACCGCGTACAGGAACATGAACAGCGGCTGGCCGCGGCCGAGATAGGTCGACAGCATGCTCAACCACTCGGGTCCCTGGCCGGCGTTGAACCCCGCCACCGTGATCGGCAGCAACAGGATCGAGCTCGCGAAGATCGGCGGGATGACGCCCGAGGTGTTGATCTTGAGCGGCAGGTGCGAGCTTTCGCCGCCGAACATCCGTGCGCCCATCTGGCGTTTCGGATACTGGACCACGATGCGGCGTTGAGCGCGCTCGATGAACACGACGAAGGTGATCACCGCGACCACCATCACGATCAGGAACAGGATGAAGAAGGTCGAGATCGCGCCGGTCCGCCCGAGCTCGAGCGTGCTCACCATCGCCCGGGGGAGCTGCGCGACGATGCCCGCGAAGATGATCAGCGAAATCCCGTTGCCGACGCCGCGCGCCGTGATCTGCTCGCCGAGCCACATCAGGAACACGGTGCCGCCGACCAGCGTGATGACCGTGGTGATGCGGAAGAACATGCCCGGGGCCATCACCGCGCTGCCCTGGCTGCCGGTCATCCCCTCGAGCCCGACGGCGATGCCGTAGGCCTGGAGCGCGGCCAGGAAAACCGTGCCGTAACGCGTGTACTGGTTGATGACCTTGCGCCCGGTCTCGCCTTCCTTCTTGAGCTGTTCGAGCTTGGGCGAAACGGTGGTCAGAAGCTGGATGATGATCGATGCCGAGATATACGGCATGATGTTGAGCGCGAAGATCGTCATCCGCCGGAGCGCGCCGCCGGCGAGCATGTTGAACATGCCGAGGATGCCGCCCGCGTTCTGCTGGAAAACGTCGTCGAGCACTCCGGGATCGACGCCCGGAATCGGGATGTAGGTTCCCAGGCGATAGATGATCAGCGCGCCGAGGGTGAACCACAGACGCTTCTTGAGCTCGGTCGCCTTGCCAAGCGCCGAAAAATTGATGTTGGCGGCGAGTTGTTCCGCGGCCGAGCTCATGGCGTTCGCCTTTCCGGTCAGGTTTCGGGCGTCTCGGCGGCCGGCTTCTCGGGCAACACGAGCTTGCCGCCGGCGGCCTCGACCGCCGCGATCGCGGCCTTGGAGGCGCCGTCGATCGCGATGGTCAACGCGGCCTTGATCTCGCCCTTGGCAAGCAGGCGAACGCCGTCGCAGCGCTTGCGCACCAGACCCGAGGCGACCAGCGCCGCGTGATCCACGGTCTTCTTGGCGTCGATCTTGCCCGCATCGACCGCCTTCTGGAGACGGCCGAGATTCACGACCTCGAAATGCTTGCGGAAAATGTTCTTGAACCCGCGCTTGGGCAGGCGCCGGTAAAGCGGCATCTGGCCGCCCTCGAAGCCGCCGAGCGCCACGCCGCTGCGCGACTTCTGGCCCTTCTGGCCATGCCCCGAGGTCTTGCCGAGCCCGGAGCCGATGCCACGTCCGACCCGCTTGGGCGCATGACGCGCGCCGAGGTTGTCCGAAAGCTGGTTCAGTTTCATAAGACTCGACTCCTTGGCCCCGCCGGTCGGGCGGGGGCGCTACGCGATCTCTTCGACGCGGACGAGATGGCTCACCTTGTTGACCATGCCACGAATCGACGGCGTATCCTCGAGCTCGCGGCTCCGATGCATCTTGTTGAGGCCGAGGCCGATCAAGGTCGCGCGCTGGTCCTTGCGGCGCCCGATCGGGCTGCCGATCTGGGTCACGCGGATTCGCTTTCCCTTAGGCATTGGCCGCTTCCTTCGCCGCCGGCTGGCCGCGACGGCCGATCAGATCGCTCACCTTCTTGCCCCGGCGCGAAGCGATCACGCGCGGCGACATCAGATGGCCGAGCGCATCGAAGGTCGCGCGGATCATGTTGTGCGGGTTCGAGCTGCCGACCGACTTCGAGACGATATCCTGAACCCCCAGCATCTCGAACACGGCGCGCATCGGCCCGCCGGCGATGATGCCGGTGCCCGGGGGCGCCGCGCGGAGCACGACGCGGCCGGCGCCGAAGCGCCCCTTCACGTCGTGGTGCAAGGTGCGGCCCTAGCGAAGCGGCACGCGGATCAGGCCGCGCTTGGCCTGCTCGGTCGCCTTGCGGATCGCCTCGGGAACCTCGCGCGCCTTGCCGGTCCCAAAGCCCACGCGCCCCTTGGTATCGCCAACGACGACCAGCGCGGCAAAGCCGAACCGGCGGCCGCCCTTGACCACCTTGGCGACGCGATTGATGCTGACCAGCTTGTCGACGAGATCGCCGTCCTGCCCGCCACGCGAATCGTAATGTGCCATCGTCTACCCCTAGAAAACCAGGCCGCCTTCGCGGACCGCCTCGGCGAGCGCCTTGACGCGGCCGTGGTAGCGATACGCGCCGCGGTCGAACACGACCTTGTCGACGCCCGCCGCCTTGGCGCGCGAGGCGATCAGGGTGCCGACGCGGCTCGCCGCGGCCTTGTCGCCACCCGACTTGATCTCGCCCTTGATCTCCTTGTCGAGGCTCGACGCCGCCGCGACCGTGACACCTCGCGAATCGTCGATGATCTGGGCATAGATCTGCTTATTGGACCGAAACACCGACAGGCGCGGCCGGCCGGTGGACGCCTTGGCGATCCGGCGGCGAATCCGCCGCTTGCGCCGCTCGAATAGTTCCTTCGAACTCGACATTCCTCGACCTACTTTTTCTTGCCTTCCTTGCGCCGGATCCATTCGTTCGCGTACTTGATTCCCTTGCCCTTGTAGGGCTCGGGCCTGCGGTATGCGCGAATCTCCGCCGCGACCTGACCGACCCGCTGACGGTCCGCGCCCGAGACGCGGATCAGGGTGGGCCGTTCGCACTTGATCTCGATGCCCTCGGGGATCGGGTAGACCACGTCGTGGCTGTAGCCCAACTGGAGGGTCAGCGTCTTGCCGTCGCTCGCCGCGCGATAGCCGACGCCATTGATCTCGAGGTTGATCACGAAGCCCTCGGAAACCCCGACGACCATATTGTTGACGATGCTGCGCGAGGTGCCCCACATGGCGCGCGCGCGCTTCGAATCGTCCCGTGGCCGGACCCAGACGTTGCGGTCCTCGACGGTCACGTCGACCTCGGGCGGCAGCGCCGCCGAAAGTTGACCCCGCTGGCCCTTGACCGTGATCGCCTGGTCGGCGAGCGCCACCTCGACGCCCGCGGGAATCTCGACCGGATGTTTGCCGACGCGCGACATCAACGCTCTCCTAGAATACGGTGCACAGGACTTCGCCGCCCACGTTCTGGACCCGCGCCTCGGCGTCGGACATTACGCCGCGCGGCGTCGACAGGATCGAGATTCCGAGGCCGTTGTAGACCTTGGGGAGATCCTTGACCGAGGAATAGACCCGGCGCCCCGGCTTGGAGACCCGGCGAAGCTGCCGGATGACGGGCTCGCCGTCGACGTATTTGAGCTCGATCGCGAGCTCGGCCTTGCCGCGCCCCACCTCGTATTGGCTGTATCCTCGGATATAGCCCTCGCGCTGAAGCACTTCAAGAATTCGCGTCCGCAGCTTGGACGCCGGCGAGACCACGGAGGTGAGCCGCGCCTGCTGTCCGTTGCGGATGCGTGTCAGCATATCGCCGACGGGATCGCTGATCGCCATTCCGTCGTTCTCCCTTACCAGCTCGACTTCACGACGCCGGGAATCTGGCCCGAAGAGGCCAGATCGCGGAGCGCGATGCGCGAAATTCCAAATTTGCGGTAATACCCCCGCGGCCGCCCGGACAGCTCGCACCGGTTGCGGATGCGGACCGGCGAGGCGTTGCGCGGCAGCTCGGCGAGCTTGAGGCGGGCGGCGAACCGCTCCTCCTGCGGCAACTGCTCGTCGTTGGCCAACGCCTTCAGACGCTCCCGCTTGGCGGCATAGCCGCGCACCAGCCGCGCACGGCGCTTGTTCTTCTCGATCGCGCTTTTCTTCGCCATCTGCGAAACCTCGCTTTCGCGTTCTCTATGCCTCGCCGCCGAACGGCAGTTCGAAACCGGCGAGAAGCGCCTTGGCCTCCGCGTCGGTTTCCGCCGTGGTGACGATCACGATATCCATCCCCCGCACGACATCGACCTTGTCGTAGTCGATCTCGGGGAACACGATCTGTTCCTTGAGGCCCAAGGCAAAATTGCCGCGCCCGTCGAAGATCTTGTCGGACAGGCCACGGAAATCGCGCACGCGCGGCAGCGCGATCGTGACCAGCCGGTCGAGGAACTCGTACATCCGGTTCTTGCGCAAGGTCACCTTGACGCCGACCGGCATGCCCTGGCGCAGCTTGAACGAGGCGACCGACTTCTTGGCCTTGATCACGATCGGCTTCTGGCCGGTGATCGCCGTGAGATCGTTGACCGCGCCCTTGATGATCTTGCTGTCGCTCACCGCCTCGCCGACGCCCATGTTGACCACGATCTTCTCGAGCTTTGGCACCTGCATCGGGTTGCGATAGTCGAACTGCTCCTGAAGCTTGGGCTTCAGGACGTTTTCATAATGCTCGCGCAAACGGGCTTTCATTTTCTCTTCTCCCACCGCTCGCCGGCTAGACGTCGATGATCTCGCCGGAGCGCTTGGCGAAGCGCACCTTGCGGCCGTCCTCGAGGACGCGGTAGCCGACCCGCGTCGCCGTCCCCGACTTGGGATCGACATGGGCGAGGTTCGAGATGTGCAGCGGCGCTTCCTTCTCGACGATCCCGCCCGGCGTGGTCGCCGACGGGCGCGTGTGGCGCTTGACCATGTTGACACCCTGGACCAGGACGCGCGCATCCTTCGGGAAGACCCGCAGCACGCTGCCTTTCTTGCCCTTTTCCTTGCCGGTAATGACGATCACCTCGTCACCCTTCTTGATCCGCAGCTTGCGGGGCATCACAGCACCTCCGGCGCCAACGAAATGATCTTCATGAACTTCTTCGCCCTCAGCTCGCGCGTCACCGGGCCGAAGATGCGGGTTCCAATGGGCTCGCCCTGACGGGAGATCAGCACCGCCGCGTTGCGGTCGAAGCGGATCGCCGTGCCGTCGTCGCGCCGGATCTCCTTGGCGGTCCGCACGATGACCGCCCGGTGGACGTCGCCCTTCTTCACCTTGCCGCGCGGGATCGCGTCCTTGACCGACACGACGATGACGTCGCCAACCGACGCGGTCTTGCGTTTCGAGCCGCCGAGCACCTTGATGCACTGCACCCGGCGCGCACCGGAATTGTCGGCGACATCCAGGTTCGTCTGCATCTGAATCATGGCTCAATCCCTTCCTACCGCAAACCCATGGCAATCCGATGACCGCCTAGGCCGCGTCGAATACCACTTCCCACCGCTTGCGCTTCGAATACGGGCGCGATTCCTGAATCCGGACCACGTCGCCCGCCTTGCAGCGGTTGTTCTCGTCATGGGCCGCATACTTCTTCGACCGCCGGATGACCTTCTTGTAGAGCGGATGCATCACGCGGCGCTCGACGCGCACGACAACCGTCTTGTCCCCGGCGGCGCTGACCACGACACCCTGCATAACTCGCTTCGGCATCACAGTTCTCCTAGGATGCGGCGCGCGATTTCTCGCGCATGATCGTATTGATGCGCGCGATATCGCGACGAACCTCGCGAATCCGCCCGGTGTTCTCGAGCTGACCCGTCGCGCGCTGGAAGCGAAGGTTGAACGCCTCCTTCTTCAGCGACAGCAACATGTCCTTGAGCTCGTCGGGGCTCTTGGCGCGCACTTCCTCAGACTTCATCGCTCACGATCCTTCGTTGCGCTCGACGATTCGGGTCCGCACCGGCAGCTTCGCCGCGCCGCGATCGAACGCCGCGCGGGCAAGCGTCGCCGGCACGCCATCGACCTCGAACATGATCCGGCCGGGCTTGACCCGGCACATCCAGTACTCGGGCGATCCCTTGCCCTTGCCCATCCGCACCTCGGTCGGCTTGGTGCTGACCGGCACGTCGGGGAAGATGCGGATCCAGACCCGACCGGCGCGCTTGAGGTGGCGCGTGATCGCGCGCCGCGCAGCCTCGATCTGGCGTGCCGTCACCCGGCCGGCCTCGATCGACTTGAGACCGTAGGCGCCGAAGTTCAGGTCCGTCCCGCCCTTGGCCAGGCCGTGGATGCGTCCCTTATGGGCCTTGCGGTACTTTGTTCTCTTGGGGCTCAGCATGGTTCGTTCTCCCGGTCCGCGCTACGAGCGCATCCCCCCCGTCTGCTGCTCGGCCGCGCGCTTCTCCTGGGCCATCGGATCGTGGGCCATGATCTCGCCCTTGAACACCCAGACCTTGACCCCGCAGGTGCCGTAGGTGGTCACCGCGGTCGCGACCCCGAAATCGACGTTGGCGCGTAGGGTGTGAAGCGGAACCCGGCCCTCGCGATACCATTCCGAGCGCGCGATCTCGGCGCCGCCGAGGCGCCCGCCGCAGGTGATCCGGATACCCTGGGCGCCGAGCCGCATGGCCGACTGCACCGCGCGCTTCATGGCGCGGCGGAAGCCGATCCGTCGCTCGAGCTGCTGGGCGATGTTCTCGGCCACGAGCTGGGCGTCGACCTCGGGTTTGCGGATCTCGACGATATTGAGATGCACGTCCGAGCTGGTCATCTTGGCGACGTCGACGCGCAGCCGCTCGATGTCGGCGCCCTTCTTGCCGATCACCACGCCCGGGCGCGCCGTGTGAATGGTGATCCGCGCCTTCCTCGCCAGCCGCTCGATGACGATCCGGCTCACCCCCGCCTGCGCGAGACGCTTCTTCAGATGCTTGCGCAGCCGGAGATCCTCGTGCAGGAGCTGCGCGTAGTTGCCGTCGGCGTACCAGCGCGAATCCCAGGTCCGGTTGATCCCCAGTCGAAGACCGATGGGGTTGACCTTCTGGCCCATTAGAGTTCCTCCTCGCGCTCGCGCACGACCACGGTGATGTTACTGAACGGCTTGTGGATCCGACCCGTCCGGCCACGCGCCCGCGGCCGCCAGCGCTTGAGCACCAGCGCCTTGCCGACCGAGGCCTCGGCGACGAACAGGCGATCGACGTCGAGGCCGTGATTGTTCTCCGCGTTGGCGACCGCCGACTGCACGACCTTGTGCACGTCCTTGGCGATCCGCCGGGGCGAGAAGGCGAGCCGGTGCAGCGCATCCTCGACCGCGAGGCCGCGAATGCTCTCGGCCACCAGATTCAACTTGCGCGGGCTGGTGCGCAGCATGCGCGCCTTGGCCCGTGCCTCGTTATCGGCGAGGCGCCGTTCGGCCGACTGCTTGCCCATGACCTCAGCCCCTCCTCGCCTTCTTGTCGGCGGCATGACCGTGGTAGGTGCGCGTCGGCGAGAACTCGCCGAGCTTGTGGCCGACCATGTTCTCCGTCACCAGCACGGGCACGAACTTGCGGCCGTTGTAGACCCCGAAGGTGAGCCCGACGAACTGCAGCAGGATGGTCGAGCGGCGCGACCAGGTGCGGATGACCTCCTTGCGGCCCGACTCGCGCACCTTCTCGGCCTTCCTCAAGAGATAGCCGTCGACGAACGGCCCCTTCCAGACGGAGCGTGCCACGTCAGTTACTCCTACTTCTTGTTGCGACGACGCAGGATCAGGCGGTCGGTCGACTTGTTCGACCGCGTCCGCTTGCCCTTCGTCGGCTTGCCCCAGGGGGTGACAGGATGGCGTCCGCCCGAGGTGCGCCCCTCGCCGCCGCCATGGGGATGGTCGACCGGGTTCATGGCGACGCCGCGCACCACCGGCCGGCGACCCTTCCAGCGATTGCGCCCGGCCTTGCCGAGGTTGGTGTTCTGGTTGTCGGGGTTCGAGACCGCGCCGATGGTGGCCATGCACTCGGCCCGCACCATGCGCTGCTCGCCCGACTGAAGTCGCAGCAGCGCGTAACCCGCGTCCTTGCCGACGAGCTGCGCATAGGCGCCCGCGGCGCGCGCGATCTGGCCACCCTTGCCCGGCTTCATCTCGATGTTGTGAATAATGGTGCCAACCGGGATGTTCTGCATCGGCGCGGCGTTGCCGGGCAGGATATCGACTCGCTCGCCCGAGACCACCGTCGCGCCGACCTTGAGCCTCTGGGGAGCGAGGATGTAGGACAGCTCGCCGTCCTCGTAGCGCAACAGCGCGATGAAGGCGGTCCGGTTGGGATCGTATTCGAGCCGCTCGACCTTGGCCGGCACGTCGAACTTGCGGCGCTTGAAATCGATCACCCGATAGCGCCGCTTGTGCCCGCCGCCGCGCGACCAGACGGTCACCCGACCGGTGTTGTTGCGACCGCCCGACTTGGTCAGGCCCTCGGTCAGCGACTTGACCGGCTTGCCCTTCCACAGATCGCGCCGGTCGACCAGGACGAGCTGGCGTTGGGACGGCGTGGTCGGCTTGTAATGTTTGAGCGCCATCGCTTCAGATCCCCGTCGTGATGTCGATCGAATGGCCCTCGGAAAGGGTGACGATCGCCTTCTTGTAGCCCGCGCGACGGCCGGGCCGCCCGCGAAACCGCTTGATCTTGCCCTTTACGTTCAGGGTATTGACGCCCATGACCGTGACCCCGAACAGCGCCTCGACGGCGGCCTTGATCTGGGGCTTGGTGGCGTCCCTCGCGACCCGGAACGAAACCTGGTTGTGCTCGCTCCCCTGGGTCGACTTCTCGGTCACGACGGGGGCGAGAATGATGTCGTACATGCTCTCGGTGGTCGTCGTTTCAGGCGCGCCTCCAGATGCTCGACCGCCGCCTTGGTCAGCACCAGCGTGTCGCAGCGGAGAATGTCGTAGACGTTGGCGCCCTGCTGGGGCAGGACGTCGATGCCGATCAGGTTCGACGCCGCGCGGCGGAAGTTCGGATCGACCTCGGGGCCGTCGATGAACAGCGCCCGATCGAGGCCGAGCTTGTCGAGCGCCCCGGCCAGGGCGTTGGTCTTAGGCTCCTTGAGCGCCGCCGCGTCGATGACGCGCAGCTTGCCCTCGGCCTGCTTGGCCGAGAGCGCGGTCTTGAGCGCCAGCTTGCGGACCTTCTTGGGCAGGTCGATCGCGTGACTGCGCACGACCGGGCCGAAGGCCACCGCGCCGCCGCGGAACTGCGGCGCCTTGCGGGTCGCGTGGCGCGCCCGGCCGGTGCCCTTCTGTCGGTACATCTTCTTGGTCGAGCCCGAGACCTCGGACACCTGCTTGACCTTATGGGTGCCGGCGCGGCGCTTGGCGAGCTGCCAAGTGACCGCGCGGTGCAGGATGTCGGCGCGCGCCGGAAGGCCGAAGACCTCCTCGGCGAGATCGATGGTGCCCGCGCTCTTGTTCTCGAGCGTCGTGACCTTGCACTTCATCGCGATCACTCCTCGCCCTCGCCCGCGGGCGCATCCCCATCCGCCCCGGGCGCGGTTTCGGCCTGGGGTCGCGGCGTCTCGGCCCCGGCGGTCTCGATCGCGCCCGGATAGGGCGCACCCTCGGGCAACACCCGCTTCTTGGCGTCCGAGACCAAGACGTAGCCGCCCTTCGAGCCGGGCACCGCGCCGCGCACCATGATCAGTCCGCGCGCGCCATCGATCTCGACCACCTCGAGGTTCTGGACGGTCACCCGCCGGTCGCCCATGTGGCCGGCCATCTTCTTGCCCTTGAAGACCCTGCCGGGGTCCTGCGAGTTGCCGGTCGAGCCGTGCGAGCGGTGGCTGATCGAAACCCCGTGGCTCGCGCGCAAGCCGGCGAAATTGTGGCGCTTCATGGCGCCGGCGAAGCCCTTGCCGATCGAGGTGCCGACCACGTCGACGAACTGGCCGGGAACGAAATGCTCGGCCTTGAGGCGGCTGCCCACGGGCAGGATCGCGTCCGGGGCGACCCGGAACTCGGCGACCTCGCGCTTGGGCTCGACGCGCGCCTTGGCGAAATGGCCGCGCATCGGCTTGGGCACGTTTTTGACCTTGGCCTTGCCGGCGCCAAGCTGGACCGCGTCGTAGCCGTCGGCATCGGCACTACGCGTCGCCACCACCTGGCAGTCGTCAACCTTGAGCACCGTCACGGGCACATGTCGGCCGTCCTCGGCGAAGCGCCGGCTCATGCCCACCTTTTGCGCGATGATTCCGCTGCGCATCGCCCGACTCCTACAGCTTGATCTCGATATCGACGCCGGCGGCGAGGTCGAGCTTCATGAGCGCGTCCACCGTCTGCGGGGTCGGATCGATGATGTCGAGAAGCCGCTTGTGCGTCCGGATCTCGAACTGCTCGCGCGACTTCTTGTCGATATGCGGCGAACGCAGCACCGTGAAGCGCTCGATCCGCGTGGGCAGCGGGATGGGCCCGCGCACCCGGGCGCCCGTGCGCTTCGCCGTATGCACGATCTCGCTCGTCGACTGGTCGAGGACGCGGTGATCGAACGCCTTCAACCGGATGCGAATATTCTGGCTATCCATGTCCCTGTCCTCGCGACGCCGCGCGCCGCCCCAATTCCGTCCGCCGTCCGGGCTACTCGATGATCTCGGTGACGACGCCGGCGCCGACGGTGCGGCCGCCCTCGCGGATCGCGAAGCGCAGGCCCTCGTCCATGGC
>Ga0114931_10008877_pt1 | contig 12118 bp, 11 predicted proteins | sample 2SBtaG_FD_89579 | JGI IMG/M metagenome (GOLD analysis project Ga0114931, IMG submission 89579) | Deep subsurface microbial communities from Kolumbo volcano to uncover new lineages of life (NeLLi) - 2SBTROV14_V59a metaG | ecosystem: Environmental > Aquatic > Marine > Volcanic | place: Kolumbo...
ATCAATTACACAATCTGCTCTGGATTTTTCCGAGCCGTCTGTTTCTTGAATTCGCGGCGGTTGTCTATTCAATTTGTTCTTTCGATTTCGTCAGGGTCCGGGCCGTGGTTCTGTCGTTTCTCGCGCTTTGTGTGGGACTCCAGCAAATTTTACGCGGTCGGCGGGCCGTTCAGCGCAGCCGCACCTGTTGTGATGCTGACGTCTTCCGAAAAATGTTTCAGCGCAGTATTGTGTTTGCTTATTTTGTGAAAGGGATCCGAACGACGGAGGAGTTGCTGCTTTGGTCAGGAGAAACTGATTAGAAGTGTCAGCTTTGGAAGATGTTTTTGAGTCAACGCCGTGTCCGCTTTGCGGTGGCAAAGATAATGGCATTTTGCTGATTGCGCCCGACCGTTTCAATTTGCGGCAGGGCCCATATTTATCAATCGTTCAATGTAAAAAGTGTCAGTTCATTTTTTTGAATCCCAGGCCAACGCCGGCCACGATTGCCGGGTTTTATACGAATTCCGGCTACCAGCCATTTCTTTCTACTCAGTCGTCTCGGAGTTTGTGGGACCGGATTTATGCAATCGTGCGGCGGTGGGCGGTTCGAAACAAACGCAGGAAAATAGAAAAACTAAAGCCAGCCGCTTCACTTCTGGACGTGGGATGTGGCACCGGCGAATTTCTCCGGGAAATGCGGTCACACGGGTGGCAAGTCAGCGGGATTGAAAAAGAAGTGGGGGCGGCACGCTTTGCCAGCGAGAAATATGGTCTCACCGTGAGCACCGATGATCCCAATCAGTGCCGGTTTGAGACAGGCTCTTTTGATGTGATTACATTTTGGCATGTCCTGGAGCATTTGTTTGATCCGGTGGCGGTTTTGCGACAGTGCGGTCACTGGCTGAACGAGGACGGAATCATCCTCGTCGCCGCACCGAATATGAGTAGTTTGGATGCTGCCTTCTACAAGGAAAACTGGGTGGCACTGGATTCACCCCGGCATCTTGTCCATTTAACGCCCGTGAGCATGGCCGGCCTGTGTCGTGCGACCGGCCTTGAAATGCTTGGGCATCACCAAATGCTTCTGGACGTTTTTTATAATTGTTTGCTAAGCGAAAAATTGATTTTGGAGTCGAATCAGAGAAACCTTCTTTGGGGTCTGCCCGGGTTTGTTAGAGCCCTGTTCGTTGCCTGTCGTTCCGCGGTTACGGCGTCAGGATTCGGCTCGGATCGGCTCGGATCTTCGATCCTCTACATAATCAAAAAAAGGTGCGGGAGAGTATGAAAGCCCTGATACTTGTTTCTTGTCTCGTGTCATTGATGCTGTCGGGATGTCTTGGAAAACCTGAAGCCTCGGGTGATGGCACGCAATTGGTCGTGGTGGCTGATGACGAAGTGTGGCATGAGTTGGAAGAACCGATCAGGCAGACGTTCGAGAAGGTGATTCCGACACCGCAGCCGGAAAAATTGTTTAACATCGTTCATGCCAGGGCGGATAATTGGACGGAGTTCGCGACCCAAAGAAATCTGGCTTTTGTCGGCACACTCAGGGGCCAGGGTGAGATTAGCGGGCAAGTTCAAAATATGCTCTCCAGTGGGGTTCGTGCCCAGGTTGAGGCTGGCACGGCCTTTGTGTTTCCCCGCAATGACCCGTGGGCCAGGCGACAGTTGTTGCTCGTACTGGCGGGGCAATCCGCCGCGGATCTGGCTGAAAAATTGATTGACAATAATGACTATCTTTATGCTCTCTTCGAAAAGAGACTGCTGGAACGAACCAGCAAGCAAATGTACGATCAATTCGAACAGACTGATCTCGCCGGCAAGATTCTTGATAAATACGGTTGGACGCTGCGGGTTCAACACGATTATATTGTCAATATCGATCGTGCGGAAAGCGGGTTTTATATGTTGCGCCGAAGTTTGCCTGGGCGTGAACGCTGGTTGTTTGTTCACTGGCTCGATGAGGCTGACCCGGATGATATTTCTGAAGAGTGGATTATGCAAACCCGGGACAAAATGGGGCGAAAATTTTACAAGAATGATCTAATTAACCGCAACCCGAAGTACACGCGGTTTGAAGATGTTGATTTTGCGGGGCGACCCGCGGTGCGCCTGTCAGGCCTTTGGGAAAACGATGATGAGCTGGCAGGTGGTCCTTTCCGGAACTACACATTTTATGATAATGACACGCACAGGATTTATATGGTTGATGTTGCCGTCTATTATCCTGGGGGCCGCAAGGAACTGTTCTTGCGACAGTTGGACATCATGGCAAATACCTTTCGTACGGCCGCTGATATTCGGAGAGAAAAGAAAAAGGAGAATAGTTAAACCTATGGCACATGGTGAACCTGTTGTTGCGATCGTGATGGGCAGTACGTCCGATGAGCGGACGATGAGCAAATGTAAATCATATTTGGAGTATTTTAATATTCCTTTCGATGTCCGCATTCTATCGGCGCACCGGTCCCCAGATGAAACGGCTTTGCTTGCGGGAGAAGCTGAGAAAAGAGGTTGCAAAATTCTGATTGCCGCGGCAGGCATGGCAGCGCATTTGGCGGGAATGCTCGCTGCTCATACAATTTTGCCGGTTATCGGAGTACCAATGCCAGGCTCCCATCTGAACGGCGTTGACGCGCTTTATTCAACCGTGCAAATGCCGGCGGGCGTGCCGGTGGCAACCGTGGCCATCGGGTCGGCGGGGGCCGCGAATGCCGCGGTGTTGGCGGCGCAGATCCTGGCCCTGAACGACGATGATTTAAAAAAACGCCTGCATGAATTCAAACAGCAGGGCTGTCGTATTTGAGCAAACCGGGATGAGTATTTGCCAATGTGCCGCAAGTCGATGAAAATAGCCGTCATGGGAACATTCATCCGGGATCGCATCACCCCCTGGCAAGGTGCTGAGACGCAGAGCATCGGGGGGATGTTCTTTACGGTTTCATATTTGGCAAACTTGGTAGAACCCTCGGTAGAAATTTTCCCTCTCGCGTTTGTCGGGGCTGATTTTAAAGCGGATCTCCTGCATGAATTGAGGATTTACCCAAACGTGAGCTTGCTCGGTCTTTTTGCACTGCCGCGAGAAAATACGCAGGTCCACCTGACCTACGCAAGTGCCCGGGAGCGTGAGGAAGTCACGACCGACCCGATGCCACCCCTCGGCAGGGAAGAACTGACTTGCGCACTTGATGCCGATGTTGCGATAGTCAATTTGATCACCGGATGCGACGTACAGTTGCAGGCATTGGCGGGTTTTCGGGAAAGCTCAGGTGCACTGCTTTATCTTGACTTTCATTCGCATGCCCTGGGCATCGATCCTGCCGGTCAGCGCTACTACCGTCAGCCTCCTGACTGGCGCGAATGGCTGGCTTTAACGGACGTGTTGCAACTCAATGCAATGGAGGCTTGTACGTTGTCCGGCTTTAGTGAGGAGGCTCCTCTGGAGGCTCTCCAGGAGTTCGGGTTGTCTATTCTGGAGCTTGGTCCCTCCGTGTGTCACATTACTTTGGAAGAGCGCGGTTCTCTTCTGTGTCACAAGACGGATGACCAAGCTCAGGTGACGCGAATTCCCGGCGTTTCAGTGCCTTTGGTTCTGGACCGGATAGGCTGCGGAGATGCATTTCAAGCCGGCTACATCGCGAAATATTTGCAAGGTGCGAGTGTGCTGGAGGCCACTCAATTCGCCCACAAAACGGCTGGCCTGAACTGTACCTTTGTCGGCAGTTCAGGCATTCGGGATATGCGACATCTGTTACTTGATGACACGGCGGATTTTTCAAAGGATGAGTAAGTTGAAATTGTTGAAAAAGAAAGTTCTCGTCACCGGCGCCAACGGTCTTCTTGGCCAGAAGGTGGTAGACGTTTTCGTGCCGGATTGTGAAGTGGTCGGTTCGGGAACGAAATCGGAGCCTGTTTTCGAAGACGATACCGCAAGCTATTCCCGATGTGACATTACAAAACGCGCTGAAGTGGTTGACCTGGTCAAGGTGGTATCGCCGGATTATATTGTTAACGCCGCTGCTTACACCGATGTTGATGGCAGCGAAGATGACCGGGAGACCTGTTGGCGGGTGAATGTTGTGGGTGTCGAAAATCTGGCCGTCGCGGCGCTTAAGGTTCAAGCATTTCTAGTGCATGTATCGACTGATTATGTCTTTGACGGAACCGCGGACACGGTCAACGAGTGTTCCAAGCCGAATCCTCTCGGTTATTATGGCAAATCGAAACTGGCTGGAGAAAACGCACTCATAAGGAGTGACGTGCAGTGCGCTATCGTTCGAACCATGGTGTTGTACGGCTTGGGGTACGGGTTAAGGCCCAATTTCGCGACCTGGCTGGTGGACAAACTAAGTAAACAGGAACCGGTTCGTATCGTTGACGATCAGGTTGGCCACCCCACGTTGGTCGACGACCTGGCGCTCGCCATTCGGCGCATCACTGAACGACGAAAGGCAGGTATTTACCATGTGACGGGGCGTGAATGTGTCAGCCGCTTTAGCTTCGCCCTGGAATTGGCGGATGTTTTCGGTTTCGACAAATCTTTGATTTCGCAAATCAAGACAAGCGATCTCAAGCAAAAAGCGCCACGTCCCCTGATGTCTAATTTTGACCTGAAGAAGTTGCATACGGAAGTCGGCCTTGAGTTGAGCGATGTCAGAGAGGGGCTGCTTAAATTCAAACAACAAATACAGTGAGAGAAGCCATCGGCGCCCGGGACACGAGATTGGTTGCATGCAAAAAGTCTTGATCATTATCCCAACTTATAACGAAGCTGAGAATATATCGAGCTTGATCGACCAGATTCAGGCACAGCGGATTGAGAACCTGACCCTCTTGATTGTTGATGACAATTCTCCGGATGGGACCGGGGAGATCGTCGCGAAACTTTCCGAGACGGACGCCAGCATCCAGTTGCTGAGGCGTTCGCACAAAATGGGTCTGGGAAAAGCTTACGTGGCTGGCTTCACCCATGCAATCGAAGAGGGTTACGATTTCATTTTCGAGATGGATGCTGACCATTCGCACAATCCGAAAGAAATTTCTCCTATGCTGGCGAAGGCGCAAAACTGCGATCTGGTTATCGGATCGCGTTATCTGACGGGAGTAAATGTCATCAATTGGCCCTTTTCGAGATTGCTCATCAGCCTCGGGGCGAATCTCTATACACGTCTGGTCACCCGCCTGCGAATTCATGATTGCACCAGCGGTTACAAATGTTTTAGGCGTCATGTTCTCGAAGGCATCAACCTGGAACGTATCTCCAGCGACGGCTATTCATTTCAAATAGAAATGACCTACAAAGCCTGGCGCCGAAATTTCAAAATTTGTGAACACCCCATCATTTTCGTCGACCGCCAGAGGGGCGAATCTAAAATGAGCATCAAAGTGATGTGGGAAGCGGCCTGGGTGGTTTGGAAGTTGCGGCTGCTTACGCTTATGCATAAGATGAAATAGTGACCGAATTAACCAAAACCCATGTTTTTAACCTCAACGGCAAGACAACACGGCCCGAGGGAAGCGGCGTCGAATTATCCGTCGTGATCGTTAGTTACAATGTGAAGGAGTTTTTGGAGCAGGCACTTGTTTCCGTCGGCAAAGCTCTGGTCAGCGTGCCTTCGGAAGTGATTGTGGTGGACAACGCTTCGTCCGATGACAGCACATCGTTCATTAATGAGCGGTTTCCGGAGGTGAGACTCATCAGTAATCCTGAAAACCTTGGGTTTGCCCGTGCGTCAAACCAGGGCATGAAAGCCGCCGGGGGAAATTTTGTGGCCTTGTTAAATCCTGACACCCTCGTACAGGAAGACACCTTCATGGCAATCCTGAATTTTTTTCAGGAACACCGTGAGGCAGGCATGGTTGGGTGCAAGATTTTGAACCCGGATGGTTCGCTGCAACTCGCCTGCCGGCGGAGCTTTCCTACACCGTGGGTTGCCTTTACACGGCTGAGCGGTTTAAGTCACTTGTTCGCGAAGAGTCGTCTTTTTGGAAAATACAACCTGACCTATCAAGACCCCGACAAAATGTGTGAGGTGGACGCGATTTCAGGTTCTTTCATGGTGGTACGGCGTCAGACGGTTGAAGAGGTGGGCCTGCTAGATGAGTCGTTCTTCATGTATGGTGAAGATTTGGATTGGTGTTACCGCATCGGCAAACAGGGCTGGAAAGTGCTCTACTTTCCCGGGACCCAAATCGTTCATTTTAAGGGAGAAAGCTCGAAGAAAGCACAATTCGACAGTTTCAAATTGTTTTATCAGGCCATGGGGTTGTTTGCCGCCAAGCATTTCAAACGCCGATATTTTCTGTTCCCTTACTGGATTTTGTTGCTAGGCATTTGGAGCCGGGCCGTCACGTCGTTCCTGGTTCGGTTGCTCCCGGCGCTTGCCATGCCGGCGTTGGATCTATCCTTGTTATTGGGCAGCCTCATTTTGGCAATCTATCTCCGCTTTGACGGTCTGGTTGAAATCAGCTCTTTTAAGATCGTCATCAGCGCCTACTCCGCAACCTGGTTGACAATGCTGCTGCTTGTGGGGTGTTATGATCGCAAGAAATTTTTTTTCTGGACGGCCGCCGCGGCCATCTCCGCCGGTTTCCTTGTCAACGCCAGCCTGACCTTTTTTTTCAAACAATACGCATTTTCACGTGCCGTGGTTCTTTATGGCAGCGTGATCGCCTTACTCGTCGTACCAGGGTCCCGGCTGTTGGCAAAATGGCTGGCTTCCATGGGAGTACCGCCATTCAAGCAAGCGATCGGGAAAAAGCTGCTGGCGCGCAAGACAATTATTGTTGGGGATGGAAACTCCGGTGCCAGACTCATCCAGAAATTGAATTCTCGCCCTGACAGCGGTTACGATATCACGGGAATCATTAGTTTGGAGGAGACGGAGAGTGGCGAGAGTGTTGGCGGGGTTCCCGTTCTGGGAAGTATCGCTAATTTGAATGCGATGATTCATGCCCTTCACATTCAGGAAGTCATTTTTTCGACGCACACGCTTTCGTACGATCAGATTCTCGGCATCATTGCCAACTCCGGCAATCAATCGGTGAATTTCAAATTGAGCCCGAGTGAGATGGATGTCATCATTGGCAAGGCGTCCATCGATCGGATCGATGATATGCCCCTTCTGGAGATCGATTACAAACTGCATCGTCGACGTCATCAGATGATGAAACGCCTCTTTGACCTCCTCCTGTCGGGCTTGGCGCTGCTACCGGCGGTGCCGATTTTTTTCGTTTATCGCTGGTTCGTCCGAGCTGAGCTGCATCGGGGTGCCTTTTTCTTGCACGACAGACCAATCGGGATTTGGGTGTTCAAACACCCCCATTCTCTTCGATGGCCCCAATTGCCGCTTTTATGGTCCGTGTTTAAGGGGGACATGAGTCTTGTGGGACCGGAGATTCAGACGTCCGCACCTCCGGATGACTTAACGGCGAGAAATATGTTGGAACTAAAACCAGGCTTGACGGGTATAGTTCAGGTCAACTTTTTCAAGCAACTTACGCCTGCCGACAAACAAAAATATGAAATTTACTATTTGAAAAATTATTCTCCTTTTCTAGATTTAGAGATACTGTGGAGAGCGATCTTTAGTTCGAGAAATAAACCATGACTGATTATATATTAGATTTTGAAAAACCCATTGCCGAGTTAGAGCGCCAGATTCGTGAAATGAAAGAGTACTCTGAAGCAGAACATGTGGAAATTTCACAAGAGCTTGAGCGGCTTGAGCAGAAGGCGGTTAAGATGCGGCGGGAGGTTTATTCAAAACTGTCCCGCTGGCAGAGATTGCAGATAGCCCGTCACCCCCAGCGACCGTACACACGCGATTACATCGACCGAATTACGACTTCATTTACGGAGCTGCATGGCGACCGGGCCTTTGGAGATGATCCAGCCATTATCGCGGGCATCGGGAAAATTGACAATAGGAAACTTGCTATTATCGGGCACCAGAAAGGGAGAACAACCAAACAGAAGCTGAATCGCAATTTCGGCATGCCGCATCCGGAAGGGTACCGCAAAGCGCTTCGCGTGATGAAGTTAGCGGAAAAATTTAGCCGGCCGATTCTGTGCCTGATCGATACGCCGGGTGCGTTTCCGGGCATCGGAGCTGAGGAACGCGGACAGGCCGAATCCATTGCGCGGAATTTGTTTGAGATGTCACGCCTGCGCACGCCCATCGTTATTGTGGTGATCGGTGAAGGGGCTTCGGGGGGAGCCCTCGGAATAGGAGTCGGTGACCGCATCTTGATGATGGAAAACACGTGGTATTCCGTTATCTCGCCAGAAGGATGTGCGGCTATTCTCTGGCACGATAGTACGAAAGCCAAGCAAGCAGCCGAAGCGATGAAGTTGACGGCGACGGACCTGCTTGAAATCGGCGTGATTGACAAGGCTGTCGTGGAACCCCTTGGAGGGGCACACCAGAATTACGATGATGCCGCGCGCATTCTTAAAGAGAATGTGACGGCCGAATTTGACGAACTGGGGAAAATGTCGCCAGACGTTCTGGTGGAAACACGCCTTGAGAAGTATGCGAAAATGGGACGTTTTACGGAATAAATTGAGCCAGTCCCTTACCGGGCGCCGCCGCAATTTTTTATGATTTCACTCTGCTGGGAACGCGAAATACTGGCTAAGAAATCGTTTTGGCACACAACCATGACGAAAGACAAAAGGACTTGACTAATTTAATTATTTGTCGTAAATTTTATAATTAATCAATAAGTCGAAAAGGGCTAGCCACATGCTGGGTAAAAGTGCTCTCGAATGTCCAGATACAATCCTTTTTATTCTTCATTAACTTTACCCGCAATATCTGTTTATTCCCGAAGCCCTGACAATGCATGAAGGGCTTTTTTCATGTCTTATCGCATACAATTACAAAATTTCGAAGGTCCGCTAGATCTACTCCTCTTCCTTATTCGGAAGAACGAGGTGGATGTTTACGATATCCCAATCGCTGAAATCACTTAACAATATATGGCCTATTTGGAAGCGATTGAACTTCTTGACCTCGACCATGCCAGCGAATATGTCTTGATGGCCGCAACTTTGATTCGGATCAAGGCTCAAATGTTGTTGCCGAAACCACTGTTGGAAGAAGATGAGGAAGTGGAAGATCCAAGGCATGAACTCGTGCAGCGTTTGCTGGAATACCAACGTTTCAAAGAGGCCGCTGGCGATATGCGTGAGCTTGAGAATGAAAGCCGTCAGCACTTTCACTTGCGGAATATTGCTATCGAACAGGAGAAAACGTCAACGGAAAATGACGAAGAGTGGCTTGGCAATCACGACGTTACTCTGTATGACCTGATGTCGGTTTTCGTCGATGTGTTGAAGCGTGTTTCTCCCGTCACCGAACACACGGTCGAGCAAATACCGGTCACCATTGAAGATCAGTCGCGTTTCGTGCTTGATTTTCTCGAAAACAAATCGAATGTCCTTTTTAAGGATTTGCTCAATCAAGTGAAGGAACGAATTATCCTGATCGTTACGTTTGTAGCGATACTCGAATTGGTCAGAAATAAGCAGGTTGCGCTGAACCAGAACCAACCGTTTTCTGAAATCTGGATTCAAAAAAGCTGATGGAGGCGGACTATCTGAAACAGGTTGTTGAAGGATTAGTCTTCGCAAGTGACACGCCAATATCAGAGCAAAAAATTTCCTCAATCATAGAGGAGGTCAGTCCGGGCGAAGCAAAAAAAATGATTAACCAATTGAATACGGAGTATGCACGGAGCAAGCGGGGCTTCTTGATCGATAGAGTCGCAGGCGGGTTTCAAGTGCGAACGCGTAAAGACCTTGCGCCCTGGATTGCAAAATTGTTCAAGGGCAGGATCAAAACTCGCTTGAGTCAGGCAGGCCTGGAGTCATTGGCGATCATCGTCTTTAAGCAGCCTATCAGCCGCGTGGAGATAGATGCCATCCGCGGGGTAAATTCCGGGGGTGTCTTGAAAAATCTACTGGAGCGGAATTTGATCAATATCGCCGGACGGTCGGACGGTCCCGGGAAAGCAATTTTGTACGGCACGACAAAAGAATTTCTAAATTATCTAGGTATTAATGATGTCAAGGAACTGCCCAAGCTGAAAGAAATAGAAGAAATCATGGGTAAACTTGATGCCGCTGAAGGGGTTGCGGAAAACATTCTGGAGGCTCTCACCACCGTCGATGAAGTTGAGGTAGAGGTAGAGGATGACAGCGCCACCGGGACCGGGCAAGCACGGGAAGTCACTGGAGACAATCATGGCGACAATGGTAAGATTGAATAAGTATCTCGCCACTTGCGGAGTCGGAGCGAGACGCAAATGCGATGAGTTGATCGCCCGCGGCCTGGTTTCCGTGAATGGCGCCGTGCAAAGTCAGCTTGGTACCAAAGTGGCGGTCGGTGTTGACCGGGTCAAGTTTCGGGATACCTTGCTCGAACCGGTCGCCGGATTCCAATATATTCTTTTGAACAAACCGCGCGGGGTTATTACCACCTCTAATGATGAACGCGGCCGAACCTCCGTGGTAGATCTGGTTCAATCAAAAGACCGCCTTTACCCCGTCGGCCGCCTGGATCGTGACACCACCGGCTTGCTTATCCTGACCAACGATGGGGATCTGGCATACCGGCTGACACATCCGAAATATGAGGTTGGGAAAACGTATGAGGTCCATCTTGACAAGGCCTTGCAAGAAGATGATAAAGTTAAACTTGAGAGGGGGGTTCGTTTAGAAGAAGGGGTCACGTCGAAAGCAGTTGTGTTATTTGTTGACGGCGAGAAGGGTTCACCTGTCAGGATAACCATTCATCAGGGGTGGAATCGGCAGATACGCAGAATGTTTGAGGCGTTAGGCTACCGCGTCAGGAAACTGAAGCGGGTGCGATTCGGAGACCTGACGGTGGAAGGGTTGCGGCCCGGAGAATGGCGCCGATTGCGTCAATTTGAAATCGAGCAATTAAAGGCGGTAGGATATGGAAATCAAGGGTAGTCGCGTCATGGTTCTGGGTGGATGGGGCCTGGTTGGGATGGCTATCTGTCGCCGAATATTGCAGGAGCAGCCACATGAGCTCATCCTTCATTCTCTCAATCAGAACGAAGCCGATGAAGCTTGCGATGAACTATGCGTAACGCATGAGAATGCGGTTTTGGTCACGCCGCTTGCAGGCAACATTTTTGTCCGGAACGAGATGCAGGGATTGAACCGAAAGGAGATTCTTGAGAATGAGACCTATCGCAATTGGCTGATAGAAGACACCCTCGAACCGCTTGACGAAGAGTTGCTCCAAAGGTCACATCTGTTTCAAACAGTAAGCCAAACCAAACCGGACATTATTATCGATTGCGTTAACTCGGCGACCGCGGTCGCCTACCAGGATGTGTTCGGTGGTTATTACAGCCTGAAGAATGAACTGCGCGAGAGCAAGGAAACCAAAATTTATTCGGAGCGTTTTGTCACCGAGGTAGAAAAGTTGCTTTGTACCCTCTATATTCCACAACTGATCAGGCACGTACAGGTTTTATATGAAGTAATGCGTCGGTCGAAAACACGCTTTTACGTGAAGATTGGGACCAGCGGTACTGGCGGGATGGGATTAAATATTCCATATACCCATTCGGAAGAAAAACCCTCACGTACGCTTTTGAGCAAGTCCACGGTCGCCGGGGCGCATAGCCTCCTGCTCTTTCTCATGGCGCGAACTCCAGACGCCCCGATTACCAAAGAGATTAAGCCCACCGCTGCCATTGCCTGGAAGAAGATCGCCCATGGCCAAATAAGAAAGGGAAACCAACCTGTTCCCCTCTACGATTGTCCTCCCGAAAAAGCATTTACGCTGCAGGGTGTGTTCGATATTCGGCAGGCCGGTGATGCGGTCCGATTGGGAGAGAAGGTACTCGAGTCGGTTTATGTTGACACGGGGGAAAATGGCATTTTCTCCTACGGCGAATTTTCCGCGATTTCTTCAGCCGGACAGATGGAACTCGTGACCCCCGAAGAGATAGCCAAGAATGTTGTGTATGAAATTATGGGAGGCAATACCGGGCATGATATTATCAATGCCCTGGACAACGCGACGATGGGTCCAACCTATCGGGCCGGACTGATGCGGCAAGCGGCGCTTGTCAAGATGCAAGTACTGATGAA